>WNFF01000211.1_pt1 | contig 41456 bp, 33 predicted proteins | sample 5400441 | NCBI WGS metagenome assembly WNFF01 (sample SAMN13153345, study PRJNA577476) | soil metagenome | isolation source: 120 cm saprolite under Douglas fir tree site 2 hole 3 replicate 1 | place: USA:California | collected 2015-04-18
CGACACCGCAATGCAGGAGGTGACCAAGGCCGCCGAGGTGCAGGCCTACAAGGAAACCTTCGCCCGCATCCGCGACGCTGCACTCGCCCCCGCAGCCACCAGGACCCACCTCGACAAACTCAGCGAAACCCTGGAGTGACCCGTGGCAACGAGCACGCGGGAGGAAAGCGCAACATCGAGACCGGGCCGCCATGCCAAAGAGGAGGACCCAGTGGCGAGTGGCGATGACCGTCAGCCGGGTTCGGTTCGAGGTCTCGCATGGTTCTTCCGGGTGCCTGGCGGGCCGGCTGGTTAATCTCCTACGGCGCTTGGCTACTGCCGCGGCGCCGCGGCGGTGTCCTTCCTCGATCCAGCGCGGAATAAGACTGGTGTCAGCCCCGGCATCGATGCACAACTGGGCGGCTCGCAGATGATGGGATTCGTCCAGGTCGCCCTCATGGCGGCCGACCGCCAGCCCCGCGTGCTCGGCCAGCAGGTCGGCCCGCCCGTCCACGACCGCGGCCAGTTCCGCGATCGCGTCCTGCAGTTCCGCCTGGGTGAGGGGATGGGTGCGGGCATTGCGGCTGGCGGCACCGGCGATCTGGGCGACGATGATACGGTCTCGTTCTGTCGAAGCCGCCCGGCCCGCTCACCCTGGCCGGGGCTGATGCCTCCTACGGTGACGTCTGTGACCCGGCGGTTCTTGATCTTCAGCCAGGACGGTGACCGGCGCCCGGGCAGGTACGGCGATTGCGGAGCCTGGCGTCAAGATCCTTCGTTCCTGGCACCCGCTCGCGTCCGGTGAACGAGACCAGGCTGGGATTGCTACTGCCGAGCCGGAGCTGCGCCTCGATACCAGTGATCGCGTAGCGGCCATGGTTTATGACGATCGCGCCCAGGCGGCTCGCCGAGGCGGACCTCTCGCCAGGTTCCCCGGTGCTCCGCTCACCCAGGACCACCTGGACGGCGTACGCCTCGGAGAACTGCTCCCCGTTACGGGCTATCCGGCGCTCCTCCTCGATCTGGGCACGACTGAAAGCCCGCTCATCCGCAAGGCGCTTGCCGGTCCGCCACTCCGACCACAGCGCGATGCCCACCGCGACGATGGCCACGAGCACGGTGCCAATCGCGGTGACGATGCTGGCCCAGTCCGGGCCAGTCGAAAGGGTGATCACGGCGGAAGCCTAGAGCGTCCGGGCTAAGCCCCGGCGGATGTCGCTAGGCCCCGGTGACCCGCCGCGAAGGCCCACCTTCTCAGCGCGTCTCCCGGCCACCGCGGTCACCCCGGCCACCCCGGTCACCACGGTCCCCGCCATAGGAGCCGCTCCCGGCGCCGGTGGTACTCGCTTGCGGGGGATTACCTTCCCGGGCCAGTGTCCCGTAGGCCAGCCAGCCGCTGCCCCCGCCCTCCATCAGGGCGGGCGTCAAGCGGACATCGACAACCTCGAACCGCCATTCCGGCGGCCCGCTGTCGACAGGTATCACCGATCGCTGCCCGCTGGCCGGCCGCGCCGGCTCCGGACGCCCACTGGTCCGCAGCGCCGACGCCCGCCGCCCGCCATCCGGGAGGTCCTGTGCGCGGCGGCGAGCCACCTCGGCTGGCTCCTCGGCCGCCTTCTCGGCTGCCTCCCGAGCCGCCTTCTCGGCCGCCTCCCTGGCCGCCTGAGCCGCCTGAGCCTCCTGACCCGCCTGCTGCGCCAGTCCCTCCGCCTCGCGCCGCAGTTCAGCCAGGGCCAGTCGGGGAGTAGCGCCCATGCCGGTGACGATGCCGCGCGCGCGACCAGCACCATCATGAGTCGTGCGGATCCTCACCACGCGCGTTATCCAGTCCCTCATCTGTGGAAAATATCCCGCCCGGACCGACATCAGCTACTGGTGGCCGATTCCGGCAAGCATCCGGCCATCCTTACCGCTGCGGCAATGGTGATCATGACGGCAGCCTAGGGTCCATAAGCACGCCAGGAAGCGGCTCCGGACTTTACGGCTTGCCGAACGTGACAGAGACGCTCGCCTGCGGGAAGCCGAGTATGCTGCCGCCGGCCTGGCCGGTCACCGTCCACTCCTTCACCGTGACCAAGTGCCCGATAATGCTCCACAACAGCGGGAACATCCCCTTCAACCAGCCCCAGGCGGCATCCCACAGGCGCCCCGGCCAATGCTTCCTCGCATACTTCGTGCCACTCCTGGCCGATTCAGCCTGCGCAGCGGCAGTGAATGCCAGGCCCGGATCCTGTCCAGCACCTGTGCGCAGCATCTCCGCGAGCGCCTGCTGCATCTGCTGCACTGCCGATTGCACCTGCTCGGCCACCTCAACCTGGTGCTCGAACGCGTCCCGCCCGTCAGCAGCCTCCAGGGCCAGCTTCGTATTCATCTGCTGCACCACGATCCGCATTATCACGCCGTTGAACTCGCCAGCCATGACAGCCAGCTTCTCGTAGGCCGCGGTCGCCGCGGCCATCCGGTCATAACCCTCGCCCCCAGGCTCCCCGTCCGATTCCGCAATCCGGTCGCCGGTCTCTGTGCCAGCACCCCCGGCCTCGCCGTCTCCGCCGGGTGGCGGCTCCCCGGAATCCGCCTCCGGTCGGTGTGGGAGTTCCCCAGGTTCCTCTTGCGGTGGCAGCAGCACCGCATGCCCGTCCCCCTCAGGTTGCTGGACAGACTCGCTGCCCCCCTCGCGCGGCACGTCGGTGCCCCCGAAATTCTCCATGCCGTGATCATGCGCCGATACCCCGCCGCTGGCAAACGGGATGCGCCGTCGGCCCACCTTTCCTGGCCAATTCCAGAAACGGGCAAACCGGGCGCAGTATAAGAGCATTCCGGCGGCGGCGGGAAAATCGGACTGCCCACGCGCGAGCGATTTTCTGGCATGTATGAGCGGGGTAGTCACGTCCGGATGTCTGAATTGCCCGTTTGTGCTCAATACACATGTATCTGTTTTGAACACGATGCTGATCCTGGTGGTTAATTCGGTTTCTATGCGGCGAGGCTGAGTTCGAGGCGTGCCAGGTGGCTGGTTCGCTGCCGGTCTAGTGGCGTGCCGGTCCAGAATGCTTCCAGGCGGAGCAGGTTGAGCGCGGTGGCCATGTACACGTGGTCGAGGCGGGTTTTCGGCAGGCCGCGGTAGCGGGCGCGCCGCGCGCCGTGGCTGGCGGCCTGGTGCATGGTGCCTTCGACGCCGGCGCGGCGAGCATAGTCAGCCTGGAATCCGGTCGTCTGTTCGGCGGCGCGGGCGGCGGCCTGGGCTTCGGCCAGGTCGCGGGGCAGCACGGTGAGCTGCCGTCGCTTCCCGGTGGTGCACAGGCTGCGGGCCGGGCAGGGGCCGCAGTCGCTGGCGGAGAAGGTGGCCACGATCGCGTCCTTGCCTCGCTGGGCGCACGGCGTCCAGGACGCCGATGTCCTGCCCCGGGGGCAGGTGACGGTCTTGTGGTCGTAGTCGACGGTGAAGTCGGCGCGGGCGTAGCCGTTGCCCGCGCGGGCCTGGGCGGAGGTATCGGCCAGCAGCGGCCCGGTCAGCGCGATGCCCCAGGTGGTCAGTGCCGAGACCACCAAGGCGGCGCTGAGGTATCCCGAATCGAGGTAATGCCGGCCGGGGGCCAGGTTCCTGGCCGCGAGCGCGTCATGGACCGGCTCGGTCATCTGGTTGTCAGTCACGGTGGCGTCGGTGGTGGCCACGTTGGTGATCAGGTTCGGGAAGCACGCCTGGGCGCAGCCCTGGTCATGGTCCCGGCCGCCGCCGGGGGGCTGCTGCGCTGCCGGGCCGGGGCGGCAGGTGCACGGCGGGGGATCGTCGCAGGTCTCGGTGATGTGCAGCTTGTAGCCCAGCCAGAAGGTGTCCCGCTTGACGCCCCACCGGGCGTCGGTGTCATACGGTGAGGCGATCCGGGTATGGCCGTGCGGGAGTCCGTCGCCCTCCGGCTCCTTCTCCCGCCGCCTGATCACCTCCCGTCCGTCCCCGGTGATGGTGCGGGTGTAGTTCTGCAGCAGCACCCGGCGCAGCACGTCCACGGCGGGCAGCTCGCGCAGCCAGGCCGGCGAGGACCTGTCGTAGACGGCCTCCAGCAGCGCGTACCCGTCTTTGGCGTAGGCGACCGCCAGCTCATCGCGCCGGGCCTGGGACACCGGCGGGCGCCAGGACGTCATCGGGGTGGCGTAGCGGCGGGCGAAATCGGGCACGCAGACCCGCTGCTCCACCCAGGCCGGGTGCGCCGCGGTCAGCGCCTCCAGCGCGGCCCGCACGCTCTCGCCGGCCAGCTCCAGCCGGTTCAGCGCCGCCACCGCGGCGATCACATGGGTAGAGTCGGTGCGCTGCTTGCCGCCCGCCTTGACCAGCCCGCCGGCCGCCAGCAGCGCCAGCAGCGCATCCAGCACCACCTGCTCCAGGCCGGCATCGGCCACCCGGCCCCGGAACTCGGCCAGCACCGTGTGGTCAAACCCCGGATCATCCAGGGGAAGCCCCAGCAGGTACTGCCAGTCGATCCGGGTCCGTACCGACTCGGCCGCCAGCCGGTCGGTCAGGTGCTCGGCCCGCTGCAGCACCGTCACCAGCGCCAGCCGCGACGGGGACCAGCCCGGCCGGCCCCGGATCCCGAACACCTGCGCGAAATCCTCATCTCCCAGCCACTGGCCCAGCCGGTCGCGGATCTGCACCGCCAGCGGCCGCGGCCGCTTACCCCGGTACTTCGCCGCGATCGCCGCCGCGATCTGCGGCTCCGGCTCCGGCCACGCGACAGGCTGCATGCACATGACATACCCGATTCTGCGGCCGGGACGAGGGGGAACAACGACCGCGAACCAGATCATGGCCCAGCACGCTGACCGGCGCGCCGCGAATTAACCACCGGGATCGATGCTGCATGCGTGCTCGCCAGCACATGCCTGCTCACATGTGGCCTAAGCCCAGCTTCGCCAGGTCAACCAGCAGGCGCCCGGTCGAGGTCATCGCCTGCTCGTACAGGGCGATCTCGCCCCTGATCTGCTCGCCGTTCTCGACCGAGTACCGCAACTAGGTCAGTTGCGCGACCTTGATCTCCAGCGCGGCCATCCAGGCCTCGGTCCGGCGAGCCAGCAGCCGCAGGCGCTGCACCGGGTTGGTCACCTCCGTGAACTCGGTAAAGCCCTCCAGTGCGCGGCTGGTCTCGGCGCTGAGGCGCTCGTTCTCAGCGGCCTTGATCACGTTCGGGGCGTTCCCGAAGTGCTTGCGGCATCGGCCGAAGCCCTTGTGATCGGTGCCCCACCCGGCTGGCAACGTGCAGGTTCCGGCGCGGCCGTTCAGCTTCCGCTGCAGTCCGGGCCCTGGTGCTTGGCCATATGTCGTCCCTGGATCGGTGTTGGCCAAGTAGTGGCTCGTGACCAATGGTCTCGCACTGCGGGCTGGCGGCATGATCCTCAGACTGACACTGCGGCACCGGCTCGCAGTCAGGGGAACATCCGGGAGAAGATCTCTTCAGGATCCATCTAAGCGGGCCCTGGTCCGATGACATCGATGCGACGGTCGTCGTAGAGGTCCACGAGCTCTGGCCAGGCCTGCTCGACAGCCCTGAGCTGGCGATCCCAGAAAAAGTCAGTGCCTGGATAGTCCGGGCGGCGACGGTAGCTCTCCAGCGCCGCGTCCCGGTCACCGTCGAACCACCACGGGACGAGGCCGACGGCGTGCAGCTCTCCGACCTTGGTAACGCAGACCGCGTTCGGCGGGAATCCCCAGGTGAGGACCAAGTCCGGATGTCCTGCGCGGGCCGCGTCGATGAAGGCGGCCGGATCCATGGCGAGCACGTCCAGCCTCGCCGGATTCTTCTCGAAGTCGTAATGGTGGAAGCCGCGGTTACGGGCCAGCCACTCGCCGAAGCCCGTCTTGCCCGTTGCCGGGATGCCGCTGATGAGGACCGTCCGCATCCGCCGAAGGTATCCGGCCGAGACGGGCGCGCAAAGCGATCAGCCCCCGGGCTGGCGGGTATACCTCACGCAGCTCGTCGAGCTTGCCGTCCGGGCGAGCATGCCAGCTGACACCCACTCCGTCGTTTGACTGCCCAGGACATCGCGGGACATCGCGGGCGGCCCGCGAAGAGAGACATAGGCGAAGCGTGGAGCGCGAGGCACCACCGCGCGTCCCAGCGCCTAGTGTTGGCCCGGTGACGGACTGGTGGGCTGATTCGGCGGCATGGGCAAAAGCGGTAGGAACTGCCGGAGCGGCCGTGGCGGCCCTGTACATCGCGTCTCGCGGCTGGCGCGAAGCTGCGGCCGAGCGTTCCGACCGAGATGCGGCGCAGGCTCGGCAAGTGGTCATGAGGGACCAGAGAAGCAGCACGATCGAGATCACCAACTACAGCACTGCTCCTGTTCTGCACGTTGAGGTACAAAGTGTCTTCCGCGCAGCCGGCCTCAGCCTGCAGCTAACGGAGCAGCTTGTGACCCGGCCGCGAGGGGGCGACGCTCGCGGCGTCCGGACAGTCCTCGATCCGCGTGAGAGCCTGAGCGTGGACATCCTCACACCGGTAGGCCGATGAGTCGATCCTGATCGACTCATCGAAGATCCGGTATCCGGAGTACCCGGCGCGTTCGCACAGTCAGGAACCGGCGGGGCCCCAGAACCGCAAATGGCGCGCGCCGGACCGCCCGGTCACAAACGAAACGTTTCGTTCCGGCCCGCCGAGGCAGCGCCGACCGTGACGGCCACGCGCTCGATCGCTGCGGTGGGCCCGGTTAATCGTCGGGGTCGTCTCCGGCGGCTGCGCGCGCATCCCTGGCGTTGCCGTACAGCTCGGCGGCCAGGTCCCGCATGCCGGCCACGGCGCTGTAGTCAGGGTGACTGGCCGGGTTTTCCACCGCGGAATGGGCCTTGACGTGATCCCAGATCCGGTCAACGTACAGGTACAGTCGCTGCCGGACTTCCTGCTGCGCACCACGCTCGGCAGCGGTCAGCCTGGCCAGCGCCGCCACGTCGTGGTCATGGAATCCGTCCGCTAAGCCGATGGCCTTGAACTGGTCGGTGAGTTCCTCGTCATCTGCTGGCATGCCCGGAGGCTACACCAGCGGTCCCGGCAGGGGCACGCTGGGCCAATGGGGCTATCCACGGCGGGATATCAGCGCGCCACTGTACAGCCGCCCCAGCGTCACCAGCGGTTGATCAGCGCCCACACCGCCAAAGTGAGTACCCCCGCCACCGTGAGGGTGATCACGCCGCCGAGCCATAGCGCTGCCCGGCGCGATGCCCTCCTGATGCCCGCTAGCACCGACGGCCGCCAGCGCCGCGGCGCTGGCTCGCCGGCGTCTAGGCCGCTGCCGGGCTTGGTGACGCCGTGGGCCGCGGCGAGCGCCTCGCGCAGCTCGCTCTCCCGGCACCGTGGTGGCATGAGGCGGTACACCTCGCTGGTCGGCTCGAAATCGTCGTACATGGCCCGGAACGATAGGTGATGCGGCGCCTGCGGGGCGGCCACCACGCTTGCCGCTACGGAACTTTGGTTTGAGACATGGCAGCCGAGCCGGCGAGTGCAAGTCGGGAGGCGGCCAAGGGAAGTCAGCCGTTCTCCCGCCTGACCAGGACCTCAACGCCAGGCCATTGCTTACGTACTCATCGGACTCAGTGTCTGCGCGAGGGCGAATACTCACCCTGCGTAGTAGTCGCAAATGCGTTGCACCAGGCAGCCTGCAGCCGCGCAGGGCAGTGGCGATCGTCGCGCTCCTATCCGTGTGGGGCCCAGGCGGCGGATACCCGCATGAGGGCGAGCCGTTTCCCCACGTCGGCGAGGTCGTTCGCCGGCGGGAGCTGCACGGCGGTACTCCATGGAAGTGCGGCGGTGACCTGATCCGGTGCGTGGCGGGCGCCGGCGAGGCCGCCGACGAGGGCGGCGACTGTGTCGGTGTCACCGCCCATGCGGACCGCTTCCAGCAGCGCGTCGCGTAGGCTGGCGGCCCGCAGTACGCAGGAAAGCACGGCCGCGACGGTCTGATAAGGCTCCAGTGACACGCCATCTTCTGGCGCCTGCCAGGTGCCGGCCGCAACCGCTTGGAGCATTGGCTCCAGTCTGGGGTCTGCGCCACATATTCGGGCCGCCTCAGCTGCTTCACCAGCCGCCACCTCAACGATAAGCCGGGAGCTGGCGCCCTCGATTGCCCACGAGCCGCACGCCGCTATCACGCATGCCGCGCACTGGGCCTGCGCGCTCGGGTGTGTCGCGCGGGACAGCTCGATCGCCAGGCCCCGGCGCCGTTCAGCCGCATCCAGGGGAGTCACCCACCCGATCGGCAGGGCGCGCATCGCGGCGCCGTTGGTGGCGCCGTCTTCCTGCGGGAGCTCGCCGGCCGTCCGGAAATGCTCGATGGCGCGCTGGGTGGACGGGCCGAGGCCTCTGATCTGCGGCGCCTGCCCGGCGATCTGGGCCAGCAACGTGCGCGCGTCTGCGTCGTCACCGTGTTCTGCCAGGTAGCCCGCGACGAGCATGGTCAGCGCGGTGTCGTCGGACGTCGCGCCACCTGGCCATCCCTGGCGCGGCGGGAGTGCCTCGATCTGCTCCGCGCTGGCCGGGCGGGCCTTCTGCTCCCATGGCAGGCCGAGGGCGTCTCCGCACGCGTACGCGGTCATCGCCGCAGTGATCCGCTCGCCGAGCGGGAATGCGGTACCGGGATTGCTCCGGCGGAGCAGCCCGTAGCCGTGCTGTTCGACGAGCTGCCGCGCGTGAGCGCCTCGCTGGACGGCCTCACGTTCGCGCCCGGCTGCCGCAGCGATCTGGCTCAAGGTGAGCAGGGCGTGCGTCACGTCGTAGCGCGTGCTGCAGCGCTCGAACGCCGCCAGCGCTGCCGCCGCCAGATTCTCGGCGTCCTGAGGCCGGCCGTCGGCCAGGGCCAGCTGGGCGCGGGAATGCGACACTTTCGCCCGTTCCAGCGGCTCATCCAGGTCAGCGGCCAGCTGGTCTGCCTCATCGAAGAGGGCCAGCCCGCCGGCGCGGTCACCTTGCGCGATCCGCACCCGGCCCGTGGCGTGCAGGCTGTGCAATACACCACGCGCGTCGGCTGTCTCCCGCCGCAGCCGCAGCGCCTCGCCGTGGTAGCGGCCAGCCGCGGGCCAGTCTCCGGCGGCTTCGGCAACGCCGCCCAGGTTACCCAGCACAGTAGTGACGATGGTCTGCTCACGCTCGTGCCCGGCCCAGCTGATCTCACCGTTTGGCCCCTCGGCTATGAGGCCGAGCCGGCAGGCCTCAGCCAGCGACCGCACCGAAACCCCCTCGTCCACATCGAGCGCGAAAGTGATCGGACGCAACTGCAACCAGAAAGGATCAAGATGCGCGCGGTGAGTACGAACATCCAGCTCGCAGGCACATTCACAGGTGGGCCGAACGTGCCAGCATGCGAACCGCGAGGTGCTGTTTGCCGGTAATCCGCTGCCAGTACGATTGCGCAGGTCACGGGTCAAGAAGGCGGTACGGTGAGCCGCCCGGCGCCAGCTCGCAAGCGCTTCAGGGTGCTGCTTCAACGCCAGGGAACCGGGCGGACACATGCATCCGCGCGGCATGAGCGAGATCGGTGAGCAACACGGCAATAAGGCGCTCCTCCATGACCGCGCGGCCGTGCCCAGTCAGCCGCGCAGCGAGTTCTGGGTCCCATGGGCTGGCCGTCGGCGATCCCGTCAGCGGCGTGGACTCGCCCATCTCGAGCGCATGCCAGTAGTCGGCTGCGGTCATCCGCCACGGCCTCGCGCTGTGGGAGGCGATGGCGGCACCGACGATGCGCAGTCCGGTCCAGTCGAAATCGGCTCGCCAGTGCAATCGGGCGCCCTGCGTGACGGCAGAGCCGAGCAGCTTGTGGCACGCGGCGCTTGGCATCCCCTCGGTGCACACTAGCGGCGGGCAGTCCGCGCCAAGGTCGGATGCTGCGACGCGGAGCACGGCGGGATTCTCACAGACAAATATGTCACCGGGCATGGGCACGACGTCGAAGGCGGTCTGCTGCTGAAGGGTGAGCCGGAACGGGACGCCGAACCGGCTGGCGTCGTTCAGCCAGGCCGAGACCAGATTGGAACCGCGGCACACCACGTTGAGCACCAGGACCTGGCTGGCCAGGTCGTCGGGGATGGCGCCGTGCATCTCCCACAGCGCCCGCTGCCCGGTGCGGTCCTGCGGCATGGAGTCAAGTCCCGTGCGGATGGCCAGCGCCCGCAGCACCAGGGTGGCGAGCGAACCGGCCGCAAGCAGTGCCTTGGTGTCGCCGGTGACCTGTTCGGCGAGCACCGGCAGCGGGATCGGGTTGCCCGGCGCGCGGCTGCGCAGGTACTCCAATATCCGCACCGCATGCTCGAGCAGCCGGTCATCACCGCGGCGCAGCAGCCTGGTGATCGTCCCATCCTCCTGCAGCGCCAACCACCAGGAGCCGAACCATGCCTCGCCAGCGAGCACCGACGCACCGGCCCTCGCACTGGCCTCCGTGCGCTGTTGTTGTTCCCGTTGCCGTTCGGCGGGCCGGTCGCGTAGCGGGCCGCCCAGCATGACCAGAGTGTCCCGCAGACCGGTGCCGTACCGCTGGCGCAGGGCCGCGTCCAGCGTGGTGAGTCCGATGGTAAGCCGTTTCACCGTCTCCGGCCGGTAGCTGCCGGTGATGCCGATGACCGCCCGTCGTTCGGCGTCGGTGGGCGCGTTCAGCCCGATCGAGTGGTCCAGCGCGCCACCGGTCCGTTCCAGGTTGCGCCGGGCCGCGGCGAGCAGCCGTTTCCAGCCCGCGCCACGCAGTTCCGTCAGATCCTCGTCCACAGGGTCCTCACGCCGCGGCGGTGATCGCCCGCCTGGTGCCCGGCGAACCGAGTACGGCGGACAGTTCACCCGCCTGGTCGGCGAGGAGCTGCGCTCCGTCCCACACCAGTAGCAGTGCGCTGACGGTGTGCTCGGTGGGAGAGTGCGCCAGGTCGTAGTGCGCGGCGGCGCGGACGGCGGCCTGCGTCGCCCACAGGTCGTAGCCGGTCATGAACAGGTCCAGATCGAACTGCGCGGCCAGGCCCATCAGCTCGCTGCGGCCGGTGTCGTCCACTCCAGCGAACGCCTCGTCGAGGGCGAGCAGGCGCGGTGCGTGCGGATGTGCCGAGTTCAGCATCGCGTGCGCGGCAGCGAACAGCGGCAGGTGCAACGAGACCGACTGCTCGCCACCGGACAGCTGGCTGTGCCGTGTCCGGGTCAGCTTCTCCTCAGTGCCCTCAGCGCTGACCATCTGGAACACGAACTGCCGCCAGCGACGGTAGTCCAGTACCCCGGCCAGCAGCTCTCGGTACGGGAGTTCGCGGTACCGGGCTCGAGCGGTCTTGATCTGCGCGGCGAAGTGGCCGCGCATCCGGGCGAGAGAGTCCGGGTTGAGCCGGGAGGCGTCGGCATCCAGCAGCCCGCACACCGCGCGCTGCTCGTCATCTAGCTGGTCCGCCAGCAGCCACCGCACGCCGACCGTCTTCCCCGAGGACATTTTCCGGGACCGCATCTCGGTGTTCATCGCTCTGATCAGGTCCTTGGCGTCCACGGTCCGCTCGTGGATCTGCTGGGCGAGCCTGGCCAGCAGCGCGTCTTCGAGGATGCGCTGCTCAGAGTCGGTCAGCAGCAGCTGCTGGTCACGGCGGGCAGCTGCGATGCGCTCCGCGAACGCGCCGACCGGCAGCGGGCCCTGCTCATCGGCGATGCGGACCACGATGACACCGTCGGCGCTGTCCCACTCGGGGTGGTAGTCCTGGCCGGCCGCGCCCAGTTGGGCCTGCAGATCCTCCAGCGCCCGGGTGAGCCGGGTCGTGGAGATCTTCAGTGACGTCTCGCTCGGCGTCAGGTCGCGGGTTACCTCGAGGATCGCCTCGTGCACGTGCACGACCGCCTGCGGCAGGTCATCACCGGTCCAGTCCGCCTCCTGCGCGGGCCAGGCCAGCCGCGGCGGGCACTTCAGCACGTCCAGCAGCTCCCGGGCGGCGAACGGGGCGAGACCGCGCGCGGTGGCCTGCTCCTCCGCACGCGCGACATCGAGGGCGCGCCTGCCGCTGGAGACCCGCTCCGTCGCGGCACTGACGGCCTTGATGACCTCCACCTCGGCGGTGCGGGCCGCATGCTCAGCCGACTGGGCGGCCGCGATGCCCTGCTCGGTTGCGTCGACCTGTGCCATCACCTCGGTGGCCTCCTTGCCGACCGCGCCGTGCAGCGCCGCCAGCTTGGCGGCCTCCTCGGTGTGCCGGCGGCGGGCCGTCCGTTCGTTCTCGGCGGAGGCGCGCTCCTCATCGGCGGCCTGTTCCAGCCGACCTCGGGCGTCGGCGACGATGCCGCGCTGCTGCGTCTCCTCGCGGCGGCGGCCGGTGAGGTCCCGGGCGGTGGCCTCGAACCGCCGGGTGGCCGCCTCCACCTGGTCGGCCTGGTCCCATTCGATGGCATGGTCGATGGAGGTGCGGCGCAGCGCCCGCTCGGTGACGGTGCAGGCAGCCACCGACTCGTCGTAACCGGACTGGGCGCCGTCGGCGGCCGCCCGCGCCGAGCGCAGCTGCCCGACGGCCTGGGAGTGCGTGCGCAGTGCGGTAGCGGTCGCGGTGCTGCGCGGAAGCGAGGCGCGGGCCTGCGCGAACGCAGACAGTGCGGCGGCCAGCCCGTCGAGCGTCCGATCGAGGCCGGCCAGCAGCTCCGTCAGCCCGGCGATCTGGGCCTCGCACTCAAAGATGCGCGCGGCCCGGCGGCGGGCCCGGGCGGTCGCCCCGATGTACCCGGCGTGCTCCTTATGGTGTGCACCGGCGGTGACACCGTGGGAGTAGCGGCCGTCAGTGCCGATCACAGCGGCCGAGGAGAACCATTCGCCGTCCAGGGCGATGGAAGCGAGCACGGCACCGATCCGCGCGGCGGGCACGGGTGTGTCGTCCTCGGGCACCAGCACCCCAGCGAGGCTGGCGCCCTCGACCGGCGGGCCGGGGACCAGGTAACCGTCGTCGTCCCCGGCGGTGACCTCATGGCCGTCAGGCGTGATCCAGGCGTCGAGCATCCCGGTGGCTTCCAGCGCCGCCTCGAGCGCGGCGGCCCGCGTGTCATCGACATTGCCGGCGAAGCGGACCAGCCGCCACAGCGGTGCACCGTCGCGGCCTGACCGGCTGGCGCTACGTCCGGGGTAGGCCGGCGGCGCGTCGTCGCGTTGCGAGGCGATCCGGTCCCGCTCCTCGGCGATGCGCTGCCGCTCGGTCTGCGTGCTGGCACGCTCGGCACGCAGCCGCGCCTGCTCGTCACGGATGGACTGCTCGGCGGCGGCGGTCGCCCCGGCGAACACCGACTCGACGGTGGGCGCATCCGGGTCACCGAACGTCTCGATGGCCACGCTGAGGCCCTCGGTCAGTTCCCGCATGGCCGTCTCGTCCAGCACATCGGCGTAGTCGGCCGCCCACCGCGCCAGTGCGGCCTGGGCGTCGGCGCGGGCCGCCGTCACCGCATCGGCCGCGGACTGCTCGACTTGCTCGGCGGCGGTCACCGCCTCCAGTGCCCGGTCGAGCGCCAGCCTGGCCAGATCCCGGGCGTGCTCGGCTGTCCGGTGCGCCTGCAGCGCGGCCCGTACCGAGCGGACCGCCTCCAGCCGGGCGGTGACCCGGCCGCCGGCACGTTCGGTGAACCCGTCAGCTCCGGCGTCGGCGGGCTGCCAGCCGATGCCGGCCGCGGTGGCGTGGTCGGCGAGCTGCGCCGCACTGCGCGAGACGACCGATTTCAGGTCGGCGAGTACCGCCGCGGCCTGCTCCAGACCGGCCTGAGCACGCGCGGTCCCCGCGCTGCGCCGGGTTAGCTCCGCGGTGGCCTCGGCAGCCGTCCGCTCGTTGGTGCGGACGAGCCGTTCAAGGTCGGCGAGTTGCCCGACCGCCTGGTAGGCGCTGGTGGACTTCAGCTGGTCGAGCCGGGCGCGCAGCCCGGCGAGAGCGTTCTCCGCCGCCTCCCGGCGGGCCTGCGCCTCCACCTGCCCGGTTTCAGCGCCCGCCAGCGCCGTGATGTCGTGGCTGAGTTCGGTGCGCCGCTGCGCGCTGGCCTCGCGGCGGCGGGTGAGGGCATCGGCGGCCGACCGGGCGTGGGTGCGCAGATAGGTGGTGTAGGAGGCGAGGAATGTGCGAGTAGCCTCGTCGGCGGCGGTCAGCCCCTCCAGCGTGGTGGCGACCGTCTCCATGTCGTCGAACGAGCGGGCAGCCTCGGTGATCAGGTCGTCGTCGACCGGCCGCAGCCCGTCGGTGAGCGTGTCCGACAACTTCACCGGGTCGAGGTTCTTGGCCAGCTGCGGCCGCCGCAGCGTCAGGATCAGGGTGAGCAGCTGTTCGTAGCGTTCCCGGCCGAGGCCGAACAGCCGCTGATCCAGGGCGGCCCGGTAGTCAGTAGGAGAGGCGTGCAGGCTCGACTCCCCGATCTCCTCGGCGAGCTGCTTCCTGGTCATGGGCCGGTCGTCGCCGGTGATGAGCGAGAAGTCCGCACCGACCCGTCCCTCGGCGACGAAATGCCAGCGGACCGGGGTGTCGCGGTGCTTCTGGACATGCAGGCCGATGCCGATGGTGACGGCCTCACCGGTGTCGCGGTGCCGCAGCTCCAGCCATACGTAGCCGACCGCGTTCTCGCCACCGCGGAACAGGAGGTTGGACTTCATGGTCCGGTCCTCGGCGGCGAACGGGTTCAGCCGTTTCGGGTCGATCCGGCCGTCCAGCACGAACGGGAACAGAACCTCAAGAGCCTTGGTCTTCCCGGATCCGTTGGGACCGCGCAGGATCAGCCAGCCACTGGCGAAGCAGAACTCCTCATCCCGGTAGTCCCACATGTTGATGATTCCGGCCCGGGTGGGTTGGAAGCGGGTCACGTGGAGCCTTCCTTCACGGTCATTACTCGCATTCCCGTCGCCGGCGCGCTGACGGAAAAGACATGCCGCCGGGCTCAGGACGTGCCCGGCGGGCTCTTGATGTGGGCGGTGATGCTGCGGTAGCGGCCCAGCAGCGGTAGCACCAGGACGCCTCCGTCCACCCTCGCCACCAGGCCCAGCGAGGCAAGCAGGGCGACCGCCTCGGTCAGCAGGCGACCCGGGTCGGCGGCCTGTTTCTCCGCCATGCCCGCGCCGAAGTCCTCCACCAGCTTCCGCAGCTCGGTGCGCAGCCATACGTCGCTGAGGAACGGGTAGGCGGCGTCGGCGGCACCGCCGCCGGGTGCACCCGATCCGGACTCGGTTCCGTCCCCGGACCCGGAGTCGTCGGTCTCCGCTAGCCAGGCCTGTTCGGCGAGCAAGTCGGCGACGCGGCCCCGGTCCGGCAGGGCAGCGTCGATCCGCCGGGCTGCGTCGGCGAGCCGTTCCGCGGCGGTGGCGGCGGGCAGCGGCTCGATCCTGGATCTGTTGCGTTGCAGGTAGCCGGCGATCCGCGCGCACAGCAGCAGTGCGGCCTGCGCGACGGTGCCGGCCGACGGGAACGCCACGTCGCTGAACCGCTGCCCGGCGTTGACCAGCGCCACGCCTTCGGCGCGCCGCTCCAGATCGAGGCCGGTGAGCCGCTCGATGTCCTCGGCAAGACTCGCCGACCGGAGCTGGCCACGCAGCCCTTCATCGACGTCGGCGTAGTAGACGGCCGGCTGCTCCACGACGAGTCGGCGGGCACGCCGCGCGTTCACCCGCCGCCGTGCCTCCCGGCCCTGGGCCGACGCGGATCCGCCGGGGCCATCCAGCAGCTCGGTGACGGAGTTCAGATGCTGCAGCACCCGGCTTGGCGCATAGAGGGCGCCGACCACTTCGCGGTCGATGTCGTAAAGCGCCTCGGCACGCTCGGGATCGTTGACCCACTCGATGGCCGAGCCATCGGCCATCCGCAGGGCGCCGCGCACCTCCAGCCAGGCGACCGCGTCCACGAACGCGTCCCGGTCCGGTTTGCGGCCGGTGTCCATGCCGAGGCCGTCGATCCGCCCGGCGTCAGCGGCGACCGTGTCCGCCAGCTCGCTGAGTGCGATCTGAGCGCCGGAGCGGCCTAGCGCGGACAAGGTCAGCACCAGGTAGGCGTAGCGGCGCCGGTCGAACGGCCGCCGTGCTCTGGTGAGCGCCGGGCGGGTGCCATCCAGCGCATCCTGCACCCGGCGCAGCCGGATGGTGTCGCCCCCGCTGAGGAGCGTGTAACCCAGGACCTCGCTGAGATCGGCCCGCAGCTGCCTGACCCACTTGCGCACGAGGGGAAGCGTCGAGGCGTCCGGGTAGGACGCGGTGATCAGCGGGTGACGCAGCATCAGCCGCGCCGCCTTCTGGTATTCGGCCAGTTCGAGCGAGCTGACGTCTGCGGCGACCCTCATTCGGTGACCTCCACCGCCAGCCCGTCCAGATGGAGCCGGCCGCGGACCGTGTGCACAGTGGTGGAACCAGGGGCGGGGCGCAAGATGAGCCGCACCCCGTGCGCGGACCCGCTCGCCGTCCGGCTGACCGGGACCCGCGCGGACAACGCCACGTCCAGCAGGCTGAGCAGGGCCTGGGTCTCCGGCTCGTCCAGCACCCGGCCGTAGACGCCGTCACCGGCCAGCGCTGCCGCGGCGGTGCGGCGCTGCGCGGTCGCCTTCAGCTGCTCGGCGCGCAGCCGCTGCTTCTCCTCGTCGTTGCGCTGGATCCGGCCGGGCCCGCGCAGCGCCTGAGCCTTGCCGTTGCGCACCAGCGTCCGGGACAGCTCCACCGGAGCGGCGTCCCACCACGACAGCCGGCTCCCGATCGCGTCGGCGTCCTCGTGCACAGCTGAGACATGCCGGGGTGCCCCGAGACCGAACACTGCCTGGAACAGCGCATGGGCGTCGCCGTCAGTCGGGCAGGCGGTGAACCATTGCGCTAGATGGCGCAGCTGGGTCTCCCTGCTCACCCCGCCGCGGCGGGACTCGGTGACCCGGCGCAGCAGCGCCGTGACGTTGGCGATGGCGGTGACCGTGGCGTCCTGCAGGCGTTCGGCCTCGCTGCGGCGAGCGGTGCCGAACCAGTGCACCAGGCCGCCCCAGCGCGCCCGCCAGTCCGCGACCCGTTCGTCGGCACCGCGGAAGAGCGACTCGTCAGCCTCCGCGGCGAGCCGGGCGAGGCGTTCGGTGCCAGTGGCGTCCACCTCGGCCACCGCGGCGGCCAGGAGCGGCGCGAACCGGGTCAGCTCGGTGTGGAACTCCCGCATGTGGGTGAGCAGCGCGTCCTTGTGCGCGAGGAACACTTCGGGCCGGGTGTCGTTGGTGCGGGCCAGATCGCCCAGCATCAGGTAGAAGCGGGCGGCGCGCTGCGCCATGTCAGCGAGCACTCCGTCCAGCCGGGACAGCTTCCGGTAGACCTCGGCGGCGTCCCCTGACCGCACCGCCTCGGCGAGCGCCCGCAGGTCGGCCAGGATGTCAGGGAACACGAGGCGGGACAGCTGGGCGTCTTCCAGGCTGGCCGTCAGCACCTCCTCGACGGCCTGGAAGGCCCGGTATCCGGCCTGGTTGAACTGGTAGACGTAGTGCCGGTTGCGGTACTCGGCGAGGTTCGCGGCGCGGGTGCCGTCGTAGGAGCGGTCCAGCACCTGCCATTCGGCGAGGGCATCCAGCAGAACCTGCACGTCGCCGACGGCGGCTGCCCCCGGGTGCTGCTCGGCCAGCTGGCCGAGTGCTTCGCGGGCGTCGGACGCGTGCATCAGCACCTGGTAGTTTGCCCTGGCCCGGTCGAAGGCACGCAGCAGCCACAGGTACTCGTGGCGTTTCTCGGTGGCCGCGAAGTGGAACAGCCGCAGCCGGTCATCGAGGGTGAACGCGTCGATGCCGAACGCGGCGTCCCCGGCGGCCGCGTCGCCAGGAACAGCGGCTGGCCGGCCACGGGGATCACTCACTGAGGTAGCGGGCTGACTACCGGTCACAGGTTCTGATCATCTCGATCATCGGGGGTATTTCGTCATGGAACGACCGGGGAATGTGCTGCCTAGTGTGCCGGATCGCCGTGACGGACGCCAAAGACACGCCGAACAAAGGCCGCGGTGCGGTCAGCCCTCCGGCGGCTCGGCACACCTCGCGAGGCCGTGCAGCGATGTCAGCACCGTCAGCGCGGCGCCGCGGCTGAGGTCCTCGTGGTGACGCTCGTTTCGCGGGGTGCGCAGGCACCCGTAGCACGAAGTCTCCAGGCCGCAATCGCATGACCCAACCCGCCGGACCGCGGTGGCGATCACCGTGTCGAGTGCTGCGGCGATTCGCAGCACGCTGCCCGCCCCGCCCGGGACGGTGTCGAACAGCACCAGGCCGCTGCGGCCATCCGCCCCGGAATGCACCACGCCGTCGATATCGTTGCGGCTGATCTCCAGGCCGTCGGCGGCACCTTCCAGCACCGCGTACAGGAGGGAGTGCCACTCTCCCCCGGTCTCCAGGCCGGGAGCGTCAAGCTGCAGTCGCAGGATGTCCGTCTCGTACGTATGCGCGAGCGAACGCCAGCGCAGCGGCCCCGTGCAGGGCTTGCCGCGCAGCGGGCTCACGTGCGACGTGGGGGAACGGCCGTGGTTGGCGGCGCCCCACCCGCACCAGTCGCAGATCAGGAACCCCGAGCCGCCTGGTCCCTCGGCCAGCGACACCAGCCGGCCCCGTGCACCGCAGTGGCACCACGCCAGCGCGCCAGTGCCGGCCTTCCAGCGGGTCTCCGCGAGTTCCTCGCCCAGCGACACCACATGCACGGCGCCGTTCCAGGACCGCTGCGGCGGCACGTTACTGGGCTTGCCGGTGCGCGGGTCGGCGACGAATCCGAACTCCGGCACGCAGTATTCGCGGACCGGGCCATCGGCGGGCCGCCCGCACGCCGAGCAGGCCGGTTCCAGCTCGGTGCCGCCCTCCCGGTAGTGCCGGCAGCCCCGGCACACCGTGTAGCTGCGGGTGATCAGTTCCCGGCCGGGAAGCCGGTATATGCCGCCCGAACGCCAGAGCACCCCGCCAGCGACCAGCTCGGCGCCAGGCGCGTATTCGTGGATCGCCACCGACAGGTCCCGGTTCAGCTCCAGCCGGGCGCCGACCTGGCTGTCGCAGTGCGCGGTGCGCAACTCGACGGTGTCCACCGGGAACCCGTACTTCGGCAGGACGTTCCGGTTGGCCAGGTAGCCGATCAGTGGCCGCCGCGTGATGGTGGCGATGCTGCGCTCGAACCGGGCCGCCAGGTCGCTGCGCCGGGACTCGAACGCCTCCGCCCGGCGCTCCTCGAACATCGCCACATCCTGGGCCAGTTCGGCGCGGACCTGCTCCAACAGCCCGCACAGCTGCTCCACCCAGCTACCGTCGTCCAGCCCGATCAGCCGCCAGGCGAGTTCCGGGAGCACGGCGCGCAGCGCCGCGGCGATCTCGGCGGGCACCGGGGTGAGGTAGCCGCGGACCGCGTCGCAGGGCGGCTCGGCGCGTCCGCCGGGCAGGAAGAAATCCCCGGCGCTCTTCCACTCCCGGCCGCCGTTGTCCTTGGCGTCCCGGAAGAACGCTGCGAGCGCCACTGAATGCGCGTGCCGCCGGTCGATGCGCGGATTTCCCAGCGGCACGTAGGGGGCACGGACCTGCCCGGTCAGCATCGACTCCGGCGCCTGGTAACGGGACAGATCATGGGAGCGGCGCTGAGCGTAGGTGACCACCAGCGCGGCGGTGCCACTGCGGCGGCCCGCCCGCCCGGCCCGCTGGATGTAGTTGGCGGTAGTAGGCGGCATGTTCCGCAGCAGCACCGCAGAAAGCGCCCCGACATCGACGCCCAGCTCGAACGTCGTGGAGCAGCTCAGCACGTTGACCTCACCGGCGAGGAACCGCTGCTGGATGTCGGCGGCCTCCAAGCCGGTCCACTGCGCGGTGTGCTCCCGGGCTGTCAGCGGCACCGGTGCGGTCTGCGTATACAGGGAGCGGTAGTGGTCGTCGGCGGCGCGGTCGGCGGCCAGTTCGCCGGCGCATCCCATCGTCGGGCACACCCCGCGAAGGACGGCCGTGGTGACCCGCCGGCACAGTGAGCACCGCCACAGGTCGCCGCCAGCCGACAACGTGAGCCATGTGTGATCGACCTGGTGCACCTGGCCCAGCTTGGGCAGCGCCGCCGCGTGCAGCCAGCCGTCCCGGGCAGCGGTGAGTGCCCGCCAGCAGCCGGCCAGCACGTGGCGCGCGTCGATTCCGGACGCGGGCTCGCCGAGGACGGCCAGCAGCCGGCGCAGGTAGTCCAGTCGCTTGTTGACACCACGGGTGGGCAGCCAGCTCAGTACCTTGAGCCTCGCCTCTGCGCCGTCGCCGCGGACGTAGATCGGGCCCCGCCGCGGGTCGAACATCTCGTCGGCCGGGTCGACGTCGTCCGGCATGGTGAGCGCGCCCTGCAGCCGCACCGTGCGGAGCAGCTCGGTGAACAGGAGCACGCACTCCTGCCCGGACAGGCCCAGATCGAGCAGCGGGGTGGTCGGCCGCCATGACGGGTCCATGCCCAGCCCAACCCGCAGGAGCCCAAGGCCTTCCAGGGACTGGCGCTCGTCGAGGGCGACCAGTTCGCGCAGCACCCAGCGGGCGGCCTCCCGGCGCCTGCCCTGCCGCGACTCCCGCCGGGAGAACACCCCCGCGCGGCCGGCTACGGCCGCGGTCTCCTCGATCAGGTCGTCCACCGTGGCGTCCGCGTCGCGGGTGGTGGCCCGCGCCAGCCCGTCCAGGATCAGCCGCCGCTGCTGCACGAGAGCGTGACTGGACTCCAGGTAGGGGGCGAAGAACGCGGCAGCCTGCCGGCTGTCACTGAACGCGAGGAGCTTCCGGCCGCCGCCGGGCCGGTCCGCGAGCTCCTCATCCGGGGGCAGCGCCTGGTAGAGCGCGGTGGCCAGCACTGCCGCGGCTGCCTCGTTGCCGCTCTCGAACAGCCGCACCTGCCCGGCACCGCGCGCCCCGCAGGCCAGGCACCCGCTCGGGGTGCCGGACGTGGCCGCCAGCCGCCGCACAGACCGCAGTCCGGCGGCGCAGCATCCGCAGGGTGCCGTCCCCGCCACGGGCGCGGACGCTGTGTGGAGGGCTCCGCATCTGCCGCACAGCAACGCGTCCTTGGCGGTCGCCGCCGCGGCACGCTCGAGGATCTCATCGTCCTCGTCGGCCGTCTCGGCCGGCGCGTCGAGCAGCAGCCAGGTACGGCGTTCGGGGCGCACTGCGCGCGATGTGAAGTGCTCACCGCCCGAGGTGCGCTCCACCGAGCCCGCCAGATGCACCGCGCCGCACCGCTTGCAGCAGCCGAACTCGAAGACAGCGCCGGAACAGTCCGGGCAGATCTCGCGGCGGGCCAGCGACACGTGCGGGCCGCCGGGCGTCAGGCAGGTGTACGCACCCTCGGTGGCCCGGGCGAACAGATGGTACCGGGCCGACAGCACCGGAGCACCGGCGCTGTCACGAATCTTCGAGCCCACCGCGACCAGCGCGGCGAGCGCTGCCCCCGCACGAGGACCATCGGCGTCGGTGAACACCTCGGCTGCCAGGTCGGTAAACGGCCGGGGCGAACGGGCCAGCAGAGTGCGCAGCCGCGCCATCGTCTGCTCGTGCGCGAGCAGCAGCGCGGCGTCGTTACCGCCAAGGCCGACGGCCACCGGATCGTCCGCGGCGCGGCCCAGCAGCGCCGACCCTGGATCGGCCGAGCCGGCCAGGTCGAGATAGTCGTCGGGACCAAGAGGCCCCCACAGCGGTCCGGCCGGGATGGCTACCCGCTGCGCGCCGACCAGATCCTGGCGTGCCGGGTCGCCGTCCACCCACTCGAAGGACGCGTCGAACAACTTGGCGGCGAAGTCCATCACCGCCCGCGGATGGCCGCCGATAGTAGCGCTCGTGGCGATTGCCTGAAAAGCCGCGTCAGCATGGCCGCGGCCAACGCGCTCGCGCAGCCGGCGCAGGAGCATGCCGACCTCTTCGGCCTTCGCCCCGTCATAGACGTGCGCCTCGTCCAGCACGACGAACCGCCAGTGCCCGCCATGCTTGCCCTCGAACAGTTCCATGTCCGCCGGGCGCAGCAGCAGGTACTCCAGCATCGCATAGTTGGTGAGCAGCAGGTGCGGTGGGCTGTCTCGCATCTCCTGGCGGCTGAGCAGTTCGTTCGGCAGCCGTGGTTCGCCCGGGTTCAGCGACTCGAACAGCGACGTGCCCTCGCCGGCCCGCTCCGGAGTGTCCCCGGTGTAGCGGCCGAAGGTGATCTGCGGCACGCTGGTTAGCAGCCGGCGGAGCCTGCGTAGTTGATCGTTGGCGAGCGCGTTCATCGGATACAGCAGCAGCGCCCGCACCCCAGGTCCGAGCGTGCCAGCCTCGCGCTCAGTGGTCAGCGCCGACAGTACCGGCAGCAGGAAGCTCTCCGTCTTCCCTGACCCGGTGCCGGTGGCCACCACCAGGTTCCGTCCCGCAGCGGCCTTCCGCAGCGCCTGCTCCTGATGGCCATAAAGAGGCCGGTCCAGGGGCAGCGCCGCGCTGCCCAGCCGGGCGAACGCCGGATCCAGCACGCCCTCGCCGATCAGGTCACGCAGGCTCGCCCCGGTCCGGTAGGGCGGCGTCGCCTCCAGCAGCGGCCCTTTGGTCAGCAGCGGGCTGGCGGCGATACCGTCGGCAAGCGCGACCGCCAGCACAGGGTCACGGACGGGCAATAGCGACCGCAGGTAGCGCCGGTAGGTGGTGCTCAGCAGAGTGCTGGTAGCGATCGCGTCCACGATGGAAGCCGCTCCCGAGCGGAAGGAAATGCTCCTGGAAACCCTACAGCGCCAGCAGACCACAGGCGCAAGGCGCCGGGTCAACCGGGCAGCCATGGGTCGGCGGCCGGCGCGGAAGCGCTGATCCGGGCAATCACCGCGGTCCGCGCACCCACAGTCATCCGCAGCTCCGCGCCACCGTGGGCGCTCACCGTGTCCAGCATCCGCCGCAGCGGATATCTGCCCCGCTTCGAAGGCTCCAGTACCTGCACGATCCCCCGCGCGGTGACCACATCGATGGGTGGGTCAGCGGCGGCCCCGGGCAGGTCCAGGCGCAGCGCGCCACCGCGGATCAGGTCCGCCGCATCCAGCTGCAGCGGCCCGAGACTGTGCCAGGCCGTGGGGGCACCCGCACTGTCCGGTTCGGGTTCGATCCGTATCCGGCAGTACGGCGGGGTGACCCGGAGCGGCAGCACGACCGGACCCGCCACACATGCCACCTCAATCCCGGTGTCCTCGGCCCCGATCATGGCCGCGCAGGGCGAGGCGGTCATCCCGGGCGCGGGCGAGAGCACGGCCTCGGCCGCATCCAGACCCTCCTCAGCTGTCAATCGCAGCGCGGGCGAGTAGGCGACGTCCAAACCCTCGGCCACGAATACGACACGGCGCAGCCCGGCAACGGGCGCGGTGTCGAGCGCGGTCACGGTCACCACCAGTTCGCCGAGCACCGGACGAGGCACCCGATCCCACAGACGCTCCGGATCCCAGCGATCCCCGCTGGCCTCGACCGTCCCCAGGACCCGGCCGGATCCCGGCCCTCGCACCTCGACCCACCACCGGGTATCACCGGCGGGCAGCCGCACCGTCGGCAGCGTCCCGAAGACTGCAAGCCCGTCCGTCGTGTGGATCCCCGGTACCGGGGCGCCCGTCACCAGCCGCGGTCTCGACCGGCCCCGGACAATGTGCCGTCGCGGCACGTCCTCGCCCGTAGGCTCCAGTTCCAGCCAGGCAATTCCCGACAGGTCCAGCTGGACCAGCCGCCAGCCTTTCCAGGTCAGCGGCAGCCTGCTCGCCACCAGGACCCGCGGCGCGGTATCGGCGCGCAGCGCCCGGTCCTCAGGGTGGACCAGCCAGACGGCCTCGGGCGGCAACACCGCCGCGATCGGCTCACCGTCGGCGTCGAAGGCCAGGAGCGGCCCCGGAGGATCGGTGACCTCGTCCGGAGACATCGGGGTCCAGGATCCCTCCTCATCCCGGCCAGGATCGGCGGGGTCCACGTCGCGGGTCAGCACGCCCCGCCCGAACGGATCGAGCCGCAACGGCGGCCGCCCGCCCGGTCCCGGGGAGGCGGCCGCGACCGTCCTGGCCGCGTTGATGACGCGGCCAGGCAGAGACAGGTCCGCCAGGTCTTCAGCGCCGGGTTCATCGTTCTCGGAGAGCAGCTCCATGAGCGCACGGCAGCGTTCGACGAACCCGGTGCCCGCCCTGAGGCGCAGCAGCGCGGCGACGGCGGGATCGAGCGCGGCTAGTTCCTGTTCCGGCGCTCCGGCACCGGCCAGCCGCAGGAACTCCGGCAGGGACGACTCGGTCACTGCCGCGTGGGCGAGCACTGTCTCAAGCGGGTCGCCCGCCGGGGCCGGGACGCCTAGCGCCGCAAGCGAGCTCAGGAACGTCTCGGCCCACTCAGCGGTGGAGCGCTTGGTCGCGCGCGATCCGGTTGCCCGGTGCCAGGCCGGCCAAACCTTCCCGTTCTTGTCGTGGTGGGCCGTGACCTGCGCCATGGCGACGACGACGCAGGCCGGCCACCGGCAGTTCAGTACTGTCGGCGGCTCGGACCGGGAAAGGCTTCCCAGCGCCTTTGCCGCCGCGTCCAGCATCTCAGGTTCCACGTCGAGTGTCCCGGCCGGCTCTCCGGACGCGAGATGCCGGCGCCAGCCAGGTTCGAGCAGGTCGAGCAGCGTACCCATTGGTGGCCCGCTCATACTGACCCCCTTCCCGTGGTCCGCGGATGAAGCGTAGTCACCGGCACCGGGCCCTTCACGATTCAGGAGCGGATGGTCAGTACGCGACCGCCCGCACGAGCACCCGACCGGGCTGGTGGCCGGGAATCCGCACTGGCTGGGTAAACCGCTAGAAGCGCCCTTTGACGATGTCTGGACAACCCGCCGCGGCGACTGCCGCCCCCTGTACGCCATCACGCCCCAGGAGTCTCGGGCAATCCGGGCCGTGCCTTGCGGTGGCGACTATTGGATGTGCTGGTAGCTGCCGAGCCAGCCGGTTGCGAGGTGGTCGCCTCGCCGGGTGAACAATGCCGCGCCGTGGCCGTCCCGCGCTTCGTCGCCGTCCGCGTCGGGGTAGCTGACCTGCCAGGTTTCCTCACTCGCGAGCTGGCGGGCGAGCCTGTGGCCAGTCCAGGTCACGATCGCGGTGCCAGGAGAACTGTTGACCAGCGCGTGATCCTGCCGCACGTCGAGTGTGGATCCGGTGATGCGGTCCCGCAGGAGCGTGGTATAGGCGATGTCGTCGAGCTGACAGTGCGCCGGCCTGGTGCTCGCGGTCCAGTCAGGGCTTGTCAAGTCACGTGCGCTCGCGGCCTGCCACATGCCGGGTACGGCGGTGTCGGCATGGATTGGGGTGGCCATCTGCTCGAACATCCACAGCAGCCGCCCGGCGCCGCGCCGGGGAGCACAGCGGCGCCAGCGAATGCGGCGGGCGAGATCTGCCGCCACGATCGCCCACTACGGCGAGATGGTACCGAGGAAGCCTTGCGCGCCGATCCACTGAAGATAGTGCGGGGCGTCTTCGAGGATCGGATACATGCTGGCGTAGGGGATCTCGGCGATCTTCCGCGCGGGAGCGGCGAACGCGCGCGGGCTCCCGGCCACGGCGAGCAGCGCCGCTTTGGCCAGGTCGCCGGGAGCATAAGGCGCCTGGCTGGCCAGGCCCTTGCGGATGAAAGCCCGCGAAGACCCTAGCCTGGTCAGGTCTCCGCCCGACTGAAGCAGCCGGGCGACGGCGGGACGCAGCTCGTCGGGAACAGGTGCCTCGGCCAGCTTGGGCACCAGCGCAGAAAGCACGGTGACGAGAATCTCCTCGGCCGCATCAGGCCCGGCTGGCAGGGGCGCCTCGGTCAGCACAGTACGTACCGCATGTCCCACTCGCGTCGAGACCATCAGCCGTGCTGTCAGCACGCCGAGGTCGGTGGCTGTGAGGTCGGCGTCCACGCTCGTTTGATCGGACATGATGATGTACCCGCCTTGTACCAGCAGGTGAACCGCCTGGTGCAGCAAGTCCACGTCCTGGTGCCCCTGGTGGAAAGCCAGGGTCTGGGCCCACCAGGCCTCTGCCTCGCCGAGTGTCGAAATGCTGCCCTGAACCGTCTCGGCGAGCACGTGATCGGGCAGGCTCTCGGTGATCCGGGAGGTCACGTTGTACCCGGCGACAAGCCGCGCCTGCCAGGCTGGCCGTTCGTTCTCGTCCACGATCAGGAACGCCCAGCCGTCGGTCTCTCCCGCGCCGATCCGGCCGGCCCGGCCGAACATCTGCTGGACCACTGCCACATTTACCTCGTCCAGGCCCACCTTGGTATCGCGCATGATCACGGCGCGGGCCGGCAAGTTGACCCCGGCCGCGACTGTCGTGGTCGCCACGAGCACATCCAGCCGGCGCTCGCGGAATGCCCGCTCCGCCTCGCGCTTGTGCGCCCAGTCCTTGTAGTGCAAGCCGATGCCGGCAGCAGCGCAGACCTTGTGGACACGGTCAAGATCATCGAGATCGACCGAGCGGACGTCGGCTCCTCGGTCCGCCGCGATCGCCAGCGCGGTGGTGCGCACGCCTCGCTTGCTACCGCAGAACACCAGGACACTGCCATCATCGGCAGCGATCATCCGCGTGATAGCCGTTGCCACGCGAATCCGCGCGGCATCGGTCGCGGCACGGTCGGAACTGGCGGTGATCATCGGAAGCTGCCAGGTAAGGCGGCTGGGCCGCCAGCCGATCCGCACCAGCCGCGCCCCCAGCCATTCGGCGATCTGTGCGGCGTTGGCGACCGTGGCCGACAACCCGACGATATGCAACGGCGAGTCCGTGCCCCGCACCCGAGCCAGCAGAGCCTCCAGCACCGGGCCGCGAGTCGGGTCACCGAGCAGATGTATCTCATCAACGACCAGGCAGCCGACGTCAGCCAGCGCCTGGCGCATCGATACGGTGCGGCAGATCGACTCGAACTTCTCCGTGGTCGCCACCCACAGATCGGCATCCCGCAGACGCTGCGCGTCAATCGCGTACTCACCCGACAGCCGCTCGACCCGAATGCCCGCGCGCCGCCACGCCTCCAACTCCCGGTCAAGCTCGTCGGTCAGCGAGCGCTGCGGGACCAGCCAGGCAGCCTTCCGCCGCTCGGTTAGCACCGCTCGCAACGCAGCCATCATCCCGATGACGGTCTTCCCCGCGCCGGTCGGAGCGACCACCAGCACATGTCCCGCCCCGGCAGCCACCTGAGGCGCTGCCTCAACCTGGGCCGGGTTCAGCTCGGGGAACGGCAGGTAGGAGAGCCACTCAGCAGGAACATGGTCCGCCGCCGCGCAGGCGGCTGCCACCTGCCCGCCACCGGTGTGCGCCTGCCACACCAGATCGAACGCGTCTCGCGCGGCCTCGGCAGCTCCGCCTGTCCTGGTTACCGCTCGCTGACCCACCGCGCGCACCAGGGTGCTCAGCGCAGCTGACGCGGCCAGCGGACTCGGCTGGCCGTTCAACGTAACCGAGGTGACGATCTCGCTCTCTAGCCAGTACCTGACCGAACGCGTCGGCACGCCACGCTTTGCCAGGCCGTGCCAGACCTGATCGAATGCGGGGTCATCAGGCATGAGTACGCGGACGTCCACACCTGGCTGCGGATCTGGCGGCCTGTCAGCTGGATGTCCCAGCTTCACCCAGCACACCCGCCGGTCCCGCCCGAAGACATACCGCTCTGGGTGGTGACCCGGCGTCACTTCCAGCGCCCGGGCCGGCTGAGGCAGGTCCACTGACCTCATCATGGCCGCGTAGGTCTTGAACCCCAGGTCAGCAAGGGTGAACGCCGCCGGGCATTCCGGGCAGACAAGCGCCACGTAGCGATACTGCCTGCCCGCGCTCTCATACGGCTTGCGCAAGCAGTGCAAGGAAAACCCGCAGGCGGGACAGGACGCGGGCACAGGTTCCTCATACGACCATCCCGGCTCGGCCAGCCGCGCTATAGCCGATGTGGCCCGTACCCCCCACCGAGCCTCCATCACATCCGCGACAGTCGAGCCCTCCCGCTTCGACTGCCGATCCTGACCGGACACGTAGACGGCGCTCCCGTAACGGATGGTGGCTATCCGCATGCCGATCAAGCATCTCACCCATGTCGGGCCACCACCATCTGAGCCAGAAACTCGACATTCAGGATCCCCGGACCGCGCAGCCCCATCCCACGAGAAGCCGGCATGACCGCCGCTGATCGGGATTACCTGGCCGATCGGTACCCCGACAGATGACAGAGCAGAAGGTGGGGCTCAGTGAGCTACCGCTCGTCTGTGCGATGTTGATGACATACACTAAAGACATACATCATCAACAACGCGAGGCGGCTGATGGCGCTGACCCAGATCGACATTGACGAAGACGCCCTCGCCGAGGCCATGCGGCTGTCCGGAGCGAAGACGAAGAAGGAAACGGTCAACGTTGCACTGCGGGAGTTCGCCGCCCGGCATCGCCGGATCGCGGCCCTGGAGCACTATGCGACGCTGGCGGCAGGGTGGGATTTCGAGGGGTGGGAGCACCGTCGGGCGGCTGAGAAAGACCCGGCACCGTGATCCGCTACCTGCTCGACTCGTCTGCCCCGTGGCGGATCCTGCGGGACCCCGCGCTGCGGGCGGCCTGGGCAGAGGTCGTCTCCGCGGGCGCGATCGGTTCCTGTCACCCCAGCGCGTCGAGTTCCGCCGCTCGGCCCGCACCATCGACGAGTACGAGCAGATGTCGGGAATGTTCGAAGCGCTGTACCCGGATGCGGCGGTCCCCAAGGGAACGTGGCGGTGGATAGAGTCCGCACAACACCGCCTGCTACGGCAGGGAGCGCACCGGGCATTGTCGGCCGTGGACCTGATGATCTGCGCCACCGCAGCCCGCACGACCTGGTGGTGCTCCACGACGACAAGGACTTCGCCACCGCCGCACGGTACCTCCCCGACGTGCGCGAGCGCACCATCCGCGACGCCCCGCAACCCGGCTAAGGCCCTGCCCCGCCGGGGCAGGGCGATGCCTGCGCCGGGGCGCGGGGCCGCTACGCCCGTCGCGCGATCCGAAAGGCAGTCCCCTCGCGGACCTGCCGCTGCCCGGCCCCAGGAACGTTCGCGTAATGGCCCGATCCGGCTGCCGATCGGTAGCCCCAGCAGGTGGCGCATCAGCAGGCCAACGCCCCCGCAAAGAGTACCGATGCTTCGGTCGGGTGGGCCGTACGTACCAGCATGCGAACCGCGAATTCCTGTTGGCCGGTGATCCGCTGCCGGTCCGTCTGCGCAGGTCACCGGCCAAGAAGGCGGAACGATGAGCCGCCCCGGTATCTTGACCCTGGCGTGCCCACTACGGTTTTCCCATGGTCGGCAATCTTTTTGCCCGAAGTGATGAGATCACCGCTCTGCTCGCGGCTAGGGGTCCGCTGTCCCTGGAGATGCTGGCGCGAGTTGTGAACGTGGCGCCCGTCGTACTTGGCAGGTATCTGGCCGAGCATCCTTATCTATTGCCGACTCCAGATGGGGAGTGGGTGAGCGGGCTGCAACTCGCCGACGGCGTGGCGTTCACGCATGAGCTGAGCGCGGCCGAGATGGCATCCGGGATGCTGAGCGCGGATGACGACCTGGCGCTATGGGCGCAATTCGCTATCGGAGGGCTGCCGCTCGCGGGCGGCGGTGAGGTGAGGGCGACGACCATCCTGGATCTGCCACCCGGCACCGGTGACGATCTTCCTGCCGGGCAGGGCATGATCGGGCAGCTGCTGACTGGGCCGGACGGCTGGCTGGCTGGCTTTTCGGCCGGAGATCTGCTGTCGGTGTGCCTGCGCGATGGCGCCCTGGAGATGTCCGCACGAAAGCTACCGGAGGAGACTGCCGGCACCAGTCGTCTGCGCGATGCGTGCGCGGTCGCGGCGGTCGAGGCGTTGAAGCGCTATGTCGAGGAAACGATCGACCATCCGTTCGCGCCGCTGCATGAGATCCTCATCGGCCGGATGCTCGCGGAGCCGAAGATCTTCGCGTTGCCGATGCCGCCACTGGCCCGGACGCTGCGGGCAGCCGGTCTGGAGACCTTCGGCGGAAGCGTCGGAGTCCGGGGCAGTCCGTGGAATCTGGGCAGGATCCGCGGGCTTGACCGGGCGGAGGTCGTGGCGGGCACGATGGCGCTCAGCCTGCTGTTGACCTGGATCGACGAAGACCCCGAGCACGGGCCGTCACTGCTGCGCGACTATCTGAGGGCCGCGCCCGCGGTGAGCGGCTATGTCGCGGATGAGGTGGAACGCCGCTCGGCCGAGGGCACCCGATTCGACCATCAGCTTGCCGTGCTTCAGCGGGTCGCGAAGTCCGGCCCGGAGCGCGCGGCCGTCACGCTGCTCGCCGCCCGAGCCGCTGAGGGCGCCGGAGATTCCAACACCGCGGAACGCCTGGCGCACGAGGCGCTGACCGCGCAGCCGGATCTGCCCGCCGCGTTGCTAGACGTTGGAGAGTACGCCGCCTGCCGTGGTGACGCGCGCGCCGCTGACGGCTACCTGCGCCATAGCGGTCACCCGCCCGCTGAGGCGCTGCGGAGCGCGCTCAAGCGTCAGCTGGCTCAGCCGAAGACGAGGGCGGGCCGCAATAGTCCGTGCTCCTGCGGTTCGGGCCGCAAGTACAAGATGTGCTGCCTGGCCGGGGCCGTGCATCCGCTCACCGACCGGGCCGAGGTGGTCTACGCGCTGCTGACCGCCTACGCGCAGCGCGCTGCCTTAGCGGAGACGCTCAGTCGGCTCGTTATGAGGAGCGGCGGTAACCCGCAGAGCACGCTGCTCTGCCTCGACCTGCTGCTCACCGACTGCGGGCTCACCGAGCGATTCCTGCGTACCCGTAGCGGCTGGCTCCGCGATGACGAGCGGGAGCTGGCCGAGTCCTGGCAGCACATCCCGATCGGGCTGTTCGAGGTCCGGGAGATCCAGCGCGGCGTTGGCCTCATGGTCCGCCCGCTGCCCGGCGGGGAGCCGGTCTTCCTCAAAGACCGGCTGTTCTCCACGTCCGCGCGCCGTCTGGACCTGTTCTGCGGCCGGATCCTGCACGATGGCACGCAGCCGCGCCTGTTCGCGCTTCCCGCGCGTGTCCCCCGTGAGCAGCGCCGCGAGCTGAGCACGCTGCTCACGGGGCGGCCGTCGGCGGAGCAGCTGGCGGAGTTCTTCGCCCCGCGACCCGAGCCGCACCTGCACAACGCCGACGGCCACGACTACTACGACACCGAAGTGGTCTGGGAGGTGCCGGACGAGCCGCTGGCCTGGTCGCGGCTCGCCGATCGGCTGGTGCAGATCGACGACGACATCCTGGAACTGCACGCCGACGACGGAGGCAAGATCGTCAGCCGGGGCAGGGTCACCAGGGAGAATCGTTGCTGGATGTTGTGGGCCAACTCCCGTGAACGGCTCGCCGAGTTCGAGGAGATCGTGCATGCGATCGCGCCAGCCGCCCGCGAGGTGCGCAGGAAGGCCGAGCGCATGGGCGGTGAACCCCACCCCCGCGCCCGAATCTTGATCATGGAGAGCTACCTCACCTCCGCCGAGGAACCAGAGCAGGACATGCTGCGTACGCATCGTGAATCCTGGGTGGACACGGTCAACAACCTCGGGTTGACGCCACGCGAAGCCGCCCTGGCCGGCGGCGACGCCCGGGCCGAAGTCGAGATGCTGCTAGACGACCTGGAGTGGAATAACGACCGCCAGGCCGACCTGGGCCGGCCGCTCCTCATGGACGTCGCGTGGATCCGCCGGGAGCTGGGGATCGAGACAGGCCGGTGAACCATCACGACGATCTTCGCGAGTTCCTGGCCGGCCAGTCGCCGGCGTGGCTGGCCGACCAGCTCATGCGTGCCGCCGGACATGACCGGGTACTACTCGCCGAGCTGCGGAGCGCCACGTCCGGAAAAGATGGCGCCGAGACCGTCCGGCGAGAGCTTGACCGTGCCATCTTCGTCTCCGGTTTCGTGGATGAAGATGGCGTCGGGACCTACGTCGCGGGCGTCGACCGGGCGCTGGAGATGCTCACCGGCCTCATCGACTCCGGACATGCCGCGGAGGCGGCCGGACTGGCCCAGCACGCGCTCCGCCTGTTGCACGAATCCGCGGAGTTGATCAACTATGAGTGCGAACTGGAGGAATGCGCCGGATTCGCTCAAGAACTACACCGCAAGGCGTGCCTGGCGGCCGACGTGGATCGTCGTGCGCTGGCCGAGTGGCTTTTCGACGCCGCGGCCAGGGACGACTACGGGTTGTTCCAGAGTGCTGTCGCTGACTACACGCAGGTGCTGGGCGAGCCGGGCATGGAGCGGCTGCGCGAGCTCATCGCTGCCGCGGTGGCGGCCGGCAAGCGTTACCCGCTGCTGCAGATGGCCGAACAGGCCGCACGGCCGCTGGGCGTCGATGCCGTGGTAGACGTACTGGCCAGAGACCTGCAAGCGGCTCGGCAGTACACCCGGATCTGCGAGGAGCTGATCAACACCGGGCGGGACGAGCAGGCGTTGCGGTGGGCCCGCCGAGGGCTGAAGGAACGCGGCAACGAACGCGACCACGGCCTGGGCGAGCTACGAGTAATCACGATCTCGCTGTGCAGCAGGCTCGGTAAGACGACAGAAGCGGTCGAACTCGCTTGGGAGGAGTTCGCCGCTGCACCTTCCCTGGAGGCGTACAAACGCCTTTGCGAGCATGCCACGACCGAGGGCACCTGGTCGTCGTGGCGAGACCGAGTACTCGCCGTACTCAATGCCCAGCCTCGGATTGGCGAGAGCACCCCGCCACCATACGGTTATCGGCCGCCGGGGCATTCGACCTTGATACACGTGCTCTTGTGGGAAGGCGACGAGGAGGCTGCCTGGCGCGCCGCCCAGCAGGCAGGCTGTGCCGCCGGCCTCTGGCTGGAACTGGCCCGGCGTCGGGCGTCCACCCATCCAGCCGAAGCAGCAACAGTGTTCCGCCAGCAGATCGAAGCCGCGGTGGCACTCACCAAACGGGACGGCTACGACCGCGCGCTGAGCCTGCTGGCCGAGCTACGGGCCTGCCACGAGCGGATGGACACCCTCAGCCAGTTCGAGGTCTACATGACTCAACTGAGGGACGCAAACAGTCGCAAGCACAGCTTCATCGCCCGGCTGAAGACCGCGTACCAACCCAGGTGACGTGCCCGCAGCCCTGGTGTCAGAACTCCCGGATGCTCCAGATAAGGCTGCCCGATCGGTATACCCGACAGGTGGCGAACCAGCAGGTCAGCGTGATCGCAGGGGTACCGACGCTTACACCGGGTGGGCCGGACGTACCATTATGCGAACCACGATCTTGTGGTCGCCGGTGACCCACTCCCAGTACGTCTGCGCAGCTCCAAGGCCAAAAGGGACGCCCGATGAGCCGCCCTGGGACCAGCACGCAGGCTCCCGTGAACCCCGTTTCCGCGCCAGCGAACCGCATGGACACCTGCATCCGCGCGGCGGCCGGGGTGACTGTGGCCGGGCTGGCGGGCATCGCTGGAGCGATCAGCTACAGTCACATGCGCGAGCTGGCAGCCGCGCACGGCGAGACCGGGTGGCAGGGACACGCCTTTCCGCTCTCCGTCGACGGCATCGAAATCGTTGCCTCGCTCGTACTCCTGGCTGACCGGCGCACCGGGGAACGATCGGGCTGGCTACCCTGGGCCGCGCTCGCAGCCGGGACGACTGCGAGCCTGGCCGCGAATGTCGCGGCGGCCGACGCCGATGTGATCGGCCGCGTGGTCGCAGGCTGGCCCGCGTTCGCGCTCCTGGTGGCGGTCAAGCTGCTGTCGGGGCTCCTCGAACATCGGCGCGACGTCGATCGTCCCGCCGATACCCAAGATCGTCCCGGTCATCCTCCAAGATCGTCCCCGTCCCCTGGCCGATAGCCGGGACGATCTCGCTGCGCCTGCCGACCCAACGACCAATCCCTGGGGAGGCGGGACAAGCGACCACGCGGGGACGGCCCGCCTCGCTGACATGCGGGCGGTCCCGCACCGCGTCACGGGGAATGGGCTGGTCAGCATGCTGGGAACAGGGACGGCGCCTGCGGCTGGCCCCGGGACGGGAGCGGGGGATGTGGCGGGGACGATCAAGGCGGTTTCAGCCGGGACGGGGACGGCAAGCAGCACGGGGACGGGATCAGGTGCAGAGCCTGGAATGGCCGCCCTGCTGCCTGCCGCCCTGGGCAGCCCGGGACCGTGTGCTCGATCGGGGTGATCCGCTGACTCCGCGACACCCTTGCGGCCCAGCTCCGCCGGGACGGGCACCCGATGCGCAACGCCCGGGTCTCGCAACTGCTCACCGCCCTCAAGCGCGAACGCCTCGAAGCACAAACACCGCACACCAGTAAGGAGGCGCCCGCCAGACCGGGCACCGATCGGATGATGCTGGACTCATTGCGGTAGCACGTCAGGCTGGCGTAGGCGCTCTGCCCAGCCGCGTGCGGTCTCTCGGAGCAGCAGGCGTTGCGTCTCAAGCGCTTGCCACAGTTGCAGCACCTGGCTGGATATCGGCAGCGTCCGTGTCCCCCTTGGCCGCTGCCTCGATGACCAGGCTCGGGAACCGGGTGAGAGCTAGCTGGTCCAGCTCGTCGACTGCCGGGAACTCCATGCCCTCCGGCCGCAACTGCCTGGCGAGGCGCGCCACCTCGTCTGGAGCTTCCGCTAGCGCCCGCCTCCGGGCAACCCCTGCGTATGCGGGCACTGCGCCGAGCAGCGGGTCGGAGAGCCGCCGGTAACGGCCGAGGTAATCCCATGGCAGCCCAGTCACGTCGTCGATCTGGGCGCTGGACAGGAGCCAGCGGGCAACACGCTCCCGTCTCTCCTGGAACTGGGCCTTGAGCCCGCGTTGCTGCTTGGAGCTGAGGATGTCGTCGATTCGTTCGAGCTGCTCGCGCAATGCCTCGTCATCCGGCGCTCCTTGGAGTGCGGCCCAGAGCCGCTTCGCCAGGCGGAGCATCCGGTCCCCGGCGTCATCCTCGCTGAGAGGCCGGCCATACCAAGCCTCAAGCGCCGCCGAGCGGGTGGCTTCTACCTGCTCACGCGGAGATTGCCCAGGCCCGGAAGCCCGGAGCAAGGCGTCCCGCCGACGCCACTCATCGATCCAGATCTCACCTTGCTCGGCGAGGTCGCTGAGTTCCCTGATCTCGTCAAGCAGGCTGACCGGCCAGCCGAACAGTTCGCTGACCTCATCGCTGCCAAGCACGTTCAAATCGCCTGGGCACTTGTCCGCAGTCATTGTCTGGACTCCCGTTTCAGATCAAAAGGCCACCACTTGGACCGGCGGGCACGGCAAGCGGGCCGAGCAGCGCCGGGCTCAGGTCAGGAGACCTCGGACTGTTCCCAGCCGGGAGGTGCTCCAGGAGCATGGATTTGAGGTGGCGGCCCTCGATGATCTCAATCCTGCCGTTGCGCGCAGCGAAGTCCCGGCTGGCCTTGCCGACCCAGGAGGTGGTGACCAGGACTCCTTTGGCCGCGTGCTTGTCCTCCATGACCCCGGCGAGCGCGTGCACGGCCTCCAGCCCGACGATCTTGCTGTAGCGCTTGGCCTGGATGACGCACAGCCCGCCCACGATCGGGTCCTCGTTGTAGGCGACTCCGTCGACGCCTTCGTCACGTGATGCCTGGGTGACCCAGGACTTCATGCCGATCGTCTCGAAAAGCTGGCGGATCAGGTGCTCGAACTCCACCGGCTTGAGGTCCAGCAGGTCCGGTCGGCTGTCCAGGCCGGCCACCACGTCCATCTCCTCGACGAACTTGTATTTCGACAGGTCGAACTGCACGACCGGGCGGACCGCCTCCAGATCGTAGGGATGCGGTGAGACCACGGCGTTGAGGTAGGCGCGCAGGCAGGCCTCCGGGTCAAGCTCGGGCTCATCCAGCACGATCTCACCGAAACCCTCCCGGGTCGCATGGGTGCTGATCAGCAACGGCCGGACCGGCTTACCGGTCGCCCGGTCCTTCGCGGACACGTAGCCGTTGAACACAATCCCGCTGACCAGCGCGGATGGCGCGACGTCGAACGCCTCCGCCAGCGTCCGTAAAGCCACGCGGGCGATCAGCCGCCCGTACAGCTTCTTGACCTCCGCGTCCTTCCGCGGCTCCGGTTGGACCACATCCTTCGTCTTCAAGTACCGGTACCCCGCCACCGCGGGCACCACGTCCAAGCGCGGTAGCTCGTATTCGATCAGCAACTCGCGGGCCTCGGGCCGGTACATCGCCGCGCACGAGCCATGCAAGCCGTCCGGGTAGGCCGAGGAGGCCAGCGCCTGCTGCAACGCGGCAACGAATTCCTCCGGGCCATGAGCGTTGAAGGCTTCCTCAACGCGGCGGCTCTGCGAGGCCAGCACACGGTTCCGGTCCAGCAGGAGCCGTTCGAAAGCGGCAACCTGCCGGTGGACCGGTCGGTGCGGAACTCCGCTTCCGCGGCCCGCCGCGCTGCCGCGAGCCGCCGTTCCTCCACAGACCGGCGCTGCTCCGCGCGTTGCGCCTCTGCCTGCTGGCGCTGCTGCTCACGCACCCGGGCCGCCGCCTGCCGCTGCCGCTCCTTGTTCTGCTGAGCCGCCAGCCGTTCAGCCTGCTGCCGCGCCCGTTCCGCCTGCTGTGCCTCCTTCTCCAGCCGGGCAGCGATCCTGCGCTCCTCGGCCGCGAACTCCTTCCGCTCACGCTCCGCCGCGCGCTGACGCTCCAACTGCGCCTTCTGGCGCGCGGCGTACATCTGCGCGAGTAACGACTTGCGCCTGGCCATCACGCTCTCCAAAGCAGGGCAGAGAAACAGGACAAGGCCGCTACAGACCGGGCAGCGACAAACATACCGTATTGGACCAACCGGAGTCATCCAATACCTATCCCGTCCCACAGGTCATGGGCGCTGCTGGGAGTTGGCATCAGATGGCGAATCGCCCGAACTCTCTCGGCTCCTCATGCCCAGAAGCGCGAATCACGGGCAACGAACGGGGCTGGTCTGGCGTAAGGATGACGTTCGCGCACGCCCTGGACACGCGGGCCGTGGGCCGACTGGCCGCCCTGTGCCCATCTGCACGATGAAATGTCCGTGAGATGGGCGATGATGAGACACTACGCAGCTTGATGATCAAGCAGCCTCTATCGAGGTTCGCTGGTCTCGGGGTTACCGCGCCGGCCGGAGGCCGCCATGCCGAAACGAGTCACTCGAGGATGTACCGTTTCGTGATCCGCGTCCCACCGTCGAGCGGATTGCTGAGCTTGCGCGGCGAGTGCTTGCCGGGGATGTTGTTTTGCCCAGATTCCAGCGCGAGTTCGTCTGGACTAGGCAGCAGGTCCTGGAGCTGCTCGACTCGGTTGTGAGGAACTATCCGATCGGCAGCCTTCTGCTGTGGCAGAGCACTCAGGATCTAGCCAGCGAACGAACCGTAGCTGGCCTGGACGTCGGTGCCTCGCGTCCGGGGTACCCGGTGAACTATCTGCTGGACGGCCAGCAGCGGCTGTCGACAATCTGCGGCGCCCTCCACTGGCGCCGGCCGGAGATCCAGGGAGTATCTGGAACCTGGCCTACGACCTCGCGGAGCAGCAGTTCCTGCACCTCACCGATTTCGATGATCCGCCACTGCCGCTAGTGCCCCTGCGCCTGCTATCCGACCCGGCCGACTACTTCGAACGGGTGGCTAGGCTCGGCGACCCGGTGTTCCTCCAGCGAGCCAAGCTGCTGTTTGAGCGCTTCCAGGGCTACATGGTTGCCATAGTCACCCTCGGCGACATGCCGATCAACGATGTGGGGCCGGTCTTCGAGCGGATCAACCGCACCGGCACCCGGCTGGACATCGTCGACCTCATGAGGGCGGCCAGCGCATCGACGTCGGAAAGGCACTTTCGTGGGCCAACGACAAGGAATTCCACCACGTCTTCCCACAGGCGTACCTTGCCAAGCAGGGCGTACCCCCAGAGCGTGTGAACGTACCCGCGAACATCATCATGCTGACCTCAGTCAGCAACATCGCCATCTCCGACCAGCGGCCATCGGCATACCTCCGCGACGTCATCGATTTCGACGGTGAACAGACGATACGTCACCGTCTGACCACCTGCCTGATCAGCGAAGCCGCCTACCAGGCGACGCTGAGCGACGACTTCGACGCTTTCGTCCGCGCGCGCTCGGAGACGCTCCACCGCCATGCCCTGTCCCTCACCGGAGAGCCGCTCTGACTGCCATCCCTGGCTTGTCGGTGCCAAGTGATACACCTCGGGAATGCGGGTAACGGACCTCACGGAGCGCGACCGGCCACGCGAGCGACTGCTCACGACGGGCCATGAGGCACTGGCGTGAGGAAGGCGGACGAGGGCTCCACGTTGTGGAGGCCCTCTCAGCGCAATGGGACAGCTTCCGCGCAGATGACGCCCAGATCGTCTGGTGCGACCTCGGCCAGCCGTTAGCTGCCCCCATAGCGATGCGTGGGCATGGCTGCCAGCACTGCTCGATATGGTCCGGCCACCACCGCCTGGCACCCAGGTAGTTGCAAGGCATGACGGCCGCGCGTCACCCGGCGCCTCCCCTGACCACGGTCTGGTGACGCTGCCGCGAGCAGGACACGCCGATGCCCGTCAGCGGTGCTGACGGCCGCGCCGGCATCGCAGTGCCGCCGGTCCGAGGCAGGCGCTCTCCTGGAGCCAGGGCCGGCACCGTAAACAGGATCGTGCCCCCCCGTCGCGGTCCTGGGAAGAGCGCAAGCTCCGGTGCCGGCCCTGCATGCACTGGGCGCAAGTCCAGTCACCGAAGGCCGTTTACGGCTGTGGCGAACTCTTTCCTACCCGTCGATGCCTGCCCATCTGGCGAAGCCAAGCAGCGCACCGGATGGGTGTCGCTGGACGCGCAGGAGGGTCGCGGCTGTTTCGTGGACGCGCGGGCTGTGCCTGGTGTGCTGGGGGGCGATCTGACGCGCCGCTCGGAGCGAGGCGAGCGTTTCGGCGCGCTGGCCTGCCCAGAGCTGAGCGCGGGCTAGCTCGATGAAGTAGTGGGAGCGGCGTTCAGCGGGCACCGCGAGCGGTGGCTGCCACCCGGCGGCCTTCCGCAGCACCGCGTGGCTGTCACCCGTCTCTGCGGCCGCCGCTACCTCGTGTATCCGCACGCTCGAAGGCCCGAACGCGGTCCCGCGGTACACGGCGTCAGGGACGTGGCGGCCGACATCGCACGCTTCGGCCAGATGGGATTCCGCAGCTTCGGGCAGGCCGGCACAGGCGGCGAGGACGCCGGCGCGCATGTGCAGAGATCCGTAGATGGCGAGCGCGTCGCGCGAGCTGTCCGCAACCAGCGGCACGCTTGCGGCATCGAGTGCGCTGAGCCCCGCGGCGGGGCGCTGGTTCGTGAAAAACGTCTCGGCCCGCACGTAGGCGGCCACCCCGACGAGCGCCGGATCATCGGATCGCGCGGCTGCCCAGCGCACCAGCTCGATCGTGCGGGCGGAAAGATCAGGGTAGCCAAACTTATCTGAGATCGCGTCGGCTGCCCGGTATGCCAGTGCCAGCAGCCCGAATGCGGTCTCCTGGTCATGACCGGTGTAGCGGTGCACCGCGCGGGTCAGCCCGGCTATGAGCGTGGGGAGGGTCTCCGCGAGGCTGGTGTACTGGGCGGCGAGCCTGTGGGCAGTGGCCTTCTCCGTGGCGGCATGGAGATCCGGCAGTGGCGGGATGGGGCCATCATCCGGCAGGTCGTAGCAGTCCAGGGCACGCCTGATATGAGGGATAGCCCGCGCTGACCCGGCTGCCAGCCGACCGAGCCCCATCCGTGGGCTCTGAGCCGTCCAGCAGGTTGAGCGCGCGGGCGATCGATGACCAGACTCCAGGCGTGACCGGGCGGGCGCCCTGCTCTATCTTCCGCAGCAGGCTAGCGGAGATGGCGGCGGCCTCTGCTGACCTGGGTCATACGACGGAGCTTGCGGGCGGCTGCGATCCGCTCGCCTACGCCGCGGGCGCCGCCTGGTGACATGCCGACTCCGTTCTGTACGGCTCCGGCACGACTGTACCCACCCGATAGCCGACTGTGAACATGGAGACTGGCTGCCGCGATCGGCGTGAGCAGCGATCAGGCCCGGACTGCCTGGATCAGGGCAGGCAACTCGGTGAGGGAATCGATGCGCCAGTCGGCCAGCTTATGCACCTTCGGGTCCTCGGCCCACAGGTATCCCCATGGTCCCCGGCGGATGAACGCGGTGCGCAGCCCCGCCGCCTTGGCCGGCTCAAGATCATTGTCCCGGTGGTCCCCGACGTAGACAATCTCGTGTGGCTGGCCCGGCGAAACGTCGATGACGTGTGCGAAAAATGCAGGGTCCGGCTTGGCGACACCCCACTCGGCGGACGTGGCCACCAGGTCGGCGGGCAGGTCCAGGTCCCGCAGGATCTGGCCGGCCCGTGCCGTCCGATTGCCGGCGATGCCGACCCACAGCCCCATCTGGCGCAACCGCGACAGCGCCAGGCGGACGTCGGGATAGAGGTCTTCCTCGCCGTACTGCTCACCGGCACCGGCGTCCTCGCGGCGCTGCCGTTCGGCGGCCAGGTCGAAGCCCGGCCAGAAGTACTGAAAGGCCTCGGCGTTGTTGCGGCCTTCCGCGGTGACCGCTCCTAGGACTGCGGAGAAAGTGTGGCGGGGCACGCCGAGCCGCTGCGCGCCGCCAGGGCGACCACGGTCGGCGCCTTGAGCGATGCGGCACCCCCCCCAAAACGGAACCGCCGGCTCATTGCCGCGTCGGCCGCCTTGCCCGTGCCGCTTTGCTCGGCGTTCGCCTCGCTGCCCGGCGCCCCCGCCGGCTGCTCCTGAATGCCGTCAGCATCGCCATCACGCACGTGAGCACGGCCATCAGCGTGGCGACGGCGACCGTTCCGCAACATCGAAGCGAGGCCTCCGCCACCTACACGACCTACGCCGCTCCCTGCTCGACCGGCCTCGCCAGCCCCGGCCACGCACCGTCACCGCAACCAGGCCGACGACGCCGACACTGTCAGCACCACCGCATAGCCTCACCACGAAGCCGGAACCTCGCCCGACGATTTACACCGGATTCCGGACGCCACCGTCGCGTGAAGCAGTGGGGGACGCCAGGGCTGCTGTCATGACTGGCGCGTAACATTGAGCATGTGAGCGAGGCAGTGTTTACCGTGCAGGCCGAGGACCAGCCGTCCTGGGCGGAGATTGTGCGCCATGCTGAGCACGGGGAGTCAGTATCGGTGATCGCGCACGGCGACCACGTGGCTGAGATCGTCCCGTCCGGGGAACTCGACCGGCTCCGCGAGACGATCGAGGTTCTGTCGGACAGCGAACTGGTGCGTGACCTGCGGGAGGGACTGGCGGACGCACGCGACGGACGTGTCTTCTCCGCCGACCAGATCGCCGCTGACCTGGCCGCGCGCCGCGATGTCGGCGGATGAGCGAACCGTCGCCGTACGCAATCGACTTCGCCCCTGCCGCCCGTCGCGGGTTAGCCCGGCTCCCGCTGTCGGCCGCGACCGCTCTGCATGAGCACTTGACCGGTCCGGTGGCCGGTAATCCGCACCGGCTGGGCAAGCCGCTGGAAGCACCCTTTGACGATGTCTGGACAACCCGGCGTGGCGACTACCGCGCCCTGTACTCCATTGTTGACAGGAAGCACGCCATCACTGTCTTGGCG
>WNFF01000940.1_pt1 | contig 41084 bp, 36 predicted proteins | sample 5400441 | NCBI WGS metagenome assembly WNFF01 (sample SAMN13153345, study PRJNA577476) | soil metagenome | isolation source: 120 cm saprolite under Douglas fir tree site 2 hole 3 replicate 1 | place: USA:California | collected 2015-04-18
ATCTCGTCCTTGTGATCCTTCATGGGGATCACGAGCATCGACTTTGTGCGGTAGCCATAGCGCTCGTCGAAGGAGCGGTTGATGGTGTACTCGACGTCGGGCGGCAGGAAGTAGGCGTCGTCGAGCACCAGGGGCTCCCCCGTGACGGCGCAGTAGCCCGCCAGGCTGGTGCGGTCCACCGGGATCGTGAACTCGACGAACGGGGCTTCCGGCTTCGAGTACGTCTGGGCGAGCCGGAAGCGCAGGCGCTTGGTCCCTTCCTCATTGTGTTCGACGAGGTAGAGGCTGCCGGCGTCCGACTGTGTGATGCGTCGCGATTGCGTGAGGATCAGCTCGAGCAACGTCTTGAGATCCCGCTCGGTGCCCAGTGCTACGCCGATCCGTGTCAACTCTCCGATCTCGCGGGCCCGGTTCGCCGCTTCACCGCGGGCGCGGGCGGTTTCCGCCCGGGCGGCCGCCTCTCGGAACCCCGCGCGGATCGCGACGAGCAGGCGTCGCGGGCTTGCCGGGTGCGTGAGGAAGCCGGACAGAAACTCCGTGGGCAATCCATCGGGCACGTCCGTCTCGCCGTTGCGCCCGAGCGCCACGATGGCGCCGCCCGCATCCACAAACGACCGCATGACATCGACCGGGAAGGCCGATCGGCTCTCCCCATCCAGCAGGAACACGGTCGGGAGGTCGTCGACCACGGCCAGCTCTTTGGGCTGGCGGACCGGGCGCGCCTCGACCTGCGACGTCTCGAGCGCCGGCGCGACGGCATCCGGGCGCCACACCGGCGGATGCAGCAGGACGTATCTCATGGCTTCGCCCCGATCGGGCGTGCAGTGTCCGCGCGACTCGAGTCGCGAGCGACTGGTGGGAGCGGCTTGACACCAGTCAGCGCGCGGAACGGGCGACGCGACATCTGATCGACGAAGTTGTTGAGCTGTCGGGACGCTTCCGTCAGGTTCGTGACGGTGGCGCGCAGATCGCTGCGATTCTCCGCCGTCAGCGAGTGCGCTTCCCGGGCGAGACTATCGAGGCGCAAGAGCAGGCGATTGGTGTTGGCGACCGCCACGGACACCGAATCGGCGAGTCCGCGCCGCGCGAGGCGGTTCACGACCGAATCCAGTCGGCCCATCGTGGCGGCGACGCCACTCAGCGTCCGCTCGACGTCGGGCGTGTCGTCGCGCAGCGTGGACTGCACTGGCGCGCCGCAGACCTGCCGATTTGAGTGAACGGATCCGTTAGGACGGTTTCACCCGCTGCAGGCCTTCCTTCGCCTCAGCGTATTCGGGAAAGATCGCCAGCGCGTGCGTGTACATCTCGACCGCTTTGTCTTTCTGTCCGCGATCCTGATACAGTAAGGCGCGTGAGTAGTAGGTCAGCGCTTCCGTCGGAATTCTGCGATCCATGCGTTGATCGGATGCGCGCCGCTCCAATTGGGGCAGGTTGACGTCCTTCATCAGGCGTTCGGAGATGGTGCGGATCAGATCGAACAAATGATCGCGCTGCACCTTGTCCGACTCGGTCTTGACGATCTCACTCGTTTCGGTATTGACGAGACGCACGTCGATCCGGAAGTCGCCATAGAAATCGACGAAGGTCCCCATGACCATGTAGCGAGCACCGGTGATCTTGCCGATGCGAGCCACCGTCGCGGAGTCCACGCGACCCTGCGCCCCGAGATTTTGCTCTCCGATCAGCTGCTGGATCTGCTCGCGCTCGACGACGCGCGCGGCCGGATTACGCGCCAGTTCCGAGATCATCATTCCCGCGATCCCACGCTGCAGGGCGTCATAGTCCTCTTTCGCCTGCCCGTAGGAGCCACCATTGCTAAAGGGCAGCACCGCAATTCCGGGTCGAGTGTCCTGGCTGCGCTGCTGCGCCCCCACGAGTATCGGTACAAGGCTCAACACAGCCGCGACTGCACGCGCACGCATAACTGCTCCTTGGGTCACAGGGTCACCTTCATGCCTTCTTTCGCGGCGTCGACTTCAAGCGATCCACCGCGCGCCTTGGCGTATTTGCGCGCGGCCGCCAGCAGTCCGTCCATCGCCTCATCGCCGTGCTCAGGCTCGTGATGAAACAGCACCAGCTGCTTTGCACCGGCATCCAGTGCCAGGGTGACCGCCTCTTCATAGGTCGAGTGACCCCAGCCGCGATGCTGTTCCAACTCTTTCGGCGTATACATGGCGTCGTGAATCAGCAGATCGACGCCCTTCAAGAACGTCACGAAGTCGCGGCGCCAGCTCGCGGACACTTCGTAATGTCCGCCGCCGCCCAACTCGTTGTCGGTTACATAGGCCATCGCGGGCCCACCCTTGGCCGGTGTGAGCCGGAATCCAAAAGTCGTCCCCGGGTGTCGCAGCTTCGTCGTCCTCACCCGGAACTCCCCGATCGAGAATTCCTCCATGTCGACTTGCTGGACGGTCAGCTGTGCCGACAGCGCATCCAGCGGAACCGGGAAAACGGCCGGGTCCATTTGCTGACGCAGAATCGCTTCCAGGGACGTGGTGCCTTGCCGCGATCCCCAAATGCGCACGCTGTTGCCGGGCGCGAAGAAGGGTTTGAAGTGCGGCAGTCCCTGAATGTGATCCCAGTGCGCGTGCGAGAGGAGGATTTCGACCTTCGCGGCGCCGTTCTGCTTTGCCACCAGCTCGAGTCCCAGCGCGCGAATGCCGGTGCCGGCGTCGAGGACGACTAACTGACCCCCGGTGCCCTCCACGGCGACACATGGCGTGTTGCCGCCGTAGCGCGACGTCGCCGGCCCGGGAGTCGGAATGCTCCCCCGGGTTCCCCAGAAGGTCACCGTGTAGGCCATGCGTGTCGGCACGCCGAGACTCGGGCTAAGTTACTGGCAATCAGACACGTACAACAAGTCGCGCGCTCACCCGCACGCGGTGACGGGCCTCACGAGCCGCCGCGTCCTGCCGCCTGCTCCAGCCCGCCGCGATCGCGAATCACGATGTCCTTGCGGCTCACGTCGATCATTCCTTTGTCGACGAGCTCGCGCATCGTGCGCGACACGGTTTCGCGCGATGAGCCAATCATTTGAGCGATGGTATGATGGGTCAGCCGGCGCGTGATGCGCTGGCCGTCGGTTTCGTCGGCGAGATCGAGGAGCAGCTGCGCGACTCGGCCGTGCACGTCGAGCAGCACGAGGCTGCCGACTTTTTCATCGACGCGACGCAGCCGCCGCGACAGCTCACGCAGGAGCGCGAGTCCGATCCCGGGTGAATGCTCGAGGATGCCCTGGAAATCCTCACGGCGCAGCACGTACAGCGTCGAGTCCTCCATGGCGATGACGTGCGCGGAGCGCGGCTCATCGTCGATCAACGCCATCTCGCCGAAGAATTCGCCCTCGCCGAGCACGGAGAGAATGACTTCGCGTCCATCCTCGCCGATCAGGACGACCTTTACCTGACCCTTGGCGACGACGTAGAGGGCATCGCCCGGATCGTCTTCGAACAGGATGACGGAGTTCTTGGGGTACGCGCGGTCGCGAGCGACGTCCACGACCCGCTGGAGGTCAGGGGGGGAAAGTTGACTGAAGAGTGGGACTTTCTGAAGCACGTCTGTGGCTGACACGCGGAAGAGCTTACGATGTGTCCCGCGCGGTGTCAATTGAATAAAAAGGGCGAACCTTGCTTCCAAGTTACTGTGCCAGCTATATTTCCGCACTTCGTTGCCATCGACAATCAAGCAAGGATGTGTGCAGTGAAACCCGGGATTCATCCGAAATATCAGCGCGCGACAGTCCAGTGCGCATGCGGCAATTCCTTCGTCACCCGCTCGACCACGCCCGTGATCCACGTCGAAATCTGCGCCAGCTGTCACCCCTTTTTCACGGGCAAACAGAAGCTGCTCGACACGGCCGGCCGCGTGGAGCGGTTCCGCCAGAAGTACGGAACCAAAGCGAGCTGATCCCGTGGAGACCCGACTCCGCCAAGCGCTCGCGCGGGCGGAGGAGGTCGCCCGGCAACTGGCCGACCCCGAGACCGCGCGGAACCCGGCCAGACTGAAACAGCTCGGTCGCGAACACGCCCAGCTCGACGCCATTCGCCAGACACATCAGCGCATGGAGCGTCTCGAATCGGAGCTCGAGCAGGCGCGTGAGGTCCTCGCCGACAAAGACCCCGAACTCTCCCAGCTCGCTCGCGCCGACGTCGAGCGTCTCCGTCCGGAGCTGCAGCGGCTGGAAGCGGCGCTTGCCGAGCTGCTCACTCCCGCCGATCCGTTCGACGATCGCGATGCGATCGTGGAAATCCGCGCGGGGACCGGCGGCGATGAAGCGGCGCTGTTTGCGGCAGATCTCTTCCGGATGTACACGCGCTTCTGCGAGCGGCGCGGCTGGAAGGTCGAGATTCTCTCGCTCTCCCCAGGCACGCTCGGTGGGCTCAAGGAAGCCGTCTTCGCGGCGCGCGGTCCCAAAGCGTACGGCATTCTGCGCTACGAATCCGGTGTGCATCGCGTGCAACGCGTACCCGTCACCGAGCAGCAGGGCCGCATCCACACCTCGGCGGCGACGGTCGCCGTCCTTCCTGAGGCGGAAGAAGTCGACGTGAAGATCGAAGACAAAGATCTGCGCATCGACGTCTTCCGGTCGGGCGGTCCAGGCGGCCAGAGCGTCAACACCACGGACAGCGCGGTGCGGGTGACGCATCTTCCGACCGGACTCGAGGTGAAGTGTCAGGATCAAAAGTCGCAGCTGCAGAACAAGGTCAAGGCACTCGAGATCCTGCGTTCGCGGCTGCTCGACCGCATGGTCGCCGAGCAGGAGGCCGCGCGCGCGCGGGAACGGCGGGCGCAGGTCGGGACCGGTGACCGCTCGCAGAAGGTGCGCACGTACAACTTCCCGCAAAATCGCGTCACCGATCACCGCATTCACTTCACGACCCACAACATCGACGAAGTGATGGACGGCAAGCTTGACGACTTGATCTCGGCATTGAAGCAAGCGCAGGAGAAGGAGCGGATGAGTGCCTAACGAGACGGCGCTCTGGGCGGCGACCCTCGGCATGACGGTTGGAGACGCGTGGCTGCGGCGCCATGAGGCCAAGTCGCCGGAGGCGGTCGCAAGATTCCACGCTGCCGCAGAGCGACTGGCGAAGGGTGCTCCGTTCGCCTATGCCGTCGGACGCGTCCCATTCCGCACGCTCGATCTCGCGATCGATGCGCGAGCGTTGATCCCTCGTCCCGAGACTGAGGGGCTCGTTGAGCTCGTGTTGGCGAAGTGCAGCACTGGTGGACGCGTTGCCGACATTGGAACCGGCTCCGGCTGTATTGCGCTGTCTCTGGCGGTGGAGGGACGCTTTGACAAGGTCGTCGCCGTCGAACAATCGCCGGCGGCCGCGGCACTCGCGCGCGAGAACGTGCTGCGAGTTGCGCCGGCGACGCCCGTTGAAATCCGCATCGGGAATCTGCTGGACCCCTTGGTGGACGAAGGTCAGCGTTATCGTGTCATCGTCTCGAATCCACCGTATCTCACGGCAGCCGAGCACGAGGCGCTCGACCCGTCGGTGCGCGACTTCGAGCCGCGCGACGCGCTGGTGAGTGGGGCGGATGGGCTCGACGCAACGCGGGCGCTGTTCGCTGGGGCGAAATCTCTGCTCGAGCCAGGTGGACTATTGGCGCTCGAAATCGACGAAGGGCGTGCCGACGCCATACGCACCCTCGCTCGTGAGTATGGATGGCTGGTGGAAATCCACGCCGACCTGTTCGGTTGCCCGCGCTACGCGCTGGCCAGGGAGGGTTAGTGCTCGAAGAGAAGGCGGAAGACCTCGGTCGGGTGCTCGGCCAGACGGACGAGTACAAGGCGTTGCGCCGCGCGACGGAAGCGTTGCGAGAGGATCAGGCGGTCCAAAAGGTGCTCGCCGAGGCCGAACGACTGGCGCAGGAGATCGAACAGGTCGCTCAGCAGGGCAAGGAACCGGCGAAGGAACAGGTGGAGCAGTACGACACCGCGCTCCAAAGTGTGCAGATAAATCCGGTGTATCAGCAGATGGTCGCGGCGCAAGCGAACTTCGAGAAGCTGATGGCCAAGATCAATGCCCGCATCTACGAGGGCATCAAGAAGGGCGCCGCGAGCCCGATCATCACGCTCGGATGACGTTTGTCGTGGTGGAGGGGCCGGAAGGCGCCGGCAAATCGACGCTGGTGCGGTGGCTCGGTACGACGTTGCGAGCCGAAGGGCGCGACGTCTTGACGGTCCGGGAGCCCGGCGGTACCCCGATTGCAGAAGCGGCCCGCAAACTGGCATTGAAATCGCGGCATGATCGGGCGTTCGCCGCCGAGCTGTTTCTCTTCCTCGCGGCGCGCGCCGATCTCGTGGAACGCGTGATCAGACCGGCCCTGGCCGGCGGTGAGATCGTCATCGCGGACCGCTTCGGGCTCTCCACGATTGCCTATCAGGTCGCCGGACGCGGGTTGCCGCAGGCGGATGTGGAAGCGGCGCTACGAATCGCGACGGGTGGCCTGACGCCCGACCTGACGATCGTGCTCGACATCCCTGTAGCCGTAGGGCGCGAGCGCCAGCAGGCGGCGGGCAAGGTCAAGGACCGCATCGAGCGTGAGGATGACGCGTTCCACACACGGGTCCGTGAGGCGTATCGTAGCGCATCTGGACCCGGGATTATCCATATTGATGCAAGTCAGTCAAAGAAGGCCGTCCAGGACACCGCCTGGCGCGCAGTCGCCGCGACGACGGGCGGGGCTCTATCAATGAGAGGCGTATGATGATTCGTCATAAAGGGTTCGTGGTTGCCGCCGTCTTTCTTGCTGCGTTGGTCAGCGGTGGCTGGTTCTTGCAGCACGAAACGGAACCGGTGGGATCGGTCTACCAGCAGGCACGCTTGTTCGACGACGTGCTGGCACACGTCGCGGACTACTACGTCGATTCGCTCGACGAGAAGCAGCTCTATCAGATGGCGATCGACGGCATGCTGGACAAGTTGGGCGATCCCTATTCCGTCTTCCTCAAGCCGGATGATTTCCGGCAGCTCTCGGAGGCCACGACCGGCAACTACTCCGGGCTGGGCATCCAGATCGACGTGCGGGACGGATGGATCACCGTCGTCGCGCCGCTGCCCGATACGCCGGCCGAGCGCGCCGGAATTCACACGGGCGATCGCATCATCATGCTGGACGGGCGTTCGACGGAAGGGTGGAAACAGGATCAAGCGGTCAAGGAGCTGCGCGGGCCGGTGTCGACGACGGCGGAGCTGACGATCCGCCGTGCGGGCGTCGATCAGCCGATCAAATTCAAGGTGACGCGCGCCACGATTCATATCCGGTCGGTCGATCCCCGCATCACGATGATGCTGGACAACCGCGTCGGCTACATCGCGCTGTCGCCCGTGAGCGAGAGCTCCGCGCGCGAAGTGAGCCAGGCGATCGATACGTTGCTGAAGCAGGGCATGAAGTCGCTGATCTTCGATTTGCGTGGCAATCCCGGCGGCCTGCTCGATCAGGGTGTCGCCGTCTCTGATCTCTTTCTCGATCCTGACAAGGAAATCGTCGAGACGCGCGGGCGGGCGCCCGGTTCGTCGCACGAGTTCCGTGACAAGAATCCGCAGCAGTGGCCCCATCTGCCCATTGTCGTCATCGTGAATGGCGGAACGGCGAGCGCCGCCGAAATCATCTCCGGCGCGCTGCAGGATCACGACCGCGCGCTGGTCGTCGGGACACCGACGTTCGGCAAGGGTCTCGTGCAGTCGTTTTGGCGGCTGACGCCCGAGACCGGGCTCAAGCTGACGACCGCGCGCTGGTACACGCCCAGCGGCCGCACGATTCAGCGGGTGACCAAGAGCGAGGCCGAGCAGGAGGCGCAGGTCATTGCGGCGCAGCGTGGTCAGGACGCGAAGCCTGATTCAACCCTGCTGTTCCACACCGACGCGGGCCGCCCGGTCTACGGCGGCGGCGGCATTCGGCCGGACGTCTATGTGCTCGCCGATACCTTCACGACGGCCGAGCGCGCATTTGTCAAAGCGCTCGGAGACAAGATTCCGTTGTATCGCGACGCGCTCGCCGCCTACGCGCTCGAGCTGAAAGAAGGCAACCGGCTGCCCTCGCCGAATTTCGCGGTGACGACCGGGATGGTGGACGAAGTCGTCAGGCGGGTGCGGGCGAAAGGTGCGGCGTTACCTGATTCCCTTATCGCCGGTGCCCGCACGCTGATCAGTCAGGAGCTCGGCTACGAGGCGGCACGGTACGTGTTCGGCCGGTCGGTCGAATTCCGGCGTCGCATAGCCGACGACGAGCAGGTGAAGCGCGCCCTGTCGCTTGCCGATCGGGCGAAATCGCCGCAGGATTTGTTGGCCCTCGTAAGCCCGGCGACTCCATCGACCGTTCACAATCGGTAACCGCACAGTCCTCCCGCGCGATCGGGCTCATCGGGCCCGGTCGTGCGGGCGTCGGACTGGCGCTCGCGCTTGCCCAAGCCGGCTACGCCGTCAGCCTCCATGGGCGAAAGAAGAAAAACCTACCCGCGGCACTGACGTTGACCGTTGGGGGTGCGAACGGCGAGATGCCGCCATGGATCGCGGAAACCGACGTCGTCATTCTCGCGGTCCGCGATGACGCGATCACTCCGCTTGCGACGTCACTCGCCAAAGCGCACGTCATCACCGAGCGCCAGGTCGTCCTTCATCTCTCGGGCGTCCAGGGTCAGGAAGCACTCGGCCCGCTTGTCTCGAGCCGCGCAGGTCTCGGTTCCCTGCATCCGCTGCAAACGATCGTAGAGCCGGAGCTCGCGCCCGATCGCCTCAAAGGCGCGTGGGCGGCCGTCGAGGGAATGCCGCGCGCGGTGGAAGCCGGCGAGCAGATCGCGCGCGACCTCGGCATGCGGCCGTTCCGGATCGCCACCAAAGCAAAAGCGATTTACCACGCCGGCGCGGTGTTCGCGTCAAACTATTTGGTCGTCGTGGAGGCGGTGGCCCAGCGGCTGCTGCGGCACGCCGGGCTGTCCGACGCCGACGCGTGGGCCGCGCTCCGTCCGCTGGTCGAAGGGACACTCGAGAATCTCAGCCGGCACGAGCCGCGCGAGGCGTTGACAGGACCCGTGGTGCGCGGCGATACGGCCACGATCGTTCGGCACATCGAATCCCTGGCCGTCGATGACGCCAAGCTCTACCGTGCGCTCGGACGTGCGGCGCTCGAGCTGGCGCAGAAACAGGGAATGAGTGAGCAGCTGGCGGAAAAAGTCGCTGCGGCGCTGGCTACTGATCTACCACCCGTGATCCGGCCGGCGGTGAAAACCGGAACTCGCGGGCGGGCACGTCCTGGTTGATCGCGAGATTGCGCAGGATGATCGTGCGTCGTTGACCCGACGTCTCCACCATATCGATGCGCCGCACCAGTCCGTCCTTCCTCGCAATCCACACCGTGGCTTCCGAATACCCCAAGTCTTTAGAACGCGGTGTCAGCGTGATGACATCGACGAAGCCGTCGAAGATCGAGTCGGCGCGGACGTAGCGGGAGTCGTAGCGTTCGCGCGGATGCTCGACGAATTGTCCGATGAGATTGGGCCCCGTCGTTCCCGTTCCCGGAATCGCTGAACGAATCACCTGACCAGGCGTCGTGCTCGGCGTGTACAGCCAGAGATGCCGGCCGTCGGCCACGATCCGGTCGTCCTTCGGCTCCGTGAATCGCATGGCGAAGTAGCCGGGGCGCCGCTGATACAGCCGGCCGCGCGTCGTATCCGGATCTCCGATCATGGGATTGTCGACGACCTGGACGAAATCGGCTTGGAGCGTGCGGACGGTATCGAATGTTGCCGATGCGCGGTCCAGGATCGGTGTGGGATCTTGCGGAAGGGAATGATGGAATGATGGAATGAGTGCCATCAATGTGATCATTCCAACATTCCAACGTTCCATCGTTCCAGCTTTCACGCGCTCACCGCCGCCGGTTCCGCCACCCGACGCCCAATCGCCTCAGCGATAATTCGGACCTCACGCATCAGCTGCATGAACTGGTCGGGGTACAGCGACTGCGCGCCGTCGGAGAGCGCTTCCTCGGGATTCGGGTGCACTTCCACGATGATGCCGTCCGCGCCCGCGGCGACCGCCGCGCGGGCCATCGGGATCACCTTATCGCGCAAGCCGGTGCCATGGGACGGATCGGCGATGATCGGCAGATGCGAGAGCTTGTGCACCACCGGAATGACCGTGAGATCGAAGAGATTGCGTGTCGCGGTATCGAAGCTCCGCACGCCGCGCTCGCACAGGATGACTTCGTGATTCCCCTCGGCAAGCAGGTATTCGGCGGAGAGCAATAATTCCGTAACGGTCGCGCTGATGCCGCGCTTGAGCAGCACGGGCTTCCCGCAGCGACCCGCGAGTTTGAGCAGCGAGAAATTCTGCATGTTCCGCGCGCCGATCTGCACGATGTCGGCCATCTCGGCGACCCAGCCGAGTCCGTTCTCGTCCATCGCCTCGGTGCAAACCAGCAGGCCGGTTTCCTCACGCGCCTTGGCGAGGAGACGGAGTCCTGGTTTGCCGAGTCCCTGGAACGAATAGGGAGAGCTGCGGGGCTTCCACGCGCCGCCTCTGAGAATGACCGCGCCGGCTTCCTTGACCTGTCGCGCCGCCTCGACGATCTGGCGCTCGCTCTCGACCGAGCAGGGACCGGCGATCGCGACGACCTCCGTGCCGCCCACCGCAACACCGCCCGCCAACCGCACGATGGTCGGTTCGTTCTTCCATTCCCGGCTCACCTGCTTGTACGGTTTGGTGACATGAATGACTTCCTGGACGCCGGGCAATCCTTCGAGGCGCGAGGCATCGACGCGGCCATCGTTCCCGACGAGGCCCACCGCCATGCGCTGAACGCCGGGCATGGGGCGCGCTTGATAGCCCATCTCCTGTATGACGGAGACGACTTTGTCGACTTCGTCGCGCGTTGCGCCGTGCCGCATCACGATCAGCACACCTAAGGTCTCCCGTCTCCAATGGTGAACCGGTCGCCGTCCTTCGCGGCCGTGACCGGTCCCTTAAAGCGCTTTCCGGCAAGTTGAGCCGGGTTCGAATCTTCTACCGGGGGATAGAAGTGCGTCAAGACTAGACGCTTTGCCTCGGCCTCTTTGGCGAGGTCGCCGGCACGCTCGGGGGTCAGATGGATGTCCATCGCCATCGACTCCGGCAGCGAGCACTCCGCGAGCAGGATGTCGCAGCGTGACGCCCAGCGCCCCAGCTCCGAGCTGGGACCGGTATCACCGGTATAGACGAGACGCCCCTCCGGCGCGGTCAGCGAGATCGCCACACTCTCGGTCGTGTGCGGGACGGGGAACGTCTCGAGGTTCACGTCGGCGTTGAGCGGGAACGGCTCGCCGTCCCGCACGTCGAGAATCCCGATTGGGAAGCCAGGATCGAGCAACCACTCGCCGTACCCCTCGGCCAGCGTGCGGAGAAGCTGCACCACTCCTGGCGGTCCGAGAATCACGAGCGGCTCCCGGCGCGCCGGCTGCGTCGTGTACTTCAGCGCATACACGAGCATCGGTAACTCACCCCAGTGATCCGGATGGAAGTGCGAAACGATGACGTGGCTCACTTGATACCAGGGCAGTCCGAACTCGGCGAGCCGGTGGAGCGACCCGGCGCCACAGTCGAGCAGCACGCGCAGATCCCCGCGGCTCACCCAGTGACAGGCCGCCGTACGGCGGGCGGATGGTGCGACCGTTCCTGTGCCGACCGTAACGAGTTCCATGCTCATTTTCCCCGAAAGACGATTCGCTTGAATTCCAGCAACCCAGGCGCCTTGAGCTTGGCGAGATACACGCCCGGCGGCAACAGGTGCCCATCGTCCGCACGACCATCCCACATCAGGTGCGGGTCACAAATGCCGGTCCCGCCCGCGGGGCCGCGGCCGTAACGCCCGGCGGGAAGAATAGCCGGAAAATCGGGACCTGGAATGAAACGGCGCACCGGATTGCCGCGCAGATCCAGGATGTCCAACGTCACGACGCTGGTCGTCGCGACGTCGAACCAGAGGCAGGTCGAATCACGGCCCGCCGTAGGGAAGGGGTTCGGGAAGTTCTGGTAGAGTAACGTCGACGTCGGCATTCCGCCGTCCACGATGAGAAAAGACCCCTGGCTGCGGACCAGGCTGGTATCGCTTCCGGCATGAACGACGACTTGCCACCGGTAGGCCGTGTTCCGTTCGAGCAGCGCGGGTATCCTGAAAATCGTATCAGTCAGGCCCGCGGCTGCATAGTCGAACGTGCCCGCAGAAACCCGTTGCACGGAGAGATCGAACGTCAACGGTCCTGGTGGCGATACCAGCTGTGGCGAGTGCCACGTGAGCGTAGGCTGCGCGGAGTCGGTGACCGAGCCGGCCGGGCTGCTGAGGGAGGTCAGCGTCGCCCACGGGGGCACGATGATCGGCCCGACATTGCCGCTAGACGCCGACTCGCCGATGGCGGCGTGCGCATCGACCCGCCAGAAAAGCGGCGCACCGGGCTTGACCGGTTTGCGCAGGAGATAGCTCTCGATTGTCAGCGATGTATCGACGAGCGACGTCGCGAACCCGCTGTCGCGCGCGACTCGCAAGTGATACGTGATCGGTCCGACGGTAGGGTCAACCGTTCCCACATCCCAGGAAAACGTCGGCGTGATCGATGTGAGCGGACCAGCGTTCGGCAGCGGCGCCGTCGGCGTCACGCCATTGGGGAAGGCTGCTGCCGCGGTGATGTCGGGGCGTCCCCAGCCGTACGTGGAATCCGGTTTTGCGCGATGGTTCCCCACGCTGCGGAACGCATCGCGGATCCGCATCGGTGCGAGCGTAGGATATAGCTGCTTCATCAGGGCGGCGCTGGCGGCGATGAGCGGGGTCGAGAACGATGTGCCGTTGAGCCGGCGGACCTGACCCGTGTCGGTCACGACACACACCGCGACGCCCGGCGCGGTGAAGTCGGGTTTGAGACGCCCGTCGGCGGTCGGGCCGCGCGACGAGAAGAACGCGATCGTGCCGAGTGAGTCTTCCGCGCCGATCGAAAGGACAGAATCGGCATCAGCGGGAGTCCACTCCGATCGGAAGCCAGGGCCCTCGTTGCCCACGGCCGTGACCAGGAGGATGCCACGCTGCGCCGCCTGTTCCGCGGCGACGCTCGTCACCGCCACGTCGCCGTTCAGCTGCGACGGGGTGTAGCTGAACCCATTGTCGAAGACGAGGTACGCGAGGCTCGACGATGCGATGTCGACGCCGATCGAGTCCGCCCATTGCAGCGCCGCGACGTAATTGTCCTCCTCGACCCGTGTTTCGCTGCGGACATCCTCCGTCTTCGCGAGCAGGAACCGCGCGCCACGCGCAATGCCACGAAGCCGGCCGGGGACGTTGCCGGCGAACAACGACCACGTGGCGGTGCCGTGGAACTGGGCACCGGCCACGTCCTTGCCGGGTTCGTCCCGCACGATGGAGTCGCCGAACACGAAATCGTGTTGCGCCGTGATGGTGACGCCGGTGAACGCGGGATTCAATGTGTTGAAGCCGGTGTCGAGGATCAGGATCCGCACGCCGGTCGCATCGACGCCGCGATCGGTGAGTGGCCGGAGATGCAGTTGACGATACGGCATCTCGGAAGGGCCAAGGACCGGATCGTCGCCCGGCGAGACACCGCACGTGTCGCCCGGCGCGGCCGCCGCCAAGACGATGGGTGGCGCCAGCTCGATGGGAGGGCTTGGGCGTCCTGGCGTTGGTGCGCGGAGTCGAAACCGGCCCAGCGGCTGTATGCGGCGCAGGTCGCGATCTTGTGCGAGCACGCGCAGCGCCGACGTCGGGGCATCCGCGCTGATGGCGTGGAGCCACCGACTCTTTACACGGACGCGCGCGCCGAGTGCGCTCGCTCGGTCACTGACTGTCTCAAGCGACACGCCCGGTCGCGCGAACAACCAGACGGAGACGGTTGTGTCCTGTGCGCGTTGCCAGACGCGCGCGAACACCGGCGCGACAGACGGGGGGGGCCCCTGCGCCGCGAGTCCAGCGGGCAGGAACGCGAGCCATAGCAGCCGCCGCATGGAAAGGGGAACGAACGCTAGACGGGTTCCATCTGGCCGAGGCGCACCCCGACGATGGTCGATACGCCCGGCTCTTGCATCGTGACGCCGTATACGGCGTCGGCCGCTTGCATGGTTCGCGGGTTGTGTGTGATGACGATGAATTGCGTCTGTTCTTTGAATTCCGCCAGCAGGCGCACATAGCGGCCGACGTTCGCGTCGTCGAGCGGCGCGTCCACCTCGTCGAGCAGGCAGAACGGGCTTGGCTTGGCGAGGAAGATGGCAAAGAGAAGCGACACCGCCACGAGCGTCCGCTCGCCGGACGAAAGCAGATGAATCCGCTGCGTCCGTTTGCCGCGCGGTGCGGCGTGGATCTCGATTTCGCTCTCGAGTGGCTCGTCCTCGTTGGCCAGCCGGACGTCGCATTCACCGCCGCCGAACAGCGTCTGGAAGACGGAGCGGAAGTGGTCGCGGACCTTGCCGAAGGACTCGAGGAACATCGTCTTGGCCGTTTGGTCGATCTCCCGGGCCGCTTGCTGCAGCGAATTGCGGGCGGCAACGAGGTCGTCGCGCTGCGTCATGAGAAAGTCGAGGCGCTTGGTCTCCTCGGCGTGTTCCTCGACGGCCAGCGCGTTCACGGGGCCGACGGCGTCGATGGCGCCACGCAACCGCTCGTTCTCCTCGCGCAGCCATTCGAGATCGCCCGGCACCTCGGGCGCGTCGGCGAGGAGCTTGTCGAGCGGCTTGCGCCATTCGGTTTCAACGCGCTCGACGAGCCCGCGCTTGCGCCCCTCGACCTCGGTCCGCTCGAGCTGGAGGCGATGTTCTTCTTCGCCCAGCGCGGCCAGCGCCTTTCGCGCCTGATCGAGCGCTCCTTCCGCCTGGCCGAGATCGTCCTCGGTCATGCCGACGTTGGCTTCGGCGTCTTTCGACGCCGTTTCGAGCTCCGTCACGGAAAGGCGGCGCTCCTGTAACGTGTCTTCCCATTGGGCGCGCTGCGTCGTGAGCGACGTGCTCTCCCCGTCGATGCGCGCGATTTCCTCGGCCCGCGCCGTGGCTTGCTCGCGCGAGGCCGTCGCATCCGCATTGGCCCGGCTTGCCCGTTCAGACGCCGCGGCGAGTCTCGCCTCCACCTGTGCCGCTTCTACTTGCCAGCGCACCCGCTGCTCCCGAGCCGCCTCCTGCTGCGCCTCGAGGTCAGCGAGCCCCGCGCGCTCCGCGCCGAGCTGCTCGGCAGATCGGACGCGTTCGATTTCTCGTTCCTGTAGCTCCGCCTGGAGCGCTCTCAGTCTGGTCTCGACTTCGCTGAGCCGGCGCGTGAGACGATCGACGTGAGCCACCGCCTCCTCGGCTTGGCGGCGCGCGTGAATCAGCCCGCGATCCGCTTCGCCCTTTTCGGCTCCCGCTTCGAGCTCGGTGCGACGCGCCTGTTCCGCCGCGTGGCCTGCGTTTGCTAACGTCGCTTCGGCCGCGGCTAGCTCCTTGATCGTCGATTCTTCCGTCGCGCGGGCCCGATCGCGATTCGCCTCAGCGTCGCGTACTTCCTTCTCGAGCGCTTCGAGCTCGGCACGCCGCTGCAGCGGTCCGCCCGTTGCCGTGGCCCCGCTGTCGAGGAAGACGGCGCCATTCGCGCGACGCAGCGCGCCCGCGCCAAGCACTTCGTGTCCGGCGAGGAGCGCGCGCACCCACGCGGCCGCGGGTCCATCGACGCGCAGCTCGTCCTTCAGCGGATGACCGTCGGCGGCAAGCCGCGGGCCAGGGACGCAGGGGAGCAGGACAAGCGGACCAGGCTGGGTTTCTGCGTGCCAGGCGCGAATCGCTTCGATGACTGACGCATCGCGCACCAGCACGGCATGGAGCCATTCCCCGAGCAGCCGCTCGGCCAACTCGGCGTCACGACGACTTGTCCGGACGAAGTCGGCGAGCGGGCCGAGGACCCCCCCCCCCTCCCCGTCCAGGCGAGCCTTGAGCAGCGCCTGTGCGCCGGGCGCGAGACCGACGTGTTCGCGATCGAGCTCGGTCAGCGCGTCGCGACGTGCCTCGAGCTGCGCCAGCGCGGCCTCCGCCTGCCGGCGGGCGGACCGGGCACTCATCTCTTGCTCCTGCAACGCCGCGACGTGCCGGCGCGCGTGCTGCAATGCTTCGACCGCCCGAACGGCGGCATGCCTGCCGTGCCGATTCATGTGCGGCGGCTTCGCGGTCCTGCCGCTCTGCGGTCGCCAATGCCAGTTGCTCGCGCAGCTCACTCCGCTCGCGATCGAGCGCGGCTCCCTCGAGCTCGAGGGCACGGGAGCTGTCCGCCCGCCGTTGCAGCGCCTCTTCCAGCTCGCGCACGGCCGCGCGCTCGGCGGTGAGCCGGCCGCGCACGTCGTTTTCGTCGCCCGTGCGCGCGGTCAGCTCCCCGTGCACGGCCGCGAGGTCGCGCTGCGCAGCCGCGCGCTCGACTTCGGCGGCGTCATGCTCGCGTAGCGCACGCGTCGCCCGCTGTTCGGCTTGCGAGCGTTCTTCCGCGGCGGTCTGCCGCCGCTGCGCCGCGTTTCCGAGCCGCTCTGCCGCGAGGGCGAGATCACTCTCAAGCCTGCCGACCTCGAGCTTGGCATCACCGAGCCGCCGCTCCACTTCGGTCCGGCGCGCTTCGGCGGTATGCCGGGCCTGGACGCGCGCTTCGCGCTGGTGCTCGGCATCGCTCAACCGGGCGCGGGCGGCGGGCAACGCCTCGCCCAGCTCACGGGCGCGGACCCCGAGAGAGCCGAGCGCGAGATCGAAGTCTTCGAGCTCGCGCCGCACGATCGTCATCGCGATGCCGAAACGCTCCTCCACCATTTTGCCGTAGCGCTCGGCGCGGCCGCGCTGCCGTGCCAGGCTGCGCACCTGCGTTTGCACCTCGGCGATCAGATCCTCGAGCCGCGCGAGATCGGCGGCCGTTTCTTCGAGGCGACGCTCGGTGCTTTTCTTGCGATCGCGATACAGCCCGATGCCGGCGGCTTCCTCAAAGAGCGCGCGCCGCTCCTCGGCTTTCTCCGAAAGCAGCGCTTCGATCATCTTCGCTTCCATAACGACGGCGGCATCGGCACCGAGGCCGGTGCCGCGCAGCATATCCTGGATGTCGCGCAGTCGCACGGGCGAGCGATTCAGCAGATAGTCGCTTTGGCCGGACCGAGACAACCGGCGCGTGACCACGACTTCCTGATAGGCGACCGGCAGGCTGCCGTCGGAGTTGTCGAAGACAAGTGAGACTTCAGCGACGTTCACCGGCCGGCGGCCGGTCGATCCCTGGAAAATCACGTCTTCCATCTTGCCGCCGCGGAGCAGTCGCGGCGACTGCTCGCCGAGCACCCAGCGCACCGCATCGGAGATGTTGGATTTTCCGCAGCCATTCGGGCCCACGATCGCCGTCACGCCCTCGTCGAAGGGCAACTCGACGGAGCCCGCGAACGATTTGAAGCCCGATAGCTCGAGCCTGCTCAGTCTCATGGGGTCCCCCGCCCCATACGGGGGAGAAGGTTCGCGCGCACGTGCGCGCGTGTGAGAGCGGCCTGGGTGAATGCCGCTTGTTCGGGTGCCTCGAATGCACCGAGCAGGATGTTGCCATTGGACCAGCGCACCGCCGGCAACCCGCGCCGGCGCAACGAATCGAGCGACGAGCCGGTGGGGACGTGATAGGAATACGGCGCGAGCAGCAGGTCGCCGATGCCTTCGGCAACGATGCCGCGGCGCCACATCTTGGCGCGCGCGGCGGCGGCTGCCGGGCGCGTCGCATACGAGCCCGCCAAAACGCGATACCAAACAGGACTCTTACCGCCGTTGCTTTGCGGCACCGGCGTCACGAGGGCTGCAAGCCCATCGTCGGCGGCGAGTCGATCTGCGTGCGCGAGCGCCTTGTCGAGCGTCGCGTATGCCGCAAGCTGCACCGTCCATCCGAGTGTGTCCGCACGCGGTTGCGCCGGTGGTCGAACCGGTTTCTCCGGCGCGACTCGAGGAGGCGCGGCGAGCGGACGAAGCGGGGGGGGCGGCGCCGGCGGTGCGATGAACGATTCTCGTGCCCCAGCGAGCAGCGCCCAACCACCGACCGCCAAGGCCGCGACGAGGAGCGCCACGAGCGCCGCACGAACGCCGCGGCGTCGCGGTGGCGACGCCGGCTGCGCCGAAGGGGGGGGGCTCCCACTCGAGGGTAGCCAACGATCGCGCACCACACCGAGCAGGGGAATGTCGCGCGCATTCACAAACGTCTCGCTCAATCCCTCGGGCGCGAGCACGATCAGTCCATCCGGCACGGCCGCGAGTTGCGCCAGGCCCGCCTCCGACAAGAACGCGAGGAGCAGCGCCCCTTCTGAGCGGAATCCGGCCTGCAGTTTACGCCAGCGGTCATGCGCGAACAGCTCGCTTGCCTGCGCGGTGTCCGAACCCGCGGGAATGAAGAACACGCCGGTGACTTCGTGTGCCGCCTTGTTCAGCGAGACGCCGTACTCAAACGCGTCGACGATGCCCTCCGTCGCCTGAAGGCCGACGATTTCGTGGAGCGCGGGCTGCTCGAGATGCAGATCGACCAGGGCGACGCGGCGTCCCTCGCGCGCCGCGATGCGCGCGATGTCCCACGCCGCTTTCGCGGCCCAGGGGAGGTCCGCGGTTGTCGTGAGCAACGCAACGAGCGCCTGCCCGTCCACGAGCGGTGGGATCAGGTGACCGAGCCGCGAGAGTGGCAACTGCCGGTACGTGGTCATTGTCCGGGCTGGTAGATCCAGAACGGCCGCCCCAGCCTGCGACCGATCGCTTCGGCCTGTTCCCGGGTGGAGTAGGGACCGAGCACCACGCGATAACCCTCATCCGGGTGCTGTGGCGGTAGCACGCGCGCGGCCAGGCCGGCGCGCGTGAGGTCGTCAGCGAGGTGGCCGGACCACTCCGGATTCTGCGACGTCGATACCTGCACGTAGAGCGGCCCTTCGGCGCTGGTTCCCGTGCTTTCCGCCGCCGCCACTGCGGCGGCTGTAGGAGCCGCCGGGACGCCACGAGGCAGCCAGGATGAGAGCACCCAGAGATCCGCCGCGCCGCGTTGGACCCGCCCGACCTCCGTCAGCGAATCGGGGCGCATCGACACCACGTCCGCGCCGCGCCGGAAAATCAGCATGCCATCGGGCGAGATTGCCGGCAGATCGGCTTGCCACTGTGTCGGCACGATGCCGGTGTGTTGTTTGATCGGCATGTCGACGATCCACGCGGAGTCGCCGACCGTCGGTCGCGCGAGCAGCCACCTGCCGAGTGGATCGACGCGCAATGCGGCAACGGGCCCCGGCAGCGCGACGCCATCCAGCTCGCGACGATCGTAGCGATCGATCACCGCCAACCCGGGCGCGTTGCGACGCGCCACATAGATACGATGACCGGAAGGTGAGAACGCGAGCGCTCGTGGCGGGTCGGCGAGGCGCACAAAAGCGGGATCGCGACGGGCCACGGGATCGTAGAAGGTCACGCCCGAGTCGCTGGCGACGGCAACGAGATCGCCCCACCGCGTCGCCGCCACGTCGCCACCCGCCGCAATCGGACGCACCGTGGAAGGCTGGTCGGGGGCCGCGACCAGCAATCGATCCTGAGGAATCACGCCGACCAATCGCTGATCGGTCGAGCCGAAGAGATCGCGCGGCATCGCGGTGAGTGCCTGCGGCCACGCGAAGCGCGTCCGTCGCGACAGCGAGACGACGCGCCGTTGGTCATCGACGGCGTAGAGCGTACCATCGGGGCCGAGGGCCGCGTGCGCGACGCTCGTGGCCACCGTGTCGACGCGACCGCTGCCGAGATCCAACCCGAGCAGTTGGTGCTTTGCGGTGGTGACAAAGAGGAATTCGGATTCGGGGTCGAGCCCGACGACGCGCTCTACCGGGGGCAACCTCCCGCGGAGCACCCCATCCACCGGTGTCAGCCGGGGCAGGCGATAGAGCTGCGGCGTCCCTCCCTTTACGGGCAGCCGGATCGCCACGCCAGGAATGCGAGCGATGATCTGAGCTTGGCTAACACGTTGTGGTGATTGTTGTTGTGTTGACGTCAGGACCGGCGCCGGGGATCGACAAGCCCCAAGCGCCAAGCTGGCAAAGAGGAGGAAACGGGAGATAGGCAAATGGCCTCGCCGGACAAAATAGACAACCGGCGAGGCCATTGCAACTGTTTTAGTGAAGCGGAGTTAGAACGTCGGCCCTAAACTAACGGTCCAATAGGAGTGCTTGAGCGGGCGGTCTATCGGCTTCGTGTAATCGAAGCGCACGATCATCAGTCCGAAGACGTTGGCGCGAATCGAACCACCCCAGCTGCGCAACGGGACGCGGACCAATACCGGACTGTCCGTGGGGCTGCGATGCCACTTCACGGTACTGACGTCATCCCACGCCATTCCCGCGTCAAAGAAGATCGCCCCCTCGATGGGAGGAAATCCGACCGGCAGGAACCCCAGCACCAGGCTGCGCGTGAGCGGGAAGCGCAGCTCGGCGTTCGCGACCGCGATCTTCGAGCCGATGAGCTGATCCAGCTCGGCGCACCCGGTCTGCGACGATGTGCCGGGATTGGCGATGCACTCGTTATTGCGGAACGACCCGGCGGTGTAGCCGCGCAGCAGCTCCGTGTTGCCGACGAACACCGGGAAGCGATCGGCGTCGCGGCCGAAGCGTCCGAACAGCATTCCCCGGAACGCGAGCGTGAACGGCCGGAAGAAGAGGTAACGTCGATAATCGACGAGACCGGCGGTGAACTGCCAGGTGCCGAACGCCGGCGCGATCGACAGGCGCGACCGCGAGCCCGCAAATGGCCCGACATAGCCGAACAGCGTGTTGTCGTGGACGTGCGCGATCGAGGGCTGGACGAACGTCGCCGACGGGCCGCCGCTGCTGACGAGTCTCTCGTCGACAAAGGCGTGGGCGCTGTCCGCCTTGAACAGAGTCTGCAGCGCGAGCGTGGCTTCGCTGATGTTGACGGCGTGCAGTCCCATTTCGATGCGGTTGAACCGGCTGAATGGGTACGACGATTCCATGAACCCGTCGCGAATGACAAAGCGACGAATCCGCGACGTGTATACGCGGAGGCTGTCCGCCGTGCCCTGGCTATTGGGGACAGTCGTCCAATCGCTGCCGCCGTAGAAGTACAGCGGATCCTGCGAAAATCCCGACGCCCAATTCAGCCGGTGCGTCTGGTTGACGTAGAGGCCGAGGAATTGCGCTTCGCTGATGCGGCCGTTGATCGATCCCGCAATCACCACGGAGTGATTGCCGAGAATATCGGATAGTGCGATCGCCGTCCCGCCGAAGACGCCTCGACCAAAGTTGTCCCGCGAGTAGCCGACGGTGGGACGCACGATGTAATCGGCGGTGAAACGCACCTTGTACGGCTTGAACGAGAATTCATTGGTATCGGGCAGCGCGAGCGTCGCGGAGTCGAGCAGCGCACGCACCGTCACCGGCGGCGGCGCGGCAGAGGATTCGGCTGGCTGCGGAAGCGCGGATGGCCGGAAGCCGCCTGACGAACGGTAGATGGACGTCCCTTGCGGTGCGCGCGCAGCGGGAGCGCTCGCGCTGCCCGCGGTGCCGGCGGACGTTCCCCCGAGACCCGCGGGCTCGACCGGAGGAGCGGGGATCGGCGCACCAGTGACGATCGTGTCGCGCTGCTCCGCGAGCAGGAGCGTGACCGGCGGTGCCGCAGGTCCGTGATACGGTCCGCGTCGCAGCGAGCGCGGATTCTCGACCGAGTAGACGCTGTATTGCCCGTCCTCGTAATAGACGAACGCCAGGCGGTCAGCCTGCGGCGCCCACGACAGCACCGGTGAGAGCGGTGTGATCCCCTGCACACCGGTGAACATGTTCGTCAGCTGGTAGATCTGCCCGTCGACGAAGTCGTAGAGGAACACGTTCGCGATGCCGCTCCGATCGGAGACGAAGGCCAGCGATCGTCCATCCGGCGACCACACGGGATCGATGTTTTTCCCGATCCGCATGTTGCCGAGCATCTCGATCGTGCCGGCGTCGAGATGGTAGAGCGCGATGCGGAGGTTCCCGAAGCGCAACGTCTCGAAGTCGGTTTCGGCGCCACGGTCGGTGACGAACGCGATCGTCTTCCCATCGGGTGACCACGAAGGATGGAGATCGGCGTACTTGTCGTTCGTGAGGCGGCGCAGCCCGGTGCCATCGCGATTGATGATGTACAGATCGGTGAAACCGCCGTTGAATCCCGTAAACACGAGCTGTTTGCCGTCGGGCGACCAGCGCGGCGTCTGGAGACCGCTCAGGCCGACCTCGATCCGGCGGTCTTCGCCGCCGCGCTTGACGTCGAGGATCACCAGGTCGTCGCGGTCTTTCCGCTTGGCGGCGATGGCGAAGTAGCGGCCGTCGGGGGAGAACGAGCCGGCGGAGTTGATGAACCGCAGGCTCTCGTAGTTGTTGTTCATCGTCGACCGGACGAGCCGCCGTGACACGCGTCCCGTTTCCGCGTCGGCCAGCCACAGGTCGATGAAGAACCCGCCCTGATCGCCGAAGAACGCGATGGTCTTCCCGTCCGGCGTCAGCGCCGGCGCGAGGAAGATGCGGCCGCTCGAGCGGCGCCGGGTCAACAGTGGTTGCGCGATCCGGCGCGCCCGGTAATGATCACCGAGCTGCGGCAGGAACGTCGTCTGAATGGCGTCGCGCCAATCGTTCGAGAGATCTTCGAGCGAACGGCCCAAGGCGCGCTTGAAGGCGGCCTCGAGCCCGGTGTTGGCGGAGCTCTGCAGGATCTCACCGATCACCTCGTCGCCCCACTTCTCGCCGATGTAGGCCCACAGCGCGTGGCCATACCGGTACGGGAAGATTCCGGGATCCGTCGTCATGTCTTCGATCGAGGGGAGGTGTCCCTCGAGCGCGGCGTCCCGCAGCCACATCGCCGTTTCCGGATCGATCGGGCCACGCGACAGGTATTCCGCCATGCCCTCCATGAACCAGAGCGGCGGATTCACGCTCATCAACGTCTGCACGCCGGCGCCGGGGCGGCCGCGGCTGTACACGTCGTACTGGAACTGGTGCACCATCTCGTGCTGGAGGACGTGCTCGAACTCGGCGTAGGAGCCGGTGAACGGCAACACGGCGCGATGCTTGAAGAACTCCGTGACGCCGCCCAACCCCTCACCCGTGGCGTCGACGACGTTCGTCTGCTGGAAGTCCGACTGCGACGCGTAGAGAATGATCGGCTTCCGGCTCTGGAACTGGTGATGCAGGATCCGCGACAGCCGGGCGTAGGCACGCTCGGCCATGCGCGCGGCGTCGAGGGCGCCGACGCGCTCGTCGGGATAGTAGTAGATGTCGAAGTGCTCGGTCTGAATCGATTGGAAGTTGAAGTTGCGGTACTGCACCTTGTTTTGGCCGAAGTACTGGGCAGCCAGGGGAGGTGCGCCGAGGAGGAACGCCGCAAACACCGCGAACTGAGTACTCGTGCGTCCTCGCATACTGCTATCCTTTCGCGCCTGTGCCGCCCGCATCGCCAGCCGCCACCACGGGCGCATCGCCCCACAGGCGCTCGAGCTGGTAAAAATCACGGAGCTCGGGATGAAACACGTGGACGACGAAATCCACGTAGTCGAGCAACACCCAGCGTCCCTGGGCCAATCCCTCAACATGATGCGGCTCGAGACCGGCCGGCGCGAGCGCCGTCACGAGATGCTCGGCCATGCCCCGCACGTGGGCGTTCGACGTTCCAGAAACGATCACGAAGTAGTCCGTGGCGGCGCACAAGCCACGCAGGTCTAATACCACCGGATCGACCGCTTTGCGGTCGACCAACGCGTCAACAACCTGTGAGAGCACCGGAGCGGTTTCCATCCTCCCTTTCATTAGTAAATCAGCCGCACGCTTCACGCCACGCGGCGCCTGTTACTCCTTCACCACCGTGATCCGAACCTCTGGCCGCACCTCAGGATGGATCTTGATCCCGACGCTGAATTCCCCGAGCTCGCGGATCGGCTCGTGCAGATCGATCTTGCGCTTGTCGACGTGAAGACCGAGCTCTTCGAGCTTCCGCTGGATGTCGCCAGCCGTGACCGAGCCGTACAGCTTGTCTTCCTCGCCGACTTTCACGGCGAAGGTGAGCTGCACGCCGGCAAGGCGAGTCGCTTCGGTTTCGGCGGTCGACTTCTCGGAAGCGCGCTGCTTGGCGATGCGCTCGCCTTCGTAGGCGATCTTCTTCTTGTTGGCCGCGGTCGCCGGATAAGCGAGCCCTTTGGGAAGGAGGTAATTGCGGGCGTACCCGTCCTTCACCTTTACGATCTCCCCGACTTTGCCAAGATGCTGGACGTCTTCCCGCAGAATGATTTCCATCGTGTCAATCCTTCAAGGTTGATTGGACTGCGAGTCGCGCTGCCCCCCCCGCCCCCCTCGGGCTGCCGCGAGTCGCCGCCGGTAGTGGTACCACGTATCGGTGATCCCCAGCGTGCAGAGGCCGGGGAGGACAAAGAGCAGTGGAACGGCAAGGGCAGCCGCCGTCGCCGCGACGATCGCCAGCGCCGTTGCGGAGATGCCGAACGCATCGGCGAAGGTGATCACGATCGCTGCCCCGCGCAGCACGTACAGCGCGCCGGCCACGATGCCGACGTTGGTGCCCGCCACATGCAGCGCGCTCGATACCGGCAGGATCAGCACACCGAGCCAGGCCACGATGCCCCATACCCAGGCGTCGCCGATGCAGAAATCCCGGAAGCGACCGAGCGGCGAGCCGAGCGCCGACGTCGTGATCCGCACGTGTAGGTTCCACGCCAACGCGAGGCCGGCCAGGGTCTGCAAGGCGAGCACGCCTGGCCACGTGACGCTCGCGAAGCGCACGATCGGCTCGTACAGCATGAACGCGTCGGGCGCTCGCTCTACGACGAAGCGCATCGTCAGGCTCGCTTGCCGGGTCGCTTCCCAGGCCATTGCCCTCCACGCTTCCGTGCCCCACAACACCTCGATCATTACCGCCGTGACGAGGAAGCCGGCCGCCGTCGCGCGCAAAGCCTGACGCAGCATCGGACCGGGCCGAAGCAGCATCACGGCCACGAAAGCGGCCGTGGTCACCACGATGAACGCGCTCGTCACCGCCGCGAGCCTGCCGCCCCCCCCAGTTCCGTCGCCGACAAGCAGGAGCGCGAGGCTCATCGCTCCGATCACGCCCGCGAGTGGAACGGCCCAACGGGCACGCTCGGGTGGCGCGGGAGCCACGATCAGCAACGCCGCCAGCGGCAGGCCCACCAGACTGGGAGGCGCCCAGAGCACAAACGCGATCAGGGCCAAGAGCGGCCGCCACCACGACTGCTTCGTCACGTTACGCGGTGTGGCCCTTGATGTACGGGATCAACGCGAGTTGCCGCGCGCGCTTGATGGCCGTCGCCAGCTGCCGCTGATGGCGCGCGCACATTCCCGACAGCCGGCTCGGCAGAATCTTGCCGCGCTCGGTCAGGAAGCGGCCCAGCGTCCGGTCGTCCTTGTAGTCGAGCACGCGCGCGCCGGATTCGCACACGGGACAGGTCTTGGCGGGACGTCTCACACTTCCTCCTCTTCCAGCTCTTCTTCTTCGGGGACGACGGCCGCCGCTACCACGGGTTTCGGCTGCTCGCGCGCGGCTTCGACGATGAGGTAGCGCAGCACGCCCTCATCGAGCTTCACGGCCCGCTCGTACTCGGGCAGCAAGTCCCCCGCCGCCTCGTACTCGGCCACGACGTAATAGCCCGTATCCTTCTTCTTGATCTTGAACGCCATCGTCCGCTTGCCCCAATGCGACACGTTCGAAAGCGTGCCTTTGCCGTCCTTTGTCAGAAGGCTGTGAAAGCGATTCAGCTTTTCGGTGATTGCCGGCTCGTCCAGCGCACTATCAAAGATGTAAACCGTCTCGTACCGACGACTCATGCCACCTCCCTTTGGACATGGGTGACCCGGCGCGGTGGATGGGGCGCCGAGTAGGGGATATGTGAGCGAGAAAGCTAAACCGCGTGTATAGGCGTGGAAAGGCGCGGGAATGAGTTGTATTGTAGGGCGTGCTGGCGGTCCTGGTCCTCTTGTGCGTACAGAGCCCCCCCCCCACCGTCGCCGACGCGAGGGCGTTTCTCGCCCGAGCCGAGTCGACCCTGTATGATGTGGGCCTCAAAGCCGCTCGGGCCGAGTGGGTCGCCAATACGTACATCACGTTCGACACCGAAGAGCTGACGGCCGAGGCGGACGAAGCCAATGCCGTGGCGACACGCGATTTGGCGATGCAGGCGCGCCCGTACGAGCAGCTCCGCTTGCCGGCCGACGTGCGACGCAAGTTGCTGCTGCTGAAGTTGTCCCTCGCCGCGCCGCCACCCCCGGATCCGCGTCAGACGACCGAGCTCAGCCGCATCACGACCGGTCTCCAGGCTGATTACGGACGCGGGACGTACTGCAAGACGCCTGACCACTGTCTGCAAATCACGGACATCGAGCGCATTCTGGCGACCAGTCGTGATCCGGCGGAGCTGCTCGACGCCTGGCAGGGATGGCATCGCATTTCCGTCGGGATGCGCGATCGCTACGCGCGGTTCGTCACACTCGCGAATGCCGGCGCGCGCGGCTTCGGCTTCAGCGATGTCGGCGTGCTGTGGCGCTCCGGTTACGACATGCCCGCCGATTCCTTCGCGGTCGAGATCGATCGGCTGTGGACGCAGCTCAAGCCGTTGTATCTGCAGCTTCACGCCTACGTGCGCGCGCGCCTCGCCGGGCGCTACCCGAATCTCGTGACGGCGAACGGGATGATTCCCGCGCATCTCCTCGGCAACCTCTGGGCGCAGGAGTGGGGAAATATTTACGACGTGGTCGCGCCCGCGGCGGCAACTCCCAGCGTCGACGTCACCGCGTTGCTGAGGGCGCACGGGGTCGATGAGCGCGGGATGGTGCGCTACGCCGAGCGCTTCTACACCTCACTCGGATTCGATTCGCTGCCGTCGACGTTCTGGGATCGGTCGCAGTTCACCAAGCCACGCGATCGGGAGGTCGTCTGTCACGCGAGTGCGTGGGACATCGACAGCAAGAACGACGTCCGCATCAAGGCGTGTTTGCAGGTGACGGGCGAGGACTTTGTCACCGTGCATCACGAGCTGGGTCACAATTTCTACCAGCGCGCCTATCAAAATCAGCCCTATTTCTTTCAGAACGGTGCGAACGACGGCTTCCACGAAGCGATCGGCGACGCGATCGCGCTGTCCGTCACGCCGGAATACCTGCGCCGCATCGGCTTGCTCGACAGTTTGCCGAGCGCCGCCACTGACACGGCGATGCTGCTGCGGATCGCGCTCGACAAGATCGCATTCCTGCCGTTCGCCCTCGCGCTCGACCGCTGGCGTTGGGGCGTCTTTGCGGGAGAGATCACGCCGGCGCGCTATAATGCGGCATGGTGGGACGTGAAGCATCGCTATCAAGGCGTCGCCGAGCCGGTGGCGCGCACGGAACAAGATTTCGATCCGGGTGCCAAGTATCACGTGGCGGCGAACGTGCCCTACATCAGGTATTTCTTGGCTCGCGTGTTGCAGTTCCAGTTACATCGCTCTTGGTGCCGCGCGGCGGGATGGACCGGCCCGCTCTACCGCTGCTCGGTGTATGGCAACAAAGCCGCAGGACAGCAGTTGGCTCGTATGCTGGCGGCAGGGCAAAGCCGGCCGTGGCAGGACATCCTTGCCGATGCGACCGGTGAGCGGCAGCTCGACGCGACAGCTATCGTCGATTACTTCCAGCCGCTCGTCGCCTGGCTCGAGCGGCAGAATCAGGGCAAGGCAGTTGGATGGTGAGAGCTGAAGAGAAAGGCCACTGATAGGACACAGTATGCACTCGCTCGCTCACATGCTGGCTCTCATTTCGCTGCCGACAATGCAAACCCAACCCGACACGACTGCGCGCATCAGTGGACATGCGCTTTCCACGTATAACGGCCGGCCAATCGCCGGCGTGACGATTTCCGTGGCCGCCGCGGAGCGATTCACCGTGACCGACTCGGAGGGTGGGTTCACGCTCTCCGGGCTTCCCGCCGGTCTGCAGAAACTGCGGGTTTCGTATGATGGCCGTGAGACCGAGCAGGAATTCGAGTTCGCGCTCCGCGCCGGTCGGACGACGAAGATCGCCGTCATGCTCGACGTCCGGGGGACGAATTTGGCGCCGCTCGTCGTCGAAGCGCGGTTCGTCGACGTCTGGCGTGACCTCGCGGGGTTCTATGAACGGCGCCAGCGCTACGGTGGATTTGCACGCTTCTTCACGCGCGAGGACATCGAGCGGTCGCACACGGAAGCGATCAGCGTTCTGCTCAAAGGCGCGGGCATCTTTACCTGGTGTCTGTACACCTGCCTTCCCACGCGTTTCAGCCACGGCCACGTCTGCTCCGTGCCGATCAGCTTGGATGGCCTGCCGATTTGGGAGCGCGACCTCGATCGGATTCCCATCGACAACGTCGCCGCCGTCGAGATCTACCGCGACCCGCCGAACAGCAGCCCGTTCGGCGTGCCCATGATCAATCAGTTCGGCTTTGAGGGGAAAGACCTGATCCAGGGTCGCGGTGAGTGTGGCTCGGTCGGGATCTGGACGCGCTAGACGTTGAAGCGAAACAGGAGAATGTCGCCGTCCTTCACGACGTAGTCGCGACCTTCACTCCGAATCAGGCCTTGCTCGCGGGCAGCTTTGTAGCTGCCCGCTTTCACGAATTCCGTAAACGCAACCGTCTCGGCGCGGATGAAGCCGCGCTGAAAATCGGAATGGATCTCGCCCGCGGCGTCGTAGGCGGTGTCCCCGCGGTGCATGGTCCACGCCCGCACTTCATTCTCGCCGACCGTGAAGAAGGTCTGGAGTCCCAGCAGGCGATATCCCGCGTGAATGAGGCGGTCGAGTCCCGGCTCGGCGACGCCCGCGCTCGCGAGATACTCGCGGCGCTCATCGCCGGCTAACTCGGCAAGCTCGGCCTCGAATTTGGCGGAGAAGAGGACGATTTCGGCTTCCTCATGATGACTCTGCACCGCCGCGCGCAGCTTCTCGATCCACTTCCCACCACCGCTCGCCAGGTCGTCTTCGTTGACGTTGGCGGCGTAGAGAATCGGCTTGGCGGTCAACAGACCAAGGTGGCGGAGAAACTTCACCGCGTCCTCATCTTCGCCCGCCTCGCGCGCGCCCCGGCCCGCATCGAGCTCGGCGACGACGCGCTCGAGCAGCACGAGCTCGAGCTGCGCTTCCTTGTCGCCGGCGCGCGCCGACTTGCGCGTCTTGTCGAGCCGGCGTTCGACCACCGCGAGATCGGCGAGCGCCAGCTCGCTGGTGATGACGTCGTGATCGCGGACGGGATCGACCGGCCCCATGACGTGCACGACGTCGGGGTCCTCGAAGCTGCGGATCACGTGGACGACGGCGTCCACTTCGCGAATGTGGGAGAGGAACTGATTGCCTAGCCCTTCGCCCTGCGATGCGCCTTTCACGAGCCCGGCGATATCCACGAACTCGACGACCGCGGGAATCTTCTTCTTGGGCTTGACGACCTCGTTGAGCTGCTCGAGGCGCGGGTCTGGGACTTCGACGACGCCGACGTTCGGCTCGACCGTGCAGAAGGGATAGTTCTCCGCGGCCGCGGCCTTCGAGGACGTGAGGGCGTTGAAGAGCGTCGACTTGCCTACATTGGGCAGCCCGACAATGCCAAGTCTCAGCATCCTTCACGCAACCAGCGATCGACCGCGTCGATCATCTGTGGCATGAGCGATTCAACCTGCTCCACCTGCTCCGGCTCGAACGGCGCGAGCACGTAATCCGCCCAGTCACCCGTGCCCTCGGGCAGTGGACCGACACCGATGCGCAGGCGGGCGTACTGCTGCGACTGCAGCGCGCCCTCGATGCTCTTCAGGCCGTTGTGCCCGCCGGCCGAGCCTTCGTTGCGCAGCCGGAAGGTGCCGAGCGGAATCTGAAAGTCGTCGACGAGGATGAGGAGATCGCGCGCGGGCGTGAACGCCGGATCGGCGCGCAAGGATGCGAGCGCGGCGCCGCTGCGATTCATGAATGTCGTGGGCTTGAGGACGCGAACCGGAACCCCGGCGACGATGCCTTCCGTCGCGCGCGCGCGCTCGGCGCGACGGAAGGGACCCAGCTGCCAATGCTCGGCGACGGCGTCGGCCAAAAGGAAGCCGGCATTGTGGCGCGTCGCCGCGTACTCCTGGCCCGGGTTCCCCAGGCCGACGACGGCGCGCAAGGACTACTCTTCCTTCTTGCCCTTGGGCTTCTCCTCGGCCTTCGGTGCGGCTTTGCTCTCGGGCGCGCCTCCAGCCGGCGCTTCCCCTTCCTCGCCCTCTTCGCCTTCGCGAACCTTGCGGATCAGCTCGGGCTCGGCGACCTCGGTCGCCGCTTCGGGGGCCGGCGCGGCGACTTCCTCGGCGCGCGGCGGCACGACCGTCGCGATCGTCAGATCGGCCCCCGTCAGGATGACGGCGTTCGGAATCAAAAGATCGCGGGTGTGCAGCGAGTCGCCGATCTTCAGCGCGGTGACGTCGAGCTCCACGCGATCGGGGATGTGCTCGGGCAGCACTTCGATTTCGACTTCGCGGGTCACCTGGTCGAGCACGCCGCCGGCGTTGCGCACACCGTCGGGCGTTCCCACGAGGTGCACGGGGACCTTGAGCGTGATCTTCTCGTGGGCCTGGATCTCGTAGAAGTCCACGTGGATGATGTCGGGGCGCAGCGGATGGCGCTGGATCTCGCGGATCAGCGTGCGCGACTTCTTGCCGTCCACCGTCAGCTCGATGAGCGTGCTCTCCGGCTCGATGCCGGTCAGCGCTTTCTCGAGCGCGAGCGCATCCACCATCAAGGTCTGCGTCGTCCGGCCGTGGCCGTAGATGACGGCCGGCACCTGCTTCTGAAAGCGGGCCTGCCGCGCCGCGCCCTTGCCCGTTTTCTCCCGCGCCGTCGCGGCGAGCGTCACTGTTTGCGCCATGCGTTCCTCAACTCAATCAAATAGAGAACTGACCGACTGATTCGAATGCTCGTAGCCGATGGCCTTAGCCATCAGGCTCGCGATCGACAACACCTTCAGTTTCTCGAACTGCCGATCCTCGGGAATGCGGATCGTATTCGTCACCGTCACTTCTTCGATCGGCGCGGCGCGGAGCCGCTCGACCGCGGGTCCCGACAGCAGGGCATGTGTCGCGAACGCGAAGATCCGTCGCGCACCCAGCCGCTTCAGCGCCGCCGCCGCCTCGGAAATCGTCCCCGCCGTGTCGATCATGTCGTCGGGGATGAGGCAGTCCTTGTCCTCCACCTCTCCAACGACGTTCACCACTTCGGCGATGTTCGCCGAGGGGCGGCGCTTGTCGATGATCGCGAGGGAGGCGTCGAGCCGCTTCGCGAATCCGCGCGCCATCTTGGCCGATCCCACGTCCGGGGCGACGACCACCGGTTGATGCAGCCGCTTCGTCCTGTAGTGGCTCACGAACGCCGGCGCCGCGTACAGATGGTCCACCGGAATATCAAAGAATCCCTGGACCTGGTGGGAATGAAAGTCCATTCCCAGCACCCGGTCCGCACCGGCATGGGTGATCAGGTTCGCCACCAGCTTGGCGCTGATCGCCACGCGCGGCTGATCTTTCCGGTCCTGCCGTGCGTAGCCGAAGTACGGGAGCACCGCGGTGATGCGGGCGGCGCTTGCCCGGCGCGCCGCGTCGATCAACAGCAACAGCTCCATGTAGTTTTCCGCCGGCGGATTCGTGGGCTGGATGATGAAGACGTCCCGCCCGCGCACGTTCTCGTCGATTTTTACGAAGATCTCGCCGTCGGCAAACCGCCGCATCGTGACCGCGCACAGCGGCTGCCCCAAATGCTGGGCCATCTCCTCGGCAAGGGGCCGGTTGGCCGTTCCCGCGAGGAGCAGCAGCTGGCTGCGTGACAACGACAGGTCCCGCATCGGGCCACGGAAAGTAGTCGGCAAACCGCGTATAGCCAAGGGCTTGGACCGCATGTTTCAATCTGCTGGCCGAAGCGACGGGCGGGCCGTATGCTTAGCCCCGCCGCGGGCGAGGAGCCTCAGTCCTGCGGCGGAGAGTCGCGCATGTCCGAACTTCTCCCTCGGCTGCAAAAAGCGCTGGCCGATCGTTACAGCATCGACCGCGAGATCGGTCGTGGCGGGATGTCAATCGTCTATCTCGCCCGCGATCTCCCCCGCAGTCGCTTCGTCGCCCTGAAGGTCTTCCGGCCGGACATCGCCGCCGTCCTCGGTCCCGACCGCTTTCTCGCCGAAATCCAGGTTGCCGCTGGGCTCGCGCATCCGCACATCCTGCCGTTGTTCGACTCGGATGTGGCGAATGGCCTCCTGTTCTACACGATGCCCTATGTCGAAGGCGAATCGTTGCGACAGCGCCTGACGCGCGAGCGTCGGCTTCCCGTTGCGGAGGCCGTGTCGATTGCCTGCGACGTCGCGGAAGCGCTCTCCTACGCGCACGAGAAAAACATCGTGCACCGCGACATCAAGCCCGAAAACATTCTGCTCGAGGCAGGACATCCGGTCATCAGCGACTTCGGCATCGCGCGCGCGATCCGCGAGGCGGACGAGTCACGGAAGACCGGTACAGGCCTCGTGGTCGGAACGGTTGGCTACATGAGTCCGGAGCAGGCGACCGGACAGAAAGAAATCGACGGCCGTAGTGATATCTACAGTTTGGGATGCGTGCTGTACGAGATGCTCGTGGGGCGAACGCCGTCAGATGCGCGGACGTCGCTGATCAGCGAGCGGCAGGACGTTCCCATCGACATCCAGCTGGCGATCGAGACGGCACTCGCGGAGCAGCCCGGTGAGCGGTACGCGACGGCCGGCGAGTTCGCGACGGCGTTGCGGCTGCCGCAGACCGTGTCGTCGGCCAGCAGGGCGCGGCGGAGACGGCGGCGTTGGCTGGCGGCGTCAGCCGTAGCAGTCGTCGCACTGGCGACCGTCGGGGCGGTCGTATTGCCCAAACTCGCGGCCAGCTCACTCGATCCCTCGCTGTACATCGTGGTTCCGTTCGGTCATCGCGGTGGAGCAGCGCCCGCGCTGGTGAACGGCGATCAATGTGAGCTGCTGCTATCGGAGGCATTCGGGCGTTGGACCGATGTGCGTCTGGCGGACCCGCTGCAGGTGCACGATGCACGCGCGCAACTCGGCAATGAGACGATGACGCTCGACGGCGCTAAAGAGCTCGCCAAGAAGCTCGGGGCCGGCATGCTGGTCTGGGGCGACGTCGTGGACGTCGGCGACTCGACTCGGGTCACCGCGGCACTGTACGATCTCCGCCACGGCGGCAAGCAGCTGCGCGACTACTCGGTGCGCATTCCCAAGGACGGCAGGAATCTCGCCGCAAGATTCCGCAAGCTCGCCGACTCCATTCTGCTGGGGGGCGCTAACGTCGAGCGCAGTCGACCCGACGTCGTGGGTACCAGCGTGCTCGGCGCGTTCTACGCGTACGCCGAAGGGAGCGATGCGCTGCAGCGTTGGGACCTGCCCGCGGCGGAGCGGTCGTTCCGCGTCGCATTGCAGCTGGACCCGGATTATCCGCAGGCGAGTCTGTGGCTGGCGCATGCGCAGATGTGGAGTGATGAGCCCGCTGCCGACTGGCGGTCGAACACGGCGCGGGCTCTCGCGAGTCCGCAAAAACTGGGAGCCAGGGACGTGGCGCTGGCCAGGGCGCTGTGGTCCCTGGCCGCTGGGCAGTTTCCGGATGCATGCCAGCGCTATCGGCGCATCGCCGTCGATGAGCCGCGGAATTTCATTGCATGGTTTGGCATCGGCGAGTGCCTGCGCCGCGATCAGGTCGTCGAACCAGACCGGACGAGCCCGTCGGGGTGGCGGTTCCGGGCGAGTTATCGCGCAGCGGCGAGTGCGTATCAACGCGCCCTGGAGCTCGTCCCATCGGCCCATCGGGCCTTGACGCGTACCGCCGTGTCGCGATTGATCGACCTCTTCTTCGCTGAGACCTACTGGTATCGAGACGGCTACACACTGCCTCCCCCGGACACGTTGCGGTTCGGCGCGTTCCCATCGCTCGATCATGACACCTTGGCATTCATTCCGTGGCCCATCGCCGATTTCTTCAGCGCGCAAGGTGGATCGCGGCCGCCGACGATGCAGGCAGCTGTGGCGCGCAACCGCGATGCCTTGCGGTCCTCGATCCTCAAGTGGCTCGGCGCGTTCCCCGCGAGTCCGGACGCGTATGAAGCGTTGTCGTACATCCTGGAAACAACCGGTGAAATCGATGTCGGGCCGCCCCAAGGATCGGCGTTGGAGGCGATTCGCCGTGCACGTGCGCTCACGAAGGATTCCGCGCAGGCGTTGCGCACGGCCGTCGCGGAGACACGCCTGCTCTTCAAGCTCGAGCGCTTCGCGGAGGCGGCGAAACTGGCGGATTCGGTCCTGGGGACGGCATCGGCGGACCTCGGAGGGGGGGGGCCCGTAGCAGCGCGCCAGCTTGCCGGTCTTGCGCTGCTCACCGGCCGGGTCTACCGCGCCGCGCAACTGCTGCAACGGTCGGCGCCGCTCGACACGCCCATCACATGGGATGGCGATCCCGTGCCGGACGCCCCCATGGCCGTCAAACAGGCGGAACTCTCGCTGTTGGCGTACGCGGCTCTGGGTGGGCCGGCGGACAGTCTGCGCGCGGGCAAAAAGCGCGTCGATGAACGCGTGAGCGGCTGGGCCGGAGCAGCCAGTCGCGAGCGGCTGCGACTCGCCGTTCTCCATGTCCCGATGGGATTGGCCTTCGAGACGATCGGGATCAGCGATGTGCATCGCCGCGACGCGGGCGGCGACTACGTGCTCAAGATGCAATACAACCTCGCCCATGGCGACACGATCGCCGTGCGCCGAGAGCTCCAGCGGCAAGCTGCCCTCCGAACCCGGGCACGATCCGGGGACGTCGCGATCAATGGCACATACGCGGAAGCACGAGCCTGGCTGCAACTGCACGACACGGCCGCCGCGATCGCGACGCTCGATCATTCTTTACATGCACTGCCGACCTTAGGGAGCTATCTGCTCGAGCAGCCGGAACAAGTTGGCTGCGCGATCCGGGCGATGGCGCTGCGCGCCGATTTGGCCGCGCGCGCCGGCGACCGCGCGACGGCGTCGCTCTGGGGACGCGCCGTGGCAACCTTGTGGAGCAATGCGGATGCACCGCTGCGTGCCACCGTGGCGCGTATGCATGAACTCTTTCAATAGCCTGCCGGTCTCGCGAAGGGGGGGAGCAATGAGAGGGACGGTGCTGGCGCTCACCGGGTGTGTGGTACTGATGGTGACGACTGCCGCGGCTTGTCAGGAAAGACTCGCCCGCCCGACGAATGCTGGGCTTCGGGGAGCTAGTACGGACGATTCCGTACGCTCCATCAGTGGATACGGTCGCTCCTTGGGTGACGCGGGTTTCGTCGCCGCCGTCGGTGCCGTTGACGAGCAGCGCCTCCGGGTGTGTTGGTCAGGACGCTGCGGCTACGGTCCGCTCGCGGTGATTCAACCCCGTTCCGGCATCACAGACTCGACATCCACGACGCTGGCTTCCGGCGAGGTGATCGCTCGCATCATTAATCGAAGTGACAGCGGCTACATATACCGCGTCGCAGGCCGTGATACCTCGTACAAGTTCAACATGCATGCCCGTGACACGGTCTATTGGTGGGTGGGACGGCGGGGCGATTCCCTCGTTTCCGTTTTCGTCAGCACGAGACCGGGTGTTCGTCCGATGCAGAGTGACTTGACGATCGAAGATCACGGGCCACGCTACTGGAAGCAGTCACTCGCGCGCTGGATCTGGGATGAGCGCGATGAGGCGGCCTGGGGCACGTGCGACGGTGGTGTCTGCTGCAAAAGTGGAGGCATCCCCCTCCTGACCGGCAAATAACATCCGGCAGTGGGTAGACGTATAACGAGTGACCTTTCTTTTGGAGTCACTCGTTATGCGTCGTTTCTCCGCCGTCGCTGTGCTGTCATTGCTCCTGACCGTGCCGGCGCTCGGCCAAGCACCGCCGGCGCCTGCGCCCGACGGCCAGCGCCCCCCCCGATTCCAACCGCCTCCCGATCACTGGATGACCATCGACTCGCTGAACGCGGCGCTCAACCTCACCGCGGATCAGCGCGCCAAGATCGGTCCGGCCTACACGGCCTTAAATGGTGTGCTGAAAGACGCCGCCGCGAAGCGCCAGTCGTTCCGGCAGCAGATGCAGGGCAGTGGTTTCCAACCGGGACAGGAGCCGACCCCCGAGATGCGCGCGCGCTTCGATAGCATGCGCACCCAAATGGAGGGGTTCCAGGCTGAAGCAGATCAGTGGGTCGCGGCCATACGCAATAATCTGACCGCGGACCAACAAACGAAATTCGACGCGCTCGGCAAACCGCAGGTCATGCGGCGCGGCGGGATGGGAGGCGCACCACCCCGTCCGTAGCTATCCTTGGGGTCCAACTTCAAACGGACTCCGAACGATGCTGCGTCGAGTACTGCTTGCTGTAGCGTTCGTCGCCCCGTTGGGCAGACCCCCCGTTGCAGTAGCCCAACGGGCGGCGAACGACTCCTCACTCCTCACCGTCGATCGCATCTTCGCATCACCGGAATTCCGCGGCGCCTCACTCGGACCGCTCGCCTGGCTCTCCGAGGGCGACGCCTACACCGCCCTCGAGCGACCGGTCGAGAACAAGCCCGGTCGAGATCTCGTGCGCTACGATGCCGAAACGGGGCTGCGCACGATTCTCGTCCCAGCGTCGCGCTTCGTCCCGCAAGGGGACTCGACTCCGCTCGACATCGAGGAGTACAGCTGGTCCGCCGACGGCCGGAAGCTCCTGATCTTCACGAATTCCGCTCAGGTCTGGCGCACGAACACGCGCGGCGATTACTGGGTGCTCGATCTCGCCGGCTGGAGCCTCAAGAAACTCGGCGGCAACGGACTGGCATCGACGCTCATGTTCGCGAAATTCTCGCCCGACGGCGGCCGTGTGGGCTGGGTGCGCTACGGCGAGTACAACATCTACGTCGAAGACCTCGCGAGCGGGAAGCTCACGCAGCTCACGCACGACGGGTCGCGGACCACGATCAACGGCACGTTCGACTGGGTGTACGAAGAGGAGCTCGGACTGCAAGACGGCTGGCGCTGGAATCCGGATGGCCAATCGATCGCCTACTGGCAGCTCGACGCGAGCGGTGTGCGGGACTTCCTCCTCTACAACACGACGGACTCACTCTACGCGTACACGAAGCCGGTGCAGTATCCGAAGGCCGGGCAGACGAATTCGGCGAGTCGCGTGGGCGTCGTGACCGCGGCGGGAGGGGAGACCCGCTGGATGAACGTGCCCGGCGAACCACGCAACAACTACATCGCGCGCATGGAGTGGGTGCCGCAGCCGAAGGGCGGTGCCAGCAAGGAGCTGGTGATCCAGCATCTGAACCGCCTCCAGGACACGTTGCAGGTGATGGTGGCTGACCCGCAGACGGGCGCCGTGCGCACGCTGTTCACCGAGCAAGACAGCACCTGGGTCGAGCAGTTCAATGACTTGAAATTCGTGAACGGCGGCAAGGACATCCTCTGGATGTCCGAGCGCAGCGGATGGAGTCATCTCTTCCTCATTCCCCGCGGCGGCGGCACTCCCCGCGAGCTGACGCCCGGTGACTTCGACGTCCTCAGCGTGCACCACGTCGATCTGGCGAGTGGATGGGTCTATTACACAGCATCTCCCGATAACGCGACGCAGCGCTACCTATATCGGGTCAATTTCGCGAAGCGCATGCCGGTGCAGCGCTTGACGTCGGCCAACGAGCCAGGCGTCCATGCCTACGACATCGCGCCGAGTGGTCGCTACGCCGTGCACTTCTATTCGCGTTTCGGCGTGCCGCCGACCGTGACGCTCGTCAGTCTCTTGGACAATCGGACCCTGCGCACGCTCGTCGACAACGCGGCGCTCAAGGCGAAGGTCGCTGGGCTCAAATTGGGCTCGACGCAGTTCCGGAAAGTCGATATCGGCGACGGCGTCCAACTCAACGCCTGGTTCATCCGCCCGCCGAACTTCGATTCCACCGCACGGTATCCGGTGCTCTTCTTTGTCTACGGCGGCCCTGGCTCGCAGACCGTGACGGACGGGTGGGGTGGTGTGAACTATCTGTGGTATCAGATGCTGGCGCAGCGCGGGTACATCGTCGCCAGCGTCGATAACCGCGGCACGGGCGCGCGGGGGCGCGCGTGGCGCAAGATCATCTACAAACAAATGGGCGTCATCGAGACGCACGATCAGGCGGCCGCGGCCCGCGCGGTTGGCCGGTTTCCGTACGTCGATTCGACCCGGATCGGCATCTGGGGCTGGAGCTACGGCGGGTTCATGTCGCTAAACGTGATCACCCAGGCGCCCGACGTCTATCGGATGGCGATCGCGGTCGCCCCGGTGACGCACTGGAAATTCTACGACACGATTTACACGGAGCGCTACAACGGATTGCCGCAGACCAACGCCGCCGGGTACGACAAGGGCTCGCCGCTCACCTATGCCAAGAACCTGCGCGGCAAACTGCTCATCGTGCACGGCTCGGGCGACGACAATGTTCACTATCAGAACACGGAGATGATGGTCAACGCGCTCGTGGCGGCGAATCGGCCATTCCAGCTGATGGTCTATCCCAACCGCACGCACTCGATTTCGGGCGGGACCACACGGCAGCATCTGTTTACGCTGCTGACGAACTTCGTCGAGGCGAATCTGCCGACAACGGTGTCCCGTGCGCCCCTCCCGTAACCGCGTCGCCTTTCTCACGGGGGTACTGATGGCGCTGGGGACGAGCGCCCTGGCCGCTCAGTACCCTGGCGGTTTCACCCGTCCTCGATGTGCACGCACTGACGCCCGAAGTCCGGCTCGGCGGCTACGTGAGCGTGCGCGGGACGGAACGGCGGGATACGGTCACGGTGATCGTCAATCGCGCGCGGGTGACGGCGATGGCGCGGCCGGCGCCCTATGCGGCGCTGCGCTTGCAGGTGGATTTTACCGCTGTGGGTCGCACCACCGGCACGACCAACGATACAGTTCCGGCGATTGCGCTCACCGACGCGTTCTTGCAGCTGGTGTTGCCGGAGCGGCCGTCCGGTGGCGGGATCGCGGCGTTGCATCCGGCCTTGATCGTCGGCCAGTTCCGCACGCCGTTCTCGCTCACGTCGTTTTCGCTGCTCCAGACCGCGAACCGCTCGGCCGTCGTCGATCGCGTCTCCACGCGTCGCGACATCGGCGCGCTCGCGCAACTGGTCAGCACGAAGCATCTGCTCGTGCAGAGCGCCATCGTGAACGGCGAAGGACCGAATCGGCTGGCCAACCTCGATGGGCGCGACATGGTGTTTGGACGGGTGACGGTGCTGCCGATTGAGCACCTCGCCGTCGCCGGAAAGTACATGGCGCAGGGCGACGAACATGGATGGGGAGGGGATGGCCGCTGGGTCGGTCACGGCGCGATTGTCGAAGGCGAATTCATTGCGCGCCGCGGGCCGTTCACTCCCACGACGTTCATCGATTCCCGCGGCGGCTATGTCCTCGCCTCGTACAAAGTGCGGCCGTGGGTTCAGCCGGTGGTGAAGTGGGAGGAGCTACATGATGTGCGCAGGACCGGCGCGACGACGACAAATACCCGGCTGACGTGGACGACCTTGGGAATGAATCTGCTGGCGCCGAGTGAGCGAGTTCGCTTTCAGTTGAATGGGATCATCAAGTCCGAGCGGCCGGTCGCGGCGGGCAACGAGATCGTCGCACAACTGATCGCGATCTTTTGAGGAGCGTCTTGACACTCAACGCGTCCGGGCTATATCCGGCTGCACTCCCTCAAGGCCGGCCGTGGAAGACTGGGTGGCCGAGCTTCAGCGGGGCAGGTTCGACGCCGCATGGGAGCTGAACCTTGGGCTCCCGCTAAACTCGCCGGCGTCCGAGCAGCTACCCAGCCTGTCGGGTGACGGCCGAACGCGGGTCTTCGCGTCGAGTCGATCCGGCGGGTTTGGCGGCACGGATATCTGGATGTCGACCCGCACATCGAGTGGCAAGGAGGTTCCATGAAAACCGCGCATATCGTCGCATCACTGGGATCACTCACCCTGCTGGTGGCTTGCCGCTCGGAGCCCGACAGGCTCGTGTTCACTCTCCGGGCCGACCGCTTTGCCGGCTCCGACTGGTCCGAGCCAGTGAATCTCGGTCCCGTGATCAACTCCGGTTTTGTTGACGCGAACGCCTCGCTTTCCCCCGACGGGCACGCACTCTATTTCATCTCGACCCGGCCGGGTGGATTCGGCGGCAACGACATCTGGATGTCTCAGCGACAGTGTTTGGCGTGTCCCTGGGAGGAGCCGATGAATCTCGGGGCAGTCATCAACACCAATGCTATTGAGGCCTCCCCATCGGTATCGGACGACGGCAAGCTGGTGTTTTTCTACAGCACGAAAGCCGGCGGTTTCGGGGGCGCCGACATCTACGTGTCGCATCGGATCAGCACGAGCGCAGCGGGGGATGTGTGGGGCGATCCTGTGAACCTGGGGCCGGACGTCAATACTGCGGCAGCCGAGCAAGGCCCCTACTACGTAAAGGTTAGTGGGGAGGCGAACGCGTCCGTGTATTTCAACCGGCCCGGACCTGGTGGCTCGACAGACATCTACAAGGTTTTCGTCTCGAATGACGGCGTGCCACTTGGACCCGCGGTTCTTGTCCCGGAGCTGAGCGATCCGAGCGGCTTCGACCAAAAAGTGGCGGTGCGCACGGATGGGCACGAGCTGCTCCTTTCCGCGATCCGGAGCGGCGGCTTTGGCAACTTCGACATCTACCGCTTCACGCGTCAAAGCACGAACGATCCGTGGTCGGCACCCGAACACCTTGACGCGCCGATCAACACGCCCGACATCGACTCGCAGCCCAGTCTTTCGCGCGATGGAAAGACGCTGATCTTTACCTCGATCCGAGCGGGCGGGTACGGGTTACAGGATCTGTGGATGTCCACGCGCGGACCAGGCGGGAGTTGATGCAGCATTGGCCCCCTAGGATTCGAACCTAGATTAACGGATCCAAAGTCCGCTGTCCTGCCATTGGACGAGGGGCCAGTAGGCTGCGGCGTTTGAAGTTAATGAGGGGCGAGTGACGATGCTCGCCCCTTTTTACCGCCCGTCG
>WNFF01001768.1_pt1 | contig 40809 bp, 28 predicted proteins | sample 5400441 | NCBI WGS metagenome assembly WNFF01 (sample SAMN13153345, study PRJNA577476) | soil metagenome | isolation source: 120 cm saprolite under Douglas fir tree site 2 hole 3 replicate 1 | place: USA:California | collected 2015-04-18
CCGTGCAAATCACGAAAGGGCATTTCGAGGCGTGGCGCCCGACCTGGTCGCACGACAGCACGCGGATTGCATTCGATGCCAACGAACCGGATCATGCGGGCGATCGCCGAGTCGGCATTGCCGCGATCAGCAGCGATCCCACGCACGCCAGCATCACCTACGTGACGACCGGCCGCGGAACCAATGTCGCCCCGCGTTGGTCTCCCGATGACAAGCGGCTCGTCTACCAGCACACCGACACGCAAAATTCCGCTGACCTGTTTGCCGCGGACGCGACCGCGGGAGCTAAGCCGGTGCGTCTCACGAATTCCATGCCCGCCGGAATCGACCACTCAGCATTCGTCGAGCCGCAGTTCGTCACCTATCCCGGCCCGGATGGTAAACCGGTGCCGGGCTGGCTCTTTGTCCCCAAGAATCTCGATCGCAGCAAGAAGCACCCGGCCATCATTTGGGTCCACGGCGACGGCATCTACTACAGCTATCACCAGTATTTGTTGCAGCAAGGCTACGTGGTTTTTGCTCCCGACTATCGTGGAAGTATCGGATACGGCAGAGACTGGCGTAACGGTGTCTACATGGATGTCGGTGGCAATGACGCCAAAGATGCCTGGATGGGCGCGAACTATTTGAAGACGCTGCCCTATGTCGATGGCGATCGCATCGGGATCTGGGGATTAAGTTACGGCGGCTTCTTCACCCTGATTGCCGTGACGGACCAGCCCACCCTGTTTCGCGCGGCCGTGGATGTGGCCGGAGTGGCGGACTACGTCATGTACTATCACGATCCTTACAACAATGACTGGACCGAAGGCCGCATGGGTACACCCGCGGAGAACCCCAAGGTTTACGCCAACGCGTCGCCGATCTCGCATATTGATCAACTGGCGCGGCCGTTGCTGGTACTGCACGGTACATCGGACCTGAACGTGCCCTTTCTGCAATCGGTGTGGCTGATGGATGAAGCGTTGAAGAAGAACAAGGGCGAGCTCGTCCAATTCATGATCTATCCCGGCGAGTTCCACTACTTCAGCCGCGAGCACGTTCTGCGCGACGCGTGGAACCGAGTCGACAAGTTTTTTGCATTCCACCTGCGCGGGGTGGGCCCCAAGCCGTAATGCAATCGTTGTCGCGCCGTTTAAAGGCAGGTTGCTGCGAAGCAGCGCAAGAGTGCAGCCTAGGGCGCTAGCCCTGGGTTTGCCTGGAGGCCACATGAAGACGAGTCGTCGGGATTTCGCACAAAAAAGCACTCTGGGATTGCTGGGCGCTGGTTTTCTGGCGCGCGTCGACAAGGTTGCAGCCGCCCAGTCTCCAACTTCCTCGATGTTCGACCTCCTCCGCCAGGAAGCCAGCGGAAAGAGCGAGGCCCTCCTCGTCAAGCCCGTGCCCGGCGAAGAAGGACCGCCCGCCCCGGCCACCGACGACCGCCTGACCTTGGAGTGGAACAAGCAGACGGTGCAGCGCTTCAAGAGCAAACTCTCCGAGCTCGGAGTGAACGCATTCCTGGTTCGCAACCCCCTGAACACTACTTACCTCACCGGCTATTGGCACACGACGACCGAGCGTCCCGAAGCCACCTTCATGAATCACGATGATGCCGACCCCTGGTTCATGTATCCCGCGCTCGACCGCGACCTGGTCCACAGCTGGTGGTTTGGTAGCGGCAAGACCTACTTCGATTTCAAGGACGACGGATCGTTTCCCAACGAAGGCAAGGTGGCCCAGGGCAAAACGGTTGACTCGTTCCGTTTTCTGCTGGAGGGAATCAAGGAACACGGCATTCAGGGCAAGAAGATTGGGATCGACGGCGAGTTGTATCCCTCGGAAAGCGCCAAAGCCCGCGAGATTCTGCCTGACGTGGAATGGGTCAACGTTGATCCGATCCTGATGGATATGCGCATCGTGAAGACGCCGGAAGAACTGGCATTGTGGCGCCGCGCCTATGTCTACTTCGACCGCGCTCACGCCTTCGCCCGCGACTACATTCTCACGCACGGCACCGACATCACCGACTACGAGGTAAGAATGGCCACTGAGCTGTGGATCAACAGTCTGCTTTACTCCGATCTCAAGCTGGCCAACGGTACGCCTCATCACGGAGTCAAGACCAACGTGGAACTGGGAGTACGGGCAGGCCCGGTGACTGCCTATCCTCATCCCAACCAGCCTTACTTCAACCGCCTTGGGCGCGGCATGGCGCTGCAAGTTTCCGGAGACGCGAGCATCGGCGGCTACGGCGGAGAAAATTACCGCATGTACATCATTGCCGACAAGGCGGGTGAATTCGATCCGCACATGCGCAAACTATGGGAAGTGAGTCAGCGCTGCTGCGACATGCAGGTAGAGTTGCAGAGCGAGGGATCGACTTGCTCGAGTGTGGCTTACAAGATCCACAAGTACCAGGTGGAGAATGGCGTTCAAAAATACATTTACCACCGCCCCGCCCACGGATCCGGCGTGGAAGGGCACCAGCCGCCCTACCTTGCCCTGGGCGACTACACCGTGTTGCAGAAAAATATGTGTTTCTCTGAAGAGCCGGGCCTGTTCGATCCCGAGAGTGGCTGCGGCTTCAACTGGAGCGACACGGTAGTCACCGGCGCGAAGTCCGGCTATCGCATGAGCCGGGTTCCGTACTCGAAGGAGTGGTGCTGGATCAAGTTGTAAGGGGCCGATCTGCAGCAATACCGGTTCTAGGGCTTGCCGGTGAGTTCCACCCAAGTTGTTCCCTTCTTGAGGGGGACGACGTACGTACCGCGCTCCGATTTCAGTGCCGTTGCCGGATGATAGGTTCCGACGCCCGTGACTTTGGCCGGCTGCTCTACTCGCAGGCGAACCTGTGGTGTGAACTGCGTGGCGCCGCTAAATCCCGCGCGAACCGCGCCGCTCTGGGAATTTACCTCCACGCCATCAAAGGTGCCGGCATCGAGGGTCAGCCATAGGCCCACTGAAGCTACATAAACCCGCGAGCGGGAGGAATCGAGGGGCGTGACCTGCACCGTGTCGCCCTTGATCCTCGTATTGCCGCCGAACGCCACCCACCCGAATTCGCAGTGGTATGACGATCCCAAAGATCCGTTTCACCGCGGCCCGTCGGTGATGACCTACGACCGCGAAACCAACCAGATCGTGATGCAGGACAGCCGCGCTTGGATTGCGGGATTGGGCGATGAGGGTGGCGGCGGGGCCTGGATCTCCGCCATGATGAAGGAACTGGTTGAGCCCGACAAAGCCGAGCTCGACAAGCTGGTGCAGTTTATCAACGGCGTGCTGTGGGGCGGATTGCAATATAAAGAGGGGCCGAATGCCTACGGCGTAAGGAAGAGTCTTTTCTACTATCAGCCCGACCAAATGCCGGCCGGCTACTACCGCAGCGATTTCGATTGGTCCACCTGGACCAGTTGGGACAAGAAGCATTCCGAACGAGTGGACCGTTCGTACGACTATCCGCACGTGGCTGCGGCGTATTGGGTCCTTTATCGTTTGTCGCGTAACCATCAGGGCCTGGTTACGAACCATCCCTGGGACTGGTACCTCGAGCAAGCGTATGAAACCTCGACGGCCATGACCAAGTACGCCGGAGAATATGCGATCTTCGGGCAGATGGAGGGCACCATCTTTCTCCAGATCATGGACGACCTTCGACATGAGGGCATGAACAAAGAGGCTGACGATCTGGAAGCAAAGATGCGAACCCGCGCCGACCGGTGGAATAAGGAAGCGTACCCATTCGGCAGCGAGATGCCCTGGGACTCAACCGGCCAGGAAGAGGTGTATGCGTGGACGAAACACTTCGGCTATGAGGACAAAGCCGAAGTTACGCTAAATGCAATTCTTGGCTACGATCCCACGGTCCCGCACTGGGGCTACAACGGCAGCGCCCGCCGCTACTGGGATTTTATTTTCGCCGCCAAGGACAAGCGCCTGGAACGCCAGCTCCATCACTATGGCTCAAGCCTGAACGCCATTCCCGTGCTGGCTGAGTATCGCGAACATCCGGATGATCTCTACCTCTTGCGCGTGGGATACGGCGGGACCATGGGACCGCTTACCGACATCGACCAGGAAGGCTTCGCCTCTGCCGCGTTCCATGGCTTTCCCGATATGCTCCGGCGCGATCCCATCACAGGCGACTACGGCCCGAACTTTTTCGGACACGCCTGGAATACAGCAACCTACATTGTTCATCATCCCGCTTGGTGGTGAGGAAGTGGCCCATGTCCGCCACTGTCTGAACTTCGGGTTTAGTAACGAAGTAGTGGATGGTCTGCACCAGGCCATCTTCATAAGTGACGGTCAGACGCGAGCGTCCCCAAATCTTGCCTTTTACCGCATAGGCTTTCCAGTTGCCGGCGGATTTGTCGGCGCTGGCCGTAAGCGCTCCGCTTGGTTCTACCGTCATCGACTTAACGCCGGAGGGATAGTTCAGAAACAGACGCGCATCAATGTCCGTCGGCACAACATACCCCGGGATTCCGACAGGAAGGTGAGACCAGAAATTTCATGCCGTACGTTTTTGACTCGCCCGGAAGCGAGGCTCAGCGCGGTTGGAGAATTCCAAGGCTTAGGGTTGACGCAAAAACAATTTCACAGATTGGGTGAGATAGTGTAGTTCCACTTGGGCAGGGTTTCGTGAGGCCTGATGCGAAGAGCCTGAAGTTGTTCGGGTGTGGGTTCTGTGCCGGTTGGATAGTGGCGACGGTCAAGGTGAGCGTTGACCGACAAGCCGGTTTGAGTTTTGGTGGAGCGAATGAAGTGGAGGATCTTGTGATAGCTGTCGAGCGGTTCGCCGGCCCAGTTCTTAGAGATCTCCGAGAAGAGCCGATGCTCGATGGGGTTCCATTTCGAAGCTCCCGTGGGGTAGTGGGCGACGGTGAGGGTAAGGCCGTGGGAATCGGCCAGTTGGGACTGGAGTTGGGTTTTCCAAGCGCGGCAACGATAGCCGTTGCTGCCGCCGGTATCGCTCAGGATAAGGAGTTGCCGGGAGCGTGGATAGCGGAGCAATCCCTCTTGGCGCCACCAATGAGCGATGGCGTGAGCCGCGAAGGTGGGTGTGTCATGGGAGACGCCGACCACGACGGAGCCTCGATTGGCAAGCAGATCATAGATGCCGTAAGGGATGGCGACGCCAGAAGAATCGGAGCGGAAGTCGTGATCGTTGACCAAGCGGGGAGACAGGTCCCAGCGCGCCCCGAGATTTTTGAAATCGCCGACCAGTTCGCGTTTTTTGGTATCCACGCTAATGATGGGGAGACCACTGCGCTGAAATCGGTCGCGCAGATCGCCGAGGTAGAGGAACTGATGGTTGCGATCGGGACTGTGATCGGTGGAGAGTTTCTTGTGGTTGACCCGAAGGGAATAGCCCATCTGATGGAGGAGGCGGGCGACGGTGCTGGGGCTAACCAGGACACCGAAGTCACTCAGCGCCATGGCCACCTTGGCGGTGGTTCGTCGCGACCACTTCAGACCGGTGATGGGGTCACCGGCGGTGTCGTATTCCAGCAGGAACTCGATTAGGGTGACGATGTCGGCGTTTTTTTTTCCACGGGCTGGCGTCCGCCGCCCGAGCGGCGGGTGCGTCCCGGCGTCACATTCTGATCCAGCAGTTGCTGGCGTCCGCGGGCGACGGTGTGCGGATCCAGGCCGAGGAATTCGGCCAAGATACGGTCGCCGCCGTGCCCCAGCTTGATGGATTCCAGGCCAGCGAACAGGCGGCGTTGCTGCTCGTCCAGCAAACTGTAGAACAATACGATGGCGGCCTTGAGTTCATCCGGAGAAACCTGGAGAGCGGAGGCGTCGGCCACCAGAGGAACCGAACGCGCGGTTTGTCTGGTGCGGATCTGGTCTCGTGCCTGCCGGCTATCGGGGGAAGTGTAGAGGAAGCGCCCAGCCACCGCCGAGCGGCGTAAACGGCCCTGGCGAACCAGATCGTGGAGAGGATCTTGGACCTCAGCATGGAGCGTGTCGGCCAGTTCGTCGGCGAAGTATCCCCGCGGGGACGGATTGACGAGGGCCTCGATGGTGGAGACGAGAGTGCCGTAGCGGGAAAACCAGACCGCATCATGGGACCACAAGCCTGCATCGTCGAAGCGAGCGGTTTCACGGAGGGCGTAATAGCGCCCGCGGTGAGTATAACTAGAAAGGTAGTCGAGGGGCTTGAGTTTGCGAAAGACGGTGAGGTCCGCGGTGGTGCCGAGAGCGTCTTTGAGTTCGGGCAAGGTAGCGATCTTGTGGCGGAGCAAGTGCTTGCGGAGGGCTTGGGGATCGAAGGTAGGTGGTCTCATAATGTTATAGTTCCGACTGATTGCGCCTTTCAATCGGAACTATAACACAACTGTCTGACATGTGGGGGCACCAGCCACATGAGTGGTGCAGGTAATGATTACAGTGCTTGCAAGTGATCAGATCCTCGGGAGTAGCGGCCAGCCAAGCCCTGGGTAATGATTGCTATCCGACTCTCGGTGAGTAGTTGTTGTTGCGTCAGCCCTTAGTATCTTTCCACTCATTCTCGGCATAAGCCTGGCTGCTCACCATCCACTCGTAGAAACCTTCAAAGGTAATGCCGCGCGGCGTGGGATCGGTAAAGACCGGTGCCGCGCCCCAGGAATCGCGTTTGTCGAGTATCGGGTTGTAGGCTTCGAAGGGAGTTTTTCCATCGGGCACAACCAGCAGCGCGGGCCCATGACCGCTAAGCCGCGTGACCTGCAGATATCCCGCCTCCTCGCCGATGTATGGATCATAGAAAGAGCATTTCGCGTGGGCTTCTTCCAGCGAGCGATTGTTCAGCACGTTGTTGAAGATCATGGGAATGCCCAGCGCCCCGACCTGGATGGTATCGGACGTTTTATTTTTCAGCGCGAATCGGAGAACCAGCTTTCCGCCATCCAGGACCCAGTCGCGCGTGATCTGAAGAGGGAAGTCGGAAGGCAGGGTGGGAGTAAGGTCGGCGGACGCCAGCCTGTCCGCCGACGCCGGCATCGCATTCACGGGTTTGCGGGTGGCGGCAGTCGAGTAATTCTTCCAGGCTCCCGAATTGCCGGAACGCAGCCGCAACTCGAGGTCGCCCAGGTGATCGTAGCCATCCTTGGATCGATCATTGAGCAGGTCGCCCGGCGTGAAATCGAATCCATCTGCGCCTTTGGGTTTGAGGGCCGCGACGGTCTGCGAAGAACGCACCAGGCTCAGGGTAAAGTCAGGAGTGTCAAGATCGACCGTTCCCTGATCGAGCATCAGCCCTTTTTTCTGGGCAGAGCATCCCAGATTCGAAGCCGGAATCAGCATCAAGGTCAGCAGACACAGGAATAACTTTGTGGGAATGGCGCGAATCTTTTTCATTTTCTCTCCAAGCTATCGCCACGTTATTGGGGAGTGCCAGACCTGTCTACCCGGGAAATCGGACCACCGGCCGGAACCTTTTGCAGAACTCCGCCCTCGCCAACCAGCTTCTCGATATCGTCAAGCTCGGTGGGAAGGAACGCGGTGAAATTCTCGTAGCCGCTGGGAGTAATGACGATTACATCCTCGTAGCGCAGATAACGATTTTCTTCGGGCACTCGCAGTTGCGGGTCAATCGAAAAAACCTGTCCAGGTTTGAGCGGTCCATTGGCGTAATCGCCATCGTCGTGCACCGCCATGCCAACCGGGTGGGAGAAGATGCCGCCGCCGGTATCCACCAACTTGTGCGCGGCCTGTTCATAGATGGGCTTGGAAAATTTGGTACGCGCAAAGACTGGCTCCATGGCCGCTTTCGCATCTTGCTGAATTTGAGCGGGCGTGAGGCCCGGGCGAATGCGCTGCATGACCGTGTTGCGATAGGTCAGCACAAAGCCCAATAGCTCGCGCTCGACGGGCGAATACTTGCCGCCCGCCGGCCACATGCGGGTAATGTCGCTGACGTAGTTGTGATAATCGGGCGCATAGTCCAGCAGAACCAGATCATCTTTTGTCAGCTGCCGGCCGTTGCGGTAATAGTGCATGTTCCAGATATTTTCGTTCCCGGCGGCGACGATCGAGCGATAACCTTCCAGCCGCGCGCCATTGACCATGAAGATGTAACGAGCTGCGGCGTCGAGCTGGTATTCGTAAACTCCGGGACGCGTGCTGCGTATGGCTTGGAGGATTCCCATCCCCGCGATTTCTGCCGCCCTTCGGAGCAATTCGATCTCGCGGGCACTTTTGACGCTGCGCATTTCGTCCAGGACCGGCGTGAGGTCCCGTATCTCGCTGCGCCAGAAGCGGGTGCGGAGAAGTTCGACCAATTGCGCTTCTCGGGGAATCCGGCCATCCCAGGGGTCGGAAGCGATGCCGGCGTTGGCGGCTTTCAATTCGTAGCGGCTTTGTCCGGCACCCTCGCCGGGCGCAAACCCCGTATAGATGACCGGCGGTCCGGCGCCTTCGGCAGAACGAAGCCAGTCGCTGCGCATGGCATCCGTGCTCAATACATCGTCCGCTCCCGTCAGACTCTTTGCCAGGTCGACATCGTCGGCGGAGAGTACTTTGCCTTCCGCGGATTCGAGGCGGAGGTTGCGCGGCGGTAGATACAGAGTGACCCTGCGCTTCCGCCCATCCAGCAACAGGTAAGACTGCGGAGTTTCGATGCCGCAGAGATAGTAAAAATCGTTGGTCTGGCGCGGGAAAATAAAACCGTTGGTCTGAGAGGCACCGGGCAGGACCGCAACCGCTTGGTCGCCGATCTTGTTAAAAATTACGGTCCATCGCGCTTTGAATTCTTCCGGCGGAAAATCAGTCTGGTGATAGGGGACAACTTGCGCCCGCGGGGCCGGTCCGGCAGAGGTGGCAACAAAAAAGAGTGCAAGCACACAGCAGCGTGGAAGGGCCACGAGCGCTCCTGGCAATATAGAATTTTGAAATCTTGCTGGCTGACTAGTTCGCGGCGTGGCTGCCAGCGGCGCCCTGATCAGCGATCCAAGCCTCGACATGGGAGTGCAGGACGCCTAAGGGCAGCGGGCCGCTGCCGACGACTTCATCGTGAAACGCGCGCAGATCGAATTTACCGCCTAGTTTCTGTCGCGCTTCCTCACGCAGCCGCAGAATTTCCAGTTGTCCCAGCTTGTAAGCCAAAGCCTGTCCCGGCCACGCAATATAGCGATCTACCTCGCTTTGCACGTTGGGCTCATCCATGGCGGTGTAGCGGTGAAAATACTCCACCATCCTTTCTCGTGACCAGTGTTTCTCGTGCACGCCGGTATCAATCACCAGCCGGATATCGCGCCACATCTCGTTTTCCAGCCGGCCGTAGTCGCTGTAAGTGTCTTCGTAGAAGCCGATTTCTTTGCCCAGACGTTCCGAGTAGAGCGCCCAGCCCTCGATGAACGCGGTGTAGTGTCCGTTCTGGCGAAAGCGAGGCAAATCTTTCAGTTCCTGGGCGATAGAAATTTGTAGATGATGCCCAGGGACGCCTTCGTGGTAAGCGATGGCTTCAATGTTCAGCTTCAGCCGATGTTCCGGGTCCCACTCGTTCACATTAATATGTCCCGGACGAGAACCGTCCGACGCCCCGGCACTGTAATCAGCCGGAACCGCATTCTTGGAGCGGAACGGATCCATGGGAATGACTTCAAGCTTGTTCTGCGGCAGCCGTCCAAAGAGTTTGGGCAGTTGCTTCTCCATCTGACGGGTGTACTGGGTATACAGCTGCAGCACCTGCTCGCCCGAGGTCGCGTAGAATTTGCGATCACTCTTGATGTGTTCATTCAAGCTGGTCAGATCATTGAAGCCAAGTTTCTTGGCCAGCACCAGCATTTCAACTTCAGTCGCAGCCAGCTGTTTGAGTCCAATCTGGTGTATTTCCTCGGGGCTCAGGTCGGTCGTCGTCCTCCGCCGGACTTCATAGCGATACCGTTCCACCCCGTCGGGCAGCGCCCAGACTCCCGGGTCGGTGCGGCCATGAGGCGCGTAGTCATCGCGCACAAACGTAGTGAAGCGCTTGTATGCCGGAAGGATCTCGAGTTGGACCGCGGACAACACCGCCGATCGCAACCGCTTCTGATCAGCGTCGGAAATACCGGCAGGAAACTTGTCCACCGGCTTGGCGAACGGACTGCCCTCAGCATTGTGATCAGAAATCTCCTGGGCTTGCACCACCACTTTTTCCAGCAGGTAACGCGGCTGCATCAGGCCGTCTTTCATCCCCTGCCGCATGTTGGCGGTCACCTGCTCGAGCATTTTGGGGACCTGGTGCAATCGCGAAATGTAGTCGTCGTAATCCTTGACGCTGTTGAACGGGGTCAAACTCAATAGTTCTAGGAGGTTCAGATGCGGGCCTCCCATCTGGTTCACCGGCATTTCCCAATTTTTGAAACGCGCTCCTTCGATATCCTGCCGCAGGTTTTGAATCATTAATTCCCGGCTAAGGGAATCCTGCGCCGAGAGTCCGGCTGGATCAATCGCCTCGAAGCGGGTGAGAAATTTGCCTCGGGCTTCCACATCCGATTGGTAAAACTCCGGCGAATGGTCGTCGAGACGATCGTTGTAGCGGTTATCGCCCAATCCTGTAGCCATTTCCGGATTGGTGCGGAGTTCGTACTGCCATTCTTCATCGAACAGGGCAAGCAATTGGGCCCGCCGGCCCTCGATATCCGCAGCCTTTCCGGATGTCTCTGTTTTTGGGGCCGCCAACACATTCGGGGATAGACAGACGGTGATCGCGACCAGAACCGCGAGACAACAAGCACGAGAGAAGCGGATGCTCATCTAGGAGTCTCCTGAAAATTTCTCGACTGAATGTTGGTGCTTACGGGCACAAGCTAAGTGCTCTTCTTGTCGACCATCCAATAGACCGCGTAGCGTTCATGAATCACTTTGTACAACGGCACCAGGGTCAAGGGTTGCGTCTGTCCAACGGCTTGAAAGGTTAGCGGCTGCTTGGCGTCTGGTTCTACCCAGCCTGTGGGATGGGCAGAGTCGGCCGCAATGTCCGTCACCTTGGCTTGATCGGTAGGCTTGGGTTGATAGTCACCGCTGTAGGTCATCTCGTTGGTCACAGGTTCGAACCTTCCCGCCAGTACCAACGGTCCATACATCATTGCCTGAATATGCTCATTGTCGGGCATGGGTGCAATGTGGAGGTCCATGGGGAGGCTGAGATCGATCTTGTCCCCGTTTTTCCAGACCCGGTTGATGCTGAGATAACTGCTCGGGCTGGCGAAGGCACTCAGCGGCGTGCCATTGATTTTCACGCTGCCGCCTCGCACCCAATACGGGATGCGCAGATTGATCGTCATCTGCACCGGACTCTTGACGGAAATGGTGAGCGAGGTCGCACCCTGCTCCGGGAAACGCGTCTCCTGCTTTACCCGCAGCCCCTTTTCTGTCCAGTCCAGTTGCGAATCCACAAACAGATTCACGTACAGCGAGTCGTCATCGTGAAAGTAAATGGTGTCGGTGAGCTTGCCGTATTCCTCGGACCCGGTGCCGGTGCAACACCACAGGGAATCAAACGGCTTGCCGAAAGTTTTCCAATAGCCGGAAGCCAGGGGCAAGTAGTACATCATGGTGCCGTCTTCAGGATTGATCGTCCCCAGGCGATGATTGAACATCGCCCGCTCGTAGTAATCCATCAGGCGGGGATCGGCCGACCAGCCGAACAAGTGTCGGGCCAGCTTCATCATGTTGTAAGCGCAGCAGCACTCGGTGGTGTTGGTGCTGAGCTCAGTCGAAAGTTTGCCGGGGTCGGTGTTCCATGATTCGCCATTGCTGGTGCCGCCGGTGCAGTAGGAACGCTCGCTTACGACTTCCTCGAAGAAATACTCGGCGATATCGCGATAGCGACGGTCGCCGGTAAGTTCGTAGTAGCGGGCCGCTGCGATCACCTGCGGGATGTGAGTGTTCACGTGCAGACCCTTCAGTTCGTCGCGATGGGCCGCCAGCGGATCGAAAAACACCTTCTTGTCGAAGCGCTGCGCAACTTCAAGATACTCTTCCTTTCCGGTGACGGCATACAGGTTGCACAAACTTTCTCCCATGCCTCCGTATTCGGTTCCGAGCACGCGCTGCATGTGGTCATAACTCATGGATTGGGTATAACCCGCGGTCCATTGCGCCATCTTCTCGGCTACCTCGAGGGCCTGCGCGTTGCCGCAATGCGCATACATATCGAGATTGCCAGCCATGATTTTGTGGATGGTGTAAAACGGCGCCCAGACCCTCTGGCGCTCGCGCAACCGGTCAAAGAACTCGATCGGAAAGGCGCTCAGATAGCCGCTTTTCAGTGCATCCTGACACTTCGCCAGTTCCGCCACCACGGTGTTGGCGTTGGCCTTGAGCTCATCGTCTCCGGTGCTGGCATACATGAGGGCCGCGGCTGACAGATAATGACCGCCCGCGTAATGACCTCGCAGTTCGCAGTCCGGCGCTTCCCATCCACCCAGGGGCTGGGCCGTCGAGGGGAGTCCGGCATTGATCCGGAAGGTGTGCAGAAGGCGGTCGGGAGGAAGGGAATGCAGATAGCGCCGTTCGGCTTCCATCGCCTTTTTACAGGGGCCTTCTCCCAGGCGTACCTGCTTCATCGGGAAAGGGCGCACCTTCCAGGGAATTTTTTCGCGGCTGACTGATTTCCCCTTTTCCTCAACCGTGTTGACCACCGGGTCCTGGAAAGCGTTTGCCAGCAAGCCCTGCGGCAAAAGGGCTGAGCCGCCTGCGACTGCGGCCGACATCATGAATTTTCTGCGGGAAAATGAGTTCGACATGGGTTGGGTCCTTTCCGGGCCAAAAAAACGTCCTTCTTAGGATATTGTATACGATGCTCTGCGCCAGTCTTGTGCGCGAAAAAAGCCTTCGGCAAAATTTGGAGTCCATCACCGGGGAATGGCAGAACCCTAGCGCGCCTCACGCCTCACACATGGCCCCCGGGGCGCCGCTCCTCCAGGACCTGTTTCAAGGATTGACCGGCATGCTGAATATGCTGGCGTAACAATTTGCAAGCCGCTGCCACTTCGTTCTTGCGGCACAGCTTGAGGATCTGGTGGTGCTCTTCATTCGCGCGCTTCATGCCGTGCGTCAAATACAGTTGCAGCCGGGTATAGCGCTCGCCGTTGTGGTTGACGTTGCGGATGATTGACATGAAATGCGGGCGCTCGGCTCGAGAATAGAGTATGGAGTGGAACTGCCAGTTCATGCGTCCCCAATTCTCCATGTGCTCTTCGCGCCGCAGTTCGCTCATGTACTTGTTCAGGACGGCTTCGGCTTGTCCCAGGTCGGTGGGAGTCAGGCGCGGAACCGAGAGTTTGAGCACTTCCGGTTCGAGCAGCGCGCGGATCGCGAACAACTCTTCGATGTCGCTGGGTGAGAGTTCGGGAACGATCGCACCGCGGTTGGGAACAATCGTGATCAAGCCTTCCGCGTGCAGTTGCCGCAGGGCCTCACGAACCGGAATGCGGCTGACGTGGTATTGCCCGGCGATCACATCCTGCCGTAACTGCGCGCCCTCGACGATTTCTCCGCGGATAATCTGATCACGCAACTTCTCCGCCACGGCGGACGTCAGGGACTGCCGTGGAATCGCAGATTCAGAACTTGTTGCGGGTTTCATTTTGACCAATCGACTTGTGTCCGGAATGAAAGGGCTTTCGATCACCAAAACGACCACGTGTGTTCAACAAATCTGTGAACTCTCGCGGACGCTGAAAGCATGGCAATAATACTGTGGAGTCACTCTGCAAGCAACATGCTGTGAGAGGTCTCAGACACCCCAAGCTGACGACCATTGCGGGCTGTCGAGTCCCATCAGTGTCGTCAGCGGCGCTCCTCCCAGCTGGTTGCGTTTCCGGTTTCTGTCTGCCCTTCTTAGGCATGGCCACGAACAAGTCGCAATACTCCTGCCAACTGACGCGATTCCGCCGTGCGCCGGTCGTGCATGATGGCTGGGATCAGCGCGGGCAACTCCCGTGTTCGATGTTGTCCTCTTGCGCCGCAGTTGCGGCGCAGAGGAATTGTCAGTCATGTCCGTGTCGAATAGGCTTTTGGCTCAACTGACCAGCATCGCCCGCGTTCACTGTCAGCGACACACAGCGGACCCTTTTCGAGTCGCTCGCTGTCCTTTAGCTGTCCGACAACGATTCCTTAACATTCTTACAAGGGTTTTCGAGGGCCATCCGCGTCTTGTAAGTTGTTGAAACTACTAATCATTTTGGGCTCATAACCCAAAGGAGTGGCTCAAATCCACCCTGCGCAACCAAACAACCTTTCGTTTCAGCAATTTCCACGAACCCTGCAACTATTCGAATTTGCACATCCTTTCCTCATAAGACAGATGCGTCTTTGGTCTCGCGGAACATGCTTCTGCATGGCTACGTAATATCGGAGATGAGGAAGCGTTTGCCTCTCCTGATGCTCTGGGTATTGCTGAACGGCATCGCTCTGCATGCAGGTGAAGGCCCTGACCAGACGCTTCCCGTCAAGGAGCGTGTCTCGGTCGCTTCGCATATTTTTGCGGACGTGCAGATTTTCTTTGGCCATTGGGAGGGGATTCCCAATTTCGATCTGAATGGGGAGTACAGCGCTTATCTTGATAAAGTGCTGGCCAGCAGCAGTCGCAAAGCTTTCGACTTTGCCACTCTGGAACTCATGGCGAAGCTGCAGAACGGCCACAGTGGATTTCGCGATGCCTGGTTGCAAGATACTTACGGACAGCAACTGAACTTCTATGCTTATCCTGTGGACGGGCAATGGGTCGTAACGCGCAGTGAGCTGTCCGATCTTAAAGTCGGTGATGTGCGGATTGACCCACCGTTCGATGCGCGAGAACAGTCCCTCCACGCGAGGGCGGTAGCAATGAATGGAATAACGGCGTCCATACACAGTTCGATAGGTTGTTGGACTGGGGAGAATTTCACGCTCCCATTGCGTCCCGTTTGCGAATAAGCGATGGAACCAGGTCCTCGGCGCCCGACAGGATAAAGATGTCCGACTCAGCGGCGTCGATGTATCGCGGCAGTCCTTTGTCTGTTTTCCGAGTAATCGAAGGAAGCGAGAGTGTCCAGCCGAACCCGAACGGACCATTTCCGCTCGCTGAATCATAGGAAATGTTGAGTTGTGGACCGAATCCGCTGCGGCCCGGACTTGCCGCGATCGGGATGTTCAAGGCTCCTGACCCAGTTGCAGGATTGGCGGAGAATTTTTCGCCGATGCCTCGAATCGCGCCGCCGCCCTTGGGAAGGCTGATGGACGGACGCGAGCCGTTGCTCTCGTCGGAACGGGGCGCGGGCGCAGCAAGCATTGTTCCAACGCGCGCTCCCGACGCTGGCGCATGGCCCGGTTCCATCTTTGCCTCCGCTTCGCATCGCCCCCGCGGACTTGGTGGATAGTGCTCGGAGTGGGCCGAACGTTACAGCTGCTTTCCGCGCCCAGCTCGAGAGCAGGTCAGCACCAGTCGCTTCTTTGTCTTCCAGTGCGGACTTTCTCCGGGAGCCTTGTTTGGCTCGACCAGAAGGCCATATTTACACCATGGACGACTGTGACAAACTCTGCACCAGCGAACCAGGAGCACCAGTCCAATCGCACATCCACCGCATCAGCCCGAGCGACGGTCGGCGGCTAGTTGCGATGGCACTGTCTTCGAGCCAGTCCCCGGTCACCGGATTCGCGGCGAATTTTTCTCCCATTTCCTGAATTGCCCCTTTGCCTTTTAGGCAGATCCGATCAGCGTCGCCGTGCGGCGCAGAACTTGGGCTTCGACGCTCAGGCATGTCGCGCAATTACCGTGTACCCGCCCACCATTTTGCCGCCTACGGTCTGGCTAATCTTATATACTCGGCATTCCTTGGGGCGCAGCCCGTCGACGTGCATGTAGAAGAGGGCCTCCAGTTCATCGCATCCCCGTTCGAAGGCGATCTTTCTGCTCAACAGGTGAGCGGCGGACTTCATGTCTACTCCTTCCATGCTTGCCTTGTCAGTCTCTGCGCGCACAAGGGTCGGATACGTCATGCCGGCGACCGCCGCAGCGTGGCTTGCTTATATCCATGGTCGCGCTTCCCCGTCAGGATTGACAGCCACGCGACGTCATGGGGGTTCACCTCCTGCACCTGGACATCGGCCGCCCCCGGCGCCGCCCCGCATCCGAGTCTGACGGTCAGCTGCAACTTCGCCGGGGACTGGGCGTCGACCACCGCGATGTTGCGCTGCCCTACGTGCCGGTCGTTGCTGGCGTCCCAAGCGTAGGGAGTGAGCGGATCGGTCAGGGGCTCGAAAATACGAACCATGAGGCACTCGTGGCCGCCATTCAAATATGTCGGAGTCCGGGACTCTGGACACTTGACGTACTGGTGCGCGTGGCCACTCGTTCTGTTGCCAAGATCGACGTGGGTGACGCCGATCTTGCGCTGGATCGTATCCTCAAAATGGCGCTCCGCAGCGGTGTTTCCCCCGGCTACAACAATGAAAACATTCCTTGGATTAATGTTCGACATAGTATTCTTCGTGTCCCAAATCCGCGGGCTGCAGGTTCATCCCGGAAATTGACCAGCGTATGCTCACGCAGCGAACCGTCCGTGATTGTAACGCCGAAGTAACGGTCGGTTCTCTGGCTGGCAGAGATCAGCGCCGTCGTCCAGGCTTAGGTCCGCGTATGCCGGACCTGCGAATCCTAGCGCGCCTGTCGCCAGGACGATCCGCTGGAGCCACTGCGATAGTAGCCATTGTTCCAATAATGCAGGTCTAATCCTTTGCAACAAGCAGATCGAAGCGAACGTAAAATTCCCGTGGTCCGCTCGTAATCTTGAAGGCATCAACGAGTGGATCGGGAACTGGAACGAATATCCGTTTCTTGGTTATGAGAGTTGTCGTAGGAAACAGAGATCCGCCTGCTGCTGACTCTTCCAACGGTTCTCGCAACTCCACATCGTAGTACAGACTCAATCGTCCGGTTGGTTCAGAAAAGATGTAGATAACTCGATGTCCACCCCAAAGAATTCGGGTTGTATGAGGTGTACGAAAAAAATCCGCGTATTCCCATCAGCCGGTCGGACAAACCCAGGAGGAGCGAGAAGTTGTTGAGTTGTGGATACTTCACATCCGCGAGGAGGGTTTTCATTTCGGAAGTTATTTCCTCCCGAAGAATCGGAGGGCGTGGCGAGAACTCGGTTTCGTCTTCCTGCATCCGCGGCGGCGCCATCCGGCTTACGCCGCGTGGCTACAGAGCATTCCAGAATGATCCATCACCCTACTCCTACGGAAGATGAACGAAGGCACGAGGCAGGAAGTAGGTGTGACGTGAATATTGAACGCTAGGCGAAGCTTACTTGCACTCTGAACTCTCAGAACTCTTGGTACCAATTAAACTCTGCCTCTGCAACCACGAAGCTGCATCCATCCGCAGAGCCCTGAGACCGCTCATGGCATTGACGAGAGCTTCCCTTTCTTCCACTGTCCCGCCGTGGTCTTGAGCAAGCACCAGTCGTCTCTTGTGTATTTCAGACTCGGCTGTCTGAACGCGCTCCTGCATCTTCGTCCAATCGGTTTCGAGCACGGCCGCTTGATAAGACTCTTGCCAGCTATAGCGTAAGGATCAACTAGCCTTTGACTGATAGCCATTTTGACGCTCCGCAATCCTACGCAGACTGTCCAGCGTGGTTAAAGCATCTCGCAAATCGTGATGTTCGCCATTCAGCGGTTTGGTATAACCGTCTTCAATGCGATCAAGAATGGAACTGCGAGCGCGGGCGACCCGTTCTAATAATCTTACGGGGTCACGTTCCAACATTGCCGCCTGACAAAGCTGACGCCAGTCTGGGAGAAAGTGCGTCTGTTCAATATTGCTCATCTTTTCGTTTTATAGAACGAACGCATCGTCAGCGTCAACTCCTTTATTTGTAAGCGATTACATAGCGTACTGAACGTTATGCTTCCTGCACGAAGTCGTCTGGACATGGGGGTACGGGGTGTACGTGGTGGCGAAGGGTTCGGAGGGAGGGCTGATCGACGAGGGTCCATCGCTCTGAGTGTGTGCCGCGTTCTTTTTTGGGGCTGTTGTCGCTGTGAACCCGTTTGCGATGGGAACATATTTTCCCCGCGGAATGTCTTTTGCATTGCGCGTCAAAAGCTGTCTACCTCTGTGTCACCAAAAGAAAGCTGGCAGAGAATGCACCATCCTCCGCCCGCCGTGGGCTAAGCGCCTTTCGTTAGCGGGAGTTCCGCCCAGGTGAGCACAGGGGCAATTGTTGCGGCTCTCGCCCGGTTACGCAAGCCTGGTTTGGCATTGTACCTGCTACTGTTCTAATCAAGGTCCGTCTGGGACCCCGCGAGAGTCCCTTCCCCAGATTCCCGCTTCGCCCGAGAAAGCCCGATTCGGCAAGATCGCACACGTCGTGTGATAGCGATACTGGTTCGAGAAGGCAGGTAGGCACATGCCCTATCTCGGTATTGGAAGCATTTCCGGCATCATCCACATGATAGCCAGATTTCCTCATGCCGTCAGAGCTGTCGTGATCGTCGCAATGTTGATCGCCATCTGGCGCTGATAAAAGAAAGCGCGGATGACACTTGAACTGCGCACCTGTCGGTAGCCGGCGTTCCGCCTTATACGCCGATATATGCGGCGGCGAAGACCCAATACGAACTGGATGTATTTTGGCTGGGATACGAAGGTGCGATGTGGACAAACTGGCGCAGTGATCTCGCCGATGGAGGAGAATTCCACTCGGAGTTCATGATCACTCCATCCGGAGTCGCCTAAGGAATTGCTGATTTATTCGGGCTGGAGGCCTGTCAGTTCTGAACTTTCGGCAACGTGAACGACCGCTGTGAAGGCGTGGATCAAAAGCGCGAGCCGATGAACAAGAACCGGATAGGAGGCCTACGGTGCAGGGCGAGCTGGCATGTGACAGCGAAGCCGATTTCTACCAAGAGCACTGGTGGTAAATCCGGCGGTTGTGCGCGGAAGGCGGTCGAACTTACTTCGGGAGGCCCGCAGCATGTCGCGGAATCGTGACTGAAGATGGAATAATTCATCTTGACCGTGCTGCGGGAGTCAGCAGAGGGCGTAGTAGGCCCACAGGGTCGAAGGCCCGAACAGTAAGGAGCGGCAAGTAGGACGCAGGACTCGATGAGCGACAAGCGGCAGAAAACGGTGTGAGTCGAACCCGTTGGTCGAAAAGGAAAAGCACGAGAATTGCGATGCAGTCCAGCAGAATGTGAACGCCGAATTCATCGATGTTCATGACGAACTTGCGAAGGCGCGCGTAACCCGATTTCATTGGCGGCTTGGTGCCACGATGGGGGCACTCAGGCGGTTCGATGGCTACGATACATTCAACCCGGCCCATGTCATCCACTACGTGCTTGCAGCCATGGAATCTCAAGCCAGGGCAAGCCGGCCTCCTCGTCTCGAGTGGACTCATCGGGTTTCTGATCGGCGCAGCTGTGCACGGCCTAGTTGCCGACCGCGTTGGCCGACCTACCTGAGAGAGCTCGGTGGTTAAACTCCGCCGCGCCACTCACCCCAATAATCAGGGACGTTGCAAACAGGGACATTGCAAACTATGATGCCGTGATCTCGTGCCGCTACGCGAATAGTCCATGGGGACACGGGATGGACAGAAATTATTGTCCATTCTCGCGGGGCATCTGGGCTAGCACGGAGTGAGCATCCCTAACGCGCGTTGTCGGCTTCGACAAAATATATGTCAATGATCTCCGCGAACCGGACACAAGTGAACAACCGGTATGTTCTCTTAGACTGGATCGGAGCAGGCGGTATGGGCGTTGTGTATCGCGCGATGGACCGGCTCACCCAAAACCACGTTGCGCTGAAACGAGTGACCGCCGCCGTCGACCGCCTTCGGTTCGCCGGCAACGAGAGCGACGACACCGTTACTTTGACCGTGGATATGAAAGGTCCGAAAGTGGGCGCTGCGGCCCGAGAGGGTCTGCTGGTGCGTCTGGCGCGTGAATTCCAGGTCCTGTCCTCCCTGCGCCACCCCAATATCATCAGCGTTCTGGACTACGGCTTTGATGCGAACCGGCACCCCTTTTATACCATGGAGCTAATGGACCGCTGCGTCGATCTGAAGCAGGCCGCCGCCCTGGCGCCGAAGGAGCGCAAGGTTGAGCTTCTCGTGGAGGTGCTGCGGGCTCTGATGTATCTTCATCGCCGGGGAGTCATTCACCGGGACCTGAAACCCAAGAACATTCTGGTGGGCGAGTATGCGAAGCTACTCGACTTCGGGCTGGCCATTAAGGGCGCCGGCCAGGGACAGGATGTGGCGGGCACCATCACGCACATGGCACCGGAACTGTTCCAGTTTCAGCCGCCCAGCGAGGCGTCGGATCTTTACGCGGTGGGGATCATGGCGTACGAGATGTTCGCCGGCGCCCATCCATTCGCGAAAACCACCATGGCAGAGATGAATCAAACCCATCTGGACATCGAGGCGGATGTAAGCAAGCTGAACGCGAATCCACCGCTCCAGGCGGTGGTGGGAAAGCTGTTGCGCAAGAATCCACAGGATCGCTACACCGACGCCGCGAAGGTGATTGAAGACCTGAGTAGCGCCATGGGCTACGCTATCGCGAGTGAGACCCAAGCCACGCGTGCTAGTTTTCTCGAAAGAGCGGAGTTTGTGGATCGCGTCGACGAACGGTCCGCGTTGCTGCACGCTCTGGAGTCTGCTGCACAAGGCAAGGGGGGGATGGTTCTCCTGGAAGGGCAGAGCGGTATCGGCAAATCCAGATTGCTGGACGAACTACGCAGCGTCGCGCTCGCCGAAGGCTTGACAGTAGTGGTGGGACAGGCTTCGGGACACGGCGCCGTCTACCATCTGTGGCGCGAGCCGCTCAGAACTCTGGCTCTCACCACCCCGCTTGAGGCAGCGGAAACATCGCTTCTTAAGCTCCTGCTTCCGGACCTGGACGAGTTGACCGAGAGTGCAGTGCCGCCGCTTTCCCTGCCTCCCCAGGCCGCGCAAGGCGCGATTCTTTCGTTGATCCGCAGTGTGTTCGAGCGCTACGGCAGCCCCCTGCTGCTGTTGATTGAGGATCTTCACCGGGAGCCTGAAAGCATGGACGTGCTGGAGGAACTGGCGCGCGTGATTCATCGCCTGCCGATTCTGATGGTCGCCAGCTATCGCGGCGAGGAAGCGCCGTGGATGGCCGGGGCGCTGGTCAACGCCGCGCGGGTCCATCTGGCGCCGTTCGAGAAAGCGGACATCGCGTCCCTGGCTCGGTCCATAGTCGGGCGGCGCGGCGACACCCCGCGCATCGTGGACTTTCTCGAACACCACACCGAGGGCAATGCGTTCTTCATTGTGGAGACGCTCCGGGCGTTAGCCGAGCAAGCCGGAGAGCTCAGCCGAGTAGGGGAAGGACCGCTTCCGGAGCACATCGTCGCAGCAGGCGTGGAATCGCTGGTGGCATACCGGATCGCGCTCGCACCGGAAAAATTCCGCCCGATGCTGGAATATGCCGTGCTGCTGGGGCGAGAGCCGGATCTAAAGGTGCTGGAGTCCCTGCTTGGCCGCGAAACCGTCTACGACGGTCTTACCGCTTGCATGCACTCATTGTTGCTGGAGGTGCGCAGTGGCACGTGGCGCTTCTCCCACGACAAATTCCGCGAAACACTTTTGCGCCAGATTGGACCCGAACGGGCGCCCGCCCTGCATCAAGCCGTAGCGGAAGCCATAACGAAAATCTATCCCGACAGCGAGGACCACTACGTGGCCCTCGCCTACCATTTCGGTATGGCTGGCGATACAGTTCAGGAGACCAGATACGCAACCCTGGCCGGACGAACCGCCATTCGGCAGGGAGGCTACAAATCCGCGCTGGCCCTGTTAAGCCGCGCCTTGGAGCTTCTGCGCGCACAGCCGGAGCCGGACGAAACCGCCATCCTGGAGCTCTTGCAAAACCTCGGCTCGGTGCAAATCGTACTGTACGGATGGGCTGCCCCTGAAGTCCGACGAACGTATGACGAAGTGATCGAGATCGGAAAGCGGACGCGCCAGGAGGGTGCAGTAGCCCCGGCTTTGGTAGGGCTATCCAAGTTCTATTTCCTGCGCGGTGAGTTGGCAAGCGCGCAGAATCTGGCCCGGCGATGCCTGGAGCTGGGCGAAGCCAGCGGGGATCCGGTGATTCGCCAGCATGGCCTGCTGCTTACCGGAGAGCCTGGAGTTTGGCTGGGCGAGTTCCAGAAGGATCAAACCTACGCGGACGAGATCGCAAAGTTGTACGATCCGTCCCAGGCGCCGCTCCATTTGTCGATCTATGGCCAGAATCCGCGGTTGGCCGTCGCTTCCACCATAGGTACCTGGATGCTGGGCTATCCGGATCGAGCGTTGGCCCTGAGCCGGGAGGCCATCGCCCTCGCCCAAGCCGAGAAAAACCGTTTCTCCGAGGCCATCGCTTGCCAGATTGGCGGTTGGATCCATCAGCTTCGCAGGGAACCGCAGCTCACGCAGGAACATGCCAACAGGCTTGCCGAAATCTCTTCGGAGAACGGGTTTGTCAGCTTTCAGCTTTTGGCGCAGGTCTTCGAGGGCTGGGTGCAGGCCCGGGGCACTGCCGCCCGTGAGGGTGTCGTGCGAATCCAGGAGGCGATCAAACGGTGGCGCGAATTGGGAGCCACCCTCGCGTTGACTTACTACTTCGCCATCCTGGGCGACGCCTGCCTGGCTGCCGGAGCCGAGGATGAAGGATGGGCCGCCGTCCAAGAGGGCTTGGAAGGCAAGGTGGGAGAGGAACGGTGTTATCATTCCGAGCTTTACCGTCTGCAGGCGGAGTTCCTGGCCAGATCAGGGGACATGGATAAAGCACGCGAAGGGCTGAAGGCCGCGCTTGCGGTGGCCGCCGAACAGGGAGCGAAGAGCTTCGAACTGCGAATCCTGACTACGTGGTTCCGCATCTTGCCTCCCACGCACCGGGAACCTGAGATGATGGACCGGCACGCGCAACTTTGTGCCTGGTTGCAGGAGCGGGGGCGAACGGTTGACCTGGCGGCGGCACAGCGATTCCTGACTGCCGGTTCAACTTATTACTTAGATCGCCACGGAACCGGTTCATGATTTATGGTTGCAAGCCTAACGACAGGGATTCATGACAGTGCAGAAACTGACTCGCCGCGATCTGCTGGATATTACCGATGCCGCCGTGTTTTTGGCCAGTGGCGGTGGGGGTCCCATCAGCTTGAAGAAAGCCATGGTCGAGCTGCTAGTCAAGGAAGGTCCTGTGGTCATGGCCAGTGTGGACAAAGTAGGCGACGACGATCTGGTGGCCGTAGTCGCCGGAGCCGGTTCCCCTGCCACGCTTCAGCAGCAGGGCGGGATCGCATCTCTGGCGGAGGCGTCAACTAAGGCGCTGACCAGCTTGCAGCAGGCGGTCGGGAAGAAGGTCAATTACATAGTCGCCATTGAGACCGGCGCGGGAAATACACTTCTTCCGATGGCGGCGGCTGTGCGCCTCAAGATACCTGTTGTGGACGGCGCCGGCGCCCGCCGAAGTGTGCCATCGATTACCATGTGCACGTTTGGTGAGCTTCCGATTTCTCCGATGCGCCTGGTCGACGAGCACTTGAACGTAATTGGGCTGGATATCCCGAGGCCCAAGCAAGCGGAAGACCCACTGATGAACCTGATAAGCCTGCCGCAGTTCGGCAACCTGGCGGGTTTGGCAATGTGGCCTATGAGCGGGAAGGTCGCCAAGGCCCAGACCAGCCGGGGAACGGTCAGCTATAGCCTTCGCTTGGGCCAGAAGTTGCGAGAAGCCAGAAGCAACGGATCGGATCCGGTGGCGGTAGCCACGAAGTTTGTAACGGGCTATAAGCTGTTCGAGGGAACACTGAAGGATGTAGAGACCCATGAGGTGAACTCGTTCGACTTCACCGTCGTGGTCCTGGAAAACAAATCCGGAAAGCGCCTTCGGCTTTACGGTCAAAATGAAACGCTGATCGCCTGGAGCAGCGCCAGCCCGTATCCCCTTGCCATGGGACCGGACTTAATCTGTTACGTGACGAAAAAGGGGAAAACTTTTTCGAACGCCGACATCCAGGCACTGCCAAAAAATACTGAGATCGCAGTCATTGGAGCGCCGGCCCCGCCGGACTTGCGCACTCCGAGACTGGAAGCTTTGTTCCTTGCCAACTTACGAAACCTGGGCTACGGCGGACCCTATGTTTCCATTGAGCAGTTGCGCAAGCTAAAATCGGTGGTCCATGGGGCAGCGCATCCTGACGGCTGGAGCAGCGGGAATGCAGTTATCGGCTGGTGAGTAATCCAGAGGTCTTGCAGAGCACCTAAGTCAGATAGAGAGAGGGGAGACACAGACTATGAGCAAAAGCATCATGATGGTGAGCGATGACGGCAAGGTCTATCACGTGCAGTCCAAAGACGTCGGCAAGGTGGCGAAGAGAGTTCCTAAGGCCAAGCTCTCGCCCGACGTCCAGGCACATGTCGAAAAGGCGGCGTCGAAGGTGAAGGGCGGTAAGGGCGTGGCCCACATCTTCGCCAGCAAGGCCGACATTTTTACCTCCAAAAAGTCCGATATTTTCGTCGCGGGAAAGAACGATACGCTCGGCTCGGCCAAGTCGGATATCTTCATATCCGGCAAAGCCAGCAAGGGCGCGAAGTCGGATATCTTCGTCGCCGGCAAGAAACAGAGTGCGGCCAAGTCGGATATTTTCGTCGCCGGCAAAAAGTAGAAGGGCGTACAGACGTAGACCTTTGTAATACCCCAAGGGATTGAGCCATAACTTCGATTGCCCCCAGGACCGTAGGGAGTGTCCTGGGGTGGTGACCCTTGCTCCAGAACAAAACAAAATGCGGGACTCTTCAGCTTCCTCCTGCCTGGGGTGTGGATTGCTCTGTTCCAGTCGAAAAACAATTCACTGTCGGCACTCACCGCTTGTCCAGCCCGGAAGACACGGTGGGGGCACTGCGCGGACTGTTGCCTTTGCTGGGCATCACACGGGTGGCAAACGTGACCGGCCTGGATTCGCCGGGAATCCCGGTGGTGATGGTATGCCGGCCGAATTCGCGCGGTTTGGCCGTTTCCCAGGGCAAGGGTCCCACGCTAGCGGCTGCCAGGGCATCCGGATTAATGGAATCAGTGGAAGCCTTTCATGCCGAGCGAATCGACCATCCCCTGCGTCTTGCCTCCTTTGCCGAGATGCGCGTGTCGTCCCCGGTGGCAGATGTGGAGCGAATTCCCAGGCCCGAGGACAGCACATTCGACGCTCATACTCGGCTTCTATGGATTGAGGGCTTCAACCTGTTGAGCGCCCAAACTCTCTGGCTGCCATTCGAAACCGTGCATACCGATTTTCGCATTCCCTACCCGGAAGGAAGTGGGGCATTTTTTCAAAGTTCCAATGGCCTGTCCTCTGGGAACCACGTCCTTGAGGCGATCAGTCACGGCATCTGTGAACTGGTGGAACGGGACGCCAGTTCGCTCTGGAACATGCGCAGCGACGCCGCGCGGCAAGAGCAGCGCCTGGACCTCCGGACCATCACCGACTCCTCCGCGCAGGCGATCCTGCGGCGGTATCGCGAATCCGGGGTAGCCGTAGCGGTTTGGGAAACAACCTCGGATGTCGCGCTGCCCTGTTTCGACTGTCTCATTATCGACCGCGAGCTAAATCCCCTTCGTCCGCTGCCAGGATCGTTCGGTGCGGGCTGCCACCCGTGCCGCGAAGTGGCGCTATTGCGGGCTTTAACCGAGGCTGCGCAAAGCCGGTTGACCTCCATTTCCGGCTCCAGAGACGATATTGACTGGGCCGGGCATTCGCATGCTCACGAGTGGGAGACTTTGTGTGAGCTTCACCAGTTCATCATTGGGCACTCCGGTAAGCGCAGCATCGTTGAGGCTCCGTCTTACTTCTTACCCACCCTGAATGAAGATGTCGTTGTTGAGCTGGAGAGATTGCAAGCGGTGGGGCTCAGCGAAGTGATTGTGGTCAACCTGACAAAGGCGGGCTTGGACATCCCAGTGGTGAAAGTCGTCATCCCGGGTTTGGAAACCACTCACCGAATCCCCGGATACGTCCCGGGACCGAGGGCGCGTGCGGTGGCAAAGGAGCCGTTACCGGCATGATTTACCTGTTTGCAGGTCCGACGCTGGCCGCAGAGGACGTACCTTCCTCGAGCGAATTCGTGATGCTTCCTCCGGTCTCGCTGGGGGACGTGTACCGCGTGGGGCAAGGGAAGCCCCTGGCAATCGGGATCGTCGACGGATACTTCGAGCGGACTCCGGCAGTTTCCCACAAGGAGATCCTATGGGCGCTCCACCATGGCATCCACGTATATGGAGCCGCCAGCATGGGAGCCCTCCGGGCGGCGGAACTGATGGCGTTTGGCATGGTCGGCGTGGGGAAGATCTTCGAGGCGTATCGGGATGGTGTTCTGGAAGACGACGACGAAGTTGCTGTGGCACACAGTCCTGCCGCAGAGGGATATCGGCTGGCGTCCGAGGCGATGGTGAACATTCGCGCAACCGTTGAGAAGGCCCTGGCACAAGAGATTCTGCAGGCGGAGGAAGCTGCCTTGCTGCTGAATTCCGGCAAGGGCCTGTATTACCCGCTGCGAACCTACCCCGCGGTGCTGGAGGCGGCCAGCAAGTCAGGACTCGACCCTTCCACCGCTCTTCGTCTGCAGCAGTGGCTTCCTCAGCAACGCGTCGACCAGAAGCGCGAAGATGCCCTGTCGCTGGTAGCTCTATTGGGTGAGAAAAGTTCGCGCCGGCTGCCGCGCAAGAAAGTAACCTTCCCGTTTCACCGCACGCAGATGTGGGATTATGCAATGCGGCAATGCGTCGACCTAGATTTACGATAGGTGGGTTTAATCAAGAAGAAGTATTCCGGTTCGGTGGCGGAGCGATTCGGGCCGACCCTAGCGGCCGAACACTTGGCCGAGGAAGACGGCATTGGGGTGGATCACGAGACTTTGCGCCATTGGATGTTGGCGGAACGGCTATGGAGCCGGCAGCGGAGAGGCAAGAAACATTGCCAACGCAGAGCGCAAATTGCACTTTGGCGAACGGGTGCAGCCGGACGGGAGTTTCCACGACTGGCTGGAAGGGCGTGGTCCGCGGGGCTGCCTGATGAACATGGTGGACGATGCCACGAGCGCGACGCAAGCTCGTCTGGGGAAGCAAGAGCGGAATGGATTGCCGAGTTGCTCTGTCACGGGTTGCTGCGCTCGAGCTTCGTCCCGCCCAAGCCCATCCGGGACTTGCGCGACTCGATGCGCTATCGCCGCAAGCTGGTGGAAAGTCGTGCGGCAGAGTGCAACCGGTTACTGAAGCTGCTGGAGACGGCCAATATTAAGCTGGCCAGCGTGGCCACGGATGTGTTCGGAGTCTCCGGCCTACTCATCTTGCGAGCTCTAGTGGACGGCAAAGCCACCCCGCAGGAAATGGCCCAGCTGGCTAAAAAGAAACTGCGCAGCAAGATCCCTGAATTGGAACTTGCCCTGGAAGGCAAGATCGAGGAACACCATCGTTTCCTGCTGAAGTTGCAACTGGATCGGCTCCAGGCCGTGGAAAAAGATCTGACCAGACTAGAGCAACGCATCCAAGACAAACTCCAGCCCTATGCGGCACAGCAGGTCTTATTACGGGAAATCCCGGGCGTGGATGCGACTCTGGCAGCAGTGATCATCGCGGAACTGGGCGTGGACATGAGCGTGTTCAAGAGTGTCTCCCAGCTGGCTTCCTGGGCAGGCGTGTGTCCGGGAAACAACGAATCGGCAGGCAAGCGCAAAAGCAGCCACATCCCCAAGGGTAATGTGTATCTCAAGACGGCACTGGTCGAGGCTGCCAATTCCGCAGCCCGAGCCAAAGGCACTTACCTGAGAGACAAGTTCTACCGTCTCAAAGCCCGACGCGGTTACAAGCGTGCAGCGGTCGCTATCGCCCACAAAATCTTGGTGTCCATTTACCACATGTTTTCTCAGCAGGTCTCCTACAACGACCTGGGAGATCTCTACCTGGACAAGCTTAACAAAAGCCACCTCACGCGCAACCTCATCCATCGTTTGGAGCGTTTGGGCTACTCCGTCACCCTGACGCTTCAAGAGAACTGGGCATAAACAGAGCAATTTTCATGACAGTCTTGATATTCAAACTGAACCAGCTTGACGCCCGCCTCAAAAGGCCATAAAGTGTTCTCCCCAATGACACAGCTGTTCTACTAGCACAGTTCAGGATGGTTTAGGGAAGATTAGAGCCGCCGTCCCGGTCGCCGGCGACCGTTTCAATAACGAAGTACTCACGGAATCTAGCGCATCCGCCGGCTCAACAACCGAAATGAGTGGTGTCTCAGTCGTCCGTGATTGAAGGTAACGCCGGAATCCGTGAGCCTGCGTCGTCTGCCATAAGGGTGATCTGATTTGAAGGGGGAAGCTTCTTATGCACCTTCATCGTGGAACTTGGGTACGAATCGGAGTCGTCCTTTACTTCTCCGTGCTCTTTTGTGCCCGTATGCGCGCGCAAACGGGTACGGCGATTGTCCTAGGGATTGTCACGGATGCGACCAGCGCGTTGCTCCAGGGTGTTAGAGTTACGGCCACAAACCTGGATACTGGGTTAAGCGTGTCTATGACAACCTCCGCATCCGGGGACTACCGCATTCCTGGACTGAGCCCAGGCAACTATGAAATCCGGGCAGACAAAGAGAACTTCTCCACTGAGATTCGCCGCAGCATCACACTCACCGTTGCTCAGCAACTGGAAGTGAGCATCTCCATGAAGGTAGGTTCGGTCAAGGAGGAGATGGTAGTCAGTGATCTGCCGCCACTGGTTGACAGCGTAACCTCATCCCTAAGTGGGGTAGTCGACGAGAAACAGATGGAGGAGCTCCCACTGAACGGTCGCGACTTGTGGCAACTCGTCCTGCTGCAGCCCGGCGTGAATCCGAACCCCAGCGCCGGTCCAAGCCCTTGGCAAAAAGGTGGCTTCGGCAAAGCCGCGGTAAACGGCCAGCGCCCAACCAACAACAATCTGACCATCGACGGTATGGACGCGAATGATCCCAACTACAACATCACTCCTGGAGGAGCCGCCGGCGTCCTGCTGGGAGTTGATGCCATCCGAGAGTTCCGCATTTTCACGAACACTTATAACGCCGAATACGGTCGAAATTCCGGTTCTGTCATTGAAATGATCACGAAGTCAGGCACCAACAGCCTGCACGGCTCGGCTTTCGAATTCATCCGCAATGCCAGGCTCGATGCCAAGAATTATTTCGACTTACCGACGCTTCCTATCCCGCCATTTGTTCGAAACCAGTTCGGAGGGAGCCTCGGCGGTCCCATCAAGAAAGACAAGGCTTTCCTTTTCATCAGCTACGAAGGCTTTCGTGAAGGTCAGGGCGCCACTGCGGTATCGACCGTGCCAAACGCCTTGGCTCACCAAGGGTTGCTTCCAAATCCCGCCAATCCCGCTGCGTGTACACAAGCGAATCCCGGCGGCTGTATCAACATTGGTGTCAACCCGCTAATAGCCCCGTTCCTCAATACCGTTGCGTTGCCAAACGGACCTGACTTCGGCAACGGTACCGCACAAATCACCTCTACTCTACGCCGGATTACGAACGAGGACTATGTAGTGGGACGTGTCGACTACAACTTGTCCAGCACGCATACGGCGCTCGCACGCTACATTTACGATGGCAGCTCTTCCCAGGCGCCCTACCTCAGTGCTTTGGTTCCCGGTTTCCCCGGCCTGAATAACGTTCGAGGCCAATATCTGACCTTGCAGGATCAGAAGTTCCTGTCGCCCAACGTTCTGAACCTGGCGGCATTCGGCTATAACCGTCTAGGTATGTTGGCTGAACCTGTCAACACCCACCCCGGTCTTTCCATTTCCTTGCTGCCGAACCGTCCTCTGGGATTTTTCGCTATCTCAGGGCTAGGGAATTTCGGCAACAACTTGATCTACCCATTGGGCAGCTACTCCAACACTTACCAGTTCCAGGACAATGTGTCCTGGACCACTGACAAGCACGCACTGAAATTCGGCGGGGAGTACCGGCGCATTCAGGTCAACGGTCCGTTTGACCTTTTTGTGAACGGCGAATACGTCTTCCAGGATCTAAGTGCGTTTGGGGTTCCGTCGTCGAGCAACAACCCCGCTGTAGAGAACTTTCTGAAAGGAATTCCTTTCGTTTATGTTGGCATCAACCCCAGTGCGGCCAACTCCGATCGCGGCTTCCGCCAGAGCGGAATCTCCGGTTATCTGCAAGACGACTGGCGCCTGAATCGCAAATTGACCTTCAATCTCGGCTTGCGCTACGAGTTTTACACCAACCCCACGGAAGCTCTAGGCAAAGAAGTGAACATCAGAAATGTTGCCACCGATACGACGACGACTGTGGGCAAGTTCATGAATACCACGCCCAAAGACCTGCTGACGCCACGGGCGGGTTTTGCGTGGAATCTGGGGTCAGATGGCAAGACTGTACTTCGCGGCGGAGTCGGAGAATTCAACGATCAGATCTGGGCGAATATCTACGGCAACGCCCGTTCTCTTCCCCCGTTCTATCAAGCCGTGGAATCGATTTTACCGCAGTTCCTGAGTCCTTTGAATTCGCCGCTACCCATTGGTACAACCGCGAATGCGACGCTCACTTACACGCCGAAGTGGCCCATGGTGTTCCAGTACAACTTGAACCTGCAGCGTGAGATCACTAAGAGTTCGGTCTTCACGCTGGCCTATGCGGGATCTCGCGGCAACCACCTCGGGCGCCTGGCAGAGGCAAATCCGTTCAGGCCCTCGTTAGGATCGCGACCGAATCCCAACTTCGGCTCCCTCGTTCGCTATCTAACGGATGCACAGTCCTTCTACAACGGTTTACTGGCCAGTTGGGAGCAACGCACGAACAAAGGGCTGAACTTCCAGATAAACTACGACTACTCCCACTCCATTGACGACTCATCGGGCTACAATCCTAGCGACTCCGTAAACGACTCAGGCAAGTCACAAGACATAAATAACCGCAAGGGGAGCCGCGGACGGGCTAGTTTTGACATCCGTCAAAATCTGATCGTCAACGCCGTCTACGAGCTCCCGTTTGGTCCCGGCAAAATCTTTGCGTCCAGTGCCTCCGGCGGTACCGCCAAGCTCGTTTCCGGCTGGCAACTTTCGAGTATTCTTTCGCTTCACAGCAATGTGCCGTTTACACCCGTTCTTGGCTTCGACAACGCAGGCACAGCATCGATTATCAATTCAGACCGCCCGAATCTGGTCGGTGATCCTTTCAGTGGCACTTGCCCGAACGGCGCCCGCGTAAGAACGGTGACGTGCTGGTTTAACCCCACAGCTTATGGATTGCCTCCATCCGGCTCCTTCGGAGATGCGGGTCGCGACAGCTTGCCAGGCCCACCTTATAAGGAACTCGACTTGTCTCTGGCAAAAATCACGCCCTTTGGTGAAAGAAAGTCATTCGAATTCCGGGCTGAATTCTTCAATCTCGGCAACCATCCCAATTTTGCTGTTCCGACGAACACTACGGGGCCCGCCGGCAACGGCGGCAATGGCGATGCGGTGATCTTTGGGCGGGAGTCTTCCGGACAACCCCTGTTCGCACGGAATGGCGGACAGACCTTCAGCACGGTCAGCTCATCCCGGCAGATTCAGTTCGGGGTGAAAATCGCATTTTAAGGATCACGATGAGGACCCGGATTACGCACCAAGACGTCGAAGATATTGCGGTCGGGGGAGCAGTCCTCGGCGCCGGCGGTGGAGGCGATCCCTATTTGGGAAAGCTGATGGCGCAAAGAGCCATCGAACAATATGGTCCGCCGGAGCTGATCCCTCTCAAGGAAGTGCCGGACCGGGCACTGATAATGCTGCCAGCTGGAATTGGAGCGCCAAGTGTCATCATCGAAAAAATTCCTCGCGGCGACGAAGCCTTTGGTGTGATGAGGGCACTCCAGAAATATTTGGGTAAGAAGGCCTTCGCCGTCATGTCGGCGGAGGTGGGCGGTTTGAATGGAACCATCCCCATTTCGGTAGCCGCACGCCTCAAGGTTCCATTGGTGGATGCTGACTGCATGGGACGCGCTTTCCCGGAGATCCAGCTCGTTATTCCCACTTTATATGGCGTTCCCGCCACGCCATTGGTTCTTGCCGATGAAAAGGGCAATGAAGTTGTGCTTTCTACCATAAACAACCAATGGACCGAGCTTTTGGCGCGCACCTTGGCGGTGAGGATGGGCGGCTTTGCTCTTATGGCACTTTTTCCAATGGAAGGAAAAATTGCAAAGAAAGCGACGCTTCCGGGAATGGTGAGTTTTTGCCGTCGTATCGGACGGACGTTGCGTTCGGCACGCCGTCAGAAGAAAGACATTCTCGCCGAGTTGCTGAAGGTCACCAAAGGCACGAACCTGTTCCGGGGCAAGATTGTCAATCTTGATCGGCGTGTCGAAAAGGGTTGGAATCTCGGAGAGTTGACCATCCAGGGCTCCGACGATTATCGCGGCGAGTCCATGAGGATCGACTTTCAGAACGAAAACCTGATCGCTCGTATTGGCGACAAAGTTTTGGCCACAGTCCCGGACCTCATTACCATTCTGGATCAGGATACCGCCTATCCCATAACCACCGAGGGGCTCAAATATGGGCTGCGGGTCACGGTCATCGGAGTCCCTTGCCACCGCGAATGGCGCAAACCTGCTGGTATAGCGTTGGCTGGACCGCACCATTTCGGCTACGACGTACCATATCAGCCGCTCAAAGCTGCGGGAGGAGTCAGAAAACGGCATGTCTTATCGGCTGGGAATTGACGTTGGCGGGACTCATACGGACGCCGTTATCCTCGACGAGAAGAAGAGGCTTGTAGCCAAGACCAAAGCTCGTACCACACCCGATGTCATGAGCGGAATTGTGCAGGCGCTCAAGCAGATTCTTGAGCAGCCGGGCGTCGATCGTCATGCCATTAAGGTTGCAATGCTCGGCACCACGCATTGCACCAATGCCATCGCGGAAAGAAAACATCTGAGCAAGGTCGGCGTAATCCGCATGGGTGCGCCTGCCACTCTGGCAATCCCTCCTCTATTCTCCTGGCCGCGGGATTTGCGCGAGGTCGTGGCCCACACGGTGTTCACGATTCACGGCGGGCACGAATTCGACGGACGCGAGATCAGTGAGCCGGATCAGAAAGAAATCGCTGACGTAGTCCGCCAACTTGTGGGCAAGGTCGATGCCGTAGCAGTGACCGCTGTGTTCGCCCCCGTGAATCCAGCTCACGAAAAATCGTTAGCCCAAACGTTACAATCTGCGCTCGGCGAAAACGTGCCGATCACGCTCTCGCACGAAATCGGTAGCCTCGGATTATTAGAACGGGAAAACGCCGCGATCCTAAATTCCGCTCTAATGAAAACAGCTCAAATAGCGTTTTCCGGATTCGCCGAAGCGATTGCCAGAGAAGGCCTGCGCGCGAGGCTTTTTCTGGGCCAGAATGATGGCACGCTGATGGCTTTGGATTATGCGCTTCGCTATCCCATCTTCACTATCGCTTCCGGCCCCTCAAACAGCCTGCGCGGCGGGGCGTTTCTTTCAAATCTAAAAGACGCAATTGTAGTGGACGTGGGTGGTACAACTACCGACGTTGGAGTGCTGGTCGGCGGCTTTCCACGAGAGTCCGCTATCGCTGTTGACATCGGGGGCGTCCGCACAAACTTTAGGATGCCGGATCTGATTTCGATTGGGCTGGGAGGTGGAAGCCTGGTCCGTCGGAAGAACGGACATCTAAGCGTCGGCCCCGATAGCGTGGGCTACCGTTTGGAAGAAGAAGGCATCGTGTTCGGCGGCAAAACCTTAACCGCAACCGACATCGCCGTAGCGATGGGCCGGACAAGTCTCGGCGATTCCAAGCGGCTCGCAAACGTCACGCAAGCTGTTGCCAAGTCGGTCGACCGGCTGATACGCAAGATGGTAGAGAACTGCATCGATCGCCTAAAACTCAGCCTCACGGGCGTTCCAGTGGTCCTCGTGGGCGGCGGAAGCATCCTTTTGCCCGACGAGATTGAGGGAGCGTCGGAAATACATCGTCCGACTGACTATGAGGTTGCCAACGCCATCGGCGCTGCCATCGCTCCGGTCGGCGCCGAGATCGATCGTCTCTTCTCCTACACCCAATATTCCCGGCAAGAGGCATTGCAAGAGGCACAGAAACTCGCGCTGGAAAAAGCGCGGCTGGCCGGCGCAGATCCCAACAACACTGAGATCGTCGAGCTGGAGGAAATCGCCATGGCATATCTGCCCGAGCACGCCGTGCGAATAAAAGTAAAAGCGGCCGGTCCGTTGTCGCCGGATCCTGCTGACGTAAGAGCGACCGCCTCGTAAAACCCGAGATTCAATTTCTTGCTTCACAGAAGGTGACCTCAACTGCGCAATCGCTCCGACTCGAAGAATTGACCTGGCCGAACGTGAAGGCCGCCATTGAGAGTGGATTCGACCCCATCGTGCTTGCGGTTTGGTTCCACCGAGCAACACGGAACCCATTTGCCGCTTGCCAGCGACACATTGGTGGGAGAATGGCTCGCTGAAGCGACCGCTAGCCGCTTGGGCAAGGCACTGATCGGATCGGCGTTGAGAATCGTGGGATCGCGCCGAGCGTGTCCGGGGCGCGTGGGATTCCCATCAAGTAAGTTTCACGCGAGGTCGAAGTGGGGACCTGTATCCTTATCATTTTGCTCATAACGCAATTGGGCATTTGTAGCGACTGTCCAAAACTGTCCAATAAGGGGAACTGGCTCACAGTTCCCCTTATTTATTGAATGGAAACCTGTTGGTTGGCAGGCCTTATCAAGAGGCGTTGCACGATTGGCCGATTGGCTTTGCGCTTGGCCAAGGCCGAGGCATTGCCGTACTGGTCCATTGTCGTGGAAACATGCGCGTGTCGCATGAGTTTTTGTTGCACTCCCACGGGTGCTCCGGTCTCGTCCAGCCACGCACGGTACGTGTTACGGAACGTGTGAAACCCGATCCTGCCAAGTCCCAATTTCAGACCTGTAGGAACCAGGTAATCGGTGCGAATCGAGTCGGAGTGATAAGGTCGACCTGTCACCGGGCTCGGGAAAAGCCAGTGCTCTTCGGTATCGAGACAGAGCGCTTGCCATTTCCTGAGTTCCAGGATGAAGCCCCGTTCGATTGGAACCTCGTCCTGCGAATACTCCGTCTTCAATTTGCTGAGCCGCTTTCCGACCGCTGATCGTTGAACCAGAACCACCGATCGCTTGAAGTCGAAATCCGTCCAGCACAAACCCAGGATTTCGCTGATTCGCAAACCGAAACACAGGCCAATTAGCACGATGGTTCGAAAGGGCTGCACCAGCGCGTCGAGCATTTGCCAAGCATCCTTTACCTGAAGAACGCGAGGACGTTTTTTGCGCTTGCTGATACCCTTCACTTCGACCAAGTCCATTGGGTTTCGTTCCACACTCGGCAATTCCCAAAGCATCGCCTTGTCGAAAAGACGATACATCAGGGACCGAATATGTCCTTTGTACTTGGGCGAGAGGACGAGCTTGCGAAGCCAATCCTGAACCAAGGCGGGCCGAACGTCTTCGAGGTAGGCGTCGCCCCACTTGGGTCGGATGTGTTGGCAAATCATACTTCGGTAGGAGGCTAGAGTATTGTGAGTGATTTGTTCGGCTTCCTCTTCCTGTTTCTGATCGAGAAGGAAACGGTCGAGGATGCCACAGAAGAGAACCGGTTCTCGGCGCAAGATCCCATCGTTGATCATCAGCCGCATGCCTTCTGCTGCTTTCAAGGCGTGGGCCTCCGTCTTGTACTTTTCGACGGTTCCGACGGTGAACCCCCTTCTGGTCCTGCGACCGTCTGAAGTCGGTTCCCACCAACGATAGAGCCATACGTCCGGTCCTGTTACGCGTTTGTTGATCTCAACACTACCGTACTGATACCGCGTTCGCTTAGCCAATGTAATCTCCTTGGGGTTGGCGACGCGGGTGGCTGCCTGAGATTACCTGAGAACGAAGCGGTTGAGGAAACGTGCGGCGTATTGTTGGTTGACGGGTGCTTCCCGAACGGAGCGTAGCCGCTCGCGTGTCAGAGCAAATCGGCAAAGGTGAAACAGTTGCAGGATCAATACAACGCCGAGTACCCGGCCTATGCCAAGGAATGTATCGATCCAGTGACCGCGGGATCGTCAGACCTTCTGACAGGACAGAAACTGACGCCGGAGCAGACAGCGGCTCTGGAAGCCAAAAAGAAAGAACGAGATGCGCGGTGTAAGCCAGAAGCGGACCGCCTTGCACAGATTCAGAAAGAAATCATCGCTGCACAGCAGTAGCGCGGTGTTGCTGTGAGAGCGTGCCATACAAGAGCCAGACAGCGCTAGCCAACATGCACCCAATGATTGTGCGGATCAATGACGTGGGCCACGCGGAAGCGATCGACTACCGGAACTTTCAGTATCGACCGCAGGAGGCGGAGAACAAGTATTACCTAACCTCAGCGCCCGGCGGATGAATACCCCGCTGAGGTTGCCCGATCCGGGTGGTCCTTGAATCGGCAGGACGCAAGGCTGCGACGAAAGGGATCGCACAAGCTGCCTTGCGCTTTTAGTCAGGCATCCATCGGTCCCAATCAAGGGACCTGCCATGTCCTCCAATGACCGCGGCCCACGGCGTAAAAGAAGATCTCGCGCCGACTGAAACATCCCCTGCCCAACCATTCCACTAGGTAATGTCGGAAGCGTGGAACTTCGCCCCAACAACGAGGACGTGCAGATTGCCCACAGGATTTGGACCGAGTTGATGACGCGCAAGGCGGCGCAGCCGATTGATATTGAGCATGACGTAATCGTAGAGATTTACGATTCGTGGTATGCGCTGTTTGGGCGCATCAGGCAGTTGATTTCGGATATTCCGGGGCACATGCTGCGGAAAGAAAAGAGCACGCAAGAACTAGTCAGGATTGCCACCCAAACATTGAACAATGGCCTGCGGCCACACCTTACGCGATGGCAAGCACGATTCCGGCACTGGTATGCGACCTGCCCGGCAGCGATGAAGGAAAACTGCCCGCAAGACTGCCAGCGGCAGTAGAAGATTATCCACGGTGGCTCCGGCAACGTGGCGCAAGGCTAGGAGACTGCGGGAACATGCAGCAGCCGCTTGGTCATCTCAATATCCGCATCGGCTTTTGACGAGTCTTTTTTATCTCAACTGTCGAATCCGCTCTTGCAGGAATTGCCGATCTAAAAAACTGGGGACGGCAGTCCCAGTTTTCCCCCTACGAGGAAAGAATCTCAGCTACGCGTGCTGTCTCCTCAGCCGTCAGCTTACGCAGTCTTGAACGAGCCTGGTCGCGTATCTTGATGATGTAATTTGTTACGTTGACAAGCTGATCTTTCCCATTGTCCTCGCCGAGCCGTTGGCAGCGAATGTGAAGATCGTATTCCCTTTCGCTTCGACTGTCCCTGATCTTGTAGTCCGTGACTTGAGGGAACTGATCTTCAATCAGCAATCGAATGTCATGGGACTCAGCAAACTCACCTACAAGCTCCGTGATAATTACCCTCCCAAGCCACTCCACGCCTATATCTTTGTATTTGTTGTATCTGTCTGTGGCTGCCTCGTTGCAGACCACGTAAACATTGGTTAACAACGTGAAAGGCTGGTCCGGACTCGTTTCGGTCAACACGTACTCCATGCAAAAATATTTGTCGTCACGGACTCCCCAACTCTCAGCCCAATCTGTATTAGCCTTTCCTGCTGTAAAGCGGCCCTGGTCAGGATTCGTAAACTTGGCCACGGCTGGAACAATGGCTTCCAGGCCGTCATCGAAGCTCGTACGAAAGTCGGCGTACAGTTTCTCTCGAAGAAATATCGGAATGTCACAGTCTTCGACCAATACAGGAAGGACCAAGACTTTTTTTTCTTCGAGTTCGCGGACAAGTCCAGCGCTCAATTCTTTCTTGCACCATTCAGACTGGACCGATGCCTTTGACAGAACTACCAGCAACGCGCTTGATTCTTGTATCGCTTGCTGAATTCGCTGGATCAGTGAGTCGCCAACGTTTAGCTCCCAGGAATCGATCCAGACATGAGCATTGTGTCTCACAAGATGGGCAGCGAGCTTGTTTACGAATGTTTTGTCGGCGTGGGAATAGCTAATAAAGATCGGCACCTACGACGTCCCTCCGGTGGCGGGTGGCCCAACTTTAACCATCTTTGAAGGTACAATTCCCACTGATGGTGCCCCCATCCTTGCTTTTTTGGCAAGAGCCTGCCCTGAGCGCAGTCGAAGGAACGGGGCACCCACTGTGTTGGTAATGCCCGCAAGATCAAAGCCCTGGCCGCCGTGTGCCTTCAATCTTGCTCGATAGAACGGCTTCACGCTGTCCGAAGGGCCGGATCAAAATATTAGGATTGGGAAGGCGACCACCCTCGCCCGCTAGTCTTCCGACGAACCGGTCCGCATCCGAGAGGGCCCCGATAAGCCGCGGTGTCCAGTTCAGTTCTGGAGGCAGGGGCGCGGGCACAAATGCTGAATAGCTGCCCTGCGATACTTTCTGGCCGGGAATGTTGGTAGCGTGGGCCACATCTGCCTTCCTAGGGGTCGAAAATAGCGTTCCGCGCTATTTTCACAATCTATGATAATCGAAAATAGCGAGATAGCCATTTGCAGCGGGGTGCGGGGCCGCACTTCCAAGCGGGCGGGACCAGGCCCTATCTCGACACAATAAGATAAAAATGGTACAACGTAATAGGATAATAAGCGTACAGCGCAATAGTATAAATAAAACACAACACAATCGGATAATGGGAGCACGAAGCCTGAAGAAAACCGGCCATGGCCAGACCCCCTGAAAAACTCGCGCAGTCCCTTGAAGTCCTGCGGAACCTCCAGACAGCGGAAGGTGCGGGGGCCATCCGGGCGCGCGACCTGTCGCGCACGCACCGGGAGCGCCTGCTGCGCAACGGCTTCCTGCAGGAAGTCATAAAGGGCTGGTATATCCCGAGCCGCCCCGACGAAGTGAAGGGCGAGAGCACGGCCTGGTACGCGTCCTTCTGGCGTTTCTGCGCCGTGTATCTGGAAGCGCGTTTCGGCGCGCGCTGGTGCCTGTCGCCGGAACAATCGCTTTCGCTTCATGCCGGCAACTGGACCGTCCCCGGCCAGCTCGCGGCGCGGTCGCCGCGCGCGGGCAACAAGGTCACCAAGCTTCCACATGGCACGTCCCTGCTGGAGCTTCGCATCGCGCTGCCGGGTGTGGCTGACCGGAAGGAAGAGGCCGGCCTGCGGCTGTTCTCGGTAGAATCGGCACTGATCGCGTGCTCCCCCAACTATTTTTCGAACAACACGACGGATGTCCGCGCGGTGTTGCCGATGATACGGGACGCCTCCGGCCTTCTCGGCCGGCTCCTTGAGGGGGGTCACACGGTGATCGCCGGACGCTTGGCCGGGGCCTTCCGCAACATCGGCCGCGACCGCATCGCGGACGATATCGTGAAAACGATGACGGCGGCCGGCTACGCCGTGCGGGAGAACGATCCCTTCACGGACAAGCCATCCCTGGTCATCGGGGCCCGCGAAACCTCTCCTTACGTAAACAGGCTGCGGCTGCTCTGGCAGAAAATGCGCGAGCCGATCATCGAACGCTTCCCGAAAGCGCCGGGCCCGCCGCGCAATATCGACGCATACCTCAAGCGCGTCAACGACGCCTATGTCACTGACGCCTATCATTCGCTGTCGATCGAAGGGTACCGGGTCACGCCCGCTCTCATCGAACGCGTCCGCAGCGGCACATGGAATCCGGGAACCGACGAGGGCGACCGCGAACAGCGGAACGCCATGGCGGCGCGGGGCTACTGGCAGGCCTTTCAGGCTGTGCAGAAAAGCCTCGCCAAAATTCTGAAGGGGGAAAATCCGGGAGAGGTCGCGGACGCGGACCACGGCACGTGGTATCGAGAGCTGTTCGCGCCGAGCGTCACCGTCGGCCTGCTGAAGCCCGCCGATCTCGCGGGCTATCGCAACGGCCAGGTCTATATCCGCAAGTCGATGCATGTGCCGCTGAACCGGGACGCGGTGAGGGACGCCATGCCGGCGTTCTTCGACCTCCTGCGCGAAGAGCCACATCCGGCCGTCCGCGTGGTGCTCGGGCACTTTATCTTCGTCTACATCCATCCTTATATGGATGGCAACGGCCGCGTCGGGCGCTTCCTGATGAACACGATGATGGCGTCGGGCGGATACCCGTGGACCGTCATACCGGTCGGCGACCGCAATGCCTATGTGAACGCTCTCGAAAAAGCGAGTATCGGCGAGGATATCGCGCCCTTCGCGGACTTCCTCGCTGGGCTGGTGAAAAAACGACTGGCGGGCGAGCCCTTGCCGGCGGTGCCGAAAGCTTCGCCCGTAAACGAACGCTAAACAATTCTCGATCTGCAGGGAGTGCGCATGTACGAGTTGCCGAGAACGATTCCAGACGTGAAGATGCTGCTGGCGCTGGCGCCCGAAAACCTGGGATCAACGATCCTCTTCCTCCTGAAGAAACAGAACGAGGAAAAGTTTCACACGGGCAATCTGCGGAAAGAACTGTGGGGGCTTTTCACGTCCGGCCAGCCGCAATATCCGCGGCAGAACGAAAACGAAATAAACCTTGCTCTGTCGGAAGCGTGGGCGTGACTCCAGGCGCAGGGACTTATCGTTCCGGACATGGAGAAAGGGGCAATACGGATGGCTCGTGCTGAGGCGCCGCGCGCGTGTTGGAAAGCGCAGCGGATTTCAAAAGCTTCAAGGCTCACGGTGCGATCGTTCGCTGTCCTTTAGCTGTCCAATAACGATTCCTTAACGCTTCTTACAAGGCTTTTCGAGGGCCACCCGCGTCTTGTAAGTTGTTGAAATTCCAAT
>WNFF01000231.1_pt1 | contig 40572 bp, 47 predicted proteins | sample 5400441 | NCBI WGS metagenome assembly WNFF01 (sample SAMN13153345, study PRJNA577476) | soil metagenome | isolation source: 120 cm saprolite under Douglas fir tree site 2 hole 3 replicate 1 | place: USA:California | collected 2015-04-18
TTTCGCATGTAACGCAGTCTGCAGCTTCCGGACACTTGGCGGAGTTTCCAGGTTGCCCAATCTCCCCTCCTTCACCACTTTCCACATCGACTTGAACGAGGGCTCCTTCCCTCCACCGGCATTACCCGGCTTCCCCAGTGTCGGGTCGGAGGAGGCGCCCATTGAAGGGCTCGCCTCCGTCCGCCACTCAAACGGAGCATGCAGTTTTCCCGCACTCCGCTTTCATGAATGGCCTTGCGAGGTCCGAGGAGAAGGGATCAGTGAGACAAGGCTGAACTACCTTGTCCTCCGGAGAGTAGACCTTCTGCTTCTGACCTTCGAACATCAAATGATCGGATAGTCTCCTCGAAGCGTGACGTTCGGGTTTTTCACAAAGGGAACTTTCCATCTTCACGCTCCTTTCTCATCTACCTCGATCGCTCAAAGCTCGATCCATTCACGAACGTCCTTCCCCGGACCACTCTCTCACCGACTCCTGCCTGTGCATCGCTTCCCACTTCGCTTCCGCTTATAGGGTCACTTACCCGGTTGGTGGCCGGGACACAGACAGGTCTCCTGGGGTCACGCATGAATCTTCCGTATCGTGCCGTCAGCAAACACCTTGGTACGATGGGTGAATGAGTAACGCCTTCGCCCCCATAGTGCGGGCTCGACCTTGCCCCATCTTTGGCCGACCTGTTCATCTTCGGGGTGGCCCCCATTGATTACAGCCCGATACTTCTCCTCAAACCCTTCGGATTCCGGATCGCTCCAGACACCCTGTCCTCCGAGGAACCACGAGAAAGATGGCTTCAGGTTCGTCTTGGCTGTCTCCGGCTTTCGCCTTCGTGCCCGTTTAGACTTCTCCATACCTTCCTTCCTCTCCACGGCCAGCGAGGCATTACCCCCGCCTTTGGATACAGCGCCCCTCATCCGGGCGCCGGAGGGACTTTAACCCTCCTGACTCACGCGCTGCCCAGCGCACACTATGGAGCGGTCCGCCACCCCAGGGCGCCCAGCCTGTCCCTCACGGGCTTCCGGTTGGTCATCGCTGACCACGCCTTGGGGCTTCCCGTGTTTCGTGCGCTTTCCTTGTGTACATGCCGCCGCCACTACCCCGGCGCAGCGTCTGAACGTATCGCTTCGCTCATTTCATCCAGACGTATCAGTCTTCCCCGATAGGGTTGTCGGGTCGACCTGCGCATTGTCCTTTTCGAGGATTGCTCGACGTTCACTCGCGTTGCGGCCTGCACACTCGCGCTGTCACCAATTCGTGACACGCTAATCGAAGGCTTCAGCCACTTCGTTACCTCCATGACTGCTCCGATTGCTTCCGGCTGGAGCGGTTGCCGGATGGGATTTGCACCCACTGGAAAGCGCCGCCTTTGCACGGCGCACACCAGTAACGGACATCGCTGGACGTCGGCGCCGTGCCACGAGCAGACTTGGTGCAATGTCATGAGCTGATGCGGCAAATCCGCCAGTGGTCGGTGCCAGTCCAATTCAAATTCTTTCGGCTGCCCACTGAAGTACGGCTTGGCGCTGACGCGGTCTACACGTCACGTCCGCGAGTTTGCAGTGACGCTTAACTTAAGCTGGGCGACGTTACCAGACTCACTGAGCTGCCTTCGACGAAGACTGGCGCACTGCGAAGAGGTCGGCGCTGGTTAGCTCCTGCGTTTTCCGCCACTGCGCCGGCGTCATCCCCATGTGGTTCTTGAACGCGCGCTGGAACGCCGCCTCAGATTGATAGCTGCGCAACAACCAATCGTGCGACGGCGCAATAACGGAGTGCCCGCACAGCATGTCGAGCCGCTCACCTGTGCCGGCGTTCTCGCTAATGGTCAGATTGAGGTCTGAGCGATTTCGCAAGGGACCGGCGGCGCGCCGCTACCGTCATGGAGAACGTGCCGGGGATTTCCGGAAAGCAACAGAATATCGCCGGCTTTCAGCTCCACCGGCGGGATCATCCAGCAACGCCGATCCGCTGACAACAGCGTGATAAGGGATTTCGCCGACCTCAGCTGGACCCTGCTCGATGCGCCAGGGCGCGCCATAGAGGCAGCGCAGATCGACCCTGCCGCGCACCGGCATCATCTCGAAAAGTCGGCTGAGCCAATCCATAGCGAGCACGGGTGGACTTCTGCTTGAGACGAAGGAGCATATGAACGATATTTTCACGCATTCAACGTCTCACGCCTCCTTCTTACACTCCCTGAGAATCCGTTGCTCAACCCGGATCGGGAGTATGACCGATGTCAAACAAAGTTGTCCTCGCCGGCGCGCTGGTCGCGGCATTGTCCTTACAGCGCGGGGTCGCCCAGGACCCATCGCCGTTTCATCGGGGGCCGTGGCCGATCCACAACGGGTTCAATCATCAGCCTACTCAGAACGAGCTAAGAGCGTTGCACCACCAAGATGTCACGCCCGACGAGGTGCGCGAGATTAATCGTTTGTACGATCAGCTCCTGTCGGGCAATGAAAAGGTTCCCAGGCAACATCCCGCACCCGGACATTGACCGGCACGCGTGTTGGTATCTGACGAGCAACCCACTCTGCCATCGGGTTTGCTGTGACATTGATCCAGATGAGGTCTCTGCGGTCGAGCCGGACGATGACGAAGGCATAGAGCAAGTCGAAACCGATAGTTGGAACAACGAACAGGTCCATAGCGGCGATGTCCGGCACGTATTTATGCAAGAAGGTTCGCCATCCCTGGCTGGACGGCCCTCGCCGTTTGACCATGTACTTGGCGACGTTCGACTGCGCGACCTCAAGCCCGAGCTTGAGCAGTTCGCCGTGAATGCGTGGCGCACCCCAAAGCGGATTCTCCATGCTCATTCGCAAGATCAACGCGCGCAGCTCCGTGTCGATCTGCGGTCGCCCTCCCCGTGGGCGAGACTTCCAACGCCAGCAGCAGCGAAATCCGGCCCTATGCCGACGCACGAGGGTCTCGGGCCGGATGATTGTGAGAACCTTCAGGATTGATGGAAACCAGCGATACAGGTGAAATAAAGAACAAGCGATCATGGTTCGTGAGCGGGACGCGACCATACAGCCCGCGCCTCAAGACAAGCAACTGATGTCGAAGCACCCCGTTCTCGGCTTCAAGGCGTAACTTCGACTTGAATGGCGAGGTCAGGACGGCCAGAGCGAAGCAGAGCAGCCTGATCATTCCGCCAACTTAGGTGATTCCATCGCGGCATCAACTCGGATAAGGTTTTCGGATCGCGTGATCGCCGCGGCCAACGATACGCGGTAAAACGTTGACGACGGCCCGGCGGGGACGATCACGCCAATATGAGGTTCACGCAAAAAGTTCTCCAAAGCTGTTTCGATTGTGCCGGCGTCGCTCGGAAAAGAAATGAGCCGCCATCTTAGCCTTCATAATATGACGATCGGGCGGGCTCAAGCGCGCCGCCCACGCAGATGCTCAACACGCATATGGGCACAGGCCTTGGCCCGTAACCACCAGTCCATAGTCTTCCCTTAGTAGCTCGACAGAGCGCTGCCCCGGGCTCGCTCCCTACTTTTGTGGAGATACATGCCAGCAACTTTCGGCCTGCAAGTTGAGCATGCAATTGTTCTCGCGTTCCATCGTTATCGAAGCAGAGAGCCCCGGCTGCGTTACGGCGGCTCTGTCTGCCGCCTTCGTGAAGCTGCCGGTCTCTGCGACCGCGGCGAAGTGTCGGATCTGGTGAAGCTCCAATTGATAAATCCTGTTTATTCGATCCATAAAAACATACGATTTCATTTATGGTGGCGGCACGCTATCTGGTCCAGGTAATCCACGACGTTGCGCCGGGCAATCCACTACGTCGGCGACCGACTGGCGCCTGCGGATCAGATATGGATTCGAGCCGTAGTTTGAGGGGAAAGGATCACCGTGAACTCTACGCGCGGAGGTTTTGTTCGCGGCAAGCTGGCACCGTCGTTTTTCGTAATCCTTTGGTCGACTGGCTTCATAGGCGCCAAGCTCGGCCTGCCCTACGTCGGGCCGATGACGTTCCTGGCGCTACGTTTCGCACTGGTTGCTGCGTTTATGACGCCCGTCGCTCTTCTAAGCGGCACGGTGTGGCCGCAGGACGCCAAGACCATTGGCCATGTCGCGCTAGTCGGCATCCTGATGCAGTTCCTGTTTTTGGGCGGCGTCTTCGTCGGAATCGCTCATGGTGTGCCGGCGGGGACTTCGGCACTCACCGTCGGCATTCAGCCGCTCCTGACTGCGGCACTCGCTGCCCTGGCTCTGGGCGAGCGCGTCCGGCCGCATCAATGGGCAGGTCTCGGTCTCGGGCTCTTGGGAGTGCTGCTCGTTGTCGCCAATCCCGCGATGCTCGAGCCCGAGCGGCTGCGAGGCGCTGGCTTCACCGTCCTCGCCCTAATGGGCATCACCATCGGTACACTCTATCAGAAGCGGTATGCTGTCGGCGTCGATCTGCGCGTAACAGTGTTTATTCAGAACTTCGCCGCCGCCGTCGCAATGACGGCGGCAGCGCTGGTCTTCGAGCAACACACGGTCCAGTGGGACCCGCATTTCCTGTTCGCGCTCGGCTGGCTCGTGCTCGTGGTGTCCATCGGCGCCTCGACGCTTCTGTTCTACCTGATCCGACACGGGGCGGCCTCTAGCGTCTCGAGCCTGTTCTATCTGACGCCCGGCGTTACCGCGCTGTTCGCTTTCGTGCTGTTCGGTGAGGCGTTGTCGGTGGCGGCGTTCGTGGGTATGGGCATCGCGGCGGCCGGGGTCGGCGCCGTGAACTCGCGCTGAACGGGCACGCCACGCGCCCGATAGCGGACGTGCTGACCGCTCACCCACTACACTGAATTAACGCCGAAGCGCCGCCTCGGTCAAAGTCGCGTCAGCACCTTGAATTGTAGACAAAATTAGTGACCGCCTGGATGTCGAGGCTATTAGGGTTGTTCATCATTAGTCCCTTTTTTGTCCACGCCGTCTCTTCACCGTCGCCTCGGTTGGTCCCGTTTCAATCGCCTCATTCTTTTTCAGCCGCGTAGCGGCTTCCGCCAAACGTCCCGATCGCCGTGCGGACCGGGTTTGCGAAGACGACAGAGCGTGGTGACGTCATGTTGAGATCTCCATTGCCGATGAATGCCGAGATGCAGGGGAGAGGTGCTCAGAACGAATCGACCCAGGGCCGGACTTCGACCTCCAGCGACCACCCGCTGCGATGCTGGCGCAGCACGTCGATGTAGGTCTCGACGACGGCGTCGGGGTCGAGGGTGCTGTCGGGCCGGGCGGCGGGTTCCGTCCGCCGCGCGCTGCGCGCTGTCAATCGGCGTTGGAATGGGACCCCTTATCGGCATCCAAAGGGGACCCCTTTGATCGGCGTGTTTTGCTGGTAGCGCTCGCGGCGTCGGAGCTGGCCAGGGTTGCGGAGACGCCGTGAGCGCGGGTTGTGTGATCGTCCTCTCGGCTTTTAAAGCGCCAGCTGTCGTTGCCGGTCTCGACGATGTCACAGTGATGGGTCAGCCGGTCGAGCAGCGCGGTCGTCATTTTGGTATCGCCGAACACGCTCGGCCATTCGCCGAAGGCGAGATTGGTGGTGACGATGACGGAGGTGCGCTCGTAGAGCCGGCTGACGAGGTGGAACAGGAGCTGGCCGCCGGATTGTGCGAAGGGAAGATAGCCGAGTTCGTCGAGAACGATGAAGTCCATGCGGGTCAGATGCTCGGCGAGCCGACCTTGTCGACCGTTACGGGTTTCGGTCTCGAGGGGCCCCTGCACTTCTTAATTGTCGCCTGATTGAGGACTGTGGCTACGAGCGTTCGCGCTACGAGCACTCCACAACGACAACGACGACTGCGGGGCAATGCGCGAATGCGAACCAGCACCGGCACCGCTCAGGTCGTCATCTTGCCGGGAGCGACCTTGAGGGCGCCGGCCATCACCGCGCGTAGGCCGGAAGACGCTGCGCCCGCGCAGAGCCGATGCCACTCTCCCTTGCCACGTAGGCCTGCATGGCTGCAGGCTCTGAGGCCAACTTCGCCGCTGGCGTGGGTGCGCCTCCATTCAAGACGTCGCGGTAGGGATAGTAGAATGCGAATGCGCCTGGCTCCTGAATAGCAGCTTGCGCCAACACCGGGGTCGCAGCCAGCGCCGACAGCACCACCGCAGCGGCGACTGTCTTTAGTGAATTGATAGTCGATTTGAAACTGGGAACGGTAAGAAGGGACATGATGACACTCCATGTGTTGGGTTGAGCAATGATCGGTGGAGTGATTGTATGTGCCCGACGCGAGACCTTGAATGTCAGCTGATATCGTTTACGCGCTCTATCGTCTCAAATTTGGATTGCCGCGTGCTCCCTTCAGATTAGCTCAACGGAGTTTTCGAAGTGATGCTGCGACGTTCACCTGCGAAATTGGCGTCAGCCTTCGGCGCCGATCGTCATCTTCGCAATTTCGTTGAGGAGGCAAAGTGATCGCTGGTGCCATCGTTGGCTCTCGCCAAGAGATTGCTTTCAATTCGCGCGCAGACATTTGGGGACTTAGAGCATACAGAAGATACTTACGGACATTGAACATCTTCCTCTCGGTCCTTACATCGGCTGTCCAAATCGTTGTTCGCAGATTGATTTCACCATCCACTAGATGGTGGCGCGACTCTGTCGAACTATCCACTTCAACAAAGGGATCCTGTGATGACTAAGAGTAAGCTTTCCGTCGTATCCCTGCTGCGCTGGCACTTACGACGTCCTTCACCGTTTCTGCCCCGGCAAAGGAAACCCGCCGCGGCCTGGTCGGTCACGAGGTCGCGGCCCCATCGTGGAGCGCCGCCTGTATAGCGGACAAGGTCCGAGCAAGTGCGACGAACCCATGTGGGTCTATGGTAGTGCTCAGGAGGTCTCGCGCTACAGGGGTGCGTTTTGATGCAAAGGGATGGCCGCGGCGCATCTTGCTCGGTCGCGTCGCGCACTATCCTGCGCCTGTTGATCGCAATCCCGCATCAACTGTTCCAGGGGCTCCGTCTCTTGGCTCCTCGGCCACAACGATCCTCTGACTTGCTTCAGCGTCATCCCAGCAGCGCATTCGCTAGTTCGCTTCAGGTCGATCGTGTTGAAAAACTCGGCTATTGAAGGTGAAGAGCATCGCTGATTCATTGCGTTCGGTGGGCGGGACGCCGTAAGCAATGATGGCGACAAATCGATGGAGCGGTCGATCGCTCGCCCGCCGCACTCCTCAGGGGCACTGTCGAGAACCTCCGAAAACTAGCGAACCTGATCCCCAACGCTGCCTGAGCGCAATCAAGCTGCACGAGCTTGCCTCTTCGCGGGGATCCCCACGCACAATCCGCCGACTTCTTCAATGAGCAAATAGCTGAGATCGGGCACTTGGGATGACATGAATGTAGCTAGATTGTCTCCGCCTGTGTTTTCGATGCGCACGCCGACATAGGGACGGGGCCGATGAACGCACACGCTCAAAGCCAATTGAAAATGCGAAGAGGTAGACGTCATGCTCATTGCCGCTGGGCCAAACGCTGCTTTCGATCGGCCTGCGACAGGAATACCCCCGGCACCTTGATGTCATACCAAAATCTGGCATCTTTGGCCGACTGGATCTTGAGCCAATGATAATCGGTGATCTGCCAAGGACGGATCGCTTCGGTCAGATTATCTAGCACCAGGTCCCCATTCGTCGTTGCGACGACCAGAACGAGATGGCCGATTTCTGACGCGGTTTTGACCACAGCCAGCCTCAACGCTTTAGCGGGCAGCCCACTCTGTAATAGCTCGTGCCGCTTGGTGACCGCGTAATCGTTGCAGTCTCCTGCGCTCGGCGCGATTGTCCAGCCATCCTGGAGGTTTTTACCGTAGCTCTTGGTCGCCGGAATGATCGCCGTGTTGACGCCACGATTGACGCGACTCAATAGTTGTGAGTTTTCATCAGTCAGGTTGATACTTTCATCCTCCCCCGGATTCGACCTGCACTCAGCTGGATAGCGAATACAAAAGCGAACGTGCTGGAAAGGTGCGAGGGTCGGCGAGGCTTCTATGAGTAATGTTGGAACAGTGGCGTCGTGGAACAAGCGACTCCGCGCGCGGGCAGCCCCTGAATGGAGCCCGATGGCGAAAATCGCAACCAGCAACGCAACTGCCAAGCCAAATTTCGTTTGCACGGTTACACAAGCTCTCTTTTTCTTTTCAGGCCCTGGAGCTCAAGCTCCTTTCAGGCCGAGAGCTCAAGGCGATACGAGCAAGGCGTGACCTACACCTTGCGAAGTGATCATCGGCGCCCTCTGTTCGGGATTCCGATGCAGGTTGTGGTTCCGTCTGTTTCGTGAGCCGCTACGCCACAGGGTCGCGGTGCCACTGTCACCGTCGACACTCCATCTGGCCCGGGTATTGCCAGTCCGGTCGTCGATAGTCGAGCCTGCTTCTCCGCGAGACCTTGGAGATTTGCCGGCACAGTCGGACGCGCGGCAGACAGGTCTGCCTTGTTCAAGGCTTCCGGTGAGAGACCGCCAGGCAAGTCCGGTGCAGGCGCAACCCCCGTGTAGCTGCCGTATGCACCAATCACACCTGCGGAGGTGGTGACCCGTGGAATTCCCGGAGCGTTGGTACGGTTTCCTGATGCGCCAGTACCGAGAGCGTTTAAGCTAGGACTGCCCGTTCCAGCTGATCCGTTGCTTGCCGGATTGCTCGATCCGGGGCTACCACCTCCTACGGCCCCGGCGGGAGGACCCCCGCCTACGGCTCCCGCCGGCGCTCCGCCGCCCACGGCAGCGCTGCCCATGCCTGCTGCACCCACTCCGCCGCCAATCGCGCCGCCGCGGCCCCCTCCGCCTCCGGCGACCGCAATTCCCATCGGCAGTAGGGATACGACGAGGGCGAATGCTAAATTCCTCGAATTGCAGATGATCATGACGCACTCCTTTCCGATCGATGCGTGTTACCTGAGCCATTGGTAAGAGGAACGATTGGCCTCGACGGACGTGCCTCTCATTGACGAAAGCCGCATGCACTCCAAATAGCTTTCGCTGAATTTGGACTATGCCGGAGGTCCAACGCCGTGGCGCGTTGTCTTCTGTAAAGAAGCGCTGTGCTGTGCAAAGAGTTGTCTTCTGCAATGAAATAAAACTCGGACCGGCCATTTTCACTCTCTAGTAGCTGCCGATCAATGTGTTCGCCTCGCAGCAGTGACACTGGCGAGACTTCGATTCGTTCGCTATCGCCGAGGTTTATCGCACTGTGGTTCAGCGTACGGACCCATCTGCTAAAGACATGCTCGTAATCGCAGTACCTTAAGCAGCTCATTGCATGCAGAAATAAACGCTGCTGTGGAAGGCATCCTGCCGCAATCGTCACTACATCTGCGACCTTTCATTCCGGCAAGCCTGCTTCGAAGGCCCGCTCGATCCGTGATCTCGCATCAGCGGAGCGCGCAGGAAAAACATGATCCAACTGTCCAATATGAAAAGTCGGATCGAACTTGAGCAAATGGGCGGCGGCGTCCGTTGCCTCGACTGAGCGTCCCAGTGAGATTGCATTGACGATGAAAGCAGCCAACGAGAGCACGTTCGCCGCCATTTGAATCGCTCGCGTGGCCGCTGCAAATCCCTCCTCGTATCGCGAGTCGAGAAAATAGGCGAACGCGCTCCCATACAATGCGCCAACGGTCAACGGATCCAAGGGACTCAGCCGCATCATCTGCTGGAAGCTCTCGAGCGCCCGCTCGGGCGAGATGCTCATCGCAGCGACCCAGCCCCTGCTGTGCCAGGCAGGCGCGCAGTTCGTGTTCAGCATAATCGCCTGTTCGGCTAGAAGGTCAGCTCTGGATTGGGAACAGAACGACCGGCGTGGTGACACTCGTAAGAACAAATCCGATTGCTGGGAGAGCGTCTCGCAAGCGTCCCTTCTACGCCAATTCAACGTTGTAAGATTGTGTTAAATGTCGCAACGAGAGCGCGCTTCGCGCGCTGCGTTGAGCGCCAAGGAGCCGTCAGCTCTGTGGTGACTGTCGATAACGTCGATTGAAATGCCCTTGCGGCAGACTGAGAATCAAACGTCGTATCGATTGCGGAGAATGATCAACTCATCGATCAGATTGCTGTGAGCCGCGAAACAAAAGGCCGGCACAAAAGGATCAGGTAGCCCGCGCTCGTCAAAATTGCCGTCGACCTTAGCCGTTACAATGAAGTTGATTGATCACTGGGCTACATTCATCGTCAGCCCGCTGCGCATTCGAGCTAGCCGGCTTTCCTTGAAGCGCGTGGGAATCCGCGATTTGAGCTTGCACCAGTTCTATTCCATCCCGGTGGTCGTTAGCTAATGCATCCTAACGATGTTTCACAACGCTTAACGCGACACTTTTCACGGGCCGACATACTCTACCTCATCGATAGGCGCATGTGAGGCCGCCAATGATCTGCAATTATAGTGATCACGCCGCAAATGAACGCACCTTCCTAGCATGGGTGCGTACGGGTCTTTCCGCGATTGCGCTGGGCATCATTGTCAAGAAAGGTTCCCTTCTCGCTCTCGCGGTCGCCTCTTCACCCACGCTCGCTGAAAATGCGCCGGATTGTCTCGGCAACTCCGGCGGACCGGTTCTTGTCGCAGCCGGTATCGCTGTGATGCTTGGCGCAAGCGTTCGCTTTCTCCGAACCGCGCTTCGGATTAACGATGAGCACACGCATCCCGCCGGCGCCGTACGCGTTGCAACAGCCCTGCTGCGCCGCCGACGACGTGACTCTGGCGCAATTGATGGCCCGACTGCGGCCAATCGCGGGACCAACCTTAAACGGACTAGCCTCTTCGCACGGACCAAACGACCCCCGCCAGGCGGGACCGGTTTTCCCCGTTTCCCGGTCTCGCCTGTGGTTTCCATTGGATATGACGGACGCAAGCCGAGCGTGCCTGTGTCCGCCGAAAATCTGAAAAACACTGGACGCTAAGCCGGAGTTTCCAAAAGCGCGCGCTGCCCGAAGATCGATCGTCTCGAACCCTTCTGTGAATCGTCCATAGATGTTCGCCAGCATGCGCCGTGCCGTGTCCGCGCGCTCGTGGTCTGCCCGCAAGTGGAATAGCGCAGTCGCTGAGCGCAATTCCCACCCCAGAGCCGACTGCTTCCGGGCGCAGTCGAGTGATGCCATGAGCGACGTCTCCGCCGCCCAATTTTCGGGCGACACCGCCAAGAGCACCTCCGCCTTGGCACGAAGCAGGTCGGGAAGTCGAACGTTCCAGTGCCGCGCTCGGCGTTAGTGACGGCGGTCTCAATAAGATCAAGCGCCTCCTCCGACTGCCCCTCCCGGACGAGCGCCTCCGCCAGGGCGCGGGCAATCGTCGGGAAGAGTATATAGTTGCGCTCGGCAGCCAGTATTGATCGTGCGCGGCGCAGATGCTCAACGCCAGCAGCCGTTTCACCCCGCGCAACCAAGAGCTCACCGAATCGGACGAGGCCACAAGCGTGGTAGGGAGCTAGTGAGTGCTTCTCGGCGACAGCAATCAGCCCTTCGATAAGCTCGGCCGCGACGTGCTCATTGCCGCGCCATAGAAATACCTGAACGCCATAGATCAGGCAGATGCATAGCGTGACCGGATGCCCTCTCCTCGGGCGAACTCGATGCCGCGATGCGCAAAATGTGCCGCCCGATCGGGAAGCCTCGCAACCAAAATGTTCTTGCAAGCCCGATGCAAGCCCACAACTCATGATCAAAGCCAAAATAATGGCCTCGACTCACTCCAGCTGCGGCCATCCGAAATAGATTAAGACCGGCCAGCAAGTGCGGTAGCTGCTCCGTATCCCGCAACCCCTGGGCAAGCGCGATCCCGCGTTCGAGTGCGTTATTCACCTCCTCGCTGTCGCCACGAGCGAACATGGACGACATCGCCAACGAGGCTTGCAACGTAAGCTCACGCTGCGTCCCCCGATTGACCTCATCCAGCGCCAATATGGCCTTCCGACACCAGCGCCGGCATTCGCTCAGCATTGACAAGTTCAGGAATAGGAGCGCCGCACCGACTCCTAGGGCCACGCCAACCGTCGTGTCGCCCGATGGCGAAAAGCTCCACTGGAGCGCCGCTCTTACGTCCCCGATCTGTCGCGAGTAGGCTGAAAGGCTGTGATCTTGGAGGAGACCCCGGACGGATCGCGGCCAGACGCTCCGCATGATAGAGGGCGTGTCGCCTTGCGATTGCATTCTCCTCCTCCCGTCCTGCCAATTTGACCGCGGCGTAGGCTCGTGTCGTATCAAGAAGGCGATACAAGCTCTGGTCGTCGCGTGACGAAACCAATAGAAGCGACTTGTCGACAAGTTTGGGGATTACGTCGATGACTTGCCATCCGTGGCGATCTGCCTCGCTCGCGACCACTTGAGCCGCTTCCAGGAGACCGATAGCCTGCAGAGAACCGTCTTTTCACGCTCTGATAAGAGATCGTAGCTCCAGTCAAGGGTTGCCCACAGACCATTGACCACGCCGAGCGTTTCGCGGCCGAAATTCCGGCAACGAGGCTCGTCCGGATCAAGTCGGCCGGCCATATTCCGATGGAAAATAATCCGCGCGCGGTGGCAAAGGCTCTGGCCGAATTCTTTGCGGGGCGCTGACAAGGTGTGAGTCGGGCAACGAACAGTGATGGATCATGGTAGCGGAGGGACTCGATGAGAGTTGCGATCCTGGACGACTGTCAAAATGTCGCATTGCGGCTCGCCGACTGGTCGGCCGTCAAGCGGCGCGCTGAAATCACGGTCTTCAACGATCACCTCGCTGATTCCGCCGCGGTGGTCGAGCGACTGCGGCCGTTCGATGTTGTCTGCGTCATGCGCGAACGCACGCCGTTATCCCGAGAGATCCTCGAGCTGCTGCCCCAGCTCAAGATGATCGCATCCACCGGACCGCGAAATGCCTCGATCGACATGCAAGCGGCCGCCGAGCGCGGTATCCTTGTCACCGCGACCGGGTATGACTCTACGCCGACGATCGAACACACTTGGGCCCTCATCCTCGCAAGCGCTCGTCACCTTGCCCGTGAAGCCGCCTCCCTGCGCGATGGTGGTTGGCAAATCACGATCGGTGCAAACCTGCGGGGTAAATCCCTCGCCGTGCTGGGCTTGGGTAATGTTGGGAAGGAGGTTGCTCGGATCGGGCTTGCCTTCGGCATGACAGTGATCGCCTGGAGCCAGAATCTGACGGCCGAGACCGCCGGCGCCGCAGGCGCAAGGCTCGTCGACAAAGAGACGCTGTTCCGGCAGGCCGACATCCTGACTATTCATCTCGTTCTCAGCCGGCGCACCAAGGGATTGATTGGAGCCGGCGAGCTCACCCTCATGAAGCCAACGGCAACGCTGATCAATACGTCGCGTGGCCCGATCGTCGATCAGACAGCCCTCATCGAGGCGCTGCAGGCCCGCAGGATTGCCGGCGCAGCGATCGATGTGTACGACACCGAGCCATTGCCCACCGACCATCCGTTTCGGAGGCTCGACAATGTCCTGGCGACGCCGCACGTCGGCTACGTAACCGAGGACCTCTATCGCACCTTCTATGGCGATGCCGCGGCGAGCATCACCGCGTGGCTAGAGGCCAATGCCGCGCAGGCGCGCTGAAAGATTGCAGCGGCCGCTGAAACTCTCGCGAAAGTCGCTACGCCGACCTCGGCGCCCTGGACGACTAATTCATCCGCAAGCCGGGTTTGCGCCAAGCAAGTCCGAGGGTTGCCGGCTCAGCTGCAGCGATCGTAAGGGCGATGCGTTGGTGCACCGACTGACTATCTTGATCGAACTGGTTCACCCGTCTAGCGCAAGTCCTCATCAACCACTGTTGGATGCAGCCTCGCGCATGACGAATAGACCGTCACTGGACAGCTCGTGCGCTTTCCGCCACTGGGCCGGAGTCACCCCCATGTGACTCTTGAACGCGCGCTGAAATGCTGCGTCGGATTGATATCCCACCGCATCCGCTACCGCGCCCGTCGACATCGACGGCTTCTTCAATTCATTCGCCGCAAGCGTCATACGGATGTCGGTCAGAAGATCGCTGGCCGATCGTCCGAGCTTTTCCTGGAATTGCCGTGCCAGCGTCGCGCGCGACATGTTGCAGAGGCGGGCAAGCTCCGGCAGCGACCAGGCTCGCGCCGGCTCATTGAATAGCGCAAGCAGCGCCGGCGCGAGCCGCGGATGGCCGGCAACCGCAAGCAATCCGACCGGCGCATCGTCGGTTTCGCTGGCGAGGCGCAGCACCAGCGCGAACATTGCCGTCGACAGCGTGTTGAGCATCGCGTGGCCGCCGAGATGATCGACTACCGATTCGGTTCGCATGAGGGAAACCAGGTTCGCCAATTGGGCGGCCGTTCCGGCGCCGACGGTTTCGCCGCTGTGCTCGCCGGCGTGCACCACAAGCCTCGGCGGCAAATAGTTGCGCAAGAGGCGATCGTGAGGCGGCGCAATCGCAAAATGTCCGCACAGCAGGTCGAGCCGCTCGCCAGTGCCGGCGTTTTCGCTGATGACAAGGTTGAGGTGCTGGTGATTGCGCGCGGGTTTTGGCCGCGCGCCGCTTCCGTCGTGCATCACATGGCGCGGATTTCCAGGCAGCAGCAGGATGTCCCCGGCTTTTAGCTGCAGCGGCCGGCCGCCGGCCGGGTTATCCAACACCGCCGATCCGCTGATCACTGCGTGATAGGGGATTTCATTCGCTTCGCCCGGGCCCTGATCGATGCGCCAGGGCGCACCATAGGTGCAGCGAAGATCGAGCCGGCCGCGCACCGTCACCATCTCGAACAACCGGCTCAGCCAATCCACAGGTAGATCCCTCGACCTCAATTAAGTCGATGGAGCATATAGACGATCTCCCCTGACATTCAACGTCTCGTCGCGAGTTCATAGTGTCGCTCCGTGGCGTCCAACCCGAATATGCGGAGTGTCACCATGCCCCCCTCTTTCCATTCGCAGTTTGAAGTCCTCGACAGTCTCGATTGCTGAGGTGTCCGATCACATCCAGTCCTTCTTGAAGTGGAGCGTCGTGCCGATTGCGGCGCTCACCACAATGGCTCTTGTCTCGTCCGCGACACCGGCATGGGCTGGCGCGTACTGCCGCAAGGACGTGACGTCGTAGGTGGTGTCCTGCAGCTTCGATACTCTCGAGCAGTGTCAGTGGACTTCTTCCGGTCGTGGCGGCGATTGCTTCCGCGATCCCTGGCTGCCGGCTGCTGACAAGCTGGCTACACACCGCATGCACTTCAAGCCGAGTCGAAGGTCCATCACGCAGCCGAGGACAATTGATGTCGGCACTTAGCGTTGTGCTGGATTAGCCCCACCCACCTCTCATCGCACTTATTGGGCGATGGAGATCGCGGGCGAATACGAGCCGCCGACAGTAGCCGCAGGCAAAAGAGTGCGGTCTGCGACCAAACGACAGACGCCCGTTTCAAGCTTGCCAAGCCAGACTCCTCGGTATCTGCTTCTGATCCGATACGACGCAGAACCGATCCCTTCCACGTGCCGGTCGAAGGCGCTGCAAGATTTTGCAACGATTCATACTTGTTAACGTGCTCTGTAGGCCGCAATCCGCTGATCTGACACCTCGATCAAAAAGTCGCCGCCGTCGACTTGCTACTGGCCGCCTGAAGATCAATCAAACCAAAGGAGAGATTTGATGTTTGACATGAAAAATCTCAATCGCCTGAAGAAACTGGACGAAAATGCGCCCGACAGCATGAAGGCCTTTTGGGCCTTCGATAAGGCGGTGTTTGCCGGAGGGGCACTGACGGTACAGCAAAAGCAACTGATCGCCGTCGCGGTCGCGCTGACCACGCAATGTCCCTATTGCATCGAGCTGCACAACAAGGCGGCCCGTGACGCGGGTGCCACCGACGCGCAATTGGCGGAAGCCGCCCTGGTCGCCGCCGCGATGCGCGCGGGTGCGGCGGTTACCCATTCCACTCACCTTTTTGGCGCTTAGCGGCACGAGTTGGGGATCGGTCAGTGCAGCCAGATCGATGAAGGCGTCGAGCGCGTGACTGGCGCAACAAAACAATAACCGCGACCGGCGACATTTGATATGTAGCGGGCGCCGTCTAGTCCGTCGCCGAGCACTTTGCGAAGGGCGGCGATGTGAACGCGGAGATTGGCGCCCTCCACGGTTAAGTCCGGCCACACGCTTGAGATAAGCTCCTTGTGGCTGACAACCTGCCCTGCCCGCTGCGTCAGCACAATCAGGATGTCGAGCGCACGGCCGCCCAGTGGTATCGGCTCATCAGTCTTCTTGAGCAGCCTCTCGGCCGCAATCAGACTGAACGGGCCGAAAGAAAGCACGTCCTTGCGCGTAGTAGCACCGGTCGCGGATTCAAGACCAAGAACGGAAGGGCGGGACATGGCGGCACTCCTTGGCTTCGGTTGAGCAACGATTGCGGAGTGGATCTATGAACCCGATATGAGGCTTTGAATGTCATAAGTGATCATATATATGCTTTATCATCTCACAGTTGGGGCCACTGTTGCTGGCTTCGGATTGGCTCAGCCGACTTTTCGAGATGACGCCGGTGCGGCAAAAAAGAGACCAGGTCAGGAGCTCTGGTTGCGGCCGGAAGCCTCGTCAGGCCTAAAATCGTGTTTGGCGCTGGCGCGCGCACCGCACATCCATCAGCACTTTGCCAGCGGACAGTGGAAAAAATGGCACTCAACGCAGCCACAAAACTGATCGGGTCCGATGTCTGCAAGTTACTTCAGCATGTCCGTTTGGTGCCCATATCGGAATGGAGCAAGCTCATTCGAACACCTCGTCGGCAACAGCTAGCACTGCGGGAGGCACGACGAAATTGAGTGCCTTCGCTGTTTTGAGGTTTACAGCAAACTCAAATTTCGTCGGTCGTTGCACAGGAAGCTCTTGAGTATCCGGTCAACGTAACCCGCCGCCTGTTTGTACACTTCGGGGAAGTCGATGCCGTAGGATCAACCCTCCGTCGGCGACAAAGTTCCGATAGCCGGAGATGCCTGGCATACGATATCGGGCCGCAGACTCGATGATCAGTTTGCGATTAACCGCGACAGCAAGATCAGGTGGAAGAATGAAACCGGTGTTAGACTGCTTTGCGAGCATCTCGAATGCAGATTCAACCTCTGCCGGTTCGCGGGCTTGAACCGGTACTACTTTCACCCCAAACTTGGCCGCGGCACCGGCGCACGAGCGGAAAGACTGCGATGCGCGTAAGCTGGGGTGCCACCTCCTTGAGTAGGTCGATCCACTTCGGTCCGAGGCTGGGCTCCTGGACCGTGAAGCCGGTCATTTGCCATTGGGGTGTGCAAGGCTCTAGTCGTCGAGACCGGATCTTTCTCGGGAGCGGCCCGGCAGCTTCGCGTCGGCCAACCAGCCGTCTCCAAGACAAATCGCCCAGCTTGAGAATTATCTGGGCGTCAAGCTGCTCACTCGCTCCACCCAGGGGCTTACGCCGACCGAAGCGGGGTTGGGTTATTTCGAACGTGCGAAACGGGCGATCGAGGAAGCCGACGAGGCGGAGGTCGCCGTGCGCGGAGCCGGTGCCGGGCTGAAGGGGGAGATTGCGAATCTGCGCTGCCGTGACCTTTGCGCGCATTCACGTTATTCCGCTGTTGCCGCGGTTGATCGCAGAGCATCCGGAGCTTGATCTGGAGGTCGTACTCGATGACCGCCAAATCGATCTCGTGCAAGAGGGCATTGACGTGGCTCTACGAATGGGAAAGTTGAATGCGCTGACCAGCCAGTCGCTGGTGGTGAGCCACGGCTGGTTCATGCAGTGACGCAAGCCATCTGCTTGCAGCTTCGATCTCAACACCCGTCAACAGCCGAAGCTGCCTGGAAGGCGCCGCCCCCGGGCGCGCTCCTAGCAGAGAGATTAACACCATCTTACAACGTTGAACTCGCTTGCGGGACGAGATTGCGCGACGCTCTCCGGGCAATCGGATTGGTTCAGTGATCTCCCATTGGAGAGCACACCATGCGCAAGACAGAAGGGCCCGTTGAAACGGCAGGAGCCAGCGGAACGTTCGGTGCCGCAGGTACTTCGGCGTCGCAAAATCTACGAAGGATGAAATGCCATGACAGTTCATTTCCAAGTGGCAGAAAGGAGCAGCGGCTCCTATTGGCATCTAGCGTTGTTACGATGGTCTATGGTGGCCATCTTCATCTGGTTCGGGATACAAAAATTCACACCCTATGCGGCCGAAGCCATCGCGCCCTTGATCGCACACAGCCCATTTATGAGTTGGCTGAGCGTGTTCGGGGTGGGGGGCGAAGCTAAGATTGTCGGGACGATCGAACTGATGACCGCAGCAGCCCTGATTGTCGGATCGGTCAACCCGACAGCGTCTGTTTTAGGAGCGGCGATGGCTTGCGCAACCTTCCTTCTGACGACGTCGTTCGTTATCAGCACGCCCGGCATCACGCAGATAAGCCCGTCAGGTTTCCCGATCATCTCGACGCTGGTGGAGCAGTTTCTGCTAAAGGACGTCGCTCTGCTTGCCGCGTGCCTTACGCTGCTTCTCGCATCTTTCTCGCCGCGGCCTGCGGCTTCGTGAGGGTTCGCAACAGCCGCAGAACATGGATGTGAATGGGAATGGCGTAGCGCCCCCTGTTGGCGCGTAGCAGATGCTTACGTTCTGGGTGCTCGCCCAGAAACCAAGAGCCAATGGAGGTCTCGATGAGGCGGCGCGAGTTCATCACGCTTATTGGCGGCGCGGTCGAGCTGCCTCTTTCGGCCCGCGCGCACTATTCCGGACGGGCCCGTCGCATCGGCGTCATCATGTTGTACAGGGAAGACGATCGTGAAGGACAGCTTCGGATACGGGCTTTTCAGGAAGGTTTGCAACGGGCTGGTTGGTCGATTGGAACCGATCTTTTGATGGATGTTCATTGGGGTGTCGGTGATATGAACTGGATAGGGTCTACGGTGACAGACACGATGCAACTCGCGCCGGAGTGATCCTCGCGATTAGTGATCACCTTCGGATGAATGTTTCCATTGATGCCAGGCGATCCATCCTATTCTCCCTGGGAATGAGGCCTATCTCCCCATCGTATCTGCCACGGCAGGGGAAGATTGGCCATGTCTCTGAGCGGGACCCGAGCAGGAGCGTGGGCAGACGGAGACGATCGATGACCCTGTACGAACAACTCATTGCCTGCCGCTCCTGGCTACGCTGGCAGGTTCCGGGAACAGTAGAGGAGAGACGCCATGAGAGCGCTGTCGCTCGCGCCGTCCGAACCCTCAGCGCCACGGCTGCCGATGCGTTGTACACCTACGCTACGACAGGCAGCGCCTTCGCAGCGCTCGTTGTGCTCACCGGGATGGTATTGGCGAGCGAAGCTTGGGCAGATCATCATGGCCTCAGGCCGGTGGGGCGGCTGGTCGCATGGATCGTTGACTGAGGTATGCACAAATTTGGAAACGATATATTTCGATTGTTCCTATTCCGGATCAGCAAGCGCGACGTCATGATAACGGGGACACGGGGCGCTCTCGACACAAGTGGAGACCACAATGATGCTACGAACGACCGCTCCCAGAGCATTGATGACCGTTGCTGTTCTGCTTGGCTTGCTCTCCACCGGGCTTGGCAAGACCTTGCGACTCGAGAAGCTGCATAGCCGGCCCACGAGCGCGTCTTACTTATCGGTCGACTCCGCACTCACGCCTACCGATCGCCTGGCTCTCGTAATCGGGAATTCAAGCTACCCTGATGCCGATGCTCCTCTACAGCAACTGGCTAGTGATGCAGGCGCCTTGGCAAATGCACTTCGTAACGACAGCTTCCTTGTGGACGTCGTCGAGAATGCCAGGCATGCCGACATAGTACGCGCGATCGATCGTCTCAAAGCGAGGGTACGGCCCAATTCAATTGTGTTGGTCTATTTTGCGGGCTACGGAGTGCAGTCTGGCGGTCAAAACTATATGATCCCGGTCGACGCGAAGATTTGGGACGAAAGGGATGTGCGTTGGGACGGGGTGAGCATCGATCGTCTTCTTTCGGAGCTCAAGAACTCCGGTGCACGCATGCGGCTTGCAGTCATCGACGCTTCGCGCCGCAATCCCTATGAACGACGTTTCAGGAGTTACTCGCACGGGCTCACGCCCATTCAAACAAGTGAAAACACGTTGGTCCTGACCTCGGCGGCACCAGACCAGGTTGTCGATGACCCGGATGGTGTTCACACACCCCTGACGACTGCGCTTCTTAAGGAAATGAATTCTTCGACGCGTTCAATTCAGGAGATCTTCGAGGGCACCCGCGCCGCGGTAGCGGCTGCAACTCAGAACCGGCAGGTTCCGACTGTATCATCGACGGTGGTCGAGAACGTCAGCATTGGCCCGGCACCGCATAGCCCCATTTCCTCTGCTGAGCGTGGCAGTCGCAGTCGCCGCGGGTAAGCAAGCAGGCCGCTGTTGGTCGTGCCTCTCCCGCGATAAACGCTCAGGCCGTCACGACGATAACCTATCCGTTCGCCCCCAGCGTTTCCACCGGCATTGGCGCTGTTTCTTGCCGGGCGGTGCGACGCTCCCGCGTGAAGGAGAAGTGCAGCATCCATTAATCTTGAATCCGCGCGCCTGGCGGGTGTTGGGCATTGGATCCGGTTGAAGACTCCGTTGCAGGCGCGTCGCCGGTCTGCGCTGGCGGCGGCTTTCCAACAACCTCACGCATTACCGACATCTCATGCTCCCGCTCCGCGATGATGTCCCGAGCCAAGCGTCGAAGTTCTTCATTATGGCCGTATTTGAGCTCTGCGCGCGCCATATCCAGGGCGCCTTGATGGTGGGGCATCATTATGGCGACGAAATCGCGATCGACGTCGCCCGTCGGATCGACCGACATGCCCAGGCTCATTTTGCTTAAAGCCAGCGCGTTGTCGATTATGAATTCCTGCTCCCCGCTGTCGGCGGCCGCGGCAGGGAGGCTGTGCGTTCTTGTTTGATCCTCTGCCAAGGCAAGGGGAGTCGCTGAGATCGATGCTATTGTCCCGAGCGAGATAAGCCCCTTGCGAATGAACGAGTACGACAACCAAACCATGCTAACCTCCATCACAACAACACGATCCCGCGCGGATGTCTCCACGTCGATGCAGTTGCCCATCTAAGTCATGCTCCCCGGCATGAAGCACCGGATCGATACAGCTCGGTAGCCATAGATCGGCCAGACCATGGTCCGCCCGGCCTTGTTCGGCTCGGCAATGACGGCCTCGTCCGGCACATCGACCCAGACCATGTCTTTGGAGTCGGCCGCCTCCGGCACGCGCACGCGATAGTGACCGTCCTTGGCGTCCCAGTCGGCGTCCTCGACAACATACCCATCGGCATAAGAACAGCAGAGGCCCTTGCCGCTCGCCAGATGCTCGAACCAGTCGTGGAGAGGCGAATTCCTATAGCGGCCGTCCAGATCGCGCCCCAGCGCCGGCAATGTCACCAGCGCCATTGCCGCGATAAACCTGATTAGGGTAATCCAGCGCACGATCAGCGCCACGAAACGCCACCCGATGCTGCACCTCCGGGCAATTCTCGCGGATGTATTCGTCCGCGTCTTTGGCGATGTCCCATAGGATCTTTGCGGATATCCGCGATACCTTGAACGTGGAGGTCGTGAACCTCATCTGGCGTCATCTGGCCACGATGCCCGGAGCGCTCGAATGGGTGTGGGGTTCGCCGAGGCCGCTGTACCTGGGCCGCGCTATAATACGGGCCGAGCAAGTCCGCCAATACTTGAACCTACCGCGAGTTCCCTCGTTTTCGCGCGATGCGCTCTCCGCCGCTGGAATCGACGACGCGGCGCTCGCAGACATCCGCGCAATCCTTGAGAGTTACCAGCACACCAATGCCCTTGCGCTGGTGTGCCTTTCTGCGTTTCTCGCACGCTTCGAGGGTGACGAGTTCGCGCGCGCTAGCGCCCCGGCCGCCAACAGATATGATGAAATGATCTCCGCTCCAGGGCATCGTGCAGCTTTGCCACGCCTCGTTCCGATCACCGAGATGCCGCCGGCGACCGCCCGGCTTGTTCACGAATTGAACGGATTCAGGGAGGACTCTGATCTTACCCTTGTCGCCAGCATGTACCGGCACCTAACCCACTGGCCCGCGTATCTGGCGCTGGTAAGGACGCTTCTGGTGCCGCTTCACGAATCTGGCGAGCTAAAATTCTTGGTCGCCGAGGCCCGCAATATCGGGGAAAAGCATGGGCGGGAATTGGCTGTCGACATCTGTGCGACCTCCCGGCTGCCTGAAGTGGAGCCCGTCCTAGCCGCCGTCCGTCGGTTCGTGCGCCGTCCCATCGCCCGCATGACGGGAGTTTGTTCTCTCGTTCGCAAGGCGACGACGGATCTCGCAGTCGTCGAACCTGCAGCCCCGGCGAAGTAATTTTTTCTTCCACAATGACGCGTCCGGCGCCGTGAGGATGACCCCGGTGGTTACGCGACGGATCGAACGCTGCATTCGGCTCGTTTGGATCCGCGATCTGCTCGTCCGCGAAGCGAGCAATCGATGGCTTCGGTCGCGCCGAACCATGTTTCCTGCCACCATCCATTCCTGGACTTGCTTGAGGCCTTGACCCGTCCGCGACGCGTAAGCGCTTGCGAGAACGCCATCGGTTACCCCAGCAGTGCTGCGCTCTCGAAGTGAGCGTCCGAGTTTGCCAAGCGTCAATGCCGCGAACGAAGCCTCTCACGACTTCGATCGCGTTCTGATCGCATTTACACGGCTGGGAGCATCACTGGATACGCCAGCTCATCTCAAACGCGCCGGGGCACGACCGATGTCAAGCCGATCTGAGTAACCACGTTGGTGAGATCAGCGAGCATATCTTCGATCCCCCCGGGCATTAATCGCTTTCGCTCACGCTGTACGGTGATGAAACAGGAGTTGCTCATCCCGAGCTTCTCAGAAGGAGTATCGCCATGACAAAGTTCGTCCGTCTTGCGTTGAGCGCAATTGCGGCAGCCACGATCACAAGTCAAGCACATGCGCTGGGGCCTGGGTCGGAAAACCAGGGAAGAGCAGCAATCCAGGAGCCTGGTGCAACTGCCTTCTACCAGAGCTTAGGCGTTGGACGCGGCGGATATCGCGCGCCCGCTGAATCGTACGCAGCAATCCGCGCATTCAGTGACTCAGCGTCGCAACCCGCCCGAAAAAGCAAGCATAGGGGCAAGCATATCTCGGGTCCGCGCTGAGCCGACAAGGCGCGAAAAGGAGAACAGAAATGCGAAAGACCATCCTCACTATTCTCGGCTCCGCCCTGATCGTCGCGACATCGGTTCAGTTCGCCGCGGCAGCGCAGCGTCATCATGGCAAGGCGACGATCCGTGCGGTCATTGGCCAGCAGCAGACCCGCCATTTCGGTGCCTATGCAGCCTGGCCTGCCCCGCAGGTCCGGCCCGACTCGTATCCCTATTCCGGATGGTCGGCGCCAGCCGGTCATTGAAGGTCACGGCTGAAGTTGAAAGGCCGGTCGCATCTGTGGCCGGCTTTTCGCTCGCGTATATTGTGGGCCTGAGCTGCCAGCCGGTCCGATGACGAGCATCTATGCCCCGAACAGATCCTCAGTGTCGCGACCAGCGTTTGCCAACAACGCGCACGACGCGACGACCAGCATCTCGTGTGTGAGATAGCCTGGTTCAAACTCCGCGACAGCCAAAACGTCGACTGCGAAAGCATCGGTCGTCTACGCGTTCAATGACAAACACTGCGGGCTCCTCGCGTTCAAAGCGGCGTTTAATTGCGCCTCTAAAGCAAAGCTCCAAGCGCGATGTGAGCAAGTCGCGGCGGCCGGTGAGATGAACGAGCATATGTTCGATCCCCGCGGGCATGAATCGCTTTCGACCACGCTGTAAGGTGACACGCGAGGAGTTGCTCATCCGGAGCCTCCCAGAAGGAATGTCGCCACGTCTACCTCAAAATTCGCTCGTCTTGCGATACCAATCACGGGTCATAGCGATGATCCTCTGTTCGGGAAATGGTCGCCAAGAACCTGCTCTAAAGACGGACGAAAGAGCTGCAAATGACCATGACAGCTACATACAGGACGCTGTCCGCGTCCGAGCACAGCACGCAGCTACGCAAAGCGGTTATCGCGTCGATCATTGGTACTCGATCGAGTGGAAGGTTATGACCTGGTAATTCGGGTCAATCCGGATCCGGATGAAAGCCTTGTCGGACGAATCTTTCTGCGCGATCGGCTGGTAGTCGTCGCGAGCCCGGGCCTGGCTCGACCGGCGGACAATCTCGCTGTTCCGGCTGTAGTGCGAGGGGCGGGCGACCGCATTGCAGCCTGGGATGTTATGGTGCCAACTGGAAGATCGCTCATCGCGGTTGATCCAGTCCTTCGCCTGTCATCGCTCATCATGGTCCGCGATGCGGTCCGAATGGGCGTCGGCGCAGGACGCCTTCGGGTGTCACTCGTAAGTCACGACCTGGCTGCCGGCACGCTGGTACATTGGGGTGACGCAGACGGACCAGACATCGCCCTGTGGACGCTCTATCCATCGCGGCGGCTGCTGAGCGCTCGTGTATCCGCCTTCCTCGACTATCTAAAGGTAGCCTTTCCTATTGGGACGCCTGACGAGCTGGCGGCCTATATCGGGGAATGAGACAGAATAATCATAACGCTATCGGGGCGCTCTCGCCGCCTTCTCGATGATTGCGACGACGGCGTTGTCCTCTCGCGTAGCCATCTGATGGGCGATGCCGCCGAGAAACGCGAAGCCGCCGATTTCTGCGCTGAGCTACGCTAGGGCCCTCTCGTGAGCAAATAGTGGTTTTGCTCCGCATGCGCTTGGTTCAAATCAAGATGCGACGAACGAAAAGGGGAAGCGCTGAACCAGGATGCGAAACTCGAGCTAGGAGCACTCAGCGAAACGAAGTACTAACATTCGGTGTGGGTAACATTTGGGAATAAGACTTCGCGAATATTTTTCGTACAATGGCTTATTGCCTTTGGTGCGCTCGGAGCGCGGAGAAGATGTCAGCAACTTCAATAACTTGACGAGATGGGTCAAAGGCGAGGTGCATTTCCCGCCTATAGGTGCTTTTCAAGCCCAGTGCCAGAGCTGAACTAAATCGGGCGCGACGCTCCTTCAGTACGCCGCGCCTCGCAATCGACCCTCCAATCGGAGCGATCCTCCCGGGGGCGACATTTTGTGGACTGTGCCGCTATTTAGAGAGGCACCAAAGCGAAGGCACCCGTTTACGCTACGTGCCACCAAGATTTCGGCCAATAACCCGCCGTCCAACTGGTGGCCGGGCGAGTAGCAGCCAATGAACCGGGCCTGGGCTGGCTCGGCGTTTCTGTAGGCATCCATGGAGACATCATGCGGGTCGTGATTTGCGGAGCCGGCGTGATCGGAGCCTGCACCGCCTACTTCCTCGCTCGCCGCGGCATCGACATCGTCGTGGTGGAGCGGACCGAAGTGGCCGCGGCGGCGTCCGGCAAGGCCGGCGGATTTCTGGCGCTCGACTGGTCCGCTGGCACTCCGCTCGATGCGCTGGCGCGCCGCAGCTTTCACCTCCACGCCGCCCTACCCGACGAGATTGCGGGTGATTGGGCCTACCAGCGCATGACCGCCTATAGCGGGCTCGTCGTCCCCGATCATGTTCGTAGTCACTCACCGGCCAAACTCGATTGGCTTTCCGACGGCGTAGTCGTTGTTGATCGACTCGGTACACCGGAAACGACGGCGATTGTTCACCCGCGCAAATTCACTTCCGCAATGATGAGCGCCGCACAAAGCTACGGCGCCGAACTGCGCGCGGGACAGGTCACCGGGATGGTGCGGAGTGCGGATGGATCTGCAGTTAAGGGCCTGGAGGTCGATGGCGCCGTTTTGGAGGCGGATGCCGTCGTGATCGCGATGGGGCCTTGGTCGTTGATGGCCGCCGCGTGGGTGCATCTGCCCGCCGTCTTCGGACAGAGAAGCCCTAGCTTGGTTTACGACACCGGGCCAGATGTCCCAGCGGATGCCCTCTTCCTCGAATATCACGAAGGGAGTGCCGTGGCTGTAACGGTCGAAGTCTTCCCGCGGGCCGACGGGAGCACACTCATCACCGTCTCCTCAGATAAAGCGCCGCTGCCACTCGACCCGGCGGTCGTTACGGCGGACCAAAACGAGGTTGATCGTCTCCAGGCGATCTCCGAACGGCTGTCACCATTCTTTCGCCCGGACAGGATCATCGCACGGCAAGCCTGCTTCCGGCCGGTCACGCAAGACGGTCTGCCGTTGATCGGCAAAGTGCCGCAGATTGAGGGCGTCTACGTGGCCACCGGCCATAGTGTCTGGGGCATCCTCAACGCACCGGCAACGGGTCAAGCTTTGGCGGAGCTGATCGCCGAGGGCGTTTCGCGCACTACGGATCTGACGCCTTTCGACCCGGCCCGGCTTCGGGCCCTGGAGCCAATATATCGACCTGTCCGCTGAGTAGGTTCAAATCCCGGACGCGCAATGACCGAGACCGATATTCGCTGACGGTGGCCATTTGGCGTGGAAAGTTCGTTCCGAAGCCAAACAGCAGGATAATCCTCGTGCACAAAGATCCCATTCGATACCCAACTTGCGCGTTTGGTCACAGCTGATCCCGCAATCCAAATGATTGAGCGTGATCTATGCTTCTGCATAAATCGAGGTGGCTGAGCCCCACAGTAGCGGCTGATGCCCGCGCGGCGCTCATCAGGCAGTGGCGACACGACAATGCCGGTCGGCCCCGGAGTTTAGGCTAGCTCCAGCAGGCGACGTCTAACGAATAAGGTATCCCGCCGATGGGAATGTCGCAGTTCGAACTAGACTCCTATACTGGCGACGCAGTGCCGGACGCACCGGTCTCCAATGAAATTCCCTTCGTAACAGGGAATTTGCAGGGTAAATTTGCGATTTCGAGACGACGGGAGAGGGTTTCGATCACTGCCGGCGTTGGACGTCACCTAGCATTCAACGAAGCAGATCTGCAGAGCCTCTCGTACGGCAATGTGGGTCGTTTGTATCCCGCACTCTGCGCAGGGGCCATTGCACATCGATTTACTGAACGTCTTTCCTTGTCCGGAAGATCGATTTTTGCGCTCCTACTTCCGCGACTACGAATTGAGACACTGCACGGACTCGACTGAGCTCGCGCATGTCGAGATGGGTGACGATCCAATAGCTGCGTTCAAACACCGTAGCGGGCAGCACGATCTCCAGCTGTTCATCGCGGTGAGCCGCATAGTCGTGCAAAATTCCAATGCCTGCTCCGCCACGAACCGCTTCGAGCTGACCCACAGCCGTCGAGCATTCAAGCCGGCTATAGGTTGGGCCATAAAGCTCCGGCATAAAATTGAGTTGATCCGCGAAAATCAGATCCTGAACATACGTCACAAGGCAGTGACGCTCGAGATCTTCCAGCCGTTGAGGAGAGCCGTGCTCCGCGAGATACGTCTTCGCCGCATAAAAATGCAAGGAATAGTCAATCAGCTTGCGCACCGAGAGCCGCCCTTCGTCAGGTCTCTGAATGGTAATGGCCAGATCGGCCTCGCGCTTCGACAAGGAGAAGGTTCGCGACATCGGTACCAGCTGAACCGTAAGGGACGGATACTTCGCTTTGAGATGACCAAGCCGCGAACACAGGAAGAGCGTGGTGAATCCGTCCGGAGCAGCAATTCTCACTGTGCCCGAAAGCTCGACGTCCGATTGGGAGAGGTCGCCCTGCGCGCGCAACAGCAGGGCTTCGACCTCTTCGGCCGCCTTGTACAATCGATCGCCGGCGGCGGTCAGCACGCTTCCGGTCGTCTGCCGGTCGAACAGGCGAACGCCAAGAGACTTCTCAAGCGCGTTGATCCTGCGGCCGACCGTGGCGTTATCGAGCCGCAACTGCGACGCCGCGGCTGAAAACTGGCCTGCGCGAGCGACGCTTAGGAAAATGCGTATATTGTCCCAGTCCATTTGAAAATCGGCATTCATACCCATCAGGCCAGGTAATCATCGCAGGCAGCGCGGTCGAATGCCATAGCGATCGATATTTGTTTCCTCGACGCCTTGCGGATGAGCAACGATATCCGACGGCGTACTCATCCATACGGCCAATCCAATTGGCCATGCTTATCGACCGATTAGGTCGATGAAGGCTGGATGAGCCACCCAAGCGTCAACCGATCACGCGAGCCCGCCGTAACTCGCTGATTGCTTCCGCTGACAGACCCATTTCGCCCAAGACATCGTCGGTGTGCTGCCCAAGCATCGGCGGCGGCAATCCTGCGTGGCGCTCCGCTCCGTCTATCAGAACCGGGTAACCTATCCCCTTCAGCCGACCTGCGGCTTGGTGCTCGTACTCGACAATAATTCCGGTTGCCCTTGTGTGCGGGTGGTCAAGCAATTGAGCGATCGAATTGATGGGCGCACAGGGAACGCCGACGCCAGCCAGCGCGCCGTTCCAGAACGCGACGGCGTGCTGCGCTATCGCGAACTGGACATGACTGACGGTTTCTTTGCGGTGCGCTACTCGATCAGCATTCGTCCTGAACCTCGGATCATCGACGAATGCGCCCAACCCCGCAACGGTACAAAACTTGCGCCACAGATTATCGTTCGCGACCCCGATCATGATCGGGCCATCGGCAGCTTCGAAAGCCTGATAGGGGCAAAGCGACTCGTGGCTTGAACCACATTTCGGCGGCTGAACGCCGCGTTCCCAATAGGTCTGCAGATTATAGCCCAGCAGGCCAAGTGCGGTTTCGAAAAGTGAAACCTGGACTGCGCCTCCCTTGCCGGTTTTTTCGCGCGCATACAAGAGCGCCAAAATGCCGCTAAACGCATGGACGCCGGTCATCTGATCGATCGGAGATATCGGGCTGCGGATATAGCCACCGTCCTCATCGCCAGTCATGGACATGATTCCGCAAAACGCCTGCAAGATCACGTCATAGCCTGGTGAGTTCTTCAGCGGTCCCGAGCGGCCGAATCCGGAAATGCTGCAGTGGATCAGGCGACCGTTCAAGGCGCGAAGTGTTGCAGCATCGATTCCCAGTCGCTCGGCGACTCCGGTCCCGAAACTCTCGATGGCGACGTCGGCGGACCTTGCTAGCGCATGGACAATCTCACGTCCCCTTTCCGTCTTCATGTCGACGGCGATGCTTCGCTTGTTTCGGTTGGCACTGAGAAAGACCGTGCCAAGGCCAGGCGCCGGGAAAGGCGGCCAGCCGCGTGTTTCGTCACCTTGGCCGACGGTCTCTACCTTGATGATGTCGGCACCGAGATCGCCGAGATATTGGGCGCACAGTGGACCAGCCAGGACTTTCGACAGGTCGAGGACGCGTATGCCAGTCAGGGGTTTTGACACTGCTTTTCCTTACGCTCGGTTGTCTGCTCAATTTACGCTGGCACAAATGCCGGTTCGTCAGTCCTGTCGACCCGACGCAAACACACCACCCATATAGGCGGGAAAGCCAAAATTCCTTACCAGCAGATAATCTGCCGCACGACACTCTTCCTCCGAGAGACGATCCCGCCACTTGTCCGCGGCGACATACGCCCTTGCAAGCCGTTCGCGCAATGCTGTCTTGCCATCGGTGACAGGCTCGGCCTCTAACCAGAAAGCTGCTTGCGAAATGGCACCATCGAACCTCTGCGCCGGGGTGGCTTGTCCGCGAAAGCCGGCGCGAGCGAACGCATTCGCAAGAACGGGATCCTCATCTGCGTCGATTTGCAATGTCTGCGAGACCGCTGCCACGGCTTCTTCGACCGGCAGAGGGATGCCTCCCGCTTTTCGAAGGCGATCATGATCGAGCCTGCCAAGAAACAAGGTCCTGATCATGTTGCGCGGCTCGCGCCGTTGAATGAGTTTCGAGAATATCTGCATCTCGGTGCGAATCGCATCATCGAATGGCAGTGGCAATCCGTTGCTCACGCAATCGAGAATAGCGAGCGGCGCGGGATAGTGACCAAGGGTCTCCCCAAAAACTTCTACACTCTTGCGCTCGATGATCACGGTTGCACGATCGCCATCCAGCGGCCGCCATCCCGGGCGATCCCAGGGCTGCGTCGCGGCGGCGCGGGACAATACCCATTGCTCTGCCGCCCTCACTTCCTCCCCGGCAGGAACCAGTTGATCGACCGCGCCGGCTGTGACAGCGGCTTGCCCGGAAAGTCGCGCACCTTCCAACAGGACCGGAAGCGCCTTTTCGATTCCGATCAGGCGAGGAAGCCGCTGGGTCCCTCCCGCGCCCGGCAACAGTCCGACCAGCGATTCTGGCAAGCCGAATGCTGCTTTTGGGTCATCGACCATAACTCGATGATGCGCGGCCAGCGCGAGTTCCCCGCCCCCTCCAAGCGCCAGGCCCGCAATCGCAGCAGTAACCGGTTTGCCCGCGGTTTCGATTCTGCGCAGCGCGCGGCTAAGAGGAAAGAAGTGGTCGAACGCCACGCGGTCGCGCGTCTCGGCCGGCGCGGCCATGATCATGTCGTAGGCCAATCCCAGCTCGGTGAGATCGGCACCGGCGCAGAACGCCGATGGCTTTCCCGAGCGGATGACCACACCCTTCACGTCACTTTCGCGCAGCCACTCGCTGAAAATGGCGAGTTCGGCAATCGCCGCGTTTGAGAACACGTTCATCGGGCGGCCAGGCATGTCGAAAACGAGGTGCAGAACACCGTTTTCGGCGCGCTCCGCCCTGAATTCCTTCAACTTCTCCAATACCGTCATGGGATTCTCCGCGACAGACGCGATGCGCTATAGCATACTGTATATCTGCGTACTAGTTACAGCGAAGAATTTTGTAGTCACGGAAAGGCTCTTATTGCCCTTGCTGCATGCCCTGCACTAAGCACTTTCAGTGATTCCGGCGCAGCGCGCCACCGATCTTTAGCGGGCAAAAAAGTCTTCGGCTCCGACTTGCCTTCTACCGGCTCTGAACATATAGTACACTACCTAACTAACTCTATGCGGATCCGCAACGATGATAGAACGCACCATCTTCCGCGAAGAGCACAACATTTTCCGGGAGTCGGTCCGTCGTTTCGTCGACCGCGAAATCGTGCCGTTTCACGCCCAGTGGGAGAAGGACGGCATCGTACCGCGGGAACTATGGCTCAAGGCAGGTGCGGAAGGTCTTCTCTGCTGCACCGTGCCGGAGGAATATGGCGGGATGGGCCTCAACTACCTCTTCGACGTTGTCGTGTTCGAAGAATTATGGCGATCCGGCGCGAGCGGCCCGGGATTTCTGATCCACACCGATCTCGTCGCGACCTATCTGCTTTCCTTTGGAACTGAAGCTCAAAAGCGCCAATGGCTGCCGAAGATGGTATCGGGCGAAGCTATCGGTTCGCTCGGCATGACCGAGCCTCACGCCGGCAGCGACCTCAAGGCGATCCGGACCCGTGCGGTTCGCGACGGCGACGATTTCGTCATCAACGGTCAGAAGGTTTTTATTTCGAACGGCCAGCTCTGCGATTTTGTGGTGCTTGCGACCAAGACCGATGGCGGTGCGGGCGCCAAGGGTGTGACGCTCTTCATTGTCGAGAGCTGCCGGCCCGGGTTTCAGCGCGGAAGAAATCTCGAAAAGATCGGGATGAAAGCTCAGGATACTTCTGAACTGTTCTTCGAGAACATACGTATTCCCGCGACCAATATGCTTGGACAAGAGGGCCAGGGCTTCTCCTTGATGATGACGAAGCTTGCGCAAGAACGCCAGGCCATCCGCTCGGCAACTGTCATCGAAACCGTGCTTGATTGGACCGTTGAATATACTTCGGACCGAAGCGTGTTCGGCCAAAAACTCGCAAACTTTCAGAACACGCAGTTCAAGCTCGCAGATCTGAAAACCAAGGCAGCGGTCGCTCGCGTTTTTACCGATAGATGTATTTCGCTCTTCATGGAGGGAAAACTGGATCCAGTGGACGCCGCGATGGCGAAGATGTTTACCTCAGAACTTCATTGCGAGGCAGTCGATGAATGCCTGCAACTGTTCGGGGGCTGGGGATATATGTGTGAGTATCCGATCGCCCGCGCGTATGTCGACGCCAGGATTGTCAAGATTGCGGGCGGATCCGTCGAGATCATGAAGACGATCATTGCTCGTCAGATGTTCGCACAACGTGGCTTCGCGTTGACCAAGAGCGGCTGATCTCGCTCGGCAGGCGGGCGCCAATGGATCCCGCCAAACAAGACGGGCGCGTCGCAAAACAAGGGAGTGAGACATTGAAAGGCTTAGCAGGCAAGGTAGCGATCGTTACGGGTGGCGGCCAAGGCATCGGGCGCGCGATCACCCACCGGCTCGCGGATGAAGGCTGCAAGGTCGCGATTTTCGACATCAATCCCGACGCCGGGGAGGAGACCGCAAAACTCGTACCGAACTCCACAATTAAGACCTATGCCGTTGACGTCGGCGATCGGGTGTCGGTGGATCGCGCGGTCGCGCAGGTCGAGGCAGAAGTCGGGCCGATCTGGGTTCTGGTCAACAACGCCGGCTGGGATCGTCCCATGCCATTCCTGAAGACGGACAAGGATCTCTGGGACAAGATCATCCGTATCAATCTTTATGGTCCGCTGAACACACACCATGCCATCGCGCCGCTCATGGTGGAACACGGTGGCGGACGCATCATCAACATTGCGTCCGATGCTGCCCGCGTCGGCACCAGCGACGAGGCCGTCTATTCGGCCTGCAAGGGCGGCCTTATTTCCTTCACGAAATCAATCGCCCGCGAACTCGCGCGGAAGAATGTCCTGCTGAACGCGGTGTGTCCGGGTCCCACCAATACACCGATGATGGCTGCGGTGCTGGGCGAAGGGGAACAGGCGGTGAAGTGGAAGGACGCGATGGTGCGCGGCATTCCACTGAAGAGAATGGGCGAACCCGATGACTATGCCGGAATTATAGCGCTGCTTGCATCGGACGACGGCAATTTCATCACCGGTCAGGCCATTTCGGTCTCCGGCGGCATGAACATGATCTAACAGATGCGAGGCCAAGACGATGTCAGACCCGACCAAGTTCACCGATGTGATCTACGAAGTCCGCGATCGTGCCGCTTGGATCATTATCAATCGGCCCGAGGTCTATAATGCCTTTCGCGGACAGACCCTGGAGGAACTGATTCAGGCTTTCCACCTCGCCGCCAACGACCGAAACGTATCGAGCATTGTGCTGACAGGCGCCGGCGCCAAGGCGTTCTGTACCGGAGGGGACCAGTCCGCTCACGAGGGACAATATGACGGCCGCGGCGTCGTCGGATTACCCATCGACGAGTTGCAAGGGCTCATCCGAGATGTTCCGAAACCCGTCATCGCGCGCGTAAACGGCTTTGCCATCGGCGGCGGAAACGTCCTGGCAACGCTTTGCGATCTGACGATTGCAGCCGACACCGCTCAGTTCGGTCAGGTCGGCCCCAAAGTCGGCTCCGTCGATGCTGGCTGGGGCACGGCCTTCCTGGCGCGCCATGTCGGCGACAAGAAGGCTCGCGAGATCTGGTTCATCAATGACCGCTACACCGCCGAACAGGCGCGCGAAATGGGCCTGGTCAATAAGGTCGTACCTGCCGCCGAACTCGACGACGCCGTCAAGGATTGGACCGACAAGCTCGCGCAAAGGTCACCCACGGCGATCGCATTGGCGAAGCGCTCCTTCAACGCCGACTCCGACAACATTCGCGGTATCGGCAACCTGGCCCTTCATGCCGTGAAGATGTTCTACGATACGGCGGAATCGAAGGAAGGCGTCGCGGCCTTCAACGAGAAGCGCACGCCGGATTTCCACAAGTTTACGTCCTGACCGGCTGTTCGAGCATGACCTGGTGGTGTCGTTCGTCGTGGCCTCATCGCCCTCTCCGTCCATTGCCTGAGCGTCCTTTGCGGAGGAAAACCCATGTCGTCCCGTAAGGTCATTATTTCCTGCGCGATCACAGGCTCGATCCACACGCCGTCGATGTCCCCTCACCTCCCGGTGACGGCGGCCGAAATCGCGGAATCTGCACTTGGTGCGGCCGAGGCCGGCGCCGCGATCGTCCACCTTCATGCCCGCAATCCGCAGGACGGCCGCCCGGACCAGTCGCCAGAGGCATTCGAGCCATTTCTCCGCGCCATCAAGCAACAATCCAATGTGGTCATTAATCTCACGACCGGCGGCTCTCCCTATATGACCGTCGAAGAGCGGATCAAGCCGGCGGCGGTTTGGAAGCCGGAGGTTGCCAGCCTGAACATGGGATCGATGAATTTCGGCTTGTTTCCGATGCTCAAGCGATACAAGAAATTCAAGTACGACTGGGAACCGGCGATGCTGGAAGGCTCCCACGATCTCGTCTTTCGCAACTCCTTCAAGGACATCCGTTACGCGCTGGAAACGCTCAACAGCACCGGCACGCGCTACGAGTTCGAGTGCTACGACACCAGCCACCTCTACAATCTGCACTATTTCTGGACCGAGGGCTTGGTGAAAGCCCCGTTGTTCATTCAAACCGTCTTCGGTTTGCTCGGCGGAATCGGCGCGCATCAAGAAGACGTCATGCATATGAAGCGCACCGCCGATCGCCTGTTCGGTGACAATTATCGCTGGTCGGTATTGGGAGCCGGGCGCGCGCAAATGCCGGTTGCCGCAATGGCCGCCTCAATGGGCGGCAACGTGCGGGTCGGCCTGGAAGACAGTCTCTGGATCGGTGCCGGCAAGCTCGCGGCATCAAATGCCGATCAGGTCACGCAGGTCCGAAAGATCATCGAAGGATTGGGACTTGACGTCGCGACGGCCGACGAGGCGCGCGAGATTTTGGAGCTCAAGGGCGGCGACAAGGTCGCGTTCTGATCCGTATTCTATCAATGAACTGACGCGGCCGCCGCTCGCCTGCACGAATATACAGGAGACCTCGATGCTACCCCATCGCAGGGTTTACGACGAAGAACACAACCAATTCAGGGAGACGGTCCGGCGTTTTGCGGCGTCGAAGATCGCGCCTGATTTCCAGCGATGGGAGGATGCGGGCATCATCGAGCGGTCACTCTGGGACGCCGGCGGCGCGGCCGGGTTGCTTTGCCCGCAGGTTCCCGAAGAGTTCGGCGGTGCCGGCGGAGACTTTCGGCACAACGCGATCGTCATCGAGGAACTCAGCTACTCCGGCTTCGCAGGTCCCGCCACCGACTTCTCCGTGCACAACGACGTGTGCTGCGGTTACCTGCTCAGCTACGGAACCCCCGAACAAAAGCGAAAATGGCTGCCGCGAATGGTGTCTGGCGAAACCGTCTGCGCGATAGCGATGACCGAACCGGGCACTGGGAGCGACCTGCAGGGAATCCGGACCCGCGCGGTGCGCGAGGGCGAGGACTTTGTGATATCGGGTCAGAAAACCTTCATCTCAAACGGACAAATGTGCGATCTCGTGATCGTCGTAGTTCGAACCGCGCCGGAAGGCGGCTCAAGGGGAATGAGTCTCGTTCTTGTCGAGGCCGACAGGCCGGGTTTCCGCCGTGGCCGAAACCTTGAAAAACTCGGGCATCTTTCCTCCGATACGTCCGAATTGTTCTTCGATGGAGTGCGCGTTCCGGTCAGCAATTTGCTCGGGGCGGAAGGCGGCGCCATGGGCGCGTTGATGAGCGAGCTGCCGCAGGAACGCTTGACTATTGCGCTTCATTCGATCGCCGCGGCGCAGAAGGCCTTCGATCTCACTAAAGACTACGTCCAGCAGCGCAACGCGTTTGGATCGCCGATCGGCAGTTTCCAGAATACCCGGTTCAAGCTCGCTGATCTGAAATCCGATCTTGCGGTTGGCTGGGCCTATGCTGATCAGTGCCTTCGCGAGCACGTCAATCACGAACTGACGACCTATGCGGCATCAACAGCAAAACTGTAGATCACGGAGATGCATGGCCGGGTGGTCGACCAATGCCTGCAGTTTTTTGGCGGCTACGGCTTTATGCGCGAATACGAAATCTGCCGTCTATATGCCGATGCGCGCGTTTTGCGGATTTACGGCGGCACCTCGGAAATCATGCGTGAACTGATTTCACGAAGCCTTTGAACCTCCAAGTGGTTCAGTAGCTTTTCGGCAAGTCGAGCACCTTCTCAGCGATGAAGCTGAGAATCAACTGTTCGGTGATCGGCGCGAGCCGCGTGATGGAAACTTCGCGGAACAGGCGCTCCACGTGATACTCTTTGGCATATCCAAAACCACCGTGGGTCATGATCGCCTGCCAGGCGGCGGCGTGACCCGCGCGGGCGCCGAGGAATTTGGCGCTGTTGGCTTCAGCGCCGCAAGGCTTGTCGTGATCGTAGAGCCAGGCGGCGCGCATCGACATTTGCCAGGCCGACTCGAGATACATCCAGTTCTCGGCGAGCGGATGCTGGATTCCCTGATTTTGTCCGATCGGGCGATCGAATACCACGCGTTCGCGCGCATATTTTGCGGCGCGGCGCAGCGCATCCTGGCCGATCCCAATCGCCTCCACCGCGATCAGGATGCGCTCGGGATTGAGGCTGTGCAGAATATATGAAAAGCCCTTGCCCTCCTCGCCGATCCGATCCGAATCCGGAATAAAGAGCCCGTCGATAAAGATAGCATTTGAATCGACGGCCTTGCGGCCCATTTTCGGAATTCGATGAACATCGATCTTCGAACGATCGAGATCGGTATAGAAGATCGTGATTCCATCAGTTGGACGGGCGCAGTCCTCATAGCGGGTCGTCCGCGTCAGCAGCATGATCTTGTTCGCGACCTGCGCGGTCGAGGTCCAGACCTTTTGGCCATGAATGAGGTAGCCGCCTGGAACCTTCTGTGCGAACGTCTTGATGCGGGTCGTATTGAGTCCGGCATCCGGCTCGGTGAAACCGAAGCAGCATTGATCTTCGCCTGCGACCAGCCGCGGAACCCAGCGGGCCTTCTGTTCCGGCGTGCCCTTCACGACAATCGGATGAGGTCCGAACAGGTTGATATGCACCGCCGAAGTCGCCGACATGCCGCCGCCATGACTTGCGACTTCATGCATCATGATCGAGGCTTCGGTCACGCCGAGGCCGGAACCGCCGTACTGCTCAGGCATCGTAATGCCGAGCCAACCGGCATCAGCCATCGCACGATGAAACTCAAACGGAAACACGCCGTCATCGTCGCGCGCCAGCCAATAGTCATCGCCGAAGCGGGTCACGACCGAGCGAACTCCTTCCCGGATCGCGACATGATCGTCCGATGGTTCGAATTCGTTGACCGGCAGTGAACTCATGGCGTGACATCCTCCCCGACTGAGGCGAGCGCACGTTTCGCCGCGATCAGATGCGGCATGTCGTACATCTTGCCGTCGATACCAAGCGTTCCCGCGTCAGGTTGGGCCGCGAAGGCCGCAACGACGCGGCGCGCATGTGCCAGATCGGCATCGGACGGGGTGAAGCACGCATTGATCGTCGCGACCTGATTGGGGTGAATGGCGATCCGTCCAACAAAACCGTCACGGCGTGCGATCCTGCAGCTTTCCGCGAGCCCATCCTGATCCTTGAAATCCCCATACAGGGTGTCGAGCGCCAGGACGCCTGCTGCGCCGGCAGCAAATAGGCATTGCGCCCGCGCCAACTGATACGGAAACGTCCAACTTCCGTCGGCTTCCTTGTTAGACAACGCGCCCAGGGCCGCGCCTAGATCCTCGGCGCCCCACGTCATGGCAACAAGACGACGGCTGGGGGTTGCATAGCTGCAAAAACCGATCATGGCGGCCGGCGTTTCGGTCGCCACCACAAGCAGCTTCACATGACCCGGCGTAACACCCGCGGCGACCTCCAGCGCATCAAGATAGTTCGAAATCAATTCGACGTCCTGAATACCGCTGACCTTCGGGATCAGGATGCCGTCGAGGCCCGGACGGACAACGGCAGCGAGGTCGTCGAGCGTCAACCCGCTTCCGAGCGGATTGATGCGTACCAGAAACGCCCAGTCGCGCGGGGCGCCGCCCAGAAGATTCTTCACCATGTCGCGGGCAAGCGCCTTGCGCGGCGGGGCGACTGAATCCTCGAGATCGAGAATAAGCGCGTCGGCGCCGATGCCGGACGCTTTCGCGAACTTATGCTCGCTGTCGGCCGGGACAAACAGAAGCGAGCGCAATTTCATGTGGGGCGCCTCATCATCAGCCCGGTGCGGCGGCAATATGCGATTTCCTCATTGCGCTGATTAAAGCCGCGATGCTCGAACGTGACTATTCCCTGGGTCGGCCGGGACTTGCTTTCGCGCATAGCCAAAATCTTCGTCTCCGCCCGCAGGGTGTCGCCGGCAAAGACCGGGCGCGGAAATTTGGTTTCTTCCATACCGAGGTTTCCAACTGTCGTTCCCAAGGTGGTGTCCTGCACGGACAGGCCGATAATCAAACCAAGGGTAAAGATCGAATTCATCAGCGGCTTACCGAATTCGGTGGTCTTGGCATATTCATGATCGATGTGGACGGCCGCCGGATTATACGTCAGCGCCGAGAACAGAATATTGTCCATGTCGGTGACCGTGCGCCTGATCTCATGAACAAACGTTTGCCCAACAGAAAACTGCTCGAAATAGAGTCCCGCCATTTCAGGTCCTCACCTAGAAATCCCAGGATCGAAGCCACCGCTTTAAATGGCAGAGGGCCTCGCCTGTATCGCTTTCTTGCTTGTCTTGCCCGCCATATTTAGCTCAAACTTAGATCGTACACAAGCGTACTAAATCTGAGAATTTGCTCCTGGGGCTAGCAATGGAACCATATCGAGCTTCTAGTCATGGGCAATTTATGACGCCCCCGGGATCAGGAAGCAGCCATGAAGCATTCTGAAAACCATCAAATGCGGCTTGTTGCGCGCCCCGTAGGGATTCCGCAACCTGAACACTTTGCCTTGGTTACAGAGCCATTGCCTCAAATTCGGGATGGACAGATGTTGGTTCGGAACCACTATCTGTCCGTGGATCCCGCTCAGCGCGGATGGGCCAATGACGAAGGCAATTACAGTGCACCCGTCCCCTTGAACACGCCGATGCGGGCCCTCGCCGTTGGCCAAGTCATCGAAAGTCGAGCGCCGGGATTTCCAGAAGGCGAGTTCATCTATGGATGGTTTGGCTGGCAGTCGTATTGCGCGGCGACACCTGATGCAGTGCTGCGGCGTGTGGACCCCTCCACGCGTCCGCTCAGCGCAAACCTGAGCCTGCTGGGTATCAACGGTCTGACCGCATATCTTGCATTTAACCGCCTCGGCAATCCAAATCCCGGCGACCATGTTCTAGTATCGACTGCGGCTGGCAGCGTTGGAAGTTTCGTCGGCCAATTGGCGCGGCTCGCAGGGTGCCGTCCCGTGGGGCTCACGGGCTCGCCGGAAAAGGCCGTAGTGGCGCGAGCACGCTACGGATACGAGGAAATGATCGACTATCGCCAAGAACCCGATATCGCGCTTGCGATCAAGCGCGCATGCCCGGAAGGAAACGATATCTTCTTCGACAATACCGGCGGCATCATCGCCGACGCGGCAATTCGATCCATGCGCCTTAACGGCAGAGTCATTCAATGCGGCACGGCGGCCAATGCATCGTGGTCGCCTACCCCTGCCGGTCCACGTCAGGAGCGCGAAGTTCTGACCCGGCGCTTGCGATGGTCGGGGTTCATTATCTTCGACCACATTGCCGAATTTCCGGCGGCGGCGATCGAGCTTACAAAGCTTGCTGCTCGCAAGGACATCGTCTTCGATGAAGAGATTCTGATCGGTCTTGAACAGGCTCCTTTGGCCTTGGCAAGCCTTTACGAAGGTGCAAACCGCGGAAAGCTCATTGTAAGTTTGGTCGGTTAGCTGCGGCTCCGTGCGGCTTGAGTTTACGGTTTCTTTTTCAAAGCCTCGGGAAGCTTGGAACGATGGAATCCCTCGAAGGGAGCGCTTCGATTGTGCGGCTCGAGCTTCCAGGTATTACGCGCGTTCGGCGTTCCACCATCGACCCGGACGCATGATCCCGTGATGTAAGCCGCAGCCGGCGACAACAAAAACGTGATTGCCGCCGAGATTTCAGCCTCGGTGCCGAAGCGCTGCAAAGGTACTCCAGCCGTAAAATCGTGTAGCTTCTTCTGCATTTCCGGAGTGTAGGTGTCGAACCCGCTGGACACGATGCCTCCGGGAGCAACCGCATTCACGCGCACACCCGAGGCGGACCATTCGCACGCCGCGGTTTCCGTAAGGGTCAGCATTCCGCCACGTGCAGCTCCCGAATGCGCAAATTCGGGCCAGCCGTGCCAGATATCGGCGATGATGTTGACGATAGCCCCGCCATTTGCCTCCATCCAGCGGTTGTAGACTTCACGCATGAAAATGAAGCCGCCGGTGAGGTTACTGCGGACCACCGCTTCGAAACCCTTGGTCGAGATAGTTTTCATCGGCGTTCGATATTGACCGCCGGCATTGTTCACGAGCCCGTCGATGCGGCCATAGGCGGCGAGCACCGCGTCGATGGCAGCGATCACCATCGCTTCGTCGCGGATATCGCAAACCTGAGTGAGGACCTCTCCGCCGTCCTCTTCGATCTCCTCCTTAACCTGCGCGAGTTTTTCGGCGGTGCGTCCAAGGGTCGCGACGTTGGCGCCAAGCGCCGCCAGCTCATGAGCAGTGCAGCGACCAATGCCACTGCCGCCGCCGGTCACGATAATTGTCCGGCCTTTGAAGAGTTCTGGCCTGAAGACAGATTGATACGGCATCGTGTTCTCCGA
>WNFF01000227.1_pt1 | contig 40493 bp, 25 predicted proteins | sample 5400441 | NCBI WGS metagenome assembly WNFF01 (sample SAMN13153345, study PRJNA577476) | soil metagenome | isolation source: 120 cm saprolite under Douglas fir tree site 2 hole 3 replicate 1 | place: USA:California | collected 2015-04-18
TCTACAAGCAGTGGAAGAAAGCGATTGCGCGATCGTTTGACTGGATCGAATCCTGACGGAGGCTGTGACTCATGACCTCACCGCTGCTGGGTGAATTTCTTGGGACGATGATTCTGATTTTGCTGGGCGACGGCGTTGTCGCCGCGGTGCTGCTGAAGCGCTCCAAAGCCGAAGGCGGCGGATGGATGGTGATCACTGCAGGCTGGGCTTTTGCGGTGATGGCGGGCGTGTTCACGGCTATCGCTTGCGGGAGCAGCGACGCGCATCTCAATCCGGCGGTGACGATCGGCTTTGCGGTTCGCGATTCTGATTTTGCAAAGTTTATGCCGTATCTCGCTGCGCAATTGCTCGGCGGGATTGCCGGCGCTGCGCTGGTCTGGCTTCACTATCTTTCGCACTGGAAGGAGACGCCCGATGCGGCGGCCAAGCTTGGATGTTTCTGCACCGGGCCCGCGGTTCGCAGCTTTCTCCCGAACCTGCTCAGTGAAATCATCGCCACGTTTGTTCTCGTCTTCGTCGTTGGCGCAATTTTCTCCAAGAAGGTAGCGGCGGGCGGACCCGCAGCGGGGCTCGGCCCCTACCTCGTTGGCAGCCTCGTCTGGGGCATCGGCCTGTCTCTGGGCGGCCCGACGGGATATGCCATTAATCCGGCTCGCGATCTTGGTCCGCGCATTGCGCATGCCATTCTCCCGATCGCCGGCAAAGGCGCGTCCGATTGGGGTTATGCGCCGATTCCCGTCATCGGCCCTCTCCTCGGCGGAATCGTGGCGGGCTTGCTTCTCCGCGCGCTCGCGATTTCTTGATCCGTTCAATGAATGAAGGGGCGGAGTGTTCATGAGTCTGACGCGATCACTGCTGCTTGCGGCGTCCCAGAATCGCTGGCTGCGCGACCATGCGACCCGCTATCGCTTTGTAAGAAGCAGCGTTTCGCGGTTCATGCCGGGAGAAACCTTCGACGACGCGATGCAGGCGGCGCAAACTCTTCGCGGCAAACAGATTGGCACCGTATTCACGCATCTCGGCGAAAACATCAAGGATCCTGAAGAGGCGCAGCAGGTTGCGGATCACTATCTGGAGGTGCTCAGCCGAATCCAACAAACCGGCGTGAGGGCCGAGATTTCCGTCAAATTGACGCAGCTGGGGCTGGATTTGTCGCCCGCTCTTTGTTTCAGCCATCTGAAAACCATTATCGAACGCGCGCCGAAGGATTCCGTCGTCTGGCTGGACATGGAGGCAAGCAACTATGTGGATGCCACGCTAGACCTCTACCGCCGGACGCTGGGACTGTTTCCAAATGTTGGCGTCTGCCTGCAAGCGTATCTTTTTAGAACCAGGGACGATCTTTCGAAACTGCTGACGTTGCGCCCCTCGATTCGCCTCGTGAAGGGCGCCTACAACGAATCTGCCGAGATTGCGTTTCCCCGCAAGCAAGATGTCGATGAAAACTATTTTGCCCTTGCAAAGGAGATGCTCATCGCAAAAAAAGGAAGCCGGTGCGTGCGCGCGGCCTTCGGGACTCACGATCTGGCGCTGATCCGGCGTCTTTCGGAATTTGCTTCTGCGGAACAAATCAAGAAAGCGGATTTCGAAGTGCAGATGCTGTACGGAATTCAGCGGGCGGAACAAGAACGCCTTGCGAACGAGGGCTGCACTTCGATCGTGCTGGTGGCTTACGGAAGCTATTGGTATCCGTGGTTCGTGCGGCGACTGGCAGAGCGCCCGGCTAATCTCTGGTTCATGGTGCGCAACGTATTTACGGACTAGAATTCAGACGCGATCAGGTTCCCGTATTGGCTTTTGCCACCAAAAGAATTGCGAAAATGTAAAACAAAAACATCAGCGCGAGATACATCTTCGCCTGGCGGCTCGCGCCCGCAAATTCCTTCCAGACCAGGACGCCCCAGAGCGCGGCGACCATGGGCGCGGATTGGCCGATAGCGTAAGAGATCGCCACTCCGGTGAAATTGGCAGCCACCAGATTGAAAACAGTTCCGATGCCCCAGATGGCACCGCCCAGCAGACCTAGCATGTGGCCGGAGGCCGGGCCGCGGAAGAATTCGCCGAAGTTTACAGGCTCACCCACGAGCGGCTTCTTCATGAAATAGACGTTCCAGATGAAACAGGAGAGCAGAGCGCCAAGCGTCAAGAAGACGCCGATGCTGTAGGGTCCGAGGGTGTGTCCCTGGGTCATCGCGTGAGTTACGAAGGGCGCCCAAAGACCCATCAAGACTCCGGAGACGATACAGACAATGATGCTTTTTCGAGTGACGGCGGTGGCGACTTTTTTCAAACTGCCGTAGGCTTTGCCATCGAGGATCACGGCGATGACGGCACACACAACGCCTGCCGCCAGCAAACCTGCGTTCCCCTTGGGCTGCAGTAAGAAACTGGAAACGACGCCGACCACCAATGCGATGCCGATCGAAACGGGAAATGCGATGGCCAGGCCTGCCATGTCAATCGCCGCGACGAGCAGCAGATTCGCCAGATTGAACACTGCGCCTCCGGCCAGCGTATAGAGGAAATTTGCGCTATCCGCCGAGCGGACGTTGTTCAGGAAGCTCGCGGCATCATTCGAGGTGCTTCCCATCGTGAACGCCAGCACCAGCGAGATCAAAAAAATGCCGACAGCGTAGTCCCAATAAAACAATTCGAAACGGTAGTTCTTTACACCTTTATAAGTATTTGCCCAGGAACCCCAACAAATGGCGCTGGTGATCATCATCACAAGGGCAATGCCAAAATCATGAGGAACGAACATGAAAATGTGGCTCCTGCGCGGGCCGGGCGATTCGAACCACTTCTTGCGTTCAACAAACGTCGAACACTCCGCCGTTTTGCCCTTTATTGCACTGGCTGCTTATAGTCAGGGCGACTCCGGCTGTCAAGGACAAAGCTGGGGATTGCATGGCCGCTCCATTGTGCTCGCGGGCGAGAGTTGTTGCAGTTTCCGGATGGAGTTCTTATATAATCCGCGCGCGGAATCATCGGAGGCGAAGCGATGGCCAAGCAATCCCTCATTGCCGTGGTGGGCAGCGCCAACGTGGATCTCACCACGTTCAATGACGTGTTTCCGCGGCCCGGGGAGACGATCTTCGGCAATAAATTTGACCTTGGTTTTGGCGGCAAAGGAGCCAATCAAGCGGTCGCCGCGCGTTTGTGCGGCGCAAACGTGGGAATGGTTGCGAAAGTGGGAAGCGACCTGTTCGGCCCCGCCACCATCAAGAATTTTGAATCGCAAGGAATTGACGCGAAGTACGTCGGAATCGCCGAAGGCGCATCCAGTGGCGTCGCTCCCATCTTCGTGGAACCCGGCGGCCAGAACCGCATCATCGTCGTAAAGGGCGCGAACGATTTACTTTCGCCCGAAGATGTGGACGCGGCTGCGCCGCTGCTTCGTAAGGCGGACACCATCGTCATGCAGTTTGAGATTCCTTTGCGCACGGTCTATTACACGGTGCGCTTTGCCAAAGCCAACGGCATTCGCTGTATTGTGAATCCGGCTCCCGCCCAGGAGGTGGATTTTGCGCAAGTCGGCGCCGCTGCGTATTTCATTCCAAATGAAACCGAAGCGGAAATCACGACGGGGATGCCGGTGAAATCGATCGACGACGCAAAAAAGTGCGCGGAGTTTTTGCTCCGCAAAGGGATGCAGCGCGTGGTCATCACCCTCGGCGAACGCGGTTCGCTGGCGGCCGGGATGGACGGCATGGAGCACGTGCCGACCTTCAAGGTTCAGGCCGTTGATACCACCGGCGCAGGCGATGCGTTCATCGGCAGTTTTGCGGTTTTCCTTGGGGAAGGAATTCCTGAAAAGGAAGCCTTACGGCGTGCAAGTCTCTATGCCGCACTTTCCACGACGAAGGTGGGGACACAAAAATCGTTTTGCACCCGGCCGGAGTTTGAAAAAGAGTGGCAGAAGCGCGGCGCAAGCCTGTAAACCAGCTTTGTCAAAGTGTTAAGATGGGGCTTCGAGAACGCTCTGTCCCATGTGGTGAATAGCTCCGTGACACTACGCGACAACACGAAGACGGAAGGCGCCGCCAGCGAGGTGCGTCAGACCCAGCCGGGCGCGATTTCTCCTTCTGAAACGGCCATCGCCAGGTATGCGGGGCGTGACCTTCAATCAAACCGCGGCATTCCTCTGAACGTGGATTGGGTAAATGCCGTTCGCGTGAACACCAGCGCCGTGGAGCACCGCGCGCAATCCCTCGTAACTCGACGCACGGTGAAAAAAGAGTGGCAGGCCGCGTGGCTGCTGCGCGCCATCACCTGCATGGACCTGACCACGCTTTCCGGTGATGACACGGACGAGCGTGTACTTCGGCTCTGTGCCAAAGCTCGCCAGCCGCTCCAGCAGGAAATCGTGCAAAAGTTGGGCGTCGAGAGCCTGGACATCAAGGTAGCGGCAGTATGCGTCTACCACCGATTCGTCGAGACGGCGCGCCGCGGAGTTGAAGGAAGCGGGATTCACGTGGCCGCGGTCTCTACGGGATTCCCCGCCGGGCTCTCTCCGCTCGCCGAACGAGTCGCCGAAATCCGGCGCTCCGTCGAGGCCGGCGCCGATGAAATCGACGTCGTCATCACCCGCGCTCATGTGTTCGGTGGAAAGTGGCAGTCGCTCTACGATGAGATTGCCATGTTCAAGAATGCCTGCGGGCCGGCGCATCTAAAGGTAATTCTCGGCACCGGGGATCTGCTGACGCTACGCAACGTGGCGCGTGCGAGTCTGGTGGCGATGATGGCGGGAGCAGACTTCATCAAAACGTCCACCGGCAAAGAAGGTGTCAACGCAACTCTTCCGGTCAGTCTGGTCATGACGCGCGCGATCCGCGAATACGCCCAAGAAACGGGAATGGCGGTCGGATTCAAGCCGGCGGGGGGAATTCGAACGGCAAAGCAGTCGCTCGAGTGGCTCGCCTTGATGAAGGAAGAGCTCGGCAATTCCTGGCTGAACGCAGAGCTGTTCCGGTTTGGCGTTAGCGGCATGCTCGCGGACATCGAACGGCAATTGGAACATCACGCTACCGGGCGATACTCAGCGGACTACCGGCATCCAATTGCCTAGGCGCGAGATCGCAAGGTTAACGATGAAACGACTGAGAAGAAGCGCATGAGCATCGTCGAAAAATTCATGACCATGGACTACGGCCCCGCGCCGGAAGATCCGCGCGAAGCTCTCGCCTGGCTGGACCGCAGTGGCCGGCGCTTTTCGCATTTCATCAACGGCACATGGCAACCGCCGGCGAACGGCGAATATTTCGACACCACGGACCCCTCCACCGGCGAGAAACTTGCGTCCGTCTCCCAAGGATCGGCGGCCGACATCGATGCCGCTGTGAAAGCGGCTCGTGCTGCGCTTCCGGCATGGCAGGCACTCACTCCCCACGCCCGCGCGCGCTACCTTTATGCACTTGCGCGGCAGGTTCAAAAACATTCGCGCTGGCTCGCGGTTCTGGAGACACTCGACAATGGCAAGCCCATTCGCGAGAGCCGCGACATCGATATTCCCCTTGTGGCGCGGCATTTTTATCATCATGCAGGATGGGCTCAACTGCTGGAGCAGGAATTTCCGGCCTATACCGCCTGCGGCGTGGTGGGCCAGATCATTCCGTGGAACTTTCCTCTGCTGATGCTGGCCTGGAAGATCGCCCCCGCGCTCGCCACGGGCAATACGGTCGTGCTAAAACCTGCGGAATTTACGTCGCTCACCGCGCTCGCGTTTGCACAAATCTGCCAGGAAGTCGGTCTTCCCGCGGGCGTCGTCAACATCGTCACCGGCGACGGGTCGACCGGCGAAGCGCTCGTGAAACATCCCGAGGTGGACAAAATTGCGTTCACGGGTTCGACGGAAGTGGGGCGTGCCATTCGAAAGGCCACGGCGCAGAGCCACAAGAAACTTTCCCTGGAACTTGGCGGCAAATCCCCGTTCATCATTTTCGAAGACGCGGATCTGGACAGCGCGGTGGAAGGCTTGGTTGACGGCATCTGGTTCAATCAGGGACAGGTTTGCTGCGCGGGCTCGAGATTGCTGATGCAGGAAAGCGTCGCAGACATCCTGATCGGCAAAATTCAAAACCGCATGAACACACTGCGCATCGGTCCGCCGCTCGATAAGGCCATCGATATCGGTGCAATCGTCGCGCGCGTGCAGATGGAGCGCATCCAACGGCTCGTGGATCAAGGCGTCGCCGAAGGCGCTACCTGCTGGCAGCCATCCATCCCCGTGCCTTCGCACGGACTGTATTTTTTGCCGACGCTGCTCAGCAACGTTCACCCGACCTCCGTCGTTGCGCAGCAGGAGATTTTTGGCCCGGTGCTGGCCGCCATGACGTTTCGAACGCCGCGGGAAGCGGTCGAGCTCGCCAACAATACCGTCTATGGATTGGCGGCGAGCGTCTGGAGCGAGAGCCTCAACGTTTCGCTGCACATCGCAGCCCAACTCAAAGCAGGCGTGGTCTGGGTGAACGGCACGAATCTGTTCGATGCTGCGTGTGGTTTTGGCGGATATCGCGAGAGCGGATTTGGTCGCGAGGGTGGCCGTGAAGGATTGATCGAATACCTTGAGCCCATTTGGTTTAAAGAAGCACCGCCTGTTCGAGCGACCCCACTTGCGATCGATCAGCCTCCCGAGCGACATTCGAATGTTTCTGCGCCTCCGATCGATCGCACCGTGAAACTTTACATCGGTGGCAAGCAGGCACGCCCGGATTCGGGATACAGCATGGAAGTACGCGCGGCGGACGGCCGCTTGCTCGGCGAGGCGCCTCTTGGCAATCGCAAGGACATCCGCAATGCGGTCGAAGCCGCGCGCAAGGCGGAAGCGTGGGGCAAGGCAACCGCGCACAATCGCGCGCAAGTGCTCTTTTATATCGCGGAAAACTTGTCGCAGCGCCGCGAAGAAATTTCCGGCCGATTGTCCGATATCGTTGGGAAAAAACAGGCGGGAGAGGAAGTCAGCCTCGGCATCGAGCGCATTTTTTCTTACGCCGCGTGGGCCGATAAGTTCGATGGCGCGGTCCACAATCCGCCGTTTCGAAATGTTGCTCTCGCGATGAAGGAACCTATCGGCACGGTGGGTGTCATTTGCCCCGCGGATACGCCATTGCTCGGATTCCTCTCATTGGTCATACCCGCAATCTGTATGGGCAACACGGTCGTGGCCATTCCCTCGGAGAAGTATCCGCTCATCACGGGAGACCTTTATCAAGTGTTCGAGACGAGTGATCTGCCCGGAGGGGTGGTGAACATCGTCACCGGCCGGATGCCGGAATTGACGAAAACGCTTGCCGAGCACGATGACGTGGATGCCGTCTGGTGCTTTGCCGATGAAGCCAGCGCCGCAACGGTGAAGGCCTTGTCCGTGGGAAATCTGAAGCAGACGTTTACGAACGAAGGCCGCGCCATCGACTGGTTCGATACCAAACAGGGAGAAGGCCGCTGGTTCCTCGAGCACGCCGTTCAGGTGAAGAACATCTGGGTCCCCTACGGCGAGTAATTTTTCAAGCGGTGTCTAAAGCCCTGAACGTCAGCTGCGGTGCCCCCGGCGGAGGGGATCATTCGCATAAGCGCCCCCCGGGTCAAAATCTCAGCTTGATCGGTGAATTTGACTGCATGGCTGCATTGGCCGGAAGTCAACCGGATTGCCGGAGGTGCCGAAAATAGAAAGCCTTGTTCGTTTTCCCAACCAGGCCATCTCCTAATGTGCGACAAAGGAATGACTCATATATCTTGGACTTACACGGAGGTATCCGCTGATATGTCAAAAAGACAGCCCTATACTCCGCCTCGCGTCAGTCGATACGCATCCGAGGCAGAGTATCCTGATCGGACAAGGAATACTGTTAAATCCCTTCGCCAAGAATTAGGGCCACCGACATCCCCGGCATTTGATGTCGCGTCTCAATACGTCGTTGTGGTAGACAGCGACAGGAAATATGTCGAGGTTTCGGACAGTTTCTGCCAACTTGTTGGATACCAACGTGAAGAATTGCTAGCCAAGCGATATGACGACCTGACTGCACCCAATACAAACGATATCCCGAAAGTCTTCGGCTTGTTTGCGAGGCAAGGATATATGCACGGTCTGTGGATGCTCGTTAGCCGCGAGGGAACTCGCATCCTGGTCCGATATGAAGCCTGGCTTCGACCCGACTCCTACATCGAAGGACGCATGGAGGTCGTAGGCGCAGGGTATTGAATGACTGGCGTTTATTTGGCGGTTCTACCGATGGGTTTTCTGTGCATCCAAAAATGCCGGCACCATGGAAAGCAGCCAATCCCTGCGCATCATTACCCCTACATGAGAGGTCCCCGGAAATACTGCTAGCTGTGAGTCAGGCATCCCGGAAAGGTCACCCATTACCCCACCTCCCCGAAGGCGGAACATCTCTGCGGCATGTTCGAGCCGAATGCCATCGGAGTCTCCGAGAATAATCAGCGTGGGCGATTGGAGTGACTTCGCTTGGGCAGTGAAATCATAAGCCACCGTACCCAATTGCTTTATTTTATTGACCAGTTGCGGCCATTGTTCGGGGTTAGGCGCAAGACGGTCGTATTCTTTTTTGATGGGCGTTCCTTCAAAAAGTTCAGGCGTAATATTGTGGAGCGCAGCTCTTGTTTCAGCACTCCAACCATCCGACTTGAACACTGCAGAAGCAATCACCAGCTTGCGAACCAATTGCGGGTGGCGGATAGCCAGTTGCAGCGCAACACCACCGCCCAGACTATAACCAAGGACATCGGCACTATCTGACTTCAGATACTTTAGAAGCTCCGCGACATCGTCGGCGAGAGACTCAAAAGAAAGAGGGCGATCAATATCCGCGGTGCGGCCATGACCCTGCAACTCCACCGCAATAACTTTCCTGGTTTTAGAGAACTCGGGGATAAGCTGGCCGAAAGCCAAATCGATGGTCATAAATGAACCATGCAACAAGACCAGCGGTTTACCCTCACCATGAATTTCGTAATACATCTTAAGGCCATTCACCGGGGCATATCCTGTCTTGGACACCACGCCTTTTGTAAGCGCTCCTTTCGACTTCCGAACTTCGGCAGGATTGGCTTGTGCAAAGGAAAAAATAGGCGCTGCCAGACAGGCCAAAACTGACACTGCAAACGTGACAACAATCCTTCGAGACATATCTCGTCTCCTGTGGTTGAAAGATAGGCTGTATATTTTACTGATTTTCATTGCCCAAGGACACCACGCGCCACGCGAGCTTTCTTTCCTCGGTCATTGGAATCCCCGCAGTTTGAAATTAGCCTGGGATTCAGTTTGAATTCACAACCTTCACAACCAAAACCGAAAGCAGTTGCATGAAGAAAAGCAGCATGAAGGTGTTGAATTTGAGGCCGGATAAATGGTCGGGCGAATGGATTTGAACCATCGACCTCCGGGACTGTTATCTAAGAGCATTTTTCAGGTTTATCCGCGAAAAGGCTCTCGGAACGACGCTGGAGCACGCGATGATCAATTCGTTCGGGTTCGGTGGACCAATGCATCCCTCATCTTCCGCGCTCCGACGCAGTAGCCCGGCTAATCGAGCGGAAGCGGCTCGCCGGGAAGCTCGCTTGAGCGGTACAGGGCCTCGACGAGCGCCATGGTTTGAAACGCATCTTCAAAGTGCGAAGGCAACGTGGAAGCGGATCCCTCAACGAAGCACTGGAGAGCGCCCATGGTTCCCATGAAAGCGTCGGGAAAGTTGTTCCCGCTAACCGGGACGGACCGCCAGCGCGGCGAGTCTGAGCCACGGTCGGCGTATTCGGCGGTATCTGGCTTCCCGGCGGGATAGTCCAGGTTAACGCCCATAGTGATGCGTGCCGCACCATTAATCCCCTCCCATTGGATGAAGCTGTGCTGATGCTCCGGTCCGAAGTTGTGGTTGTGATTGGTGGCGATGAAGACGCGCTTGGAGTTGCCGTAATCGAGGATGGCAATGGTCTTTGTGGCCGCGAGGTCTGGTGTGTGCGGGTTCTTCACGGTGCGTGCGTAGACTCCCCGCGGATTGCCTAGCCACGAGCGAACAAGGTCGAAGTAGTGAATGCTGTGATAGAGGATTTCAAGCCTGGGTGCGGTGGCAAGAAAGGACCAAAGACGCCAAGGGGTATAAGTGCTGGTCTGGACTTCGATGTCGTGGATTTCACCGAGCAGACCACTGCTCGCCAGTGCGGCGACCGCGAGATTATTGGGAGAGTAGCGCAGAGAGAAGTTTACGGCGGCAGCGAAACCCTTGCTCCGGCAAAGGTCGCGGATGATGCGAGCCTCTTGGAGGGTTTCACCCATGGGCTTCTGGATGAGCACGTTCGCGCTGTCGCGTAGCTGCGGAAGGATGTGGACAAGCTGGGAGGCGGGAACCGCCACATCGAAGATGGCGTCATCGGGAGCGAAGCGCACAGTTTCAGCAACGGAGCTGAACGAATGGAGAATACGACGCTCGGCTGCGAGCGCCGCTGCTTTGTCTCCATCTTGATCCATTAGGCTGATGACGGGGAATCCCGCCTTTTCGTAAGCCGGCAGATGTGCGGCGCGAACGATGCCGCCGGCGCCGATGACAACGATGGGACGGACCTGCTTTGGGCGGGGTTGCCGGACTGTTTGAACGGCTGCGGCAATCCGCGCATCAAGATTTTCCGTGGTGGGAGAATTTAGCATCGTTGGATCTCCGTGTGAGACGTCTTTGAAGGTTGCAGCAGGCAGTAGTTCCGCTGCGTGATCGGCTAATGTTGACTGGGTCGCTCGCGTCCGGAGTTCTCCAGGGCCCTCCTGATGATCGTCGCTGCCTGGGCACCCATGATGGCCGAACCAGCCTTGTTGAAATGAAAGGCGTCCTCATAGAGGTCGGGATGCTGCGTCATGAGAGCGTGTTGGTCGTCGAGGGGAATTCTCTCCGCTTCGATGAAGGCTCGGGCTATGGCATTTCTTGCGTCAATGCGGGAATTCGAGGCGCCGTTGGGTGCCTCGGGTTTGACCGGGGTGATTGAGGCCCAGATGAACTTGCCGCGACCTGGGAGTGCCCGAATGGCTTGCAGAAAGATGGAAAAGCCGGACTTGAATTGCGCTTCGGTATAGCCCCAGCCGTGCAAGCCGTTGTTGAAGTGAACTACGGCGAAGGAGACACCCTGCAGAGCGCCGAACTCGGCAATCTGGCGCGGAAGGCGGGTATCACCCACGGATGTTGAAGACGCCAAGAGGTAGACATTGGCGATGCCGCCGAGGTCTTTGCTTACCTGCGGGAAATAATTGCGTGTGATCGAGTCGCCGAGAAGAAGGACGTTGGGCAGCTTGGGGTCGGCGAGTTGGGGACGAACTTCCCAGGTCCACTCAATCTCCTCGGGAATAGAAGTGTAGTCTTGGGCGTGAAGGAGTAAGGGACGGACCACAAGACTGAGAGAGAAGATAACCCACAGTCGAAGAACGCAGCGGGCTGCAGAGATTTTCCGGAGTCGCGTTCCAATGTGAACTTTATTGTTCATGACGCTTTCTCAGAGCCTCTACAACTTTCAAAGAACGGCCTACACGCTGCCAGCTGCGAGCAGCACAATGGCAACCGTCAGACCTGCGATGCCTGAGCCCAATAGCAGTCTTGCAGAACGGGTGGCGTGCTTCCACTCGCCCGTCAGAGCTCCTGCCAAGGTAGCGGTCATGATCATGAAGATCTGTAACAGGCCCCATCCGACGGATGTGCCCAGTGCACCGAGGTAGGTTGCGCTCATTCCATACAGGGCAAATGCCCCCATCCAGAGAACACCCATCAGGGAAGACCGCAAAAAGTCTGGCGGTGTAGAGCGGAACAAAGCCCAAGTCTGGTTCTCGGCAAGCAGCCACAAACTGTAGGCGGCGTTGGGAACGAGGCCTCCCGCTAGCGCAACCGGCCAAACTGCGTAAGCGGCGTGCGCGGGCTGGTTTCCGAACACCACGGCCGTCTTGGCAATATCTTGTCCAAAGGTAAACGAGTAGTTGAGCATGGGCGCCATCAGGCCACACAGCACGGCAAGAAAGATGGCCCCAAGGTAGGATCGGTGCGATGGACTCTGATGAACGGCGGCCGCACGTTCCTTGATTTGACCACTCCACGCGGTCAAGAAAATTCCGATCGACATGATGACGACACCGCTCAAGATCAGTCTTAGTGCATGTTCCTTGGCGAGCTCCCGTTGTTGAACGAAGAGTGGAACCAGCGTTCCGAGAACTGCGCCGAGGCCGACGATGATCGCGTAGGCGACACCCAGACCAAGGCGCTTCACAGAAACGCCGAAAAGAATTTGCGCGATTCCCCAGCCAGCACCCAGCAATATCGGAATCGCAAGCTGCCGAAGGGCCAGAGCTCCATACACTTCGAACAGGCGGTCCACGAAAGCAACGGCAAGTATCCAGGGAATGATTACAAGAGAGACCACGCTGAAAACAAGCCACACGTTCTCCCATTTCCAAGCACGCACAAACTTGGACGGAAGCATGCAAGTGCCGGACATTAACCCCGCCACCATTACCAGAGAGACACCTGCCACGACAGGATGACCCATCAGTGATTCCCACCCAGAAACAAGTTCAAGTCGCATGATGCACCCGGTTCCTGCGGAGTTTTGTAACAGCCGTCCGCAACCGACGCCGGGAAAACGAAGTGACTGCGCAGGTGCGGAATGTGCTCCAGGAAGGAGAGCTCATGCCCCAGCGCAATGTGATTGAACAAGACGAGGTGTTGATGCACCTGCCCCATGTCCCCTACATGTGGAACTACCGGAAGTAAGAACTTCTTCGCAAGGAGACTGACAGTGAGAAACTCGCTCACGCCCGCCAGCCTGGTGCAGTCGGCCTGTACGTAGTGAAGGGCCGAAGCCTGCAGAAAGTTCTTAAACATGACTCGATTCGGAATATGCTCGCCCGCCGCGATCTTAATGGGGGCGATTTCGCGCGCCAGCACGGCGTGTCCATGAACGTCGTCGGGATGAGTGGGCTCTTCGATCCACGAAGGCCGGTACACCGCAAGGTCGCGCGACATCCGGATAGCGACCGGAAGACTCCAGCGCTGGTTGGCGTCGAACATGAGAGCGCCGGACTCACCAATGCATTCCCGAAGAATGGCAGCTCGCCTTAGATCGCGACGCCCATCATCGGATCCTACTTTCAGCTTGAAAGCTTTGAAGCCCGAGTCAAGAGCGCGTTGGGTCAGGTCCCGGACCTTTTGGTCATCGTAGGCCATCCATCCCACCGACGTGTCGTAGCCCGGATAGCCACTCTGCAGAATCGGAATGCGCTGATTGCGACTTGCCAGCTGGCCCTGTAGCAGTTCGAGCGCGTCTTGTTCGCTCAATACCTCTTCCAGATAGCTCAAATCCAGAAGACGAACGATTTCGCCTGGACTGAGATCGAGGAGCAATTTCCAGAGAGGTTTACACCGGCTTTTGGCCCAAAAATCGAAACAAGCGTTGGTGATGGAAGCCAGCGCAAGGTGAACCACACCTTTGTGAGGTCCGAGCCAGCGGAGCGATGGGTCGTCTGCCAGCTTTCGAGAGACACGCCCAAAATCTGCCATGAGCTCTTCGATGGCGGCGCCCACAAGCGGCTTGGCCAGCATCTCAATTGCTTCGCACACGAGCTTGTTGCCATTGCCAAGGGTGAGCGCGATCCCGGTTCCTCGAAGACCGTTCTCACCCGCCAACGACGTGACCGCGAAGCTATATTCAGAATTCGTGTGGACGGAATCTGTACCCGCTCCAGGGGGTAGCGGAAATCGTGCGTCGTGTGTCGAGACCGAACGGATCGCTGCGTCAGGCATCGCGATCTCCGCCACCGGTCAGCGCGATGCCTTCCCGTTCGAGGTCATCCGGCATGAGAATTGCGGTTCTCCCAGTTGTCGTAAGCCGTTTTGGCAAAACGCGCCATCGCTTTCTTCACGTACTGCTCTGCAACCTCGCCCTCCGCCTCGCGCACAAGGTCGATGATCCGTTGGTGCGCTTCCAAGTCCCGGTCCCACGGAGAGGTTGTTTGCCCGCTGGCCGCGACTCGCATACGCACGAATGCAAAGAACGGCACGAGAAGGCGGCGACTCTGCTCGACGATAAACGGGTTGCCGGAAAGTTCACAGAGCCCCAGGTGGAATTGAAGATCATATTGCAGCAGCGCTTCGCAATTTCCCTCATTTGCCGCCTGTCGCATACGATCCACCGCCGACTGAATCTTCGACAGGTCGGGGCGCATCTGTACCGCCAGACGAGCCGCCAATCCCTCTAGGGCTCCCCGGAGCTCATAGAGTTGTGCAACATCCTTCTCGGTCAGGTGGACAACTCGCGCACTTCGCCCGGACTCTTTATTGACGAATCCCTCTAGGGCCAGGATGTTGATCGCTTCGCGTATCGAGCCCTGTGCTACTCCGAATTTCTGGGCCCACTTTCCCTCAACGATCCGGACTCCTCTGGGCAGCGAGCCGTTCATGATTTCTGTTCGTAAACGGTCCGCCAAGTCGTGTTTGACGAAGCCGTTTCCCGTAAGTGCGGAATGAGCCGGCATGAAATAAGTGCTTAAATCTTGACATCGCGAAGTATAGTCACGTATAAGCTCCAGTCAAGGAGATTTTAAGCACTTGGTTGTGGGGCAGGAATGGAGGAAGTTTCTCCATCTCGATCGACGTGCCGTGACATTCAAAAGCGGAGACTAAGGGACATGAGCGCCTACTCGCAGCATCGACGGGATTTCATAAAACTCGGACTTACCGCGTCTTCGCTTTCCTTCGCGCCAAGTCTTGCATGGGCCTTCGGCTCCGAGCAGGAGCGGACGACTTGGTATCGCAATGCGAAATTCGGGATGTTCATTCACTGGGGGCCCTATTCGCTCGCAAGCGTTGAGGCCTCGTGGCCGATTATGAAGCCACCGGCCGGCGGCATCACAGAAGCGGAGTATCGGGAACTTCCCAAGCGATTCAATCCAACGAAGTTCGACCCCCACGCCTTCGTTGATCTGGCACGCGCTGCCGGCCAGCAGTACATGGTGTTTACTACCAAACATCACGACGGCTTCTGTATGTTCGATACGCCCTTTACAGACTACAAGATCACCAACACTCCCTATGGCAAGGACATCGTCAAGCAGCTGGCGAACGCATGCAAAGAGCGAGGCATGCCCTTGGGTTTCTACTACTCGCCGCCCGACATGCACCATCTGGCGTTCCGCGATACATCGAAACTGGCAAAGGAAAACTGGAACGGTGAACCCGCTCGCCCAGAATGGCCTCTCTATTTGGACTACATGCAGTTGCAACTGACCGAGCTTCTGACCGGCTATGGTCCGGTCGCGCTGATCTGGTTCGACGGTCTACACCACCAGGAGAAATATGGCGGGATTCGGTTCTTAGACCTGATCCGGAAACTGCAACCAGCTACGCTCGTGAATGATCGAATTGGTCTCCCGGGAGACTACCAGACGCCGGAACAGTTCATTCCTAGTGCCATACCGACCAAGGATATCCACTTTAATGCCGTCGATACGAGCGTCCAACAGAAATTGAAGACCGCCATCCCCAAGCCCGAGGACTTTCAGTTGTGGGAAACCTGTATGACCATCAATAACACCTGGGCTTACAACCTGCACGATCACGAGTACAAGTCAGCTCAGGTGCTCATTCGATCGCTGGTGGAAGTGGCAAGCCGTGGCGGAAATTTCCTGCTAAACGTGGGTCCGCAACCCGACGGCGTGATTCAGCCGGAGTTTCAGGATCGTCTCCGCGCGATCGGAGACTGGCTCGCGGTCAACGGCGATTCGATCTACGGAACGACGTATGGGCCCATACAGGGCGTTCCGTCTATTAGAGTGACGGCGAAGAAGGACAAGATTTTCATCCACACTTTCGAATGGCCATCCGCGCCCCTCGAGATCAATGGCCTGCAAGAAAAAGTGCTTTCCGCCTACTTGCTTGCGAACGGGCAACCGCTCAAGATTCGTCAATCAGAGGGCAAACTCCAGCTCGACCTGCCCTCACACGGGCCCGACCCGAACGTAAGCGTTATTGCTCTCCGAATCTGAGGAACGCTGCTTATCGTCGATTTGCAGCGAACTAGGAAACCGGCGGTTCCGCTGCCCCTGTCATTTACTCAGCTTTTCGAGCAGTTGAAGCGCGGCTGTGATATCCGGATCTTTCGGCGTGAGCTTTAGCGCTTCGAGTAGCTCAACGCGGCCACTCTTTAGGTCTCCGGACCGGCAATAGATTAGCCCCAAGTTTTTATGCAGGAGGGCTAATGCGCTGCAGTCGCCGCAGATGCTCAGCCCTTCTTGTAACTGCGCGATGGCTTGTGGCCAGTCATGAGCAGCCGCCGAAGACAGCGCGAAATTTCCGAGCGTCTGGGCGCGGTCCATGATGTGACGCCTGGTTTGCAGCGCTTCAAAGCGATCCTGAAGGACCTTCGCTTCTGCTGCGCCCATTTGCGTCAGCAGCCGAGAAAGGTTGTAGAGTGCCTCACCATGATCCGGATTCATTTCGATCACTTTGCGCCAATACTGAATGGCCCTCGGACGATCGCCGCTGCGCAACAAAGCCTGTCCCAGCATAAACAGCGCGTCGGCGTTGTTCGGATCGGTGGTAACTACCTTTCCGAAGAGATCAATGGATTTCTCCGTTTCTCCCGCTTGTTTGGCGATGATTCCAAGTAGATACCACGCGTCTGGAAGGTTCGGATCGAGCCGTGTGGCTGTCTCGAGCTCAGGTTTGGCTTCTGGGTTTCGCTGCAGATCGACCAGAGCTCTTCCCTTGTTGTAGTGCGGAGCGGGAGCGCCTGGAGCGAGTTGTACCGCCTGCGTAAATTCCCGGAGGGCACCTTCCAAATCAAACTGATCGGCGAGAGCGATGCCGAGATTTAGGTGTGCATCCGGGGACCGTGAATCAAGCTCGACGACCTTCCGAAAGTCCGTGATGGCTGCTGTCGGTTGACCAAGGCGAGTAAGCACCATGGCTCGCGAAGTGAGGGCCCTCGTGTTGTTCGGTTCAAGACGCACGGCGCTTTGAAGTGCCAGGTTTGCTTCTGGAAATCGCGACTGGCTGGCCAAGACCAGGCCAAGGTTGACAAACGCTTGAGCATATTGAGGATTGTTCTCGGCCGCTTGCCGGAACAGCTTTTCCGCCTCAGCGGATTTGCCCTGCTGCCCATAAACGACGCCGAGATTGTTCTGGGCTTCGGCGTATTGGGGATCCAGTGACGTTGCGGTTTTGAACCGCATCTCAGCCTCGTCCATCCGGCCCGCCTGGAGACTCAAGAAACCAATCTGATTATGCAAAGGAGCGAACGCAGGGTCGACAGCTACCCCTTCCTCCAATGCTTCGCGCTCGCTGCGATAGTCCCCTAGACGATCAAGTGCCAGGCCAAGGTTGTAGTAAGTCCGTGCATTTTTCGGATCATCGGCAATCGCTTCGCGATACAAGGCCACGGCGCGCCGCGCCTCACCGGTCTGCAAGTACTGATTCGCTTGGTTTGCCTTGGTTTCGGCGACGTTTTGGCTGATGCTTTCTCGTTTTTCGTTCTCGAAGGTTTGTAGCTCGGCGCGAGCTTGTTCCGGCTCTCCCATGGCCCTGAGCACGCCGGCTAATTGAAATCTCGCCTCGCTTGATTCCGGCCTGAGCTTCAGCGCGATCTCCAGTTGCTTACGTGCTTCTGCGGTCTTCCCCAGCTTGGCAAGAACAAATCCGAGATTATACCGACTATCGTAGTTATCCGATTTTAGTGCAACGGCTTGCCTGAGGGGGGCTTCTGCATCCGCGTAATTCCCGAGGCCGCGTTGCACGACTCCCGTCAGATACAGCGCCGCGAAGTCACGTGGCTTGCGTCGAGCGTATTCTTGGATTAGCGGCACAGCCGATGGGAATTCAGCGAGAATTGCCAGCGCTTCCACCAGGGAAACGCGAGCGACATCATTATTCGGATCAAGACGTAGCGCGTCCCGGAACTGGTCGGCTGCTTCTCGATAGCGTTCCTGCTGGGTGTAGACAATTCCGAGATTCAAGTGCGCCAGAGAAGACGATGGTTCTTTGCGAACAACCCGCGAGAGGATTTGCAGCGCTTCGTCATTGTTTCGATTTCGTGCGTACGCGGTTGCCAGATTCAGCTGCAGCGTGTCGTCCGGCGGCGCGTTTCGCAGATAAGCGATAGCCGCCGAGTATCGCTTCTGTTCGATCAACACCTTGGTCAGACCATCAAGGGCAGGAACGGATTGGGGGTCTATCCGGAGCGCGGTCTTGAACTCCTCGATTGCGGCGTCGGTTTCATTCAGCTGACTGAGCGAAGTCCCTAGTGCGGCGTGCGATTGTGGCAGTTCGGGTTTCAGTTGCACCGCGGCCCGGAATTCGCGAGTGGCGCGTTCCGCATCGCCACTCTCCAGATACGCAAGACCGAAGTTGTAGTGCGCTTCCCACGAGTTGGGCGCAAGACGGAGCGCTGACTGAAACGCGGAAAAGGCGCACGAAAACTCTTTGCGCTGTCCAAAGTACGCACCCAGCGCATCGTACGCCGCCGCTGATGGCTGGGTTGCCAGGGCCCGCTCCAATGCAGCGGGCCGCTTGCAGTTCTCGTCTCTTTGAGCCGCGACGGTTCGCAAACAAGAACCCTGAACGACGAGAACGAACCACAATATCGTCGAAATCAATCTGCCGTTGCTGGCCGTGGGAAGCATTCTCGATCCTGCTAGGCGACTTTTCCACCAGTTCCTAGAAGGACGGACCTAGGCGGGGCACTCGGCAAAGGCACCAAGAAAGTTCAGGCAGGAGCTCAGTCGCTCGAAGTGACGTCTGGTGGTTCTCAACCCTGACTTGTTTCGTTGCGCTCCTTTCGACCACACAAGACCAGAATATCGAATACTTGTCAAACGCGACAGAAGCAAAGCAAACTACGCGGTCAGCGAGCCTTGCCGCACGGAGGGTTTCGACGAACAATGATGATCGGGATAAGAAAGATGAGACCGGACGAGCAGTCGGGGAGGAAGGCCGGGACCTGTCGCATTATCTTTGCCTATGTGATTGCTGGTTTGGCCTTCGGCGCTTGCCAAGCCTCCTATGCACAAGGAATGGCCACTGGAGGCACGGCGGTTCCCGCCCGGCCACTGCCTCCGGGCATGAAGGCACCGGTCGTTCGCTACGAGGATGTTGCAGCGCGAGCGGGTTTGGTAGGCATAAACGTCTCGGGGGCGGAGCGCGGCAAACAGTACATCGTGGAAACGACTGGGACGGGAGTCGCAATCTTTGACTATGACAACGACGGCCTGCCCGACATCTTTCTCGTGAATGCTGACCGGTTGGATGAAACTGGCCCCAAGCCGTCACACTTTCTCTATCACAACTTGGGTGGCTTAAAGTTTGAAGACGTAACACAGAAGGCCGGGCTGGCTCACACGGGTTGGGGCCAGGGGGTCTGCGTCGGCGATATCGACAACGACGGGCACGCGGATCTATTGATCACGCAGTGGGGACAGAACGTCCTATACCACAATCTGGGGCACGGCGCTTTTCGCGACGAGACGAGAGCGCGAGGGCTCAACCAGCCAAAACCCAGGTGGAGCACCGGCTGCGCCTTCTTTGACTTCAACCGAGACGGTTATCAGGATCTCGTGGTTGTTCACTACGTGGACTTCGACCTCAAACAGACTCCGCGTCCCGGCGATAAGACGCAATGCCAGTGGAAAGGGCTGCCTGTCTTATGTGGGCCCCGCGGACTGCCTGCGGAAACCATATCGCTGTATCAAAACGATGGCCACGGAAATTTCAGCGATGTCTCCGACCAAGTTCATATCACCGGACCGAAGAGCTGCTACGGTTTCACGGCACTGATCTCGGATTTTGACAATGATGGGTGGCCCGATATCTATGTGTCCTGCGATTCCACGCCAAACTTGTACTATCACAACCTAGCGGGCAAGAGCTTTGAGCAGATAGGTGCGCAGGCGGGCATTGCCTATAATGAAGACGGCCGCGAACAAGCAGGAATGGGTGTGACGGCAGGGGACTTCGATCGCGACGGCCTGCTGGATATTTTCAAGACTAACTTTGCAGACGACACGCACACTCTGTACCGAAATCTGGGTGGAAATAACTTCGACGACGCTACCATTCCTTCCGGATTGGCGGTGAACACCAAGTATCTTGGATGGGGCGCCGCATTTCTGGATATCGACAACGACGGATGGAAAGACTTGGTCGTGGCCAACGGTCACGTGTATCCGGAGGTCGATTCCGGACACACCGGGGAGAAATTCAAGCAAAGACGACTCCTCTATTGGAACCGAGGCGACGGTCAGTTTTTTGACCTCTCCGGGGCGAGCGGGCCTGGAATATCCGACGAGCACTCCTCCCGGGGGCTCGCCGTCGGCGACTTGGACAATGACGGCCAGCTCGAAATGGTCGTAGTCAATATGAATGAGCCGCCTTCGCTGCTGAAGAACGTCGCTCCCCGCATCGGCAACTCTTTACTCGTCAGATTGGTGACGCCCTCGGGAAGCGATGCCATTGGAGCTCGCGTCACCCTGGTTGCCGAAGGGAGAAAGCAGATTGACGAGGTGCGCAGCGGAGGCTCGTTCATCTCCCAGAACGATTTTCGGCTGCACTTCGGTTTAGGAAAGGCGGACTCCGCCGACCTGTCTGTACGTTGGACGGACGGCAAGAATGAAAATTATCCTGGGGTAGCGGCCGGTCAGATCGTGACCATCCAGAAGGGGAAAGGCATAGTTGGCAAGCAGCAATTTGTTCGGCCAAGCCCCTAAACCGGATTCACGTGCAGGCAGGTCGTCGCGATCGCGGGCCTAGCATACCCTGCGAGTCGCAGCAGAGAAGATCGGCGATCCATCGTCAATTGGAATGGTCTTAGTCTTTCCGCGGCGGCACCGGAGTTCGCTGGCTCAACTTCGCGTATTTTTCTGCCAACACTGCGTCTCCTAGGCGAGCGTAGATTTGTCCGAGCAACACATAGAGTTGAAGATCAATGATGATTCCCCGCGAATCACGAATGCTGGCCGCCCTCTCCGCGTCTTCTCGAGCCTGCTGATTGTTTTTGAGTCGCAGGTTCAGCCTTGCGCGTTCGTACCACGGAGCGCGAAAATCGGGAGTCAGCTCCACGGCACGGTCCAAGTGCTGCTTGCTGGCGGTGAGATCGTTGCGTTTCATTAGAAACCGTCCGTAGTTGTAATCAAGAAAGGCGTCGAAATGAGGACCTGGTTGATTGGCGGCCAAGCCCTTGCGATAAGCGAGGTCCGCGCGCTCCACCTCGCCGAGAGGTTCTAGATCAAGGGCCAGATAATCCCACGCCCGAGCATCCTGCGGATCGGCTTCCACGACCTTCTGGAAGTGTTGCACGGCATCGGCCAACCGCTTGAGGCGATCGTAGATCGTCGCAAGCCGAAACTGCGCCTCTGCATTTTGTGGATCAAGCCGGCAGGCTTTCTCGAGCAACTCCCTGCCCTCCTGTGTTTGTCCTTTCATGTCCAGGATCTCGCCGCGTACTGCAAGCGCTACTACATCGTTCGGGTCTCTTTCCAGCGCCTGCGTCGAAAGGATATCTGCTCGCAGGTATTGCCCGCGCTCCAGCAGGAAACGCGCATGATAGGAGTAAGCTTTTGCATCCCTCGGAACGAGATCCGCATAGCGCAGAAAGAAATCCTCGGCTTCGGCGGGCCTACCGTTTGCTGCCGCGACCCGTGCGTTTGCCAAAATCACCTCCGGACAGTCGGCGAGCGTGCGCTTCATCTCGTGGAGCATTTGCTCAGCGCCACTGACATTTCCAGCTGACAGCTCCTTCCAAATCGAGGCCATCAGTTGTTCGGCGCCGCTGCAGGATATTGCGCGGACCTGTTGTGGAAGAACAGAGGCTAGCAGGAGAAGCATCATCGCTGCCCTCATCCACGCACTACCTTTCCGTGACCTTCAGGATTTGATCGGCCTTGATGTTTCGCAAGACCTGCAGTGTTCCGCTGGGCCAGCGCAGTTCAATTTCCTTGACTAAAGAATCATGTCCTAATCCAAAGTGTGCGCGCTTGTCGGACGAACTGGCGTAGCTGCCCGCCGTTGTGACTGCGTTGTACTGAACCAGGCCGGATTCGCCGGTTAATTTGATCCGCGTGCCGATGCCATCCCGATTACTCTTAGCGCCTACCGTTTCAATGGCGATCCAATGATTACCGCCCGGCGATGTGTTGTAAAGAATCTCTACCGGGCTTCCGATCGCTGAGATTACCACGTCAACTTTTCCGTCGTTGTTGAGGTCCCCAAACGCCGCACCCCGGTGGGCTGCGCGCAGTCTCATGGCCGGCCCGGCTTCGGCGCTTACGTCCTGAAAAGTTGCGTTCCGCAGGTTTTGGAAGACGCCATTCGGCTGCCGGTATTGCTGCTGCGGGTTCATGTCCGCGTTTTCACTGACGTGCGAGTTAGCGCTGAACAGATCCTTGTAGCCATCATTGTCGAGATCATAGATTCCCGCGCCCCACCCACTCATCTTGAAGGTGGCGAATCCGATGCCGGATTCGTAGGTAACCATCGTGAAACTTATTCGGTCCTCGTTGCGAAACAGGGGAAACGTTTCGCCGCCAAGAGCCGTTAGGAAAAGGCCGGGTCTCCCGTTGTTGCTCCAGTCGCGAAAATCAACCCCCATGCTTGACACGGGAACGCCGTCGTCTGTGTAGGCCACGAACGATTCCACGCCGACTTCGTCGAATCCCTGCCCGCGTCGATTCTTGAACAGGAAATTTCTTTCGTTGTCGTTGGCCACGAAAATATCGGTCCATCCATCGCCGTCATAGTCGGCGATAGCAACGCCCATGCCCTTGCCGATGCACTTGGCGATCCCCGTTGCCGCGGAAACATCGGTGAACGTCCCGTCACCGTTGTTGTGGTACAGGATGTTTGGCTCTCCTTTAAACAGAGACGGCGGGCAGGACAGACGCTTGCCTGGCGGTCCGCACACCCGTGCATTCTCAGGGGAGTAGTCCACATAGTTGGTCACGAAGAGATCGAGGAGTCCGTCGTTGTCGTAGTCTATCCACGCTGCCGATACCGACCAGAGCTTCCTTCCACCGAAAATGCCCGTCACTCCGGCCTTCTGTGTTACGTCGGTGAACGTGCCGTCCTTGTTGTTATGGTACAGGATATTGCGATTCACTCCGGTGACGTAGAGATCGGTCCATCCGTCATTATCGTAGTCCCCAGCGGCGGCCCCCATGCTGTACCCTTCGCCAGCCACTCCGGCTCGTGCTGTCACGTCCGTAAAGGTTCCATCATGATTGTTGTGGTACAGCCGATTGGAGAATGCCGGCTTGCTTTTGTCTAAGCCAGGAATGCTGGCTCCGTTGCTGAAGAAAAGATCCAGATAACCGTCGTTGTCGTAGTCCAGCAAAGCAACACCACCCAGCGTGCTGTCGATGATGGGCTTGTCATCGGTAGTGCCATTGTTCAAAACAAACGTCACGCCGGACCGTTCTTGGCGGTTCTCGAAGCCAATTCTCGACTGCTCGCTGGGCTGGGAAGAAGCCAGCAAGGCAGCACCAAGAGTACAAACTAGAACCGATCTGACACGGAAGCCAGCAGTCCGCCAGGGTACGCCGCTCATTTCGGCTGTTCCTCGGAGTTGGCGCGGTTGAGCATCTGCCGCATGAACGATTCTTGCGGAAAGGTTTGAACATATCGTTCCAGTGCGGCTCTCGCCTGCGCATATTGCTTCCCCTCAATAAACAGGAGCACCAGTTTCTTTTGAAACACGGCATTAAAAGGATCCAGTTCGATGGCCTTTTCGAGCGACGCTATCGCCTCATTTTCCTGGCCAAGCTTCATTTGTGCTTCCGCGAGATCTGCATAAGTGGTGGCCTGCGGCGGGCCAATCTTCAGGGCGTGCCGCAGGTGGACGCCTGCTTCCGAAGCTTTGCCGTCGAGCAAAGCCCTTCGCCCCAAAGAAGCTTGCACCAAGGTATTTTCCGGCTGCGAATGTTCCAACTCCGCCAATAGTGCCAGGTACCGCCCGCGGTATTCAGGCGCCTTGTCCATGAGTTCGCCGTATGCCGCAAGCAATGTTAAACCCGGAGGTGCCGCCTCTTTTTGTCCGGGAACAGCACTGAGATGGATCAGGTCGGGCAGTGCGGATGTGGTCTGATGGAAAGCCGCTTCAGGGAGCGGTTCGTCAAGTCGGGCCATAATGCGGTGGCTTGTCACGCTGGAGTGCAAGATTACGCCGACTTCGCGTTTCGGCATGTGGCAACCTGCACAATCGTTCGGAGGCTTCTGCTGCTGTCGCAGGCTCAAGGGAAACTTGCAGCTCTTGTCCGTGTGGCAGCCAGCACACTTCCGGGCAAAGTACGCGGAAGCTTCCGTGCGGGAAGGCTGTACATGAGGATCGTGGCAAGTGATGCAACTGAGCCCCTGCTTGCTGCTCCGGTAACACTTGCTGAGAATCATCGAGTAGTAGTGCTCGACGTGGTCCGAGGGAGGAGGCGATTCGCGCTTCGGTGGCACCAAGAAGATTGACAAAGTGTCGTCAAGAGGTTCCCCCGGACGGAAGTCTCGGTAGTCTTTGTTCGGCTTTAACACACGCACATCGCCGGATTGATGGCAGAACATGCAGATATTGTCGGCCAGGGCGCGTGGCATCCGAGCTGGGTTGACGATTGAGGCGGGCCCCTTCCGCACAGTTCGTTTTTTCGTCATTTCTAGGACATGCCGCTGTCCGGGACCGTGACAGTTCTCGCAACCAATGGCAAGTTCCTGGAATGGCGGATCCTCGAACCGCCCGTTACCGCCTTCCGCTGGCATCGCCTGACCACTGTGACAGGCCACACACCCCGCCAGGATCGGGCGATTGAATCCGTAGTTTCCGAACTCGTACCCTGGCGACAGCCCCCAGGCTCCCATTTTCGAATAGAACGAAAGTGGGCCTTGGAAAAGATACCCACCCTTGGTCGTCACTCCGGCGAAGCCATTGGTACCTGAGCCGATAATCCATTGGATTTCATGAGTCTCACGGAATACCTCGTTTCCTCCGACCTCCTTGGCGTACTGGCTCTGAAATAGCTTTCCCTCTCCGGCGAAAACCTCAAAATGCTGCTGGAGTTTCTCGTCATACACGGACCCTGAAGTGACTAAGTTGGCGAGCAGCCTGGGCGTGACACGCGTCATCGAGCGCCCCATACTGCTTTTGGCGAATGAGTCGTAAAGGTTCTGGTGACATGGCACGCAGCTTCGCGATCCCACGAATCCATCTTGTATGGTTTTTGTTGCGTTGCGGTGACTAGATGTCCCCGAGGATCGGGCCTTCGCTATTTCTTGGCACTGCCCGGAGACGAGCCCTAGATAAAACAGAAAAGCTGTGATGGCCAGGAGCGTTCCCTGCCGGAAACACGCAGCCCAGGAGCCCAAAGGGGAATTGTAGGCGCCCATCAAGGATCTCTTTCCGTGAGAGGAATTATCAAGGCTCGCAAACCAGCGGCGCAAGGGTCATCCAGAGGACGAGCGAAATTCCTCGGCCTTCAAAGAGAGCATTTCGGCCCAGAACCATACACAAAGAGGTGCTTCGTCGTCCCGTTTAGAGCGCTCAAATGCATCCATGAGCGCCTATTGTGGCACTCAGCAGGCAAATCGTCCACATCCTCCATATATGAGCATTCAATGAGCAACAAAACGCTTGACAAGGATTAGTGTTCTTGTTTTAGCATAGCGGCACCCAAAGCCCGTGAGGGGATCACATGCCAACAGGAACACTTCCTCGTGGGGAATACAAAAACACCAACCAGTCGGTCGCAGATCACCTATTTCGACCTCGGAATTACCGGTTCGCTGCCCTTTGGGTTTGCTTGCTGTGTGGACTCTTGGGAGCAACGTTATGCGGCTTTGCGCAGGTAAACGACGTTGGCCAGAGGCCATACCTAGGCTGGAGCAGCTTCAGTCAGCAAACCATTAGCGGCAATTTTCTTACCCAAGCGAACATCACAGCTCAATCGGATGCGTTGCTTGCTTCAGGGCTCCAGTCCCACGGATTCACCTACGTCAACATTGATTCTGGGTGGATGGGCAGTTTCGACCGTTACGGACGCCCGATTCCCAATCTCACAACGTTTCCTGACATGCAAGCGCTTGTGGCCCATATCCACTCCAACGGGCAAAAGGCCGGAATTTACTGGATTCCCGGAGTGGAATTGCCAGCGGTAACGGCAAATTATCCTATACTGGGCACGCCTTATCATATCCAGGACATTCTCGTCGTACCGTATGCGCCAGGTAACGCCTTCAGCGCAGGGCAAAATCCGCCGTTTCACCACAAGATCGATTTCACTAAACCGGGAGCTCAAGAATACGTCAATTCCGTGGTAGATCTGTTTGCTTCCTGGGGGTTCGACTTTATCAAACTTGACGGCGTCACGCCCGGATCCTTCAATGACAACCTGAACATCAACAATCTCCCGGACGTCAAAGCTTGGTCCCAAGCCATTGCGCGGAGCGGACGGCCTATCTGGCTAACTATCTCCTGGGCTCTCGACGAAGACTATCTCAGCACATGGCAGGAGTTCGCGAATGCGCGCCGGACCGATAGCGATATCGAATGCGAAGGTGGGTGCGCTACTCTGACCGACTGGCCGAGGGTTGCACTCCGTTTTTACAATTTGGTGGGTTGGGAACACACGGCTGGTCCCACCATGGGCTGGAACGATTTGGATTCGCTCGAGGTGGGCTCTGGAACTATGGGGGGCCTGAACGAGCAGGAACAAGAGTCAGCGATGACCTTGTGGGCTATGGCCAATGCTCCCCTGTATCTCGGCGGTGATTTGACCCATCTGGATCCAGTTGGCAAGGAGCTGCTGTCCAACGATGAGGTAATCGCTGTAGACCAGTCAGGGCGCCCAGCTACGCAGGTCCTAGGCGGCGACACGCCAGTCTGGACAGCGAACGTGGGGAATGGGATTTATTACGTAGGTCTCTTCAACATGAACGCATTCGCTTCGCCTGTCATCCTTCCGTGGAAGGCCCTCGGCTTCGCCACAGCGCTCGAGGTTCGCGATCTGTGGAATCACGATGATCTGGGGCGCTTTCCACAGAAATTCAGCGCGCTCATCCCGGGCCATGGAGTGCGACTATTAAAGGTCAAGGCAGCGGGACAAGTTCCGACCGAGCCTTCGCAGGACTATGAAGCGGAAGCAGCTACACTCAGTGGCACAGCCACAATATCCCGCTGCGCCGCATGTTCAGGAGGAGCTAAGGTCGGTTATCTTGGCCTCGGGGCCAACAATACCGTTACGTTCAATAAGGTCAATGTAGCCCGGACGGGCATCTATGAAATGCAGATTAACTATCTGACACTCGGACCACGGGCACTGCTTTTCCGCGTTAACGGTGGTCCCTTCGTCACAGTAAATGTGGGTGGGGGCAGCTTCAACTTGCCTGCCAGCACAACCGTGCCCGTTAAATTGCAAGCTGGTTCCAACAGCATTCAATTTGGTAATCCCACTAGCTACCCGCCTGACTTGGACCGCATTGTGATCCGGGGGAATGGGTCTGCTCCTCCGCCGACCTCAATCACCTATGAGGCTGAGAATGCTGCCCTAGGCGGCTCAGCGAGCGCTGTGTATTGCGGGCTCTGCTCCGGGGCATCGAAAGCCGGCAATATCGGCGGGGGCGGCAATGGAACCGTAACATTCACGAATGTCAATGTTCCTGTAACCGCAACGTATCCAGTCGAGATTGATTATCTGACGAGTGGAATACGTTCCTTCTTTGTGAGTGTCAACCGCGGGACCAGCTTCAATCTATCTTTGAATGGAAGCTCGTTTGATTCACCGGCCAGCACGGTGATCTCCATTCAGTTGCAGGCGGGAAACAATACCATCGAGTTTGCTTCTAACGGCTATGGACCTGACCTGGACCGAATCGCCGTTGCTCTCCCAGAGTCACCCACGAGGACAGGCGAAACTCCTCCATCAGACTGAGCAGTGCGGCCAAAAAACGACCCACCAAGGGAAGCTTTCCCAAGTCATTTAGAGCGCTCAGATGCTACATTAGAGCGCTTATTATGCCTGAAATCCATTACTGCACCCTATATTCTCGTTGTATGAGCATTCAATGAGCAAGAAAACGCTTGACAAGCATTAGTGTTTTTGTACTAGCATAGCCGCACCCCTCGGCGCTGTAGACGCTTCACTTTTCTAGGAGGTGGGTACGATGCGCTCGTCCAATCAGTGGTCTTTGTTTCAGCTTGCCTTACTTGCGACGCTCATCATTACATTGTTGCTGTCGCCCGGTTCCGCCAAAGCCCAGCTCTCGGCCGGTTCTGTTACGGGAATTGTTCGAGATGCTTCCGGATCGGTCGTTGCGAACGCCTCAGTCACCTTGCGCAACGTCGACACCACGGTCCGGCACACGACCGTATCCAATGACGCCGGCAACTATGTTTTTCTCAATCTTGGCCCAGGCCGATACGTCCTGGAAGCGAGTGCTTCCGGGTTCGCTACCAAGCGCGTTGAGGAGTTCGTTCTGGCGGTGAACCAGACCGCCTCGATCGATATTTCCCTGCAGGTGGGATCGCAGTCAGACATAGTCACCATTTCCGCAGAAACACAACAGCTCGAGGTATCCACAGCAGACTTGGGTACGGTAATCGCGACGAAACAGGTCAATGACCTTCCTCTCAACGGGCGCAACTTTACTCAGCTTTTATCGTTGACGCCTGGCGTGGCCCCTGTCAGCGTAGCGCAAAACAGTATGGGCGGGCGAGCAGGGGGGTTCGGCGCCCCTATTTCCGTAGGCTCGGCGTTCATCTTTCCCGCGGTCAACGGTCAAACGAACCGCAGCAATTTTTTTCTCACCGACGGCTTGAACAACTTCGGGACGTTCCAAAGCACGTATTCAGTGCCGCCCATCGTGGACGCCATACAGGAGTTCAAGGTCGTTTCACACACCGACAGCGCGGAGTTCGGTTCCGTGCTCGGCGGCGTGGTAAACGTGGTCACGAAGTCCGGCGGCAACAATTATCATGGTACCGCCTGGGAATATGTTCGCAACACGGTCTTCGATGCGCGTAACCCCTTTCTGCCAAGGGTCACGCCGTTCAGGCAGAATCAGTTTGGCGCTTCCGTCGGTGGCCCGGTATGGATTCCCAAGTTCTACAGCGGCAAGAACAAGACATTTTTCTATTTCGCCTACCAGGGATTCCGCTACACACAAAACAGTGACTCGCTCTTGAAGGTTCCCACGGCTGCGCAGCTAGCGGGCGATGAGAGTAGTTTCCCTACGCAAATCTACAACCCCTTCTCGACTCGGCCCGATCCCGCAAACCCTGGTAAGTTCATGCGCGATCCGTTCCCCGGAAATCGGATTCCGTCTAACCTCATCGATCCTCGCATGGTGGCCTTTATCCGTGCCGTGCTTCCTCCAGCAGGTCCGGTGCTAAACAGCACCGGGGACAACGCCATTGACACCACTCCCAATCACCAAACTCAAAACGAGTACAACGTCCGGATCGACCAGAATTTCGGAGAGAAGAACACGGTGTTCTTCAGGTACAGTGCGATCAACAGTTTGCTGACTACCGCCGGCGGCCTCCCAGGCCTCGTCAAGCAGGGGTCAATCCCCGGGCGAAATTGGGGCGCGAGTTACGTTCATATTTTCAATCCAAGTCTCGTCCTACAGCTTCAATACGCACGCACCACGAACCAAGACAATGCATCGACGCTCTTTACGAACCCCCCTGCTGGTTTGGTCGATACCGTCGGCTTTTCTAAGTCTTTCGTCGGCGGATTCACGGCAGCCGGTGGCGGCACTCTGATTCCCAGTCCCGGAATCAGCGGCTATGCCAGCGGCGGCGAGAACATCACCAACGTTCCCAAGGCCACTGACAGTCATCAGGTTAGCGGAACTCTGACAAAAATCGTGCGCAATCACACGGTTAAGTTTGGCGGAGGTTTCACGAGCAATAAGTTTGAAAGCCCGCTCTCTTACGATTCTCTTGGTTTCGCAGGTGGTCAAACCGGGAACCCCCAGGCCCCCGATAAGTTCCCGGGCGATCCCTTGGCATCCTTCCTGTTAAACGTTCCGGATGGCGCTAACCGTCGAAATGTGCATGAGACAACTCGTCCCGGTGGATTGATGAGTCTTTTCATTCAGGACTCCTGGAAGACCACTCCCAAGCTGACCCTCAATTTTGGTCTCCGGTACGATCGCACCTTTATTCCTCCCTACGGAACAAACGCCACCATCGGCCAGCAGGGCGGAATCGAAACCGGAGACTACGACTTCAGCAACGGCACGTATGTCCTTCAAAAACTCCCGCCACCTTGCAGTGTGCGGGGCTTCGCTCCGTGCATCCCTGGAAATGGCACGCTGCCCGCTCACGTCGTGGTCGACTCGCGCGGAAAAATTGCGCACGATACTCTTACCAATTTCGGCCCGCGCATAGGTTTTGCCTACCGGCTTGGTGGCCGAACCGTGGTGCGCGGAGCCGCGGGAATTGTCTATGACAATTGGGCGGCAGTATCCCAGATGGCCCAGAACATTGAAGGAGCCTGGCCCGACATTGGCCAGCTGATCGCCAATAATCTCAATCAACCAAGCGCAAGCTCTCCGACTCCAACCATTTCCGCGCAGGATCCGTTTGCCGGAGGCGGCAGCGGCTTGTTCCCGGCGCCAACACCGTTCAACCAGGTGCTGTGGTTCTACGATCCGCACATCCGGAACCCTTATTCGATGCAATGGAATTTTGGCGTGCAGCGGGAATTGAGTTCTTCGACCACCGTGGATGTCAACTACGTGGGGTCGGGCTCTCGGCGCCTCAATGTCGGTGGGTACTACAATACCGCTCTAACACCCGGTCCCGGCGATCCTCAGTCGCGAGCGCCATTTCCCTACATTGCGCCGACCTTTTACGACCGCAGTATCGGCAACGGCAACTACCACGCTCTTCAGATCGGCTTGAACAAGAGATACAGCAAAGGTTTGGCCTATCAAGTCGCTTACACTTACTCGAAGTCCATCGACGAGGCTTCTTCGGGCTGGTTCGGCGTCGAAGGGCAATCCCTCACTGATCCTTACAATGTCGCCGGAAGCCGCGGGCCGTCGGGCTTTGACCTGAGGCACACGTTGTCGGTGAACACGGTTTACCAGATACCTGTCGGCCACGGCAAACGTTTCTCGACGAAAAACAGCGTACTTGACTACGTCCTCGGAAATTGGCAACTCAATAACATCTTTACCGCGCGGTCCGGCGTACCTTTCAATGTGTACTTCGGCGCAAGCGATCTGGCCAATACCGGCAATGTTTCCTGGGCCCAATACGAGAGAGCCAATCTCGTGGGCGACCCGCATAACGGGTCGTGTCCAAACGGCAGCTCCGTCGGAAGTGTCGACTGCATTTTCAACACCAGCGCCTTTGCCCCTCCGGCCCAATATACCTTCGGCAATAGTGGACGAGATGCATTCCGATCGCCCTCGTTCTGGAACCTGGACACCTCGCTCTTCCGCCAATTCCCGTTCTGGGGAGAAGACCGACGCATTGAGTTTCGAGCCGAGGCATTCAACCTATTCAATACCGTCATTCTGGGAACGCCGGGCCACGACATTTCGAACCGGTCGAGCTTTGGCAAAGCGAACGGAACCGCCAACAGCCCGCGGCAGCTGCAGTTGGGAGCGAAGTTCATCTTCTGAGACTCGGGTTTGGGCATGTTCGGCCGCGCTCGCCCTCATTCGCTGGTCGGCGGATGAAGGGTAACCGGTGGCGTGGGGTAGGAGCTCGAACGGGATCCCAGCCATATCTGGTACTTTGAGCCCGCGCTTAACGCATTCAGGGTCAGGGTACGGCTGACCTTGGATAAGGAATACCTCCTAGTGCAGAATGGACTCAAAGACCCCGCACAGGGTCGGCGTTGCAGAAAATGAATCTTCTGCGCGTCCAAGCCGAGGGGGCGCATACACGAACCCAAAATGTCAACGTACGGCAACATTCCGGGAAATTCGCAAACTGGACCAGCCACCGACGGCACTGCACCTCCAAGTCCCGGTTTGTTGAAGGAGAGCCTGGCGGTCCAGCTCCGTGAAGCTATTCTTAGTGGTAAGCTCGCTCCGGGCGAGAAAATCATCGAAAGGCGTTGGGCCCGGGAGTTTGGCGCGGCGCAGGTTTCCGTTCGCGAGGCTTTGAATATTCTGATCGCCGAGGGGTTTGTGACCAAAGGCCACGGTCGCAGCGCCCGCGTTCTGCGGTTGACCGATGCCGCTATCATTCACACATATCAAGTCCGCGGGGCCCTGGAAGGATTGGCGGCGCGCATCATTGTCGAGCAAAAGCTGCCGATCGCGGACTTGGAAGCCGCGATGGTGGAGCTTCGCTTGGCCGTGGAAACCAGCGATGTTCGCAGCGTGATTGACCGCGTTCAGCGATTTCACCTTTGCCTATTGAAAAAACCCGAAAATCCGTTCTTGCTTGAAAACGGTCTGCGGCTGATTGTTCCCCTGTACGCCTTCACGCTGATGCGTGCTTTGGCTAAGGGCCTGGATGCTAGTCCTTGGGTCCCGCAGGTCCCAAACCATCAGCGAATCGTCGATGCCATTCGGATGGGCAATCCACAGCTCGCTGAGCAAGTGGTCATTCACATCACCAATCATTTTATGGAGCACTATCTCGAGGTGTGGGGTCAGTAGCTGAAGTTTCCAGAGCGCAGCTCGACCGTTTTGATCTTTTCGTCTGACGATTCCATGGGGGGACTGCCAAATGTTTCTTTCTCGCTTCGACCGGAAACTCACCGGAATTCTGTTGGTAGTGGGATCTCTCTTTGTCCTTGCGCCGGTCACGGCTCAGGCTCCCGCGCACTATGAGCCGACCATCGAATCGCTCAATCGGCATCCCCTTCCGCAGTGGTACGCCGAGGCGAAGCTTGGGATATTCGTCCATTGGGGACTCTACTCTGTTCCCGGTTGGGCCCCAACGGTGCACTCGGAGCACGATTTCAAATCGTTGGACTACATCACTCACAATCCTTATGCCGAGTGGTATCTGAACAGCATGCGCATCGATGGCGCGCCGACTCAGGCCTATCATAAGGAACACTACGGCGCCGACTATGACTACTACAACTTCGCTCCAATCTTCAATCGCGAGATTCAGAAGTGGCGTCCGGAGGACTGGGCCAAAGTCTTTCGCGACGCCGGCGCCAAGTACGTTGTGCTGACTACCAAACACCACGATGGCTTCACTCTCTGGCCGAGTGCAACGCCAAATCCTTCCTTGCCCGCTGACCGCCAGCACGCGTCTCGCGATATAGTTGGCGAACTCACCGCGGCCGTCAATCAACAAGGTTTGCGGATGGGACTTTACTACTCTGGTGGGTACGACTGGACGTTCGTTCCCGGACCCATCCGTGTCGCGGCTGACTATCAAAAGGTGAAGCCTCAGAGCGAAGCCTATGGAAAGTATGCGGACGCTCAGGTCCGGGAAATTATCGCTCGCTATAAGCCGGCCGTCCTTTGGAATGATATTGACTACCCTAAGTCCGGCCATCCTCTCCAAATCATGGCCGAATACTATCAAGCCGTCCCGGACGGCGTGATCGACGACCGATTCGGCGTGAAGCATTCCGATTTCATTTCTCCGGAATATCAGACTTTGGAAAAAATCAATCCGAAGAAATGGGAGGAATGCCGAGGTCTGGGACGGTCGTTTGGCTACAATCGCGCCGAAGGTGAAGCCGAAACGATTGCACCGGATGAGCTCATTTATCTGCTGGTTGACATCGTCAGTAAGAACGGCAACCTTCTCCTCGATGTTGGCCCGGAAGCCGACGGCACCATTCCCGATGTCCAAATGGAGCGTCTCAAAGCCCTAGGTGCCTGGTTGCAGTTAAACGGCGAAGCCATCTATGCAAGTCACCCATGGAAACGCGCCGCCGGCGAGACTGCCGAAGGCATTCCTGTCCGGTTCACGCAAAAGGAGTCCGCAACGTACGCAATCCTCCTGGGACGGCCCAAAGCGCCCACGGTCACGTTCAAATCCCTTTCTGTGAAGCCTGGCACGAAGATTTACCTGCTGGGAAATGCGGATCCGCTTGTTTGGTCCCAGCAGGGTGAGCACCTGCGCGTCGATTTGCCGGCCGCTCTCACCGGTCACTACGCGTACTCGTTCCGCATCGCTGGCCCCGTCTCCTGATGAAGACCGTTCGCTTTTTCTGAATCTGGTCCTTGAAAGCTGACGGATCGCGATGACTAGTCGTTTGCAGATGCTCGGAGTAACCAGCTCGACTGGACGTTTGAATACCTCGCATGTCCTCTATCTGCCAAACGGCGGATGCCCGACCAGCTTGAGATCGTACTTGTGCAGCGCCGCGAGCTTCTGCTCGGGAACAAACTTGTCCCATTCCGTCACTGGCGTCACTTCGCTGACACTGGTCGCGGTTCGGAAATGAATGGTTACAATCTGCTGTGGTCGCAACGCCAATCGATACTCCGGCCCTCCGCGTAACTCCTCTGAATGACGTCCCGCTAAATCCGTCAGCGCGGCGCCTTTGTGTGGCAATGCCAGCTTCAGGTGCGCCTCTCCCGCTTTGCCGAAGGCCTCCGCAAATCGCAACACAATGTGGTCGCCCTCCCTCCGAAGCGATTCCACGATCACATTGGTCGATGTCTCCAGATACGAGCGCGCTTCTCCGGCGGCACCCCCGTTCAATACCACCGGACCTACGTTGTATTCCCAGGCAGCCTGCGGAACGCGCGCCTCTGGCCATGCCGTCTCATAGGGCATCAACGCGAATTGCAGGACATGCTTTCCCTTGCCCGTCAGCCACGGATTCTCAAATCCCCAATATTTGTCTTCTGCATTGAGCAGGTAAATCGACGCGGTACGCCCGTTGAGTTCGCGCCCGCTAAGCCCGCGATCGAAAATCGCTACACCGCCTCCCCCCGCTAGGCTGTAGTCGCTCCATCGCACGGCCGGAACGATGCCTCTCGCCCATCCATGCAGACTCGGATTCGGTTTCGCCCATGCCGCATGTGAAAATCCGAAGGGAATTCCTCGTCGCGCTTCATCGATATCCGTCACCAGCGGGAAGTCTGCAAACACGACAGTGTAGTTGGGCACATCGTTCAGTTCGGTTTCAAAATCAATGCGCGCATGTCCCTGATACATCCTGATCGAGCGTCGTAGCTGGCCTCCACCGAAGAAGGTCCCGGTCACAACAACCGTGGTCGTCAGCGGTCCTTTCAGTACTTCCATCTTCGGGCGGATCTCATTGGACGTCGCCAACCGCTCTCGCTCGGGGATCGGAGGCATGTGATCCCCGGCATCGTCTGGTTGTTTTTTCGGTCGCTCGGCAATTACCACGTTCGCAGGACCGCCAAATACCTCTCGTCCAGTCGATCGAAACTTCAGGCTCGCAATCGCTCCGGTCGCTGGATCCAACCTCATCGCGTAGAGCGAAGTTTCAATCACATCGCTGCCCTGCATCGGTGTCGCTTTCTCGGGTTCGCGATTCGCAAGCTTCAACGGATTCACGCTGACCGATTCCATGGACGCCAAGTACAACACGCGTCCATCGGGCAGTGTTTCACACGTGGCGTCCGCAACGCTCTTTCCTTGTGGCAGCGTCACAGCAACCGGATCGTTGCGCTTCCAATTCAGCGGATTGAAAATGGCTACCGCGTCTCCGCCACGAAGCAAGGCACCGCCCGAGCTTTTTTGCACTTCGCTCGCTGTCTTTGTCACCCACTCAAACCGATCCTGAACATCCCAGGACTGTGCGTCCACGAACACCATTCCTCCCGCGGAACCCCATAAAGTGTTGCGGTCCGTGTTCAGAAACATCAGCACCCAAGCCCCATACAGGCTCTGCGCTGGATATTGGTAACCTCCTTTGAGGCTCGCAATCGTTGCTAGCTCCTCCGCTATTTGCAACCCGTGTTCGCTTTGCCGGTACCACGTCTTCACCTTCGGATTTTCAATCCAGAATGCGTCGTAGTCGTAGGCAGTTCCACCCACATGCGTCGGTATATCCGTCTTACCCGATTTGATGCTTGGCAGAATCGAGTCCAGATACTTGCTCAATGTGGTAAACCGCACTTTGCGTTGGCGCCCCGCTTCCCGCCACTCGTTCAGCAGCGCGCTCGGGTACTCCTGTACTGGTGGTGCCACCGAATAATCTCCGCCACTTCCGAGCAACATCAGCGCGATTCCTTCCGGTGTCATCTTCTCCTTCTCCCTAAACTGAGACTCCAACTTGTCCAGATCCGCAGCCGTCAGCGGCGTTTTGCTCTCAAACACGCTCGATGCTTCTGTGTAGCTGCCCGGACAGAGTGTCAGAACGCGCGAACCATCCGGCGCTTCGGTCCAGAAAATCGTCTTGTCTGTCGGATTTCTCCGCGTATACACCAAGGTTTCCAGCCCCAGTCCATGCGCGATTTGTGCCATTTGGTCGTGCAACCCACACGTGTCGATGCACCACGCGTGCCGGGGGCGCATACCGAAGAACTTTTCATACCAGCGCGATCCCTCCACACCCATTCGTGCCAGCGCTTCCCCCCCGGATAAACTAACTGTCGATTCCAGGAAAAAGGCGTTCACCGGTTCCACTCGCCCTTCCCGCACGCGCTGCTTCAGCTCCTCAAAACGCTCTGGACGAAAATTCTTCACCGCGATGAAATTGTTCACTTCTGACATCACGAACTCGTACTGGCTATCGGTGGCAACTCGGTCCAGATGGCTGAGATAGCTGTTCGCGCAGTACACGCGCTCCTTCGAGAACGTAGTCAACCAGCCGCAACTTGCCGGATGAAAGTGCGGAACGATGAAGACATCGCGCGCGCCCGAAGCGGCACTGGCGGCCTTGGCCTGCGCTTGCAGCCGCAGCAGCCCAGTTCCCGCCAGTGTAGCCATACCAACTGCAAACTCCCTTCGATTCCAGTGTTTTTTCGACATTGGCGCTTCCTCTGTCTCGAACCTTGCATGACGGCTATGTGACGATGATACCTCGGGCTTGATTCAGAACATGCATGCGCTCCAACGAGAAGTAATTCCTTGAAAGCCTGCTACCGTGAGGAGACGGACCATTTTGCGAAAAAGGCACAGCAGGTAAGAAAGTCAGTTCAACCATTAATCTTTTGTCATCGGAGAAATGAAAGACTCTTGGTGGTTCGTAACCTGCCTTGATTATCATTCCCCGTGAATTGTTGATCATGGCTAGACTGGTCCGCTCGTGAACAAGGAGAACCACCTTCGTCTTACTAACCACGGTAATTAGAATCAAGCGACGCAAGAGCCCTGCACTAATCGCAGATATATCTCCGGAAAACGATACCTAGCACCGTTGGGGCAAACTGATCTGGGACCCGTTCTACACCATCTGCGTGGGCACTGATGTTAGCGTCTAACGTAATGAATCCGCTGTGACCAGAGAAGCGAGAACCTCCAGTGGAAACGCCGCTACGTCCCCAGCTTGCGGGAACACCACAACTCACTGACAGGCCGTGCAATGGGGTCTGGCACAACAAGGAAGAGCGGAAACCTAAGGTTCCTAATGGATCATAAATATTATGCCCTTCGAGACTATCTTGGGCGTATCGTACCGGATGCAGATTCCGTTGGTCAACCGATCGCCTCAGTTCTATTGAAAAGGAGGGACTGCCAATGCGAGTTGCCTGGGGAGTGTTGTTTCTCGGGTTTTTTATTAGCGCCGGCAGCAGTTTGGCGCAAACCGTTGGGGCGAGTTTGCAAGGGACAGTGTACGACCCGTCGGGCAGATTTGTGCCGGGTGCCACAATTGAAATTCGGAACGTGGAAAAGGGCGGGGCGCGAACGCTGACGACAGATGATCACGGACGCTATCGCGAGCCGCTCCTGCCGCCCGGAGAATATGATCTGCGCATGACGGTTGCCGGCTTTCAACCGGTGGTGCTGAAGGGAATTCAACTGACGGTGGGGCAAGACGCAGTGCTGGACCTCAAGCTGCAGCTCATGGGCGGGACGGAAAGCGTCAACGTCACCGCCGACGACGCTCCCCCCATCGACTTGGCTTCCGCTGCGCTGAGCGGAACAGTGAACCGCACGCAGATGAATGATCTTCCGCTGAATGGACGGTCGTTTCAGGAGCTGGCGCTGTTGCAGCCAGGCGTGAACGCCGCGGTGGCGGCGGGGAGCGATGCTGTGGGCGGGCGCGGCAAGAAAATCACGATCAATGGGGCCCGGCCGGAGCAAAACAGTTTTCTTTTGGACGGCACGGACATCAACAACGTATACAACAAAACGCCGGGGTCGGTAGCCGGCGTGCTGCTAGGCGTTGAGACGGTGCAAGAATTTCAGGTACTGACGAACTCCTACTCGGCAGAGTTTGGCAGGTCTTCGGGCGGCATCATTAACGCGATTACACGGTCGGGAACGAACAAGCTTCATGGCAACCTCTTCGAGTATCTGCGCAACTCGGCGCTGGATGCGAAGAATTATTTTGATCCAGGGACGGATCGCATTCCTCCGTTCAAGCGCAACCAGTTCGGGGGAACGCTAGGCGGGCCTATTCGCCGCGACAAGACGTTTTTCTTTGGAGCCTTCGAGGCCATCAAGGAGCGGCTGGGAATCACGGGCTTGACCAGTGTGCCAGACGATAACGCGCGCAACTTTCTTCTGCCGTGCACGCCGCCTGCGCCGGGATGTTTGAGGCCGGTGCAAGTATCCGCTGCGAACCGCGCGGCGGTCAGTTCACTGCTGCAGATTCTTTTCCCGCCCGCGAATGGCCCGGTACGAGGCGGCGGAGTCGCGGAGTATTCCTTTACGAGAGGCCAACCAACCGATGAGTACTTCGCGCAGGGCCGAATCGATCATCGTTTTTCCGAGAAGGACACTTTCTTTGGCCGCTACACATTTGATAACGGCAAAGTGTATAGACAACCACGTGACAAGCCGCCGGTCACTTTTTTCAACGAGCGCTCGCGCAATCAGTATCTAACGCTCGAACACGTACACTCGTTTTCGCAGGTGCTGATCAATACGCTGCGAGTGAGCTTCGCGCGGTCTACGGCGGAAGTAGACAACCAGCGCACTGTAGATGTGCCCACCAACCTGTGGTGGATACCGCCGGCGGCGGGCGGCTTACAATTCGGGTTCCTGACGATACAGGGTCTGGTGACGGAGATGGTGGGGGATTACCGTCTTCCACGCAACGACCACCTGAACAACTACCAGTGGCATGACACGCTCTTCCTGACCAAGGGGGCGCACGGGTTGCGCTTCGGAGCTGAGGGCCAGCGCATGCAATTCAACCAGCACACCACCAGCCAATTGGGGGGCATCGAAACGTTCACGAGCCTAGAGAATTTCTTGAAGGGCGCGCCTCAACAGATCAACTTCGCCGTGCCGGGCAGGGTTGATCCGGACCGCGGATTCCGGCAATCTTTCTATGCGTTTTTTCTGCAGGACGATTACCGCTGGAAACCGAACGTGACCCTCAATTTGGGTTTGCGGTACGAGTTTGCAACGGTTCCGACGGAGGTCAATGGAAAAATCTCCAACCTGCGAAGCATAGCGGACTCCGCCATTGTCGTTGGCGATCCGTGGTATTCGAATCCGGCACTGAAAGACTTTGCGCCGCGGATTGGTTTGGCGTGGGATCCGTTCAAGAATGGAAAAACTTCCGTGCGTGCTGGGTTTGGTATCTTCTACGACCAGCTTCTGCCGAAGTATTACGTGTTTTCGGGCAGCTTGAACCCACCATTCACAACGCGCACGAGCCGCGTCACTGCTCCCGCCGCCCCGCTGTCATTTCCAAATGCCGTGCAGGGCCCCATCACCACACCCATTTGTCCCGCAACTCCATCTTGCATCAAAGCGAACCTGCAGACAATCAACTACGACCTGCAACCCTCCTACATCATGCAGTACAACTTGAGCGTGCAGCGTGCCCTGCCGGGCAATTGGGATGTGACAGTCGCGTACGCGGGATCGCACGGGTTGCACCTGATCCGGGTTGCGGATGCCAACCTGGCGCCCTACCGCATTAACGCGGCCGGAAGAACACAGTTCTTCGGTACTACGAGTTCGGTAACAGGTCTCGTTACCTGCTGCCGCCGCAACGCGAATTTTGGCGGCGTCACGCAGCGAGCTACAGACGCTCAATCGTTTTATAACTCGCTGCAGGCGGGCGTGTCCAAACGGCTATCGCACGGGCTGCGCGCGCAGTTTTCGTACACTTTTGGGCGCTCGATTGATGAGGCAAGCGGAATCAACTCGCAGGACTTCGACAATTCCACGCAGTACTCGATTAACTTCTTTGACCGCAAAACTGACCGTGGGCTGTCGAGTTTTTCCGTCAAGCACGTCCTGGTGGCGAACTGGAGCTACGAACTGCCATTTGGACAAGGCAGCAGAGGAGCTACGGGTACCCTGGTAAAAGGGTGGCAGCTCAATAGCGTCGTGACCGCGCAGTCCGGCACGCCGTTTGAGGTGCGGCTCGGCCACAATCAATCGGGAAACTTGAATACGATTGATTTCTCGATACACGAGCGTCCAGACGTCCGGCCTGGTATGTCGAACAATCC
>WNFF01001347.1_pt1 | contig 40412 bp, 37 predicted proteins | sample 5400441 | NCBI WGS metagenome assembly WNFF01 (sample SAMN13153345, study PRJNA577476) | soil metagenome | isolation source: 120 cm saprolite under Douglas fir tree site 2 hole 3 replicate 1 | place: USA:California | collected 2015-04-18
GCGCGAGGCTGTGCTCGTCTGGGCCACCAGGTACGGGCAGCGGGCGTGGCTGCGCCAGCTGGATCGCCCGGTCACCCGCGAGATGGAGGACGCCGTCCTGCGCACCATCGCGCGGATGGACGGCACGCCGTTCCCGACCACGGCCCGGCTCGCGTCGCGGTGGCTGGGCGGTCGCGTGCCGTTCGTCAAGCACCCGGGAAGCGCCGATCTGGAGACCGCCTACTGCGCGGAAGTCCTCGCCGTCACCTATCAGGCCATGGGCCTACTCCCCGGCAAGCACCGCCCGAACTGGTATGACGCCGGCCGTTTCTGGAGCGGTGACGACCTCAGCCTGACCGCCGGCTACCGGCTCGGCGGCGAGATCGCCGTGCCGATCCCGCCCGCAGAGACTGGGACCGCAGGCACTGACGACCGCAGGCACTGACGACCGCGGGCACTGACGACCGGCGCGCTGGATCCAGCAAGATTGGCTCGCTTTGGTCATCAGAAGATCATCAGTGTGGCCTGGATTCTGCAATCGTTTTCTTTCCGGTGTGGTAACTAAACCATCTGGGAGAAGACGCCCGCCCTCGAACGCCCGCCCTCGAAACAATCCCGCTCATGAAGGTTTCCTAGCGATTTGCCGGCGCTTGGCGGGCACATGGCGGTTCTCTTTCTGATCCTGTGGACAGGACACGGTATACATCAGCGCGGTATACATCGGCGGGAGCATGAGATTCTCACCTGTGCCAGGCCGCCCCAGGTCTTACGCCATCCCGATCGGGCATCCATTTCCGGCTTGCCGTCATAGTGTGTGCTATGCCACTAAAGCGTGGATTGTCAGGAGGATCCGGATACGTAGCGGGAGCACATTGGTGACCATAGAAGCAGGGGCTCGGACCGCGCCGTCCGACCGCGAGCACACACCGTGAGCTGGCCGGTCCGGTCGGGAGCGGTACCGTCGCTGGCCGACAGCCACACGCCCCGGCCCGAGAGCGGGGTCGGCATGGTCGGCAACGTGGTTCGCGGCGAGACGGTGGTGCTGACCCCCGTCGGCGAGCCCGGAGACTCCCAGCCCGGACGCCCCCAAACCGGAGGCCCCCAAACCGGAGACTCCCAAACCGGAGACTCCCAGCCCGGAGACTCCAGGCCCGGAGACTCCAGGCCCGGAGACCACAGGCCCGGGGACTACCGGCTGGGCGGCACCGGCAAGACACAACTCGCCGCCACGCTGGCGCACGCCCTCTGGGACAACCGCGCGGTAGACCTGCTGGTCTGGGTGACCGCGTTCAGCCGGGACGCCATCGTGACGGCCTACGCGCAGGCACTCGCGGACATCGGGATCGCGGACGCCGATCAGGATCTCGAGGCCGGCGCGGCACGGTTCCTGGCCTGGCTGGCGGAGACCGGCCGGCCGTGGCTGGTGGTCTTCGATGATCTCGCTGACCCGGCCGACCTGGCGGGGCTGTGGCCACTGGGCCCGGCGGGCGGGGTCGTGGTCACCACCCGGCGCCCGGGTGACGCGCTGCGCGGGCCCGGCCGGCGGATCGTCCCGGTCGGCCCGTTCACCCTCCGTGAGGCGCTGGCCTACCTGACCGCCCGGATGCACGACGATCCCGGCCAGCGGACCGAGGCGCTCGACCTCGCCACCGACCTCGGCTGCCATCCGCTCGCCCTGGCGCAGGCCACCGCCTTGATGACCGACACGGGCCTGAGATGCCACGAGTACCGGCTCTGGTTCGCCGACCGCCGGGTGCGTCTCACCGGTGCCGCGCCCGGCCACCCTCCCCCGGCCACGGACGTGACCTGGTCGCTGTCGATCGAGCGCGCCAGCGAGCTTCTCCCGGCGGGCCTGGCCACGCCCGCCCTGGTGCTGGCCGCGATGATGGACCCGAGCGGAATCCCGGGCACGGTGATCGTCAGCGCCGCCGCGTGCAGTTACATCACCGGCCGCCACGCCACGCCCGTCGAACAGACCCAGGTCCGGGATTCCATGAACAACCTGCACCGGCTGGGCCTGCTGACGATCAACCCGGCCAGCGCGGCGCGTACCGTGCTGGTGCACGCGATTGTCCGGGGCCTGGTCTTGCGGAACATCCCGCCCGCCGAGCTTGACCGCGCCGCCCGCGCCGCCGCCGACGCGCTGCTCGAAGCGTGGCCGGAGCGCGACGCCGAGCAGCCCCTGATGTCCCAGGCGCTGCGCGACAACACCGCGATACTGAACGAAACCGCAGCCGAACTGCTCTGGAGACCGCAGGGCCACGAGGTGCTGATCAGGGCCGGGCAGAGCCTGGACGCCGCCCGGCTCCGCGAGGCGGCCATCGGCTACTGGCAGGACATGGTCGTGGCCAGCACCAGGGTGCTCGGTCCCGCGCACGCCCAGACGCTACTCGTCCGTGATCACCTCGCCGCGGCGCAGGAGACGGCCGGGCGGCTGGACGAAGCGGTCGGGATCTACGAGCGCACCCTGGCCGACCGGGAACGGGTCCTGGGTCCGAGTCACCCCGAGACCCTGACCTCCTACGGCAACCTCGCCCACGCCTACCTGGATGCGGGACGCGTGGATGCCGGCATCGGCCTGTTCGAGCGGACCCTGACCGACCGGGAGTGGGTGCTGGGTCCCGACCACCCGGACACGCTTACGATTCGCGGCCACCTCGCCCGCGCCCATCAGGCGGCGGGACGCCTGAAGGAGGCGATCGCCGGGCACGAGCGGACCCTCGCCGGCCGAGGGCGCACCCAGGGACCCGACCACCCGGACACGCTGGCCGCATACGACAACCTCGCCCACGCCTACCTGCAGGCGGGACGCTTCAAGGAGGCGACTGCGCTCTTCGAGCGGACCCTCGCCGGCCGGGCCCGGGCGCAGGGACCCGACCACCCGGACACACTGACCACTCGTGGCAACCTCGCCTACGCCTACCGCACGGCAGGACGGCTGAAGAACGCCATCCCGCAGTACGAGCAGACCCTCGCCGACCGGGAACGCATCCTGGGACCCCACCACCCGGACACGCTGACCGCGCGCGGCAACCTCGCCAATGCCTACCAGACGGCGCGGCGGGTCAAGGACGCGCTGCCTCAGTTCGAGCGGACCCTGGCTGGCCGGGAACGGGCGCAAGGACCCGACCACCCGGACACGCTGACCGCGCGCGGCAACCTCGCCTCTGCCTACCACTCGGCGGGCCGCCTCAAGGATGCGCTGCCGCTCTACGAGCAGGCCCTCGCCGGCTGCGAACGGGTCCTGGGCCCCGACCACCCCAGCACCCTGACGTCACGCGGCAACCTGGCGCACGCCTATCACACGGCCCTGCGGCTGGCCGACGCGATCGCCGTGCTCGAGCGCACCGTGGCCGACTGCGAACGCGTGCTGGGTCCCGACCACCCCATGACCCAGACGATGCGGGAGAGCCTGGCCGCCCTGAATCAGGGCTAGGGCGTGTCCGGCGGACGATCCTTACGACCGGTCCTACGGCTGATTGTGACGCTTCTTGATCTCCGCGACCAGCGCCGGGATCACCTCGTTCAGGTCGCCGATGACCGCGTACTCGGCGCGGGAGATGATCGGCGCGCCGGGGTCGGTGTTGATGGCGACGATGTGCTTGGCGCCCATGCAGCCGGCCATGTGCTGGATCGCTCCGCTGATCCCGCAGGCCAGGTAGAGCTCGGGGGTGATGCGGGTACCGGTCTGGCCGACCTGCTGGGTGTGCGGCCGCCAGCCCTGGCTGGTCACCACACGCGACACCCCGACCGCCGCGCCGAGCAGGCCGGCCAGTTCCTCCAGCGGCGCGAAGCCCTCGGGCCCGCCGACCCCGCGCCCGCCCCTGATCACCACCCGCGCGGTGGCCAGCGAGATCCCAGTGCCGCGAGTAGCCGACTCAGCCGCACAGACCCGCAGGTCGGCAGCCTCCGGCTGCGGCTCGACGACGTGCACGCTGGTGGCAGCGACCGGCGCCGCAGCCGAGGTGGCGGCGGGCTCCTCGGCCGCAGGGACCGCGACCGCGTCGACGGCCACCGTGAGCAGCGCCACATCGGCATCCAGCGTGGCGTCCTCCAGCAGGCTGCCCGCCCAGCGGTGACGGACGAGGCGGCACCCGCCGTCGGCCTCCGCGGCGGCCGAGACGCAGTTCGCGGCCATCGGCAGCCCGGTGAGGGCGGCCAGGTGCGCCATCAGCTCATTTCCCCGGTCGCTGCCCGCCGCGACTACCGCCGTCGCGGATACGTCCGTGACCAGGCCGGACAGCGCCCGCGCCCATGCCACCGGCGCATATCCGGCCAGCAGCGGCGAGTCGATCGCGTATGCGTCTGGTACGCCGTAACCGGCGAGTTCCCCGGCCGGCACGGCCGCGGCGGGCCCGAACAGCACCCCGGCCAGCCCGGTGCCTGAAGACCGCGCGAGCGCATTACTGAAGGCCAGCACCCGCAGCGAGGAGTCGGCGAGGCCGTCCCCATCGCGTTCGAGCAGGCCGAGCACCGTCACGGCGGCATCCTGGTCACGACAGAACTCCCAGTTCCTCCAGCAGGCGCATCAGCGCAGGTGCCGCCTCCGCGCCGGACCCGAGGACCTGCGCCTGATGCTGCTCCTGCGCGGGCACCCGGAGCCGGTCCTTGCGCAGCCCTTCGCTGTGCCACTCCGGGCGCAGCGTGTCGATGGCCGCCCGCTTGGCCCGCAGGCGCCCGGGCAGCGAAGGGTAGCGCGGCAGGTTGATGCCCTCCTTGACGCTGACGACCGCGGGCAGCGGGATGTCGAAGACCTCCTCGCTCCCCCGGTACTCACGCCGGGCGCGAGCGCCGTCCCCGGTGATCTCGAGGTTCTTGATGCCGGTGACGCACGGCAGCCCGAGCGCGTGCGCGACCCGCACACCCACCTGGTAGTCCCCGGTGTCGGCCGCCTCGTTCCCGAACAGCAGCAGGCCGTAGGGCCCATCCGGGCCCTCCGCTCGGCGGCGGGCCGCGTCCGCGATCGCGGCCGCGGTGGCGATCGGCCCCCACTCGCGGCCATCGGTCTCCAGCAGCAGCGCGCGCCCCGCGCCGAGCGCGAGCATGTCCCGCAACTGCTGCATCGCCTCGGCCGGCCCCAGGGTGAGGACCGTGACGCTGCCGCCGAGCCGCTCGGTGATCTGCACCGCCTCCTCGACCGCGCATTCCTCGTGCGGGCTGACGGTGAAGCCGGACATGCGGGTGTCCACGTCCTGCCCGTCCGGGGTGACGGCGATCCGGCCGCCGACCATCGGCACCCGCTTGACGCAGACCAGGATGTCCACGCCGGTCAGCTCCGGACCCGCTGGTTCTCCGGGTCGAACAGCGGCGTGGCGCCCGCCACCGCGACCGTCACCGGGTACTGCTCGCCCAGGTACTCCACGGCGAGGTGGTTGCCCTCGCGGGCCTGCCCGGCGGGCAGGTACGCCATCAGCAGGTGCCGGCTCACCGAGGGCCCGGACCCGGCGCTGGTCACGTACGAGGGCCGTCCCCGGGAGTCCACGAGCACTTCTGCGTCCGGCCCAAGCACCGGCTCACCGCCCAGCATGTAACGGAGCTGTCCCGAGGCCGACTGGTGGTCGTCCACGGTCAGCGTGCACAGCACCGCGACCGGCGGTGACTCCCGCTGCTCCAGGTAAGCAGCCTTCCCGGTGAACGGGTGCTCCTTCACCTTGGGCCGGGCCATGCCGGCCTCGACCAGGGTGTAGTCGGCGGTCAGCTCGTTGCCGTAGGCGCGGTACCCCTTCTCCAGCCGGCCCGTGGTCCCGTAGACGCCGATGCCGACCGGCACCAGGCCGTGCGGGACACCCGCGTCCCACAGGGTGTCCCAGACCCTGGCCCCCTGCTCCATGGGCACGTGCAGTTCCCAGCCCAACTCGCCCACGTAGGAGATGCGGGACGCCAGCACCGTCACCCCGCCGATCTCGATCTCCCGGCAGCTACCGAAACCGAAGCCCGCATGCGACACGTCGTCGCTGGTCACCTCCTGCAGCACGGTCCTGGCCCGGGGCCCCCAGAGGCCGAGCGTCGATTGCGCCGACGTCAGGTCGGCCAGGGCCGCGCTGCCGTCGGCCGGCAGGTGGCGGGCGAACCACTTCATGTCCGCCATGCCGGTGGCCCCGCCCGTCACCACGCGGAACCGCTGCGGCCCGAGCCGCATGATCGTGAGGTCGGCCTTGAAGCCGCCGCGCTCGTCGAGCAGCGAGGTGTAGACGACGCGGCCGGCCCGCACATCCATCTGGGCCACGGCCGCCGACTGCACCGCCTCCAGGGCCCCGGGCCCGGTGATGTCGAAGACCGCGAACGCGGAGAGGTCCACCAGCCCGCACGCGTCGCGCAGGGCGAGATGCTCGGCGTTGATGATGGGCGACCACCACCGGGCCTCCCACTCAGCGTCGCGCGGCATCAGCTTCCCCGCATACCGCTCCAGGAGGCCCTCGTTCGAGGCGTACCACTGCGGGCGTTCCCACCCGGCGGTCTCGATGAACACCGCGCCCAGGTCGCGCTCGCGCCGGTAGACCGGGCTGAGCCGGACCGGCCGGCCGGACGCCCACTGCTCGGCCGGGTGGACGATCCCGTACATCTTGTTGAAGCCCTCCCGGGCCCGCGCCCGGACGTGCTCGCCGGTGCGCTGGTGCGGGTAGAACCGGGAGACGTCGGCTTCGTGGATGTCGATCTCCGGGACCTGGCCGCTCATCCATTCGGCCACCGCCCGCCCGACGCCCGGCCCCTCCTTGATCCAGCTCGCCGCGACCGACCACAGCCCGGCCACCTCCGGCGTCTCGCCGAGCACCGGGTGACCGTCCGGCGTCATGGAGATAAGACCATTGATGGCATAACGGATGCCCGCCCGCTCATCCCCCAGCAGATCCGGCATCAACTCCAGCGCCTGGAGCAACTGCGGGTCGAAGTCATCCTGGGTGAACGGCATCTCGGTGGGCGACAGGACCGATTCCTCGATGGACGGGATGTCGTCCGGGCTGACCACGATCGGCCGGTGCGCATACGAGCCGACCTCCATGTCGCCGCCGTGCTGGCGCTCGTACATGTTGGTGTCCACGTCCCGGACGATCGGGTACGCGATCTCCCCGACGGTGCCCTCGAACAAGGCGATGGGCCCGACGCTGATCATCTGGTGCACGACCGGGGTGAGCGGGATCCGGGCGCCTGCCATGGCGGCGATGCGGGGGCTCCACACCCCGCAGCAGATCGCGCAGACCCCAGTCTGGATGTCTCCCTGGGTGGTGCGCACCGCCCGGACCCGGCGGCCACCGCCCGGCCCATCCCCGGTGTCGATGCCGAGCACCTCCGCGCCGGCCAGCACCCGCAGCGCGCCCGCCTGCTGGGCCTGCTCGCGCATCACGGTCCCGGCGCGCAGCGAGTCCACCACGCCCACGGTCGGGAAGTGCGCCCCGCCGAGGATGACCGACTCATCCAGGTAGGGAACGAGCTTGCCGACCTCGGCCGGCGACAGCAGCCGCGCCGGGATGTCCCACGCCCTGGCCGCCGTGCACCGCCTGCGCAGTTCGTGCATCCGTTCCTGGGTGCGCGCGACCTCGATGCCACCGCTCTCGGTGAAGACGCCGAGCGCCTGGTACTGCTCGGTGCTGTCGCGGGTCAGTTCCATCATCATCTTCGAGTACTCGATCGGGAAGATGAAGTTGGAGGCGTGGCCGGTCGAGCCGCCTGGGTTGGGCATCGGGCCCTTGTCCACCAGGACGAGATCGCGCCAGCCGAGCCGCATCAGGTGACAGGCCAGGCTGTTGCCGACGATTCCCGCGCCGATGATGACGGCGCTGGCCCGGGCCGCCGGAGTGTCAGTCAACAGGCCTGCTCAACCGGGATCGCTCCACCGGCCTACTCAACCAGGATCCTTCCACCGGCCTGCTCAACCGGGATCGCTCCACAGGCCTACTCAACCGGGATCTCCTTGTTGATGAGTGACAGGTCGATGCCCTGCCTGCGGCGCACGATCCTGGCCACCACGTATATGACGATGGCCAGCACGTACATCGCGCCCATGTAGTACAGCGAGTCGCGGTTGTTCACCCCGTAGCTGGCGTTCGTGAGCCACTCGTACAGATTGAAGCCGAGCAGCCCGATCGTGACCCAGCCGGCGACAGGGACGATCTGCACGCCGAAGATCCTGATCCTGCTCGCCGGTGATGCTCGCCAGAGATCTTTCTTGAGGAACGGCAGGAGCACCACGGCGATCGCGCTGAACAGGAACGTCACGGCGATCACCAGCGTCGCGTCGAATGTGTAGGTCACAAAGGTCGAGTTGTAGGCATACACGGCGCTCAGGCCCACGGCCGGCAGCAGCATCAGGATGAGTGAGTAGAACGGCACCTTCCGCTTCTCCGACACCTCGGCGGCCCGGTCCGGCAGCACCCGGTCGAAGGCCGCAGCGAAGATGACCCGGGTCGAGGACAGGAACAGGGTTCCCACCCAGCCGAAGAACCACAGGCTCATCACCAGGATCAGGGCGACCTGGAACGCTGTGTTATGCACCAGCCAGGCTGCGAACAGGACTGGATACGGCCAGATGGGCAGGACCGTGCTGACGTGAGGAGTCAGCACGAAGACCTGATAGTTCAGCTGGTTTGAGTTCTGGTAGAAGGCCCAGCCGATGGTCTTGTCGATCAGCAGCAGGAAGATCACAGTCAGGGCGACCGTAATCCACAGGCCGCCGAACATGCCCGTGAACACCCGCTTGAAGTCGCTCGCGCCGCGGATCTCGCCGTAGAGCGTGGCGCCCCAGTTCGGCCACAGGATGAAGAACATCATCACCGGCACCAGGAGCATGGTCGGCCCGAGCGGGCCGAAGCCGATTGACGGGGCGTGGTAGCCGATCTTGGCGGCCGCGGCCTGCGTGGCGCCGTATGCGTTGTTAAGGCCGAAAAGCTTGTGCGTCTCGAGGTTGAATGAGTTGACGAAGTTCGCGTGCGAGTTGACGAGCAGCAGCACCACGATGACGCCGAACCCGACCAGCCCGCCGTAGATGCACCACTTCTGGATCCTGGCGTATCCCGCCATCCCGATCGACACCAGGATGCCGGCCAGCGCGATGGTGATCATCGAAACCAGGAAGATCCCGTTGTGCGTGCCGAACCATGCGGCTCCGCCCGTTGGCCAGGTCCACTTGAGGGTCGCCCACAGCGGCTCGAAGAACTGGACGGCGAGGATATTGCCGTAGATCGGCGCCCACAGCCAGAGGATGAACCACCACCCGGTGGCGGCCATCACGAAGCCGATGCCACTGCCGAGGATCCGGGTCTGCCAGACGTAGTCACCGCCAGCCCGCGGGATCGTGACGATGAGCCCGGCATAGGCGATCACCAGGAACGACACCCAGACCCCTGAGATCAGCACCGACGTAATCAGCTGTCCCTTGGGAAATGCCGGGGCGGCGAAGGCGAACTCGTAGATCGCCAGCGTGACGAAGTTGGTCGCCAGGACCGCGTAGATCAGTGTTGGTGTTTCCCCGCCAATAGCCTCAGTCGCCATGCTCGCCTCCCAGTGGTAAAGGCTCAGCCGTTCACGAGTACCTAGCCATTACGAGTACCTAGCCATTCACGAGCAGGTACTTGCCGACCTTCCCTTTTTTCGGGTTCAGTTCCAGCAGGGCACCCTGCAGGACGCCGTCGCCGTAAACGCTACCGGGATTGATCGCCAGCGTCCGGCCCATCTTCTTGACTCCGCGGCTCTCGTGGATGTGGCCGTGGACCGACAACATGGGCTGATATTCCAGAATGGCGTCGCGGACCGCGATCGAGCCGACCGGCTTCATCACCGCTCCCCCGTGGATCGGCCGCAGCGTGTCGTCCAGGGCGGGTGCCTCGTCCAGCCCGGTCCCGTACGGCGGGGCGTGGAAGTTGAAGATCGTTCGCTCCATGTCCGGCACCTTGCTGGCCACCGCGTCGATCTTCTGGCGCAGGTCGGCCTCCGGCGCCTCGCGGAAGGTGTCCCACGGGGTCGGGTTGGTCCAGCCCATGGAGACCAGGTGGAAGCCATCGAGTTCGATGGCCTTCCCCCGGCGAAGCTGACGCACGGCGACGACTCGATGACCTCGTCGATGGCAAAGAAGTCGTCGTTCCCGCCGTTCAGGATGCAGGGGATCGCGCCGCCCTTGAGCTTCCCGTCCGCCATGTCGAGCCACCGGTCGAGGGACCGGAGCATCTCGACGCTGAACCGGCGGTCGACCGCCCCCTCCTCCTCACTGAGGACCTTGAGTTCGTCGGGGGTGACGATCGCGGGATAGGAGCCGGTGTTGCGGATCTTGCGCTCGACGTCCTCGAGTTCCTGCTGGGTCTCCATGCGGATCGATTCCCCGCGCACGGTGACCTGCCAGTGGCCGCCATGCGCGACGACCGGCACCATCACCTTCCCGGTGACGTCACCACCGAGCACCACGAGGTCGGCCTTGTAGAAGGCGGCGGAGTTCAGGAACTTACGCCAGCAGACCTCCGAACCGTGGATATCCGTGGCGAAGAAGATCCTCATGCGAACACCACGCCTTCCGCGCGCGCCCGGTGGTCGCGCGCCCGGTGGTCGAGCGCCCGGTGGTTAAGCGCGCTGTGCAACGCCCGTGCGCCCAGTGCAACAACACTGTGCAACGTGTAGCACTCCACCGAAACCGGCGTCAAGCATGCCAGACCGATCAGTGCGCGACTTCTTCGGGCAGCTCATACCAGCGCATACGATCTCCGACATTCGCCCGCAGCCGCCACTTGACCCCCTTCGGAGCCGACTCGGCGGTCTGGAGGAGCCGCTGGGACGCGGCGACCGGGTCGAACGGCGCCGCCGGCGGGGCCAGCCCGGGGGTTTCCGCGAGCAGCGCCGGCAGTTTGGCCAGGTTGCCGGTGACGGTCCGCCACCAGCCCCAGTCCGTGCCCAGCACCTTGCCGAAGCGCGCCTCGTCAATCGACGCTGCGGCGCCCCCGCCCACTGGCACGCCGGACAGGAGATGGAGGGTGTCGCGGACGTCCTTTGCGTTCAGCTCAATGATCTGAAGTTTCGACAGCAGCAGATCGACCGCGTCAACGGTCAGCGGCAGTCGGCCAAACCCGGGCCGGAAGTCGAGCGTGTGGCACATGGTCAGCTGATCGACCATCACGTCGACCGGCCGGCCTGAGGGGGCGTTGAAGTACATCTGCCGCTCACCGTTGAGGTTGTTGAACCGGCGGTCCGGCTCACAGCCGTTGTCCGCGAGCCAGGCCGCCACCTTCTTGCGCTCTTTGGTCAGGCAGGCGAAGTCCATGTCCTGGCCGGCCCGCAGCCGCGGCGGGAACTCCGGGCAGAGCACGCGGATAGCCAGCCCGCCCAGGAGCTTGAGGCCCAGCCCGGCGGCCGCGGCGCCGCGAGCCAGCGTGAGGGCCTCGGGGAGTGGATCGTCCGGCGACACTGCGGCGGTCCCGGACTCGCCGGTTTCGGTCATCGGCGCCTGCTCTCGTCCTCGGCAGCGCCCGGACAGATCGGGCACCGCGGCACAACAATGCCTAGTCGGCACAATAGCGCGAGCGAGCCTGCCACGGCCGGATTCCATGATCACGGAACGTTCGCGGCCACATCGGGGGGCAGGTTCTTACGCGACCGCAGATCGCGAGTCAGCAGCACCGTGCCAGATAGCGCATAGCCGGACAGGAGGACCCTATCCCGGCGACCACCACCAACGAGCCAACGATGTTCCGCCCTGAGATGGACTCGTGCGTCCTGTACGTCGTTCGGGGTGTACCGAACACCGAACACCGAACACTGGCAGCAGTTACTCTCGTGCTTGTGGCCCTGGAAGAGTTGGAGACCGCGGAGATCTTCGCTGAGCTGATAGAAAATCTTGGTCTGCCCGTTGTGGAAGGTCGCCAGCCAGACGAGCCTGACGCGGTTTTGATTGATACTGACGGACGTCACGTTCTTGTGGAGCTTAAGCGCATATCGACACCTAGTCCGGCGCAGGTGTCCCGCCTTGTCGCGGACGGAGAACGAAAAGGACATCCAGACGCGCTGTACGTTCTCGTCGCCGACAGGATCCCTGAGGCGGTTCGCGCGGAGCTGCGCAGCCACGGGTGGGGTTGGCTGGACTTGCGTGGGCACTTGCACCTGGCTGGCCACGGAGTGTTCGTCGATGCCGACGTACCGCCGGTGAAGGGCCGGGCTGATCGTAGGGATGCTTTCTCTGGTTCGGCTGGCCTGGAGGTAGCCTGCGCGCTTCTCCTGGAACCAGACATCCGGCATGGCGTCCGGGATCTCGCGCGAAGGCTCGCCCGGTCGCCTAGTACGGTTTCTGAGGTGTTGCACGCCTTTCGCAGCCAGGGTCTCGTGGGGTCAGACGGCGTTGCTGTTCTCCCGGATCTGTTCTGGGAAACGGTCAGCGCTTGGCGGCCCCGCGACGTTCCGCTTGCGGATCTGCCACGACCGGGAGCGGGGTCGGTAAATGCCGCGTTGCAGCTCGGGTTCGATGATGTCGAGGCACAGCCGGGCTGGGCGCTCACCGGCACGCTAGCCGCAGCTTTCTATGGCGCCCCGGTTGCGGCAAGATCAGACTATCCGCCCGAGTTCTACGTCCCCACCCCGGCAATACTACGGCGCGCTACGCGACTCCTGGGTATGGCGGTCGACGCTGATCACCGGCGGGCCAGCGTCCGCGTCGCGCCGGTCTCCGCGGTCTGCGAGCAGAGAATTGATCCTTCCGGCCAGCAGGCTAAGGCGTGGGCATTCACCAATGAGCCGTGGCCACTGGCGCATCCGCTGTTCGTGGCCCTCGATTTGGCACGTGATCCTGGACGTGGCCGCGAGATTCTCGAAGGCTGGCAACCTCCGCGACCATGGCGTCGAGTGTGGTGACAGGCGATAGCCCGCCTGACGACGTAGCCAAGATCCCAGCCGTGGACTTGGCTGGAAGATCCATGCTGGCTATCGTCCAGGCCATTCCCGAGCTTGAAGCCAGAACCGGGCGCAAGGCTATCGTCATCGGCGGCCTCGCTGTTCTCTGCCGGCTGGGCACCGCGTACCGAGCCACTAGTGACCTTGACACCGCCAACCGTCGGGTTGCCGGAGAAGCGGCTCAACTCGATGTGCTTCTGCAACATGACGGCGTAACACAAGCCGGCCCGGCCGGTGTTTGGATTCCTACATCAGCAGGCATGGTGCAAGTCGATGTCATCGAAGTCACTGATGCAGAGCTCAGCCACCTTCCCGAAGATGAAACCGACCGGCTTCACGTGCTCTCGCACGCCTGGGCCCTGATCATCGAATGGACAGCCCAACAGCCACACGCAGGCACAACAAAAGGGGGGCACCACAGACACCGCCATGCCCCTCAGCCTGGCGGACTCGACAGCCGACTTCAGGACAGGTCGAACTCGCCCGCCTTGATCCCGGCAGTGAACGCGCGCCATTCAGCAGGGGCGAAGGCGAGGATTGGCCCTTCCCGGTCCTTTGAGTCGCGCAGTAGGCACAAGGACGCGCCGTTGCCGTCGTGCAGGGCTACTTCGACGCACTGGCCCCCGTTGTTTCCGCTGTAGCTGCTCTTGCGCCACACCGGGCCTGTGGGGCCTGCGTCTGGAACGCAGGGGCTGTTTTCATTGGTCATGACAGTTCCTTCGCTACCTGGGCGATCAGGGCCTGGGACGCTGCGGGGGCGAGCGCCTGAGCCCGCAGGTAGTCAAACACCAGGCTATACCGGCGAATATCTGCCGTCATCTCCAGGTACAGGGCTCCGGTCTGCGCTTCCAGGTACACGACATCCGGGTGCGCTTCCTCGGGGAACTCCATGATCGTGAACGCGCCGTGCATGGCAGGGTGAGCGCCCGCCGCGTAGGTGAGCACCTGCACCGTGACGTTCCTCAGCCCGGCCAGCTCGGCCAGGTGCGCCAGCTGGCCGCGCATGACCTGCGGCCCGCCGACCAGGCGCCGTATGACGGCCTCGTTGAGCACGACCCACAGCGTCAGCGGGTTGTCTCCGGTGAGCCGCTTCTGCCGTTCCATCCGCACCGCGATCTGCCGCTCGGCCTCCTCGCCGTCGGGCTCCGGCGCGGTTGACATGATCGCGCGGGCGTACTCCTCGGTCTGCATCACGCCGGGCACGAACTCGGTCTCATAGCCCCGTAACGTGGCGGCCTCGGCCTCAAGGCCCACGTAGAACTGGAACCAGCCGGGGATCGCGCCACTGTACTGGTGCCACCAGTCCTTGCGGCGGGCCTGCCTGGCCAGCTCAAGAACCGCGTCCCGGTGCGCGCCCGTCACCGCGTACAGGTCAAGCAGCCGCTGCACGTCGCGCAGGAGCACGCTTACCTTGTCGCCCTCGATCCGGTAGACCTTCGAGGTTGACCAGCCCATCCGGTCGGCCACCGCCTCCCAGGTCAGCCCGGCCTCATCGCGGGAACGCCGCAACTCAGCGGCCAGCCGGCGGCTGCGGACGTTCGGGACATGCGAAGCCATGACGCCGAGTCTGCAGGATGATCGTTCCGGCTGCCAGCACAACGTGGCAGATGACATGTTGCAAATGAATTCGGCCAATGCCACACTTCACTGAAGATGCCAGGCCCGGACTCAGCCCAGTACCAGAACGCGGCCTCAGGGGAGGACAAGCGATGACCGCAGCAACCGCCCTGACACTCTCCTGGTCCCGCGTGTTCCAGGCCCGCGCCGATCAGGTCCGCGAGGCCCGCGCGTTCCTGCGCGCCGCCCTGGAAGGCTGCACCGCAGCCGATGACGCCATCATCTGCATCTCGGAATTAGCCACCAACGCGGTGCTGCACAGCCACTCCAGGAAGGCCGACGGCACATTCACCGTCCGCGCCGAAATCCATCAGGGCGACTACCTGTGGGTCGAGGTGGAAGACGGCGACGGCCCGTGGGACAAACGCGCACACAGCGACGGCCGCCCGCACGGCCTCGACATCGTCGGTGAACTCGCCTCCGCCTGGGGCATTGACGGTGACCCGTTAACCGGCTGGATCGTGTGGGCCAGGTTCGACGTGCCCTCGGCCGACCCGCCGCACTCCGCCAGCCGGGGCAACGTCACCGCGCCGGCCAGCGACCCCACCCGGGGGCCAGAGGCGACCAGCCAGGCACTTACCGGCCTGCGCGACGCCCTGACCGCATACGGCATCGCCACCACCGGCATGACGTTAACCCGTTACACCGGGAAGCTGCATCCCGCCCATGGCCCTGTCATCGGCTACCACGGTGGCTTGTACTGGTGGCCCGTCCGCCGGCTGCACGCCAGCAGGCCCGTCTATGCCGTTCACGACGCCCGCGATCCAGTCGGCGCTGCCCGCAGAATCGCCCCGCGCCACCAGCCAGCCATCCCAGCGAAGCACTGACCCATGCCAGACACCATCCCCAGCCATCCGCACACCGCCGGGCGCGCCACACGCACCGGGCGCGTCGAGCGGGACTGGTTCCAGCAGCTGCAAGCGCTCGAAGATGCGATCGCCTACCGGCGAGCTCGCGCCGCTGCCCCCTGCCCCGACTGCACAGCCAGCGCCCAGAAGTGCGACGACCACGCCTGCGACCTGAACCTGATCGCCGCATACCAGCGAACGGCTATCGCCATCCTGGACGGGTCTAGCCAGACCCTCACCAGCCGACCGGCCGACACGCTGCATGACGCCCCACGCGACGAAATCCAGCGCGCCCAGCCCAGCCTCCCCTGAACCCCGTGCCAGCGCCTGCGGCCCCTAGCTTCGGGCGGGAAAACGCGCGCACTGGCATGGGACCAACTCCCGGCCGGGTGCAGGACAAGATAACCAGGCCGGGCGGGGAGAGGGGGAGGCCTGCGGGGTGCGGTTGACGGGGGAAGGGCCCGTGGACATTCTTGTTGCATGCCCGAGAGCGAGGTTGCGGCCGGCGCAACCTATCAGTCGGCTGAGCGGGTGCTCGCCCTGCTCGGGAGCTTCGAGGACGGCCGGGTCGAACTCGGCGTCACGGAGATCGCCCGATCGCTCGGCGTCCACAAGTCGACCGCATCGCGCCTCGCGGCGACGCTGGAGCGGACCGGATTCCTCGCCCGCTCCGGCAAACGATATCGCCTGGGCGTGGAGATCATCCGGCTGGGCACCCTCGCGCTGCGGAGCGCCGACATTGTCGCCGCCATGCAGCCGGCCATGGAGAAGCTGTCCCAGCAGACCGGCGAGACGATCAACCTTGCCGTGCCGTCCGGCCTCGACATTCTGAACGTGGCCGAGGTGCCGAGCACCTATATCCTCAGCTGCTCGGGCGGCTGGATCGGCCGGCGCACGAAGCCGCACGCGGTGGCCAACGGCAAGGTCCTGCTCGCCTACGGCGCGATCCCCGCCCCACGGCACCTGGAGCGGTACACCGAGCACACCATCACCACCAGCGACGCGCTGAACCAGGAGTTGGCGGCGGTCCGCAGGGACGGCTACGCGACGGCGGTCGCGGAGCTCGAGGACGGGCTGGTCGCCGTCGCCGCCCCGGTCTTTGACGCCCGCAGCGTATGCGTGGCGGCGCTGTCGGTGTCCGGGCCCAGCTACCGGATGCCGCCGGTCACGACTCAGCGAGCTCGGCAAGCTCTGCGCTGAGTCGTGACCGGCGCGAGGAATGTCGTGACCGACGCAATAGAATAGAGACCCAAGACGATCGTCTACCGTTGCAGGTGAGTGTGCGGTATTTGCACGCTCATGCTGCCGTCGATTGCTCGGCGGCGGTGGCAGTCTGACCCGCGGGTGCGGTGCTGTCTTGACGGTTCTGCGAGGACCACCTGCCCGTGGGCATGGACTTGTCCTCTCCCCGTCCGGTAGCCAGATCGCTCTGGCCGGTTCCCGCCCCACTGGCGGTACCTGTCCTGGCCGCGAGAGCGGCCAGGTTGATGCTCGCGTTGTGGTCCCGGTCGATGACCAGGCCACATTGCTCGCAGTTGTGGGTGCGCTCGGCCAGGGGCAGTTTGGTTTTCACTGCCCCGCACGCCGAACAGGTCTTCGATGACGGATACCATCGGTCGGCGACCACCAGCCCGGACCCGGACCATCGGGTCTTGTAGGCCAGCTGGCGGCGCAACTCACCGGGCGCGACATCGAGGATCGCCCGGTTCAGCCCGGCCTTGCCCCGCTTCGCCCGGCCGGCGCCTTTGGCGGTCATCCCGGCCACGTTCAGATCCTCGACCACGACCAGCGCGTGAGCCCTGGCGAGTCGGGTGGTGAGCTTGTGCAGGCTGTCCGAGCGAGCCTGGGCCACCTTGGCATGCGTCTTACCCAGGCGGGCCTTCGTGGCCCTCCATCGCATGGACGGCGCCTGACCCCTGGCCGGTCCCCGCCGGCGGGCCAGTTCGGCCTGCAGACGGGCCAGGCGGCGTTGCCATCTCGACAGGTGCCTGGGGTTGGGGACCTGCTCACCCGTCGACAGGACCGCCAGGCACTTCACGCCGACATCGACACCGGCCGGCCGGCCAGCGGGGGCCTCAACCTCAGGCCGTCCGGCCTCGCACGTGAAGGACACGAACCAGCGGCCCGCCCGCTCCGACACCGACGCAGACAGGACCCGCCCGGCGCCAGCCGCCAGCCGCCTGGATAGCTTGCCGGTGGGCTCCTTGGTGCGGATCACGCCGATCCTCGGAAGCCGGACATGACGGCCGTCGATGACCCCGAAGCTGCCGGTCGTCACCCGAAACGACCGGCGCCCGCCCCGCCTCTTGAACTTCGGCCAGCCCACCCGGCCACCCTTACGCTGACCCGAACGCGCATCGAAGAAGCTCTTCAACGCCCGGGCGAGCGCGTCCAGACCGGCGTTGTACGCCTCCTTCGAGTTCGCCGCCCACCATGGCGCCACCTGATCCTTGGCCCGGTTCCACTCACGGCGCAACGCCGGCAGACTCCAAGGGACCGGCCCCGCCAGCCCCGCCGCCCACACCGCAGCCTCGACCGTGCTCGCACCCTGACGGACAGCCAGCGCCTCCAGCACCCGCCGAGCATCCAGCCGATCCTTAATGAAGGCAAGTCCCCAGTTGAACGCGAACCTCGCCGCCCCCGCATGACTGGCCAGCGCCGAACGAGCCTCATTGCCCGGGTCCAGCTCGAAACGGAACGCCTGCAGATACCTCACGACCCGGCCGTTGCCAGGCCGGCATCACCCGTGGCGCAACCGAGCGCCTTGACCGCCCGGTTTCTAGCCCCCCGACGCCCATAGAAGCGAGCGCAAAACGAGGTGAGCACCTCGGTCATGTCCCGGATCAGATCATCGCCGGCCTCGCCAGCGTCCACCACAACAATCCTGCGGCCCTGCGCCGACAGCGCCGCTTCGAGATGCTCGACCCCGAAACGCGCCAGACGATCACGATGCTCCCCGACCACCATCGTCGCCGTCGCATCGGCCAGCAGGCGAGCCAGCCTGCGCCGTATCCCGTTCATCCCCGACCCGACCTCGACGACAACCTCGGCTATGGCCATGCCCGGCCTAGTCGCCCAATCGGTCAGCCGCGCCACCTGCCGGTCCTGATCACTCCGCTGGTCATGCGACCATACCCGCGCGTACAGCACCGTCCGAGCCGACTCGCGCTCAGCCACGTCAACGTTGACCACGATCAGCTTCCCGACCCGCTCCGCCGGGGCCGACAAGGTTCCCTTCCGAAACCAGCGATAGGCCGTGAACTTCGACACCCCCACCCGGTCCGCCCACTCCGACAAGTTCACGGCTATACACTAGAACACACGTACGACAACCACAGCCAACTCAACCGGCAAGAGTCGGATACCCGCTCCCGGGCGCGGAACGGGCCGCCTTGACCGGTAGGCTTCTTTACCAGCCGTCGCCAAGCGACAGCGGACGAGGAAGCTGGTTGGACGTGTCGGCTGACGCGGAGCAAAGCCTGCTCGGATCGATCGGGCGGGTCACCGTTTCCATTCCGGTGGGCGGCCCGGGCGAGGTGCTGCTCCCAGTACGGGGCGGGACCGAGGCGTTCGCGGCGTGGTCCGACGAGCCCATCCCCAGGCACAGCCGAATCGTGGTCGTCGAGTGCATGTCGGCGCGTTCCGTCGTCGTCACGCCTCTCCCCTAACCAATCAGACCAAGGCGCGCGCCGCGCAGTCCGGGCCGCTGGCCGAGGCCCACGCGTCCCAGGAAGTCATCGAGCAGCAGACCGCCCTGGCGCGGCGCCGCGCCGACCTGGCCGCGCAACGGCTGGAAGCCGAGGTCCGCCGCCCAGCCGACGCTGAGGCGTACAAACAACGCACCCTCGCCGAGGCCGAGCGTGACCACGCCAAATTCACGGCGGAGGGCGACGCCTACCGCAGGACCACCTTGGCGACGGCAGAAGCCGAGGCGGCGAGAGTGCGCGCGGACGCGGCCGCTTACGCCGAGCGGGCCACGGCGCAAGCCGAGGCCGAAGCCAACCGGTCACGGGCCGACTCGCTGGCCGACGGCAACCAGGAACTCATTGCCGCCAGCCGCATCGTCGAGGCCCTGCCCTCGATGGTCACCGCGGCCGCCCAGGGCATTGCGGCCTCGAACCTGACCATCCTCAACGGCACCGATGGCGTCAGCCAGGTCGTAGCCGGGCTCGTCGGGCAAGGCCTGGCCATACTCGACACGCTGAAGAAGTCAGCCGCCGCGGCAGGCCAGCCGGCGTCACCCGGGACGCCGGCGGCCGAAGTGACCGCCGCCGTCCTCGCCGAGGCGCCCGCCGCCGGCGCGACCGCCGCGGTCCCTGCTGAGGCGTCGACGGCCACGGTGCACGCCGAGGCACCGGCGATCGAGGACGCGGTCCCCGTGCCAGCGCAGGCATCAGCCGCCGAGCGGAAGCCGCCGAGGACGCCACTGCGCGGTGACGGCTGGGGGGCCAACCAGCGCCCCTAGGCGTGTCCCGTGGATCTTGGCTCGCGCAGCAGGCGAAGATCTGCGAGGCACGCCTTAACCCCGGATCACTCCCCGTAACCCGGATCACTCCCCCGGGACCCGGATCACTCCCCGGCGACGACCTGGAAGGTGGCCAGGCTCGGGTCGGCCGCGTAGGCGATCCGCCCGCCCTCGGCGAGCGCGGCCCGCAGGGCGCTCAGTGCGGCGCCGGTGATGATCTCCCCCGGGGCGAGCACCGGGATGCCCGGCGGGTAGGGAGCCACCAGTTCGGCACTGATCCGGCCGGTGGCGGCAGTGGCGGAGACCGTTTCGTTAGGCGCGAAAAATGCCTCGCGTGGGGGCAGAGCCTGCTGCGGCGTGACCGCCCACGCCATCGCGGGGACCGGCGTGCGCGGGGCGGCGCGGTGCCGCTCGACAGCGGCGGCGAGCGCGTCGGCGAACCAGGCCACGGTGCCCTCATCGTCGGCGAGGGTAACGATCGGCACGATGGTGTCGCGGTCGGCCATCTCCACCGGGCTTCCCGCGTTGATGAGGTCGCGTTCGACGGCGTGGCCGTCCGCTCCGGTGCCGGCGAGCAGGACCACCAGCTTGCCCGGCTCGACGCCGGGGCCGTCGAGCACGCGGAGGCCCGGGACCTGCCGCAGCCGGTCCTTCGCGGCGGCGACGACGCGCAGGAGACGGCCGCACAACTCCTGGCCGTCGCGGGCCAGCAGCGCCCGCGACGCGTCGATGCTGGCCATGATCGTGCCCGCAGGGCTGGTGGTGTGCGTCGCCTCGAACGCGCGGTCCAGCCGCGCGGCATCCAGCCTGCCGGTCCTGGCCAGCACCAGCGCGCCCTGGGTGTAGGCGGGCAGCGCCTTGTGGGCGCTGGTCACCATGGCGTCGGCCCCGGCGGCCAGCGCGTGCGGCGGCAGCGCGGGGTGGAAGCCGAGGTGCGCGGCCCAGGCCGCGTCGACCAGCAGCGGCACCCCGGCCTCGTGTGCGGCCCCCGCGTGGCCGGCCAGGTCGCCGGTGGTGCCCACGTACGACGGGTCGCCGAGGAACACCGCGCAGGCATCCGGATGACGGGCCAGCGCGTCCCGGACCGCGCTGACCGGGACCGGGCCGGGCAGCCCGGTGCCGGGGTCCACCTCGGGCAGCACCCACGCCGTGCGTCGATCCGGCCACGGAGAACCGGCACCAGTCGGCACCCCAGAGTTGCGCGGCACGCCGCTCCGCTTCCTGGCGCAGCGTGTCTGCGTGCTTGATCGTGTCGAGCCCGCCATACAGCGCCGCGTCGCCCGCCACGACGGGGCCGACCAGGTCGTGGCGCTGCTTGTGCCCGGGGACGCACATCGGCGCGAGCTTGCCCTCGTCTGCCTGCGCAGTGAACCGCAGCCAGGCGTCAAGCAGCGGGGCGTCGCCCCGCAGCCCGCGCGGGTCCCGCGGGTCAGCCGGATCAGGTGCATCTCCAGTGGCCACCGCCTTAAGTGTGCACCAGCCAGGGCGCCGCAGAGCCGCCGGGGAACTTCCCCGGCGGCTCTGCTTGCTCAGGTCCCGCAGCACCGCTGTGGTGGCTGCGACGAGCGCGGCCCTGATGATGATCAGGGCGATCTGCCAGCCGCCTGGCGCCAACCCTCGGCCGGAGGAATCTTCCGTCCGCTACCAGCCCAAACAACGTCGGCCCGCTCTCCGAGCGGAGCCATCTGGCCGGCCAACCGCCGGGGCGGATGCCACAGTAGTCTTTCGGGGTCGTGACAACACCAGATGAATCCGCCCCTGCCGCTGCCGGATACCGGCAGGCTCGTTTCGTTGCGCCGCCGGGGGCGGCGGAGTTGCTGCTGATCCGCCATGGCGAGTCGCAGCGTTCACATCCGGATCAGCCCTTCCCGCTGCAAGACGGGCATTCCGATCCCGAGCTCGACCCCGTCGGACGCGACCAGGCGGAGCGGGTAGCCGTCCGGCTAGCCGCCGGGCACATCGACGCGATCTACACCTCTGGCCTGCGCCGCACGGATCAGACCGCAACACCGCTGGCCCAGCGGCTCGGCCTCACCCCGCGGGTGGAGCCGGGGCTGCGGGAGGTCCGGCTCGGCATCTGGGAGGCCGGCCTGTTCCGCAAGATGGTTGCCGAGAATCACCCGATCGCCCAGAGGATGTGGAGCGAGGAACGTTGGGACGTGATCCCGGGAGCCGAGCCGGCTGAGGAGTTCGCCGGCCGAATCCATGCCGCGATAGACCGTCTGGCTGTTGCGCACCCCGATCAGCGGCTCGCCGTCTTCGTCCATGGCGGCGTCATCGGCCAGGTGCTGGCGCTGGCCAGCGGGTCCCGGCGGTTCGCCTTCGTCGGCGCTGATAACGGATCCATCTCCCGCCTGGTCGTGCATGGCGAGCGCTGGACCATCAGCGGCTTCAACGACACGGCCCACCTGGATCCCGCGTTCAGCCGCTCCCCCCGTGCTTACCCATCCGGGTGATCGCGCCCGGCATCATGCCGCTCTCTGATGGAGGACTCTCAATGAGCCTGCTCGACGAAACTGTCGCCGCCGTCACGCCGTTGCGCGCCTTCGCTGTTGCGGAGGCTCGGGAGCGCCAGGAGCGGCTGACCAAGCCGAGCGGCTCACTCGGGATGCTGGAGGACATCTCGGCGCAACTGGCCGGGCTGGCCGGGGAGTGCCCGCCGCCATTGCCCGAGCCGGCCGTGATCGCGGTGTTCGCCGCCGACCACGGCGTCCACGCCCAGGGCGTCACGCCCTGGCCGCAGGAGGTCACCGCGCAGATGGTGGCGAATTTCATCGCTTCCGGGGCCGTGGTCAACGCCATCGCCGCACAGACCGGGGCCGGAGTCTGCGTGGTCGACGTGGGGGTGGCCACGGACCTCCCGCCCGGGCCGGGGCTGCTGTCCCGCAAGGTGCGGGCCGGCACCGCGGACATGACCACCGGGCCGGCCATGAGCCGGGAAGAGGCCGCGAGGGCCGTCGAGGTGGGCATCGAGATTGCCCGCGACCTGGTCGCGGCGGGTAACCGCTGCCTGCTTACCGGGGACATGGGCATCGCCAATACCACCGCGTCCGCGGCGCTGGTGGCAGTGTTCACCGGGGCGGAGCCGGAGGACGTCACCGGCCGGGGCACCGGCATCGACGACGCGATGTGGGCCAGGAAGGTGAGCGTGGTGCGTGCCGCGCTCGCCCGCCACCAGCCAGATCCCGCCGATCCGGTGGGCGTGCTCGCGGCCGTCGGCGGCCTGGAGCACGCCGCGCTCGCGGGCTTCATGCTCGGCGCCGCGGCACTGCGGGTGCCTGTACTGCTCGACGGCGTGATCGCCGGCGCAGCAGCGCTGGCGGCGAAGGCGCTCGCTCCCGACGTGGTGCACGCTCTGATCGCCGGTCACCTGTCCACCGAGCCGGGCGCCCGCAAGGCCCTGGCGGCTCTCGGGCTACGGCCCCTGATCAACCTCGATCTGCGGCTCGGTGAGGGGTCGGGAGCCGCGCTCGCGCTGCCCATTGTGCAATCGGCGGCCCGGGTGCTGCGCGATGTGGCGACGTTCGACAGCGCTGGCGTGTCCAATGAGAAAGAGTAGGGGGATGGCGACGGTCGCACCCGGGGCACCCGCGACCGGCGCGGCACCCGCGACCGGCGCGGCACCCGCGACCGGCGCGGGCGTGGCGCACCGGGTGCTCGTGCTCGGCGGTGCGCGGTCCGGTAAGTCGGTGACCGCGGAAGGGCTGCTGGCGGGACACGCGCGGGTCGAGTATGTGGCCACCGGCGCGATCCCGCAGGCCGGCGAAGCCGACTGGGCCGCGCGGGTACACGTACATCAGCAGCGGCGCCCGCCGGGCTGGAAGACCCTTGAGACGCTCGACATCGAGGGCGCGCTCGGCGGCCCGGGCTCGGCTGGCCCCGTCCTGGTCGAATGCCTGACCACCTGGCTGGCGCGGGTGATGGACGATTGCGGGGTCTGGGAGAACCTCCCCGACGCCGACCGGGCGCTGGCGGCCCGCCTGGACACGCTGGTGCAAGCATGGCGAGCGACCCGGCGGCACGTGGTCGCGGTCAGCAACGAGGTCGGCTGCGGTGTGGTTCCCGGCACTGTCTCGGGAGTGCGCTACCGGGATGAACTCGGGGGGCTCAATGCCCGCATCGCCGCCGAGTGCCAGGAAGTATGGCTCTGCACCGCCGGTATCGCCCAGCGGCTGCGCTGACAGGCGAAGATGACACATGCGAAAATGACGCAGACGGAGATGACGCAGGCGGACCCGAACGCCAAGGTGGCGACGCCGCGGCCATGGCGAGTCGCGCTGAGCCTTTTCACCGTGATCCCGGCCGGGGTGCCCGGTGCGATCCGGCGGGACGCGGCGGCCCGGGCGCTGCCCTGGCTGCCCGCGGTGGGCGCGCTGCTCGCGGCGATCGCCGCCGGGGCGATGCTCGCCGTGCAGGCGGGCGGCCATTCCGATGCCCGCCGCCTGCTGGCGGCGACGCTGGCCGTCGCGGTCCTCGGGCTGCTCACCGGCGGCCTGCACCTGGATGGGCTGGCTGACACCGCGGACGGGCTCGGCAGCCGCCGTCCCAGTCGCGAGGCGCTGGCCATCATGCGCCGACCCGACATCGGCCCGATGGGAGTGGCGGCGCTGCTACTCGTCATCCTGGTGCAGATCACCGCGCTCGCCGCCATCCCGGCCGGGGGGCTCAGCGCCGCGGCCCTGGTCCTGGCCGCGGTCACCGGCCGGGTCGGTGTCGTGCTGGCCACCGGGCATGGCTCGCCGGGCGCCCGGCCGGGCGGTTTTGGCGCGCTGATCACTGAGACGACGACGGGGTGGGTCCGGGCGGCCGCGATCGCGGCCCTGCTGGCCGCTGTTGTAGCTGGCGCCTTCCTGCTTGGCGCCGTTCCCAGGGGCGCCCTGTCGCTCGGCAGCGCGGCGGGCATCGGACAGCCCAGCGGCCCGCAGATCGCCGTGCGCGCAGTGGTGGCCGCGCTGGCCGGCCTGGTGGCCGCAGATCTGCTGCGCCGCACCGCCCGGCGGCGCCTCGGCGGCATGACGGGTGACGTGTTCGGCGCCGTCATCGAGGTGGGCACGGCCACCGTCCTGCTGGTCCTCGCGTTGTCCGGCTGAGGTAAGACCGGCCAGCAAAGGGGCCGTCCGGTGGTCAGGAGAGCCAGCGGGCGGCCCGGGGGTCCCAGGTTGCTTCCAGCGGCCCGGCCAGGACCGGGTCGAAGAGGCGGCGGGCGAGATGGGTCGCCTCCTGGAATGAGGGGACCGTGGTGGGTGCGTCGGAGGCGCGCCGGAGATAGCCCGTCCGCCAGGCGTCCAGATCGGGCACCTCGAAGCGTGGCGGCAGGGGAAGGCCGCGATGCGCGGCGCCAGTGACCAGCGCGCGGTGCAGGACAGGGCCCCGCACGGACTGGCTTCCCGCGATGAGCGCGACATCGACAAGGTCCTTGACCCTGGTGCTGGCACTGACCGTCCCGTCCGCGCGCTGATGCGTCTCGGTGATCGCGCACAGCTTGTCGGCCAGGTGATCAGCGACGGGGAAGACCCGGTACGGCGGGCGACAAGCGCCGGCTGGCGGCGACCGGCTTCGCCTTTACGCGACCCCCGTCCGTTTTCTTCCGTTCGGCCCACCTTAGGGTTGTCTGTGCATGTGGTACGGGGTCTATACCAATCACCCGTCCACACGTCATACTCGCGTTAAGGCAAGTCCGCTGATGGAGGTCGCGCCCTTGGCTAGCAGGACCCTACTCCGCGTGGGCAGGGGCCTCGCCGGGTTCTCGGCGCTGCTCGTGGCGGTCATGGTCATGGTCGCGGGGTGCGGCGCACCGCAGTTCACCTACGTCGCCGACTCTTCCGCCTACACGTATTTCAAGGTGCCGTACGGCTGGCACAAGATCGACAATGCCTCACTCGCGAAGATACTCAATAGCGGCGGCAGTTCCGGCGCGTGGTCCGCCGCCTACGATGCCGGCACCGCTCCGTCCGCGACCCACGTGTTCAGCTCCCAGATCAGCCAGCCATTCGCGTTCGCCCTGGTCGGCCAGCTCAGCTCGACCGAGAGCAACCAAATTTCGTACAACGGGCTGCGGGACTTCCTCCTCCCGGTGACCTCCGCGGCCCGGACGAGCGCCTCGAAGAGCGGCTTCCCGCTCACCGGCTTCCAGTTGCTGCGCAACGCCGTCCTGGCCCCGGGGCAGGGCGTCCACGGGGTCCGGGTTACCTTCGACTACACCTATCCCGACGGCAGCATCGACACCTTCGACCAAATTGCCTTCCTGAACGCGGAAGCGACCAAGGTGTACATCCTCATGGTCCACTGCGAGACAAGCTGTTTCAGCAGGGAACTCAGCCAAATAAACACTGTGATGACATCCTTCACGGTCAGGAGCTCATGATGCGTGAGGCCCCGGCACTCCCCCCCGAGGGACTGCGTCCGCCCGGCGAGCGGCCCCGGGATGACGACAGACCGACCCGCAAGCCCCTCGGGCTCTGGGACCGGGTGAAGTTCCTGCTCATCCTGGTACTGATCTGGTTCATCCTGGTCTGGTCCGCGATGGCGAACAACCAGCTGGTCGGATTCTCCGACGGCATGCGGACCGAAGCCCGGGCGGGCGCGTGGGTCTTTATCCTGATCGGTCTTGAGGCTCTCCGCCAGCTGCACTTCCTGATCAGCGAGCACTGGGCGGCCTACCACCGGTTCTGGACCCGGACCGTGTTCGGCGGCTCAGAGCGGCTGACCCATCGGAGGTTGTCCGACTGGACCAGGTTCCGCCTCGGGCGCCTGCTCAAATGGGTGCTGTGGATCGCCGTGTTCGCGGTGGTCACCGGCAAGTTGATCCACACCTCACCGATCCTCGCGCTGCTGCGTGCCCCGGCGCTGCTCTGGCACTACCTGCCGTTCGTCCTGCAGCTCATGTTCGGCTTCCTCTTCATCGCCGTGCAGTTCATCGGGATTTTCTGGCTGCTGTCCCGGGGCGGCGTCGACGTGTACTTCCCCGACGACATCAAGACGCGGTTCTCGGACGTCTGGGGCCAGGACCACGTGCTGGAGCGGGTGAAAGAGAACATCATCTTCCTTGAGCATCCCGAGCAGGTCGAGGAACGGGGCGGCTATGTGCCAGGCGGCATCCTGCTATGGGGGCCGCCCGGCACCGGCAAGACGCTGATGGCCGAGGCGGTGGCCGGCGAGACTGGCAGGCCCTATGTGTTCGTCGACCCGGGTGCCTTCATCAACATGTTCATGGGCATCGGCATCCTCAAGGTGAAGTCACTCTTCCGCAAGCTGCGCCGGCTGGCACTCCGGTACGGCGGCGTGATCGTCTTCTTCGATGAGGCCGACTCGCTCGGCCGCCGCGGCGCGCTGGCCCAGGGCGGCGGTGGCCCCGGCTTCCCCAGGGGCACCGCGTCCCCTCCGTACAGCGGGAATGGCTGCCACGGGTTCTCCTACCTGTCGCCGGACGTGCAGTGGCGGCTGCTGCGCAGGGACACCGCGTCGCCGGCTCCGGAGGAGACGGAGACCCCGCGCAACAAGCAGATGATGGGCGGGATGATGGGCGGCGGCGGCATGGGCACGCTGGAGGCGCTGCTCACCGAGCTTTCCGGGCTGAAGAAGCCACGCGGCTTCGTCAACCGCTACGTGCGGCGGATCTTCGGCATGCGCCCGAAGCCGCCGCCCAAGTACCGGATGCTGGTCATGATGGCGACCAACCTCCCGGAGGCGCTGGACGAGGCGCTGCTGCGGCCCGGCCGCATCGACCGCATCTACAAGGTCGGCTACCCATCGAAGGCAGGCCGGATCCGCACCTACGAGGGCTATTTCGCGAAGGTGCGGCATGAGCTGACCCCCGAACAGATGGACAAGCTCGCCACCATCACCCCGTACGCCACCGGCGCCACCATCAAGGACCTGGTCAACGAGTCCCTGATCACCGCGATCCGGGCCGGCCGGGACGTGATCACCTGGCAGGACGTGATCCGGGCCAAGCAACTCAAGGAACTCGGGCCGCCCGAGGACGTGGAGTACATCGAGCGCGAGCGGCACGCCGTCGCGGTACACGAGGCGTGCCACGCGGTGATCGCCTACCGCACCCGGCAGCACATGGAGATCGACATCGCGACCATCGAGAAAGGCAGCGACTACCTCGGCATGGTGGCCAGCATCCCGCCGGAGGACCAGTTCACCCGCTGGCGCACCGAGTACGAAACCGACATCCTGGTCTCCCTGGCCTCCCTCGCGGGCGAGCGGATGTTCTTCGAAAGCGACAGTTCTTCCGGCGTCTCCGGCGACCTGGAGGCGGCGACCGCCGTGGCCTCGTTCATGGAGGGCTTCTGGGGGATGGGCTCAACCGTGTCGTCGTACTCCACCGCGAAGCGCCTGGAGGTTGGCTCTCCCGGCGGAGGCGCGGGCGGCAGGTACAAGAAGGGTCACGACGCCGAGGCCGAAGCGCGCCGGGCGCTCGCGGACCGGATCGAAGACAACCTGACCGAACTGTTGCGGCGGGTCGAGGAGATCATCCGCAGCAACCGCGGCCACGTCCTGGCCCTCGCCCACGCGCTGGAGACGCACAAGACGCTGAGCGGCGAAGACGTGGTCGCCGTCATCGAGTACGGGCAGGGGCCCCTGGTGGACGGCCGGCCGTACGGTGAGCCAGGGTTCCTGGACGAGCTTGAGCAGTACCACGAGTCCGCCAGCGCGGCGCACCGGACGCATAGTCAGGTGACACTGAGCATGCCAGCGGTCCACCCGAACGGCCTCGCGCCGCAGGCCGCAACCGCAGTCCTGGACCGCGGGGTCGGCTTCGACGGCAGCGCCGACTTCGGCTTCGGCACCAGCACCGGCTTCGACGGCGGCACCGGCTTCGACGGCGGCACCGGCTTCGATGGCGGCACCGGTCCCGGGCTGAACGGCGGCACCGGCCAGGATGGCAGCACCGGTCAGGAAGACAGCGACTCCGACCTGGGAGACAGTGACTCCGACCTGGAAGACGGCCCGGAGCCTGGCCACGACCCGCGCACCGGCCCCTGACGCGCGGCCCATTAGACCGTCGGCAGCCGACCCCGAGCCGGGCATCCCATGCGCCTGGGTTACCGTATCCGCCTGGTGCTGAACGCGGTCAACGGCTCGACCCTGCTCGGGCTGCTGGTGGCCACCATTGGCCGCGCCCAGCTCTCCGTCGGAGACAACGGGCTTTTCCTGGCCGAACGGTACCGCCTGCCGGTCCCGGCAGCCCCGGCGTTCACGGTCGGCAACGTGATCGTGACCAAGTTGGACCGGGACGCGGTAGCCCGCGAGGACCGGCTGTTCGCACACGAGGCACGGCATGCCACTCAGTACGCCTGGTGCGCCGGCCCGGTGATGCTGCCGCTTTACTTCATCGCGGCGGGGCTGTCCTGGGCGCTCACCGGCGACTTCGGCTCGCGCAATGTATTCGAGCGGCGGGCGGGGCTCGCCGACGGCGGCTATTCAGACCGGCCGCTGCGGCCAGCGCTGGCCCGGTGGTTCTAGGGCGGGTTTGACGGACCCGCCCTAGTGCCCGGGCCCCGGGTCAAGACCCATGATCTCTCGCGCCTCGGTCATGAACTCCCGCTCGGCCTCGGCGAGAGGGTTGGCGTACTCGGCGTACAGGTCATAGTCCTGGTCCGGACCGGAATACCCGCCGGGCCGGGCGTCCACGTCGACGCGGCGCGGCCTGGCCGTCCCGGCGCGCCCGCGGGCCCGCTCCATAAGGCTGCGCAGCCTGGGAGCCCGGTGTTTGGCTGCCATCACTACTCCGTCTCGTGTCTTCTCACCCGAGAGGAGGTTACTACTAAGAGTAGCTATCTGACTCCGAAACGGAGTCAGATAGCTCACGACTAGTAGTCGAGTGTTGACAGATACGCCGCGCAGTGGGAGCGGTGGCGCTACCGGAGCGCGAAATAGACGATCACGGCAATAATGACGACGATGACAGCGACCAGGGGCAGCAAGCGCTTGTAGACCGAACTCCCCGCGATGCTCATCAGGTTCAGGGGCGCCGGCTCCGCCGACGGCGTGAACGCCCGGCCGACCGGAGCGCTCTCGGCCGTAGCCGCCGGCCCCTCAGCCGCCGGCCCCTCAGCCGCCGGTCCCTCAGCCGCCGGCCCGTCAGCCGCCGGCCCGTCAGCCGCCGACGTCGCCGTGGCCGGGGCGGACGGCACCGGAACGTCGGCGGCGAGCTTGCCTTCCAGGCAGTCGACGAACTGGCCGAGCAGCTTGGTCGACACTTCCTTGATCATGCCGCTGCCGAACTGCGCGATCTTGCCGGAAATCTTCAGGTCGGTGTCCACGCTGACCACCGTGCTCGAGCCTTCGGCCCGCAACTGCGCCGTGATCGCCGCGGCGGCGTTGCCCGCGCCCCGCACGTCCCGGCCACTGGCGTCGATGACCGCGCGGTGGTTCACCTCGTCCCTCTCGGTGAACCGCGCTGTTCCAGCGTATTCGGAGGTGATCGGGCCTACCTTGATCTTCACTTTGCCGGAGTAGACATCCCCTTCCACACCGGTCAGCACGGCACCCGGCATGCACGGCGCAATGCCCTCAAGATCGGTGAGCACAGCCCATGCTCGATCAATCGGAACGCCGACCGTGAACTCATTGTCGATCTTCAAGGGTTCTCCTCTATTGTTGGCCGAAGCATGCCCACAGCACCCGACGGTCGTCAACAGCCGAATAACGCGTCACTTGGGTCTCAGGTGACGCCCGTCCCCGTGCGCGCCGAGCTGGTCACTGCAGAGCCGGTCACGGCGGAGCCGGTCACGGCGGAGCCGGTCACCGCCGAGCCGGTCACCGCCGAGGCTGCGCGCCGGGTGCGGCGGGCGCTGCTCACCCAGCACTGGCTGGACCTCGCCTTCCTGCACTGGCCCGTCGATCCAGATGCCGTGGCGCCGCTGCTCCCAGCCGGAACCAGGCCAGACCAGTTCGGCGGCACCAGCTATGTAGGGTTGATCGCCTTCCGGATGTACCGCATCGGCTGGCTCGGCCTGGCCGGGCTGCCGTATCTCGGGTCGTTCCCGGAAACCAACGTCCGGCTCTACTCGGTCGGCCCCGACGGCCGCCGCGGCGTGGTCTTCCGTTCCCTGGAAGCCGCCCGGCTGGCGCCGGTGGTTGTCGCGCGCCTGGGATTCCGGCTGCCCTACGCCTGGGCCCGGATGACGGTGGACCGCCGCGGTGACACGCTGACCTACACCAGCCAGCGCCGCTGGCCAGGGCCCCGCTGGGCGACCAGCCGGCTGACCATCCGCGTGGGCGATCCGATTCCCCAGCCGTCCGATCTGGAACTGTTCCTGACCGCACGCTGGGGGCTGCAAGCCACCTGGCACGGCCAAAAAACCTTTTACCTGCCAAACGATCACCCCCGCTGGTCCCTCTACCGCGCGCGGCTCCTCGATCTTGATGAGAACCTCGTCCGCGCCGCGGGCCTCCCGGCGCCCGCAGGAGACCCGGTCAGCGTGCTGTACTCGCCCGGCGTGCCCGTCAGGTTCGGCGCACCAGGGTGATCTCAGCGCGGTCGCCGACCGGGCCGCCAGGTCTTCCCAGCCGGAGATGCGACACGTTACTGTTGTTCCGCAGTGATTCTGTCGCATAAAGGAGGGTGGATGGCGCCGTTTGCCGCTCAAGCACCCCTGTTCGCCGAGCCGGCGGTGCGGCAGGAGATCCGCCCGGACGGCACGATCCTGCTCCGCGCACGTGAGCAACTGGGCAGCTATCCGTTCTGCATGAGTGAAGTTTTCCGAGCGGGGGTGGCCGCGCATCCCGAACGGATCCTGATCGCTGAGCGAGACGGCACGGACTGGCGCCGGGTGACCTGGGGCGAAGCTGGCCAGCGGGTGCAGGGCCTCGCCGCGGGGCTGCTGGCCCGCGGCGCCGCCGGCCGCAGCGTGGCGATCCTGTCCGGCAACGGGATCGAGCACCTGCTGCTCACCCTCGCCGCCTTCACCATCGGCAGCCCGGCGGTACCGGTCAGCGTGGCGTACTCGCTGCAGAGCGCAGATCACCAGAAGCTCCGCCGGATGATGGCGATCGCGGCGCCTGCCGTGGTGTTCGCCGCGGCTGGCGCCGCGTTCGGCCCGGCGATCGCCGCGATCCGCGAGGTGGACCCCTCGGTGCGAGTTGTCACGCTGGCCGGCGGCCAGGGTGGCGAGTGCCTCGCCGACCTGGAGTCCGCGGCACCCGGGCCTGATCTGGCCCGGGCCAGCGCGGCGGTGGGCCCCGCCACCGTGGCCAAGCTACTGTTCACCTCCGGATCCACTGGCGCACCGAAGGCCGTCATCACCACGCACCGGATGCTCTGCGCCAACCAGCAGGCGATCAGCCAGGTGTGGCCTTTCCTCGCCGGGAACCCGCCGGTCCTGCTCGACTGGCTGCCGTGGAGCCACACCTTCGGCGGCAGCCACAACGTGGGGATCGTGCTGGCCCGCGGCGGCACCCTCTACGTGGACGACGGCAGGCCGACCCCCGGCCTGTTCGAGGCGACCCTGCGCAACCTCGGCGACGTCGCGCCGACGATCTACTTCAACGTCCCCCTGGGCTACTCACTCCTGGTCCGGCGGCTCGCCGACGATCCCGGCCTCGCCCGCGCGTTCTTCCGCGACCTGCGGGTCGTGTTCTATGCCGGGTCGGCACTGCCGCAGATCCTGTGGGACGAGCTCGGGCGGCTCGCGGCCGAGCACGCCGATCATCCGGTCGCGGTGACGACCTCCTGGGGGCTGACCGAGACCGCGCCCGCCGCGACCTCCACGCACTTCCTGTCCGACCGCTCCGACTGCATCGGCGTTCCGCTGCCCGGTGTCGAGATCAAGCTGGTGCCCACGGCCGGCAAACGGGAAATCCGGGTCCGCGGCCCGAACGTGACCCCCGGCTACCACGCGCGCGAGGACCTCACCGCCGCCGCGTTCGACGACGAGGGCTACTACCGGACCGGTGACGCCGCCGACCTGATCGACCCCGGCGCCCCCGAACGGGGGCTGTGCTTCCAGGGGCGCCTCGCGGAAGACTTCAAGCTCAGCAGCGGCACCTGGGTGAACACCGCCGCGGTGAAGGCTGCCCTGCTCTCCGCCTGCGGCGGGGTACTGCAGGACTGCGTCATCGCCGGCCACGACGGCCCGTTCGTGGCCGCCATGGCCTGGCTGAACCCGGCGGCCGCCGCCCAGCTCACCGGCGGCGCGCACGATGACCTCGCCGGGGAGCCCGGCGTTCGCGATCACCTGGCGCGGTCGCTCGCCGCCCTGAACCGCGACGCCGGCTCGTCGCGCCGGATCGCGCGGCTGCTCCTGCTGGCCGAGCCACCCCAGCTCGACGCCGGCGAGATTACCGATAAGGGATACGTCAACCAGCGAGCCTGCCTGACCCGGCGAGCGGCCGACGTCGCAGCGCTGTATGCGGACCCGCCTGACAGCCAGGTGATCATGCCCCGGTCTCAGATACCCTGAAGAGGCGTCCGCTACGCGAGGCCGCGGAGGGCGCTCAGCCCGTGCCCGGGACGTTGGCGGGCCGGCCAGGCCATTCGAGCCAGCCTCGGTGAGCCGCCCTATGACCTCCCCAGCCGCACCGATGACCTCCCCAGCCGCACCGATGACCTGCCCGGCCGTGTCGTTCCGGCATCTGCAACGGCTTACCGATCACATCGGCCTGCTGGAGCGCGCCGAGGGCATCATGCCCCTGCACGAGCACGGATACTGCGTTGATGACATTGCCCGCGGGCTGGCGATGGTGTGCCGCGAACCGTCGCCGTCCGAAGAACTCGTTACCCTGGCGCGGCGGTATCTCTACTTCCTGGCCCAGGCCCAGGCGCCCGACGGGCAGTTCCACAACCACCTCGGTCACGACCGCAACTGGCGCGACCAGCCGGGCACGGAAGACTGCTGGGGCCGCGCCCTGTGGGGTCTTGGCACCGCCGCGGCCCGAGGCCCCACCGAGGGGATCCGCGTGGAATCCCTCGACCAGTTCAACCTGAGCGCGCAACTCTCCTCCCAGAGGCCGCACGCCATGGCGTTCGCGGCGCTCGGCGCAGCCGAGATCCTGGAGAACTGGCCCGGTCATTCCAGCGCGCTCAGGCTGCTGGACCAGGCCAGCACGGTCATCGGTGAGCCAGCCGGGGACCCGGCGTGGCCGTGGCCAGCCCCACGGCTCAGCTACGCGAACGCGACGATCGCCGAGGCGGTCATCCTGGCCGGCTGGAAACTGGGCCGTGACCCGCTCCTCCACGCCGGCCTGCGGATGCTCGACTGGCTCCTGCTGGTCGAGACCCGCGGCGGCCACCTGTCCGTGGTGCCGGCCGGAGGATGGGGGCCGGGCGAGCCTCGCCCGGGCTTCGACCAGCAGCCGATCGAGGTCGCCGCGCTGGCCGACGCGTGCATGCGCGCGACGGCCGTCACCGGTGACCGGACCTGGCTCACCGGCGTGGACTTGTGCGTGGCGTGGTTCCTGGGCGACAACGATGCCAGGATTCCGATGCTGGACGAGCGAACCGGCGGCGGCTCCAACAGCCTCGGCGCCACTAGCCGCAATCGCAACCAGGGTGCCGCGGCGACCCTGGCGATGATCTCGGTGCTGCAGCAGGGCCGCCTCCGCCGGCGTGACCAGGGTGAAGAGCCGGGTCAGCGCGCGCGGCGACCTCGGTAGCCGGCCGAGAACGCGGCCGCGCCGCGGCCGGTGGCCTGGGTGGCGACGATGGCGGCCGGCCGGGAAGCGAGCCGCGCCACCGGTGCCACCCGGCCGGCCGGCTCACCGGCGATCGTGCGCAGCAGCGCAGAGCCGGGGCGGACCGTAGCGGCCAGCGGGGCAACGCTCGCCTTGCGCATCAGCGCGCGCACATCATCGGCTTGCCCGGGGGTCTGCAGAGTGACCACCACGCCGGCCGCACCCGCGCGGGCCGTCCGCCCCGACCGGTGCAGGTATACCTTGTGCTCGGTGGGTGAATCCGCGTGGATAACCAGGTCGATCCCATCGACGTGGATGCCGCGGGCGGCGATGTCGGTGGCGACCATGACGCGGACCTCGCCCGAGGCGAACGACGCGAGATTCCGCTCACGGGCGTTCTGGGCCAGGTTGCCGTGCAGGTCGACGGCCGGGATGTGCGCGGCGGCAAGCTGCCGGGCGAGCTTCTGCGCACCATGCTTGGTCCGGGTGAAGATCAGCGATCGCTTCTTCCCGCTCGCCAGGACGGCGAGGACGCCCACCCGGTCCGCAGGCACCACGGTCAGCAGGTGGTGGACCAGCGCGACCGGGGCCGCCGCCGGATCCACGGCGTGCATCGCCGGGTCGGTCAGGAACCGGCGCACGAGGACGTCCACGGCGCTGTCGAGGGTTGCGGAGAACAGCATCCGCTGGCCCTCCGGCGGGGTCGCCGCGAGCAGCCGGCTCACCACGGGCAGGAATCCGAGGTCGGCCATGTGGTCCGCCTCGTCGATCACGCTGATCTCGACATCGCCCAGGTGGCAGTGGCCTTGTTCGATGAGGTCGGCCAGGCGGCCGGGGCAGGCGACGACGATGTCGGCGCGGGCGCGCAGCGCTGCTACCTGCGGATGCTGCGAGGTGCCGCCGAAGATCGTCACGACACTCAGGTCCATCGCCTGGGCCAGCGGCACCAGGACGGCCTGAACCTGGCTGGCCAGTTCACGGGTGGGCACGAGGACCAGGCCGCGTGGGCGGCACGCGCTTGTGTAGCCATCGGCGAGCCGGGCGGCGAGCGGGATAGCGAAGCCGAGTGTCTTACCTGAGCCGGTGCGCCCGCGCCCGAGTATGTCAAGACCGGCGAGGGCATCGGGCAGCGCGGCGGCCTGGATCGGGAACGGAGTGGTGATGCCCGCGCTGGCCAGCACGGCCACGAGCGGCGCCGGGACTTCGAGGTCGGCGAAAGTCACGTCGAGCCGGGGAACGTCGAGCGGGGGGATCTCTGGCCTGGTGGTCCGGCGCCTGCGCCGCGGCCGGGCAGATCTTTCGCCGGCCGGGCCGGATCGGTCTATGGGCAACGCGGATCGGTCTATGGGCAACGCAGACCGGTCTATGGGCAGAACTGTCACTGATGGGTGTCCTTCGGACTTGGGTGGCCGCATGTCGAGGGCCGCCACGTCCGTGGAAACCTGTGCGCTCGCTGCGCGATGTACGACCGGCGCGCCCTGATGGCTACGCCTCTTACGTTGCCTAGTGTACCGCAGGGCTGTTTCGGGCCTCAGGCGCACGGGGTTGGCGCGGATGAGCCCGGGTGCGGACCGCCACAGCACGTAGGCGGCGACGCCGAGCGGGATAGGCGGCAGGTACGTGACCGCCCGGTACAGCAGCACGGCGGCGGTGACCTGCACGGTGATCCGGTGATCCGCCCCAGCGGCCATGATGCCCACCAGGCCGAGCTCGACGATGCCAAGCCCGCCGGGAGTGATCGGCAGCGTTGTCAGCAGCCGGACAAAGGCGTAGGCCGCCAGGGACGTCTGCCAGGACACCTGAGCCTGCGACAGGCCGACTCCGCGCAGGCACGCCAGCAGGACGAGCCACAACGTCAGCTGGCTGGCCACGGTGGTGGCGGTGATCCACCAGCCGCGCGCGGCGAGCAGGCCGGCCGCACGCTTCCGGAAGTCCGGCAGCGTGGCGGTGGCATCGCAGGCCGACGGCCGGCGCAGGAGCCGGCCTGCGATGGCGCGGATACGCTGCAGCACCTGTTCCGCGCGCAGCGCCAGGGACTCGCTGCGCAGGATAAGGCCGAGCCCGGCCACCATGACGGCGAGCAGCACCAGGCCGGCGACCGCGGAGATGAGCAGGGCGCCGCCTGGCCGGCCGTTCGTCAGCATGAGCAGCAGGGCGAGGACCGGCAGGCCCAGCCGGGCGAAGACGTTCCAGATTCCCGAGATGAGGGTGTACAGCAGGTACTCGGCGGCACCCACGTCCCAGCTGGAGAGCATCGCCCAGCTAACCCCCAGCGCGAGGGCACCGCCAGCGGGCAGCGTGTTCGCCACCGCGTTGGAGCCCAGGTTGACCACCGCGGCTTCGCGCAGCCGGATCGATGGCAGCACCGAGCAGATCATGACCCAGGACGAGACCATGCTGGCGACGGCCGCCGCGGCGATGACCAGCATCTGCCGCACCGTCATCGCGTCCATGCTGGCCCACACGCTGCGGTAGGACGCGAAATGCGGGATCGCGAACCAGAACGTGGCTACGACCAGGGCGGCCGCAACCCCGGTGCGCAGGACCCTGCGTCCGAGATGCGGCCGGGCACCCATCACTGCCCGGTCATCACGCTTCCCCGGCTGGGGCACGCTCAGCGATGCGCTGGGTGGCCGGTCCGGCCGGAAACCATGTGGTAGGCCAGCAGCAGGATGGCGGCACCGACGACGGCGGTGATCCAGGTAGAGAGGTTGAAGAACCCCTGGAGGGAGTGGATGTGGAACAGCTTGGTGGCCAGCCAGCCGCCGGCCAGCGCGCCGAGGATGCCGATAACGCAGGTGACGACGAGGCCCTGTGATCTCCGGCCGGGGATCAGCATATTGGCCAGCAAGCCTGAACCCAGACCAAGAACGATCCACGCGATGATACCCATAACCGACTCCTCAGTCAGTAGCGAATTCGACATGCACGGGTAGCCGGTTCTATTTGGGCCGTGAATCCCCAAAAAAAGAAAAACTCCGGGGGGCCTGCAACTTCCACCATTTCGACGGGTTGCAGTTGCCGAGGTCCGGAGCAACAATTTCACTTTACTCGCCGGGAGATACCCGTGTCCACGAATCCGGCCCGTCGGGTCGCGGGTGGCCCGGCCAGACACCCCTGCCCACGAATCCGGCCCGTCGGGTCGCGGGTGGCCCGGCCAGACACCCCTGCCCAAACAAGTCCGGCGAGCCTGCCGCAGCCCGGCCAGGGGTGGGCCGCTAGACACCCCTGGCCAAACGAGTCCGGCGAGCCTGCCGCAGCCCGGCCAGGGTGTCCGGCCAGATGCCCCCGCCCAAACGACTCCGGAGAGCCCGCCGCAGCCCGGCCTTGGCGCCCGGTCAGTAAGTCGCCCGGCCGCCGCTAAGGTCGTATACCGATCCTGTGGAGAAGCTGCACTTGTCCGAGGCGAGCCAGGCGACCAGTTCAGCGACCTCGGCCGGACGGCCCAGCCGGCGCATCGGGATCAAGCTGGTGAGGTAGGCGAGCACCTCGGGCGAGGTGGCATCATTCATGGGGGTCGCGATGACCGCGGGCGCCACCGCGTTGACCAGGACGCCGCTGGTCGCGAGTTCCTTGCCCAGGGATTTGGTCAGCCCAATCACCGCGGCCTTTGACGCGGAGTAAGCGGACAAATTCGGATTGCCATCTTTTCCGGCCATGCTGGCGATATTCACGATACGGCCCCAGCCTTTTTCCCTCATCGGTCCCACGAAGGCGCGGCAGAGGTTGAACGTACCGGTTACGTTGACGGCGAAGGTCGCGGCCCACTCTTGGTCGGTGATCTCCCACAACGGCCTGCCCGGCCCGACGATCCCGGCGCTGTTAATCAGGATGTCGACCGGACCGATGCGTTCGGCGGCGGCCGTGACGGCGGCAGCGTCGGTGACGTCAACGTGGACATCGGCTCCTGCCGCGATGTCCAGCGTGATGACGTCGACTCCGTCCTGAGCGAGACGCTCCGCGCTGGCCAGGCCCAGGCCGCTGACGCCTCCCGTGATAGCCGCCGTTCGTGTCATCCCAGCTGCCCTTTCCGCGGAAACGAGTGGTCTACAGCCCAAAGAGGACTCCTCTGACAGGCCACTAGAGTCTGGCACGTGGCTCATGAAGCAGGCGCCAAGACAGATGGCATCACGCCATGAGAGCCTTCGTGATCACCGGGCCGGGCGAGTGCGAGGTCCAGGACGTCGCGCCGCCGACGGCCGGGCCTGGCCAGGTCGTTGTGGATATCGAACGCGCGGGGGTCTGTGGGACTGATCTCGAGTTCTTCACCGGCGAGATGGCCTACCTGCATCAGGACCACGCCCAGTTCCCCATGCGCATCGGCCACGAATGGTGTGGCACGGTGTCCGCCGTCGGCGACGGCGTCGACCCGGCGTGGCTGGGACGTCGCACCACCGGCGACACGATGCTGGGCTGCGGCCGGTGCCAGCGCTGCCTGACCGGCCGGCAGCACGTGTGCGAGGACCGCTTCGAGATCGGCGTCCGCCACGGCTGGCCCGGCGCCCTGGCCGAGCAGATGCCTGTCCCGGTGACCGCGCTGCACCCCCTGCCGGACTCGGTGGACGTGACGGCCGGCGCCCTCGTCGAGCCGGGGGGGAACGCGCTGCGGTCCGTCGAAGCCTCCTGCCTCACGCCAGGCGACCGGGTCCTGGTGCTCGGTCCGGGCACGATCGGACTGCTCGTCGCGCTGTTCGCGCTGTCGGCGGGCGCGGAGGTACACCTCATGGGGCGCTCCGCGCGTTCGCTGGAGTTCGCCCGCACGCTCGGCGTGCACGGCACGTGGACGGCCGGGCAGTTGCCTGAGCTGGCTTTCGATGCGGTGATCGACTGCTCGAACGCGGCAGCGCTTCCGGGACTGGCCCTTGATATCGTTCAGCCTGGAAAGCGGGTTGTCTATGTCGGGCTGGCGGGCACTCCCAGCCTGGTGGACACGCGCACGCTGGTGCTCAAGGACGTCACAGCCGTCGGCATCCTGAGCGCGTCGCCGGGAATGGCGGGCACGATCGAGCACTACGCGTCGGGCTCGGTGGACCCCAGGCCGCTGGTCTGCGGCACCGTCGGGCTGTCTGGGGTCGGCGCGGTCCTGGCCGGCCGGCGGCCGGATGGCGCGGGCCCGGGCCCCAAGGTCCAGGTGGATCCCCGCTGCTGATCCTTGCTGCTACTCGGGCGGTGACGGCTGGTCTAGCGTGATCCCGACAACGCGGGCGACACGATCGAGATCGGACGGGAGATCACCCACGCGGCGCTGATCCTGCTCGGGGAGTCGCCTGTTCATGCTGGCTACGACCTGTCGCACCTGTGCGCGATCCACCGGAGGATCTTCGGGGAATCTAGCCAGCACTACGAGCCGCGAACCCACCGATGGACATGTGAGCATCAGCAAAATCCCGCCAGCAAGTCATAACCACACACTTAGGACCGGGCTTGACGGACGGCCGACGATGTTTGTCAGGTCTCGATCGGCTTCCGCCACAGCAGGAAGTAGCGCCAGAAGACCAGCCGCCTCACCTGCGCGCCGGGCAGAAGCGCCGACGCCTGCTGCCGCACCTGGCGGGTAGTCAGGGATGGATCAAGAACGACGGGCATGATTATGTGGTTGAGTTCCTTCGCGTACCAGCGTCTGCGGCCAGAGGCTCTGAGGATGGCAAATGCGGCCCCGAGCACCCGGTGACCGATCGCCGCGGTCAGGTCGGCGGGCAGCTCGTGTAGCAGATCGATTCGGGGCAGAGCTGCGGCCGCCAGGACACCGCCTGGGCGCAACGCTCCGGCCAGGCGGGGCAGGACCTCTTCAAGAGGTGTGTGATGCAGGGCGCTGATTGACACGATGGCGTCATACCGGGCGTCTGGCAGTGTTCTTGCAGTACGTCAGCGAGGAGGCATGTGACATTGGGCGGTGCCACCCGCTTGACCTCTTCGATCATGGCCGGGGAGCGGTCAAGGGCGTCGACATGTTCCGCCCGCTTGGCCAGTTCCACGGCGAAAGCCCCGGCGCCACAGCCGACATCAAGTACCCGATTACA
>WNFF01000291.1_pt1 | contig 40286 bp, 38 predicted proteins | sample 5400441 | NCBI WGS metagenome assembly WNFF01 (sample SAMN13153345, study PRJNA577476) | soil metagenome | isolation source: 120 cm saprolite under Douglas fir tree site 2 hole 3 replicate 1 | place: USA:California | collected 2015-04-18
CAGGTGACCACGGGCGGCCCCGCGCTGGCCGCCTCCGGCGAGGCGGCCGACAACCATGAGGCGCGCGCCTCCCTCTCGGCGCACTACCAGGGGATCCTGGGCAAGGAAGTGCCGCGCAAGCTGGTGCCGGTCCCGTTCTTCTTCGATCGCAGCTTCGGCATGCAGTCGATCGAGAAGGTCGCCTCCGCCATCGAGGGCGCGCTGTGAAACGGCTCGCCGAGGTGTTGCGCGGCCGCAAGGTGATCTGCTGCGTCGGATCGGGCGGCGTGGGCAAGACCACCACCGCTGCGGCGCTGGCGCTGCAGGCCGCCATGGACGGCAAGAACGCGCTGGTGCTGACCATCGACCCGGCGCGGCGCCTGGCCAATTCGTTGGGGCTCAAAGAGTTGGGGAACGAGGAGACGCGCATCGATCCCGGGCTCTTCGCGCAGGCCGGGCTCCAGCCAAAGGGCGAGATGTGGGCGATGATGCTCGATCTCAAGCTCACCTGGGACGAGTTGGTGCGCCGCCAGGCGCGCTCGCCCGAGCAGGCGGAGCGCATCTTGCAAAACGGGCTTTACCAGACGCTGTCGACGGCCATGGCCGGCAGCCTCGAGTACATGGCGATGGAGAAGGTCTACCAGGTGAGCACTTCAGGCCGCTTCGACGTGGTAGTGCTCGACACGCCGCCCACCACCAACGCGCTGGATTTTCTCCATGCGGCCGACCGTATCCTGGATGTGCTCGACAACAACGCCATGCGCATCGTGCTGGGACCGATGCTCAAGGCGGGAAAGTTCGGCTTCAAGCTGCTGGCCGCGCCTTCGGGGCTGGTGCTGCGCACGCTGGCGCGCTTCACCGGCTCGGATTTCTTGCGCGACCTGGCCGGGTTCATGGTGGCGTTCGAGGGCATGTTCGACGGCTTCAAGGAGCGCGCGGCGCGCGTGAAGGACCTGCTCTCCTCGCCGCAGTCCGCCTTCGTGCTGGTGACGGGCCCCAATCCCTTGACCATCCAGGAGACGCTCTTCTTCCACCGCGCGCTCGCCGACGATCGCATTGCCACGGCGGCGGTGTTGGTCAACCGCGTGCAGCGCGACCCGCGGCGCCACGGCGGGCCGGACAACGTCGCCGCCTTGCGCGAGGCGCTGCAGCTGGCGCAGATCAAGGACGGCGGCACGCCGCCGCTCTCGGAGCGGCTCTGCACCACCTTGATCGAGCAGTCGACGCTTGCGGATCTGGACCGGCGCGAGGTGGAGCGGCTTTCGCGTACGCTCGCGGGCGTGCCGCTCTTCACCGTCCCGCGGCTGCGCAAGGACGTGCACGACCTGGCCGGGCTGTGGCAGATCGACCAGCACCTGAGCGAAACAGGAGCCGACTGATGCTGTACTCGCAGACCATCGAGCTGCCCACCAGCAAGAAGCAGGAGATGATCGACGTCACCAAGCGCGTGCGCGCCATCGTGGCGGCGAGCAACGCTCAGAACGGGCTCTGCTCGATCTTCTGCGGGCACACCACCGGGGCGGTCACCATCAACGAGAACACCGACCCCGACGTGCAGACCGACATCCTCAACGCCCTCGAGCGCGCCGTGCCGAGCAACGAGAAGTACTACAAGCACGAGGAGGGCAACGCGCACGCGCACGCCAAGGCGGTCGTGCTGGGGTTCTCCGAGACCATCCCGGTGCAGGGAGGGAAGCTCGCGCTCGGCACCTGGCAGGCGATCTATTTCTGCGAGTTCGACGGGCCGAGGAACAGGAAGCTCACCGTCACGGTGATAGGGTGAGCCGGGTGTAAACGTGACCGATCCACTCTTCTGGCATCGCCTGCAGTTCGGCTTCACCATCACCTTCCACTATCTCTTTCCGCAGCTCACCATGGGCCTCGCGCTCATCGCGCTGCTCTTCAAGATCCGTGCGCTCCGCAAAGACGACGCCGAGGCGGCCGCGGCGGCCCGTTTCTGGCTGCGCGTCCTGGGGATCAATTTCGCCGTCGGCGTGGTGACCGGCGTCCCGATGGAGTTCCAGTTCGGCACCAACTGGTCGCGCTTCTCGGAGTTCTCGGGCGGCGTGATCGGCCAGACGCTGGCGATGGAAGGCGTCTTTGCTTTTTTCCTCGAGTCGACGTTCCTCGGCCTCGTCATCTACGGCGAGAAGAAGCTCGGGCCGCGCGGGCACCTCGCCGCGGTGGCTGCGCTCTTCGCCGGCGCCTGGATCTCGGGATACTTCATCATCGCCACCAACGCCTTCATGCAGCACCCGAGCGGGCACGTGCTCGAGGACGGCAAGCTGCAGATCGCCGACTTCGGCGCGTTCGTGTTCAACAGATGGGCGATCTGGGAATACCTGCACAACATGAGCGCCTCGGTGATCACCGCGTCGTTCGTGGTGGCGGGGGTGGCGGCGTTCTGGACGCTGCAGGGGCGGGCGCGCGAGGCGGCGGCCAGCTTGCGCATGGGAGTCGTCGCCGGGCTGGTGAGTTGCGCGCTGCAGCTCTTCCCCACCGGCGATCGGCAGGGGAAGCTGGTCGCCGAGCACCAGCCCGTCGCGCTCGCCGCCATGGAGGGCGTGTTCCGCGCGGAAAAGTTCGCCCATCTAGCCATCATCGGCCAGCCCGACGTCGTGAATCAGCGGCTGGAAAACCCCATCGTGGTGCCGGGGGTGCTCAGCTTCCTCGCCTACGGCTCGTTCGGCACCACCGTGCGCGGCCTGACCGACTTTCCCCGCGACCAGTGGCCCGACAACATCGAGCTTCTCTACTACGCGTACCACGTGATGGTCGGGCTGGGGACGCTCTTCATCCTCCTCACGCTCGCGGCCGCTTTCCGGCTCTGGCGCGGCACGCTGGCGCAGTCGCGCGGGTTGCTCTGGCTCTTGATGCTGGCGATCCCATTTCCCTACCTCGCCAACACCGCCGGTTGGCTGGTGGCCGAACTGGGCCGCCAGCCCTGGCTCGTCTACGGCCTGATGCGCACCGCGGAGGGAACCTCGCCGCGCGTCAGCGCGGGCGACGTCGCTTTCACCACGCTGGGGTTCAGTGGGCTCTACGCGCTGCTCTCCATCCTTTTCCTCTTCCTCGTCGGGCGCGAGATCGCGCGCGGTCCGGAAACATGAGCGCCTTCTGGTACGGGGCGGTGGCGGCGATGTTCGCCACCTACGTCGTGCTCGACGGCTTCGACTTCGGCGCCGGCGCGCTTCATCTCTTCGTCGCGCGCAACGACCGCGAGCGGCGCGAGGTGCTGGCGGCCATCGGGCCGGTCTGGGACGGGAACGAAGTGTGGCTCATCGCCGGCGGCGCAACCTTGTTCTTCGCTTTCCCGCGCGCGTACGCGGCGGGATTCTCGGGTTTCTACCTGCCGCTCATTGTGGTGCTGTGGCTCCTGGCTTTGCGGGGGATCGCCATCGAGCTGCGCTCGCACCTCGAGGATCCGCTCTGGCGCGCCTTCTGGGACGCCGGGCTGTGCGCTGCCAGCGCGCTGATGGCGGTGGTGCTGGGCGCGGCGCTGGGCAACGTGCTGCGCGGCGTGCCGCTCGACGCGAGCGGCAGCTTCATGGCGCCCTGGTTCACTAACTTCCGCACGCGCGGCGCGGGGGGCGTCCTCGACTGGTACACCGTCCTGCTCGGGGTGTTCGCGCTCGTGGCGCTCTGTGCGCACGGCTCGCTCTTCCTCGCCTGGCGCAACGAGGGGCCAGTGCGCGAGCGCGCGCTGCGTGCGGCGCGCGTTCTCTGGCCCGCGGTGGCGGCGGCCGGCGCGGTGGCCATCGCGGCGACGAAGCTGGTCCGGCCGGAGATCTATCGATCGCTCTTGTCGCGGCCGTGGGCCTGGCCGCTGGCGCTGCTCGCGGCGCTGGGGCTTCTGGGAGCGCTCGCGCTGCGCGGGCGGGATCTCATGTCGTTCCTCTCTTCTTGCGCTTTTCTGGCCGGGACGCTGGCGGCCACCGCCGCGGGACTCTTCCCGGTGCTTCTACCCTCGACGGTCGACGCGGCCTACAGCGTCACCGCGCAGAACGCCGCCGCAGGAGAGCACGGGCTGCGCGTCGGACTCGCCTGGTGGGCGCTGGGGATGCCGCTCGCCGTTTGCTATACCGCCTATGTCTTCCGCACCATGCGGGGCAAGGCGCGCGCCGAGGATCATTGAGATGTCGCTGCTGCACGCGCGCGGTCTCTCGCTGCGCTTCGGGCCCAAGGTGCTGCTCGAGGGGGCCGACTTCGCCCTCGGGCACCACGACCGCGTGGGCCTCATCGGCCCCAACGGGAGCGGAAAGTCCTCGCTGATGAAGATCCTCGCCGGCACCGTCGAACCCGACGCGGGATCGATGCAGCTCGTGCGCAAGGCGCGTGCGGGTTATCTGCCACAGGAATTGTCCGAGCTGCCCGACGGCTCGCTCATCGAGGGAGTGCTGGCCAGCGTGCCGGGGCGCACCTATCTGGAGACGCGCATCGCCGCGGCCGAGGCGGCGCTTTCGGCGGCGGCAGTGGAGGAGGAGCAGATCGAGCTGGGCGGCGAGCTGGCCGAGCTGCACGAGGAGCTCGCCCACCACGACGAGCTGTACGGGCGGCACCGCGCCGAGGAGATTCTCACCGGTCTCGGCTTTTCACCGCAGGCGCTGGAACGCGACGCGCGCGAATTGTCGGGAGGCTGGCGCATGCGCGCGTCGCTGGCGGCACTGCTCCTGCAGGACCCGGAGCTGCTCCTGCTCGACGAGCCGACCAACCACCTCGACGTCCCCACGCTGGAATGGTTCGACGCGTTCCTGAGGCGCTCGCGCAAGGCGCTTTTGCTCGTCTCGCACGACCGCGAGTTCCTCGACAGGCAGATCGACCGCGTGCTCTCCTTCGAGCCCGAGGGGCTGCGCAGCTACGCGGGCAACTACGAGCGGTACCTCGAGCTACGCGCGGCCGAGGAGGAACAGCTCCAGGCGCAGGCCGAGAAGCAGCAGCGCCGGCGCGCGCACATGCAGGCTTTCATCGAGCGCTTCCGCGCCAAGGCCTCCAAGGCGCGCCAGGTGCAGAGCCGCGTCAGGCTGCTGGAGAAGGAGGAAGTGGTCGAGGTGCGCGAGGAGCGCGCCACGGTGCGCTTTCGCTTTCCCGAGTCGCCGCGGTCGGGGCGCGAGGTGGCGCGCCTCTATGGTGTTTCCAAGTCGTACGGCTCGCGATCGATCTATCGGGATTTGACCGGCCAGATCCTGCGCGGCGACCGGATCGCCGTCATCGGCCTCAATGGAGCGGGCAAGACCACGCTACTCAAGCTGCTGGCGGGCGAGCTGTCGCCCGACCAGGGCACCGTGCAGTTGGGCCACAACGTCGTGCCCGGGTACTTCGCGCAGCACCACGCGGACACGCTCGATGGGGAGCGCACGGTTCTGGAGGAAGTGGCGCGGCTCGTTCCCACCCAGCCGCAGAGCTGGGTGCGCAGCGTGCTGGGCTCGTTTCTCTTCTCGGGCGACGAGGTGGATAAGCGCATCGCGGTGCTTTCGGGCGGCGAGCGCGCGCGCGTGGCGCTGGCGCGGCTTCTGGTGGTGCCGTCCAACTTCCTCCTCATGGACGAGCCCACCAACCACCTCGACCTCGACAGCTCGGAAGCCTTGATCGACGCGCTCACGCGGTACGAGGGCACGCTGCTGTTCGTCTCGCACAACCGCAGCTTCGTCAACGGGCTGGCCGCTCAGGTCTGGGAAGTGAAGGACGGGGCCATCGACGCGCAGCCCGGCGATCTGGACGACTGGGCGCGGCGGCGCGCCGGCGAATCGACGGCCGTCGAGGCTTCCGGGACCGCCGGACGCAACGCGCAGAAGGAAGCCCGCCGCGAGCGGGCGCTGCAGCGGGAGCAGCGCGAGAAGGTGCTCGGGCCGCTCAAGAAGGAGATCGCCCAGCTCGAGGCGCGCATCGCCCAGCTCGAGGAGGAGAAGAAGCGCGCCGAGGCGCAGCTGGCGGACGCGGCGGTCTTCGCCGACCCGGTCCGCTCCACCCCGCTGGTCAACGCCTATCGCGACGCCGGCAAGAAGCTGGAGGAGTTGTACGTTCGTTGGGAGCACAAGCAAGAACAGTTACAGGCGGCCGATGCCGAGATCGTGTAGCTTCCTAACCCGATGAAACGCTTTGTCCTCTGGGTTTTCGCCCTCGTCCTGCTTGCCGCGCTGGGCATTTTCGCCTGGCGCCTGTACGACGAGCGGGAGTTCGCCTCCACGCCTTTCGGCGAGGGAAAGCGCACCGTCACGATCGCGCCGGGGATCCGCCCGCACGCGCTGGCGCGGCTGCTCGCGGACGCGCGCGTCATCTCCGACGCGGACCGTTTCTACACGCACCTGCATTGGTTCCGGCGCGGCGCGCACATCAAAACGGGCGAATACGAGTTCGACGGACCGCTGCTCCCCGACGAGGTGCTGGGGAAGCTGATCCACGGCGACATCAAGCTGTACCACTTCACGGTGCCGGAGGGGCTGCGCATCGACGAGATCGCCAGGATCGTCGGCGAGACGGGCATGTGTTCCGCCGACGATTTCCTCAAGCTGGCGCGCGATCCGTCGGTGGCCCGCAAGCTGGGCGTTTCCGCCAAGAACCTGGAAGGGTTTCTCTTTCCCGATACCTATTCGTTTCCGCGCAGCGCGGGCTGCCCGGGCGTGGCGCAGGTGATGGTGGCGCGCTTCCAGAAGGCGTGGCAGCACGCCCAGGCGCAGCGGCTTCCCTCGGTGAAGCTCGACGAGCTGCAGGCGGTCACGCTGGCCAGCATCGTGGAGAAGGAGACGGGGCAGGCGGAGGAGCGGCCGCGCATCGCGTGTGTCTTTCACAATCGATTGAAGAAAAAGATGCGGCTCGATACCGACCCGACCGTCATTTACTCGGTATTGCTTTCCAATGACTTCAAATGGGACGGGAACCTGCACAAGAGCGACCTGCGGCGGCCGCATCCATACAACACCTATACCATGAAGGGATTGCCGCCGGGCCCCATCGCAAATCCGGGGCAGGCCGCCCTCGACGCCGCGCTGCACCCGGCGGATTGCGGCGACCTCTTTTTCGTCTCCCGCAACGACCACACGCACGCGTTCTGCCCGACGCTCAAGTGCCATGAGGCGAACGTGCGCAAGTACCAGGTAGAGCATTTTCGCAAAAAGAAAGGTTAGAACCACAACTCACGACCAGGACGCAAACCCAAACCAAAACGAAAACCAAAAACGAAAACGAGAACGAGAACGTAATCGCAAACGGACTTTAGAAGTACCCGTTTGCGATTGCGATCTGGATTGGGAGCAAGCCCGCGCCAACGCCTTCGGCGTCGTCATTCATCGGGCTCGCAAGGTTTTCGATGAGGATTCGAAGCTCGCTGCGCGCGCGCCTGGCTCATCCGCAGCGGCGATAAATGCTGGCGTAGACGAAGCGGGCCTGCCTGCAGAACGGCAGACCGCGGAACTCGAAGCGATTGTTGTCCGAGAGGCCCACCTTGCCCTGGTCGAAGGTGACCGCCAGCGTGGGCGGCTCGCGCGGGAGGCGGCGCTCGAAGTCGTCGGTCCAGCGGAGCCGGAGCAGTTGCTTCTCGGGAAGCCCCGAGGCGAAGGCGAGCGGGATGTCGCCGTAGTGCCAGACCTCGTCGAGCAGGACGACGTCAGTGGGTCGGGCGTTGGCCTTTAGCCATTGAGCGGCCTGCGCGATACCAGGGGGCAGGGACGAGATGGGCGAGAGCGGCCGCGCCCACTCGGCCAACCCGCCGTCGCGCCCGTACGAGGCGAGGGCCAGCGCCAGCGGCGTCGCGGCCGCCACGGCGATGGCGGCGCGCCGCAGCGGCGCCAGCGCCGTCCACGCGAACGGCAGCGAGAGGGTCGCCGCCACCAGCGTGAAACGCGAGAGGGGCCGGAAATCCGCCAGCACCGCGGCGCGGAAGGTGAAATAGGCGGCGGGAATCCAGACCAGCGCGACCAGCTCCCAACCGGACTCGCGGCGTTTCAACGCGCGCGCCGCGCCCCACAGGGACAAGGCGCCGAGCAAGGGTGTGGCGACGACGCACATTGCCAGCGGCCAGTACACGAGCGCGTACGCGCGCCAGCGCACCTGGCCGAACCACGAGAGCATCATCCGCGCGAGCGCGCGGTGGTCCTCGTCGATGTGCCGCAAAGGCGCGAGCGCGTCGCCAATGGAGACGGCGTTGCGCCACATCCACCACAGCGCCGGCGCGGTGGCCAGCGCGCAGAAGCCGAGCGCGCGCCACGGATCGCGACGTCGTAGGTACAGGAGAGCGCCCATGAGCGGCACGTACATCCAGCCGTCGTAGCGGACCAGGCCTGCCGCTCCGAGCAGCGCCGCGCCCGCGACCGCGTCATCGAGCAGCGCGCAGTCGAGCGCGCCGAGGAAGAGCGCGAGGAAGACCGCCTCGGATGCGCCGGTGGTGCTGGCCTGGATGTGAAGGGGCGAGAGCGCGAGTCCCAGCGCCGCGAGGAAGGCCGCCTCGGCCCCGCGCTCGCGCCGGGCGATGCGCCAGAGCAGCCATACCCCGGTCAGCCCGCAGAGCAGGGACAGGAGCCGCGCCCCGAGCACACGGTCCCCGCAAGCGCGGATGAACAGCCCCAGGAGCGTCAGGTGCAGCGGCCCGTACTGGAGGGTCTCGGTGTACCCGCGCCACAGGTGCGGGTTCTTCGCCCAACGCTCGGCCAGCTCGATGCGCACCGGCGCGTCGCCGTAGTGCTCCATCCCGAGGACGAGGGGGGCCGCGCGCGCCGCCGCCGCGACCGCCAGCGCGACGAGGAGGCGGCGGTCGACGGCGGAAAAAACGTTGCGCAAAGGCGTTCGCCCTCTAATGTTCTCCAGAGTCCAACTTGTCACGCCGCCCGCCCGACTTCCAGCCGCAATGTGCGCTTGCGGACCGGCCCGGCGCGTGCGCGGGGCGAGTATTTGCAGTTCCCCATGCCGGGGCGCTACGATCATCGGGTACAGGGACGCGCGAGACGCGTCCGGAGGAGTGACGTCGACATGCAGACTTTCCGTGATTCCGGAGACGGCAGCCTCGTCTCCCGCATTGCCACCTTGCAGGACAAGACCGGCTTCAAGGAGCTGCACTGGGATGGCAGCCTGGAGGATTACCTCAAGATCGTGCGCGAGAACCCGCGCGTCACGCGCACGGCGTTCCAGCGCATCTACGACATGATCCTCTCGCACGGGAAGACGGAGTACATCGACAACAAGAAGCGGCTCATCCGCTACCACTTCTTCCACGACGAGCCCAACGGCGGGCGCGACGCGGTGTACGGCCTCGACGTGCCGCTGATGAAGCTGGTCAACGTCTTCAAGAGCGCGGCGCAGGGATACGGCACGGAGAAGCGCGTCATCCTGCTGCACGGGCCGGTCGGGTCCTCGAAGAGCACCATCGTGCGGCTGCTCAAGAAGGGCCTGGAGGAATACTCGCGCACGCCCGAGGGCGCGCTCTACACCTTCTCCTGGACGCTGGACAAGAAGCGCGAAGACGGCACCACGGTGCGCGAGATTTTCCCTTCACCCATGAACGAGGACCCGCTGCTCCTCATCCCCGAGGATTGGCGGGAGAAGGTCTTCACCGACCTCTGCCCGCCCGATTCGGGCTTCAAGATCCCGGCGGGCGGCGATCTCTGCCCCGCCTCGCGGCTCATCTTCCGCGAGCTGATGGCGGAGTACAAAGGCGACTTCGCAAAGGTGATGGGCCACGTGCGCGTGAAGCGCCTCCTGCTCTCCGAGAAGGACCGCATCGGCATCGGCACCTTCCAGCCCAAGGACGAGAAGAACCAGGACTCGACCGAGCTGACCGGCGACGTGAACTACCGCAAGATCGCCGAGTACGGCAGCGACTCCGACCCGCGCGCCTTCAACTTCGACGGCGAGTTCAACATCGCCAACCGCGGCATCATCGAGTTCGTCGAGGTGCTCAAGCTCGACGTGGCCTTCCTCTACGACCTGCTGGGCGCGTCGCAGGAGCACAAGATCAAGCCGAAGAAGTTCCCCCAGACCGACATCGACGAAGTGATCATCGGGCACACCAACGAGCCCGAATACAAGAAGCTGCAGAACAACGAGTTCATGGAGGCGCTGCGGGACCGCACCGTGAAGATCGACATCCCCTACATCACCAAGCTCAACGAGGAAGTGAAGATCTACGAGAAGGACTACAACGCGCACCGGATCCGCGGGAAGCACATCGCGCCGCATACGCTGGAGATGGCGGCCATGTGGGCGGTGTTGACGCGCCTCGAGGAGCCCAAGAAGCACAACCTGACACTCTTGCAGAAGCTCAAGCTCTACAACGGCAAGACGCTGCCGGGATTCACCGAGGACAACATCAAGGAACTGCGCAAGGAGGCCCAGCGCGAGGGCATGGAGGGCATCAGCCCCCGCTACGTGCAGGACAAGATCTCCAACGCGCTCGTCTCCGACAAGGGCGAAGGCTGCGTCAACCCGTTCATGGTCTTGAACGAGCTGGAGAGCGGGCTGCGGCACCACTCGCTCATCTCCAGCGAGGAAGTGCGCAAGCGCGACCGCGAGCTGTTGGCGGTGGTGAAGGGCGAGTACGAGGACATCGTCAAGAACGAGGTCCAGCGCGCCATCAGCGCGGACGAGGACGCCATCGCCAAGCTGTGCGGCAACTACATCGACAACATCAAGGCGTACACGCAGCGCGAGAAAGTTCGCAACAAGTACACCGGCCAGTACGAGGAGCCCGACGAGCGCCTCATGCGCGCCATCGAGGAGAAGATCGACATCCCCGAGTCGCGCAAGGACGACTTCCGGCGCGAGATCATGAATTACATCGGCGCGCTGGCCATCGAAGGAAAGACGTTCAACTACCGGACCAACGAGCGGCTGCACAAGGCGCTGGAGCTGAAGCTCTTCGAGGACCAGAAGGACTCGATCAAGTTGAAGAACCTGGTCTCGAGCGTAGTCGACAAGGACACGCAGGAGAAGATCGACATCGTCAAGGACCGCATGATCAAGTCGTACGGGTACTGCGAGATCTGCTCCACCGACGTGCTCAACTTCGTGGCGTCGATCTTTGCCCGCGGCGACGCCAAGGACTGATGCGCGAGGAGCGCCTTTGATCGGCGGGCCGCGGGGGCTACACTCAGCCATCGGAGGACGCCCTTGCCGCTGAAGATCAAGCAGGACCACAGCCGGTTCCGGGAGATCATCCGCGGCCGCATCAAGGAGAACCTGCGCAAGTACATCCAGAAGGGGGAGATGATCGGGAAGAAGGGGAAGGACCTCATCACCATCCCCGTCCCTTCCATCGACATCCCCCACTTCAAGTACGGCCACAAGGACCAGGGCGGCGTGGGGCAGGGCGAGGGAGCGCCTGGCACGGTGCTGGCGCCCGGCGCGGTCGAGGGCGACGGCAAGGGCAAGGCAGGGCAGGGCGAAGGGCAGCACTCGCTAGAGGTCGATCTCTCGCTCGACGAGCTGGCGGACATCCTCGGCGAGGAGCTGGCGCTCCCTCGCATCCAGAACAAGGGCAAGAAGAACCTCACCACTCCCAAGGTGAAGTACACCGGGGTGCACACCGCGGGGCCCGAGTCGCTGCGGCACTTCAAGCGCACCTACAAGCAAGCGCTCAAGCGCAGCATCTCCAGCGGGCTCTACAATCCCAAGATTCCCATCGTGGTGCCGGTGCGCGAGGACAAGCGCTACCGGAGCTGGCGGATGCAGGAATTGCCCCAGTCCAACGCGGTTGTCATCTACATGATGGACGTGTCGGGCTCGATGGGCGACGAGCAGAAAGAGATCGTCCGCATCGAGAGCTTCTGGATCGACACCTGGCTGCGCTCCAACTACAAGGGCCTGGAGACGCGTTACATCATCCACGACGCGGTGGCCCGCGAGGTCGATCGCGAGACCTTCTTCCACACCCGCGAATCGGGCGGGACGATGATCAGCTCCGCCTACAAGCTGTGCAAGGAAATGATGGACGCCGACTATGACTCGGGCTCGTGGAACATCTATCCGTTCCATTTCTCCGACGGGGACAACTGGAGCGCCGACGACACGCGCACCTGCATCACCCTGTTGAAAGGCGAGATATTGACCAAGGTGAACCAGTTCGCCTACGGCCAGGTGGAGAGCCCCTACGGGTCGGGCCAGTTCATCAAGGACCTGCGCGAGTCGTTCGAGGGCATCGAGAACGTGGCCCTTTCCGAGATCGCCAACAAGGACGCCATCTACAACTCGATCAAGGATTTCCTCGGGAAGGGGAGCTGAGGTGGACTACAGCGGCACCCAGCTCCCGCCCCACCTCGGCGACATCAAGAAGGAGATCGAGAAGTACGCGCACGAGTTCGGGCTCGATTTCTACGAGACCATCTTCGAAGTGCTGAACTATGACGAGATCAACATGGTGGCCGCCTATGGCGGCTTTCCCAACCGCTATCCGCACTGGCGGTTCGGGATGGAGTACGAGCAGCTCTCCAAGGGATACGAGTACGGGTTGTCGAAGATCTACGAAATGGTGATCAATAACAATCCGTCCTATGCCTATCTGCTCGAGTCCAACATGGACGTGGACCAGAAGCTGGTGATGGCCCATGTCTACGGGCACGTCGATTTCTTCAAGAACAACTTCTCCTTCCAGCACACCAACCGCAAGATGATGGACGAGATGGCCAACCACGCCACCCGCGTGCGGCGCATCATCGACCGGGTGGGCATCGAGCCGGTGGAGACGTTCATCGACCGCGCGCTCTCGCTGGAGAACCTCATCAACCAGCACGCGCCGCACTTCCCCCCCAAGCCGCGCGAGGAGGCGCCCGAGGAGCCCATCGAGGTGCGGGGGTTCAAGACGAACCGCGAATACATGTCGCAGTTCATCAACCCCCAGGGGTTCCTCGACGAGCAGCGCAAGAAGCTGGAGGAGGAGCGGGCGCAGAAGAAGAAGTTCCCCGAGAAGCCGGAGCGGGACGTGCTCGTCTTCCTCATCGAGAACGCGCCGCTCGAGCGCTGGGAGGCGGACATCCTTTCGGTGGTGCGCGAGGAGGCGTACTATTTCGCTCCGCAGGCCCAGACCAAGATCGCGAATGAAGGATGGGCCTCGTACTGGCATAGTACGATAATGACTCAAAGGGCATTGAAGGATAGTGAGATCATCGACTATGCCGACCACCATTCGGGCACCATGGGGACGCGGCCAGGCGCGATCAATCCCTACAAGCTGGGCATCGAGCTGTGGCGCTTCATCGAGGAGCGTTGGAACAAGGGCCGCTTCGGCAAGGAATACGACGAGTGCGACGATCTGCGCGCCCGCCGCGCCTGGGACCGCAAGCTGGGCCTGGGCAAGCAGAAGATCTTCGAGGTGCGCAAGCACTACAACGACGTCACCTTCATCGACGAGTTCCTCACCGCCGACTTCGCCGTCGAGCAGAAGCTCTTCGTCTACGGCTTCAACGAGAAGGCCAACCGCTGGGAGATCCTCGACCGCGAGTTCCAGAAGGTGAAGAAGAAGCTGCTGCAGCAGCTCACCAACTTCGGCCAGCCCATCATCGAGGTGGTGGACGGCAACTTCGAGAACCGTGGCGAATTGCTCCTCGCGCACCGCCACGACGGCGTCGACCTGCGCATCGACTACGCCAAGGACACGCTGGTGAACCTGCAAGCCATGTGGCGGCGGCCGGTGGGCATCGTCACACGCGTCGATGGCAAAGGCGTGCTCATGCGCTTCGACGGGCGCGACCACACCGACCGCAAGGTCGAGCTCTAGTGGACGACCCCATACTGCCCGAGGTGAAGGGACCGCGCGCCATCATCGTGCGCGGATTCGGCATCGTCGAGGACGCGGTCTACGTGGGCATGGGCATTTTGCTCGCCTACAGCGCGGCTTCGCTGCTCATCACCGGCGGCATCGCCCTGTGGAAGGCCACCACCGGCGGCGCGCCGCTGGAGGGAGTGGTGGCGCTGCTCGACCGCACGCTGCTGGCGCTCATGCTGGTCGAGCTGCTCTACACCGTGCAGGTCTCGTTCCGCGCTCACACGCTGCAGCCCGAGCCGTTCCTCATCGTCGGGCTCATCGCCGCCACGCGGCGCATCCTGGTGGTCACCGCCGAGTTCTCGCTCCAGGCGAAGAACGACTCCGCCAAGATGCGCGAGGGCATGCTCGAGATCGGCTTGCTCACGCTGATGGTCCTCGCCCTGGTGGGCTCGCTATTGATGTTGAAGCGGCGCGAGAGTCGAAGAGCCTGATCAGCGCCAGCGGAAGATGCGCAGCGCCGCGGCGAAGGTGACGGCCGCGAGCGCGGCGAGAAGCAAGAGCGGCCCCGCCACGCCGCTCGGGCCCGCGCCGTCGATCATCACCGCGCGCAGCGCGTCGTTGAGGGCCGTCAGCGGCAGCGCGCGCAAGAACGGCTGCACCGCCTCGGGGAAGCGCGCCGTGGAGAAGAAGACGCCCGAGCCGACGAACATGGGCAGCATGACCAGGTTGATCAGGCCGCTCACCGTCTGCGTGTTCTGCGCGCGCGACGCGACCAACAGGCCCAGGCCCGCGAACGACATCGCCCCGACGATGCAGACGCCCACCAGCAGGGGCAGGGAGCCCGCGACGCCCACCTTGAAGGCGAGCCACGCGAACCCGAGCAGGATGGGCAACTCGAGCAGCAGGAAGAGCGCGCGCATGATGACGAACGACCAGAGGAACTGCGCCCGGCTCATCGGCGTGGCGACGAGGCGCTTGAGCAGCTTGCGCGTGCGCATCTCCACCACCACGTAGCCGATGCCCCACATGCCGCTCGACATGATGTTCATGCCGATGAGGCCGGGGATGAGGAAGTCGATGTAGCGCGAGCCGGGCTCGGTGACGGGCGCGTCGATGGTGGCCGGCGGGCCGCGCGGGTGAAGGGCGGCGTCGGCCAGGGCGCGCGCGAGGCGGCTCTCGGGGCGGGTGGGGTCGAACAGGTAAACGACGGGCGGGCCCGGCTGCACCACCAGCTCCACTTTTCCCGTGCGCAGCGCGCGCCGCGCGGCTTCGTCGTCGAGAAGCTCGAGCCGGACGCCGGCGGCGCCCTGCAGTGCGCGCTGCAACTGGGGCGATTCGACGGCGATGGTCACCGGCTCGGGCGGCCGGTTGCGGAAGGCGATCCCCAGCGCCACCGAGAGCAGAAGCGGGAACCCGAACGTCCAGAAGACCGCGCCCGGCTCGCGGAAGAAGAGCCGCAGGCGCGCCAGCGTCAGCTCGCGCAGCGGGTGCGGCCTGGCGGCGGCGGCGACGGGCGCGTTCATTCGCGGAGGTGCCGGCCGGTGAGGTGGACGAAGACGTCTTCCAGCGTGGCGTGGTGCGTGGAGAGGCGGGTCAGGCCCAGCGGCCCGGTGTGCGCGAGGATGGCGGGCAGCGCGAGGTGCAACTGCTCGACGGTGAGCGCGATGCCGTCGGCGCTGCGCCGCGCGGCCTTGACGCTGGGGAGGCCGGTCAGCTCCTCGGGAGCCAGCGGCTGCTGCGTGGCCAGCTCGACGATCTCGTCACCTCCCAGCGAGGCGATCAATTCGCGCGGCGTGCCCAGCGCGATGATCTTTCCCTTGTCGACCACCGCGACGTGGTCGCAGAGCCGCTCGGCCTCGTCCATGTAGTGGGTCGTGAGCAGCACGGTGCGGCCGCGCGATTTGAAGTCCAGCACCACGTCCCAGAGCTGCCGGCGCGACTGGGGGTCGAGGCCGGTGGTAGGCTCGTCGAGAAAGAGCAGCTCGGGATCGCTCACCAGCGCGCAGGCCACCGCCAGCCGCTGCTTCTGGCCGCCGGAGAGCTTCACGGTCCAGGTGGCGCGCTTGTCGGTCAGCTCGACCTGCTCCAGCACCTCGTCGACGGGCCGGCCCTGGGCGTAGAAGGAGCGGAAGAGGCGCAAGTTCTCCTCGACGGTGAGGCGGTCGGGCAGATGCGTTTCTTGCAGGGAGATGCCCAGGCGCTGGCGCAGCGCGGCCTCGTTGCGATCCCAGCGCATGCCCAGCACTTCGACCTCTCCGGCGGTGGCGTCGTTCAGGCCCTCGAGGACCTCGACCGTGGTGGTCTTGCCCGCGCCGTTGGGGCCGAGCAGACCGAAGCACTCGCCGCGGCGCACCTCCAGATCGAGGCCGTCCACGGCGGCCAGCTCCCCGTACTTCTTCACCAGCTTTTCGCAGCGGACCGCGGCCTCCATCAGCGCCGGCGCGGGCGCGCCACTTCCATGCGCACCGGCTTGTCCCGCAAAGGTTTCCCGCTGGCGGCGACGTACGCGGCCTGCGCCTCGGGCTTGACGACGACGTAGGCGTATTTCGGTTTCACGTCGGCGGCCAGCGCCGTCTCCCGAGGTTGCCCCGCCAGCGCGGCCAGCGCGGCCAGCAGCGTCTCGGAAGCCCAGCCCTGATCGGAGCCCTGATCGACGTACAGCTTGACGCGGTCGGCGGGCGCTTCGGCCGCCGGCGCCTCGAGGCGCGGCTTGCGGTGCTCGCGGTCGCGCGTGCGGCGCGCGGCCTTCTGCTCTTTCTGCACCTTCTCCACCTGGTGGCTCTCGAGCAGCTTCTCGCCCGCCGCGCGCAGCTGCGCCTTCTCCATGCGGTGGTGGGTGAAGAAATACTTGAAGGCGTACGCCATGAGGATCTTGCCGTCGTCGCGCGCCATCAGCTCCTGCGCCAGCGGCAGGTAGGCCTCGAACGCCGAGCCCGACTGCATGGCGTCGCGCAGCTCGCGGATGTGCTTGTCGGTCCACAGCCCCTTGGCCTCTTCCGGCGTGGGCAGCGCGCGGTGCTCGAACTGGATGCCATACTTCTTCTCCAGGACGCCCAGCGTGTTGAGCTCGGCGCCGGAGACGAGCGAGATGGCGGTGCCTTTCTTGCTCATGCGGCCGGTGCGGCCCACGCGGTGCAGATAGACGGCCGGATCCTCGGGCAGTGAATAGTTGATCACGTGCGACAGGTCGCTGATGTCGATCCCGCGCGCGGCGATGTCGGTCGCGACCATGAAGCGCAATTCGCCGCGCTTCACCTTTCCCATCACACGCTCGCGCTCCTTCTGCGGCAGATCGCCGTTGAGCATCTCCGCGTCGAGGCCGTTGCGGTTGAGCACGTTGGCCACCAGCTCGGTGTCGGTGCGCGTGTTGCAGAAGACGATGGCCGACTCGGGGTCCTCGCGCTCGATCAGGTAGAGCAGGTTGCGCGGCTTGGGGTACTGATCGACCAGCGGGTAGAGCACGTTGTGGATGTGCTCGACGGTGAAGACGTCGCCCGAGAGGAGGATGGTCTCGGGATCGCGCAGGTACTTGGTCGCCAGCTGCTCGATGTCCGGCGGCACGGTGGCGGAGAAGAGCAATGTCTGCCGATCGGGCGGCAGGTGATCGAGGATGCGCGTCACCTCCTCGTAGAACCCCGCCGAGAGCATCTCGTCCGCCTCGTCGAGCACCGCGATGCGCGTCTCGGAGAGCTTCAAGGTTCCGCGCCGGATGTGGTCGTAGACGCGGCCCGGCGTGCCGACGATGACCTCGGCGCCGCCTTTCAGGGCGTCGGTCTGCTGCTGCATCGCCGCGCCGCCGTAGACAGCGATGACGCGCAGGTCCTTGTGCTTGCCCAATCCCTCGATCTCCTGCGAGACCTGCAGCGCCAATTCCCGCGTGTTGCACAGGACCAGCGCGCTGGCCTTGCGCGTGCCGGCGGGGATGCGCTCGAGCAAGGGGATGCCGAACGCGGCCGTCTTGCCGGTTCCCGTCTTGCTGCGGACGATGAGGTCGCGCCCCGCCATGATGGGCGCGAAGACGGCCGCCTGGACGGGGGTCGGCTCCTTGTATCCCCGCTCCTCGATTCCCTTGCGCAGCTCGGGGGAGAGCGGCAAGTCCGCAAAGCTCGTGCTGGCGACGTAATCGCTCATGTTTGCTTGAATGCGAAAAAGTTTGCCTGTATAGCACCGCGTCTTCGAGGAAGTATAGATGCCGACCAGGCGGAAATCCGCCAAGCCAAGAAGGAAGTCTTCGCCGCGGAAGGCACGCCAGGTCGAGGAGCAGCCGGAGCCGGAGGAGAAGGCGCTCGAGCCGGAGGTGCTCGAGCCCGACGAAGTCCCCGACCAAGGTCCTCAGACCACGCTGCCGGTGCCGGTCGGGCGCGACCTGGCCCGCGCCGACGCCCTGCAGCGCTACATGGCCGAGGTGGCCAAGCACCCGCTGCTCACGCGCGAAGAAGAACACAAGCTGGCGGTGAAGTTCGCCCGGACGCACGATCCGGACATCGCCTATCGCCTGGTCACCGCCAACCTGCGCCTGGTGGTGAAGATCGCGCACGAGTATCGCCGCGCCGCCTTCAGCCTGCTCGACCTCATCCAGGAGGGGAACGTCGGCCTCATGCACGCCGTGCAGAAGTACGATCCCTTCCGCGGCGTGAAGCTCTCCTCCTACGCGGCGTGGTGGATCCGCGCGTACATCCTCCGCTATCTGATGGACAACTGGCGCATGGTCAAGCTCGGGACCACGCAGGCGCAGCGCAAGCTGTTCTTCAATCTGCGCAAAGAGCAGGAGAGGCTTCTCGGGCAGGGCTTCGAGGCGCAACCGGCGTTGCTGGCGGAAAAGCTGGAGGTGAGCGAGCAGGACGTGCGCGAGATGGACCAGCGGCTCGGCAACGACGAGTTCTCTCTCGACGCTCCCGCCGGCGCGGGCAACGACGAGTCGCGGCAGACGCAGGGCGATCGACTGGCGCAGCCCGCCGAGCCGGTCGACGAGCGGCTCGCGAGCGAGGAGTTGCGGCGCATCTTCCACGAGAAGCTGGCGGAGTTCGGCAAGACGCTCACCGCCGAGAAGGACAAGTTCCTCTTCGAGCATCGCATCGCGCCGCCCGACGACAAGGAGCCCATGACGCTACAAGAAATCGGCAATCTGTGGGGCGTGACGCGCGAGCGGGCGCGGCAGCTCGAGGCGCGTCTCACCGACAAGCTGCGCGAATACCTGCGCAAGGAGCTGCCCGACTTCGCCGAGCTGTCCGTCAACCCGACGGAGGACGCGTGAGCTTGAAGCACCCGTGGCTCGCCGCGCGCATCCTGGTGCCCGTCGCGGTGGTGCTGCTGGCGGTGCAGCTGCCGTTCCTGCATTGGGCGCTGCGCGGGCCGGCGGAAGTGAGCGCGGCGGTGCCGTACGCCGACAAGTTCGATCGCACGACGCTGGGCGACGCCTACTGGTCCAACGGCGGCCACTGGCGCCTCGTCGACGGGCAGGTGTTCTCGCCCGGCGTGGGCAACAACCCGCTCTGGCTCAAGGCGCGCGTGCCGGCCGACGCGCGCATCGAGTTCGACGTGCGCAGCGAGGGCCCCGACGGCGACGTCAAGTGGGAGGCGTGGGGCGACGGCCGCAACCATTCGACCGGCTACGTCTTCATCTTCGGCGGGTGGCACAACCGCGAGTCGCGCATCGCCAAGCTCGACGAGCACGCCTTCACCGCGGAGGAGCTGCGCGCGCAGCTCGCCTCGCTGGCCCGGCCGTACCCGCGGCAGCTGGAAGGAATCGATCGCCTGCTGGAGACGGTGCGCGGACCCTTGGCGTCGTGGACCGCGCGGCGGGAGCTCGAGCAGCTCGAGAAGGGAACGTACTTCGGCCCCGAGACGCCCATGGTGGTGAAGCGGCAGGACCTGACAGTGGAGAAGGGCCGCACCTACCACGTGCGCGTCACGCGCCAGGGCAAGTTGATGCGCTGGGAGCTGGACGGCAAGCCGGCGCTGGAGATGAACGACCCGGCGCCGCTCTCGGGGAACGGGCACGATCGGTTCGGATTTTCCAGCTGGGCCAATGATACATACTTCGACAATCTCGTCGTCGCGCCGCTCTGAATCAGGCCTCGGGCCTCAGACCTCAGGCCTCAGGTTTAGCAGCAGGCATTTGCTGAGGCCCGAGGTCTGAGGCCTGAGGTCTAATACTTCGTCTCGTCCGGCGCTTCGTCCCGCTCCGCTTCCTTCTGGTCGAAGGCGCGCCGGTAGTCTTCCTTCTTCTGCGCCAGGCGAGTCTTCAGCTCCTCGTCATCCATCAGCCTGGTGCGCCCCTCGATGCGCATCTGGCGGCGGCGCTCGCGCGCGAGCGAGAGCGCGACGAGCGGCACGGCCAGCCCGGCGGCGATCCCCAACGTCCAGTCGACGTCGTTGAGCAGTCCCAGGTGCGCGCCGCGCCAGTGCGGCGCCCAGGCGATGGCGGCGCCCACGACGGCGAAGATCGCGGCGAAGATCGGCGGCAGCACCAGCGCCAGCCGCTTGTACTTGATCATGCCGGCGTAGAGCCCGAGGCCGGCGAAGATCGCCGCCACCGGCAGCCAGAGGAAATGGAGCGCCCGCGCGATGAGCGCGCCGGCGGTAGCGGCCATGCCCGCGACCAGGGCCGCCGTGCCCCAGCGCGACGCGACCATCCCGAAGAGCGCCAGCAGCACCGACGCGACGATGGCCACCACTCCCGGCAGCCAGCCCTGGTCGCCCAGCGCGTAGAGGGCCAGCGCCGCCGCGCCGCCGCCGAGGAGCGCGGCGTTGAGCGGCCGCTGTCCGTGGCGGCCGGGAACGGTGACGATGACCGCGAGCGCCAGGAGCGCCAACCCCGCCCAGCGCGGTGCGCGCAGCAGGCCGTCGAAACCGAGTTGCAGCGACTCGTGCAGGCCGCGCACCACTTGCGCGGCGTCGGGTGGCGGAGGCGGGGGCGGCAGCGGCGGCGGCTTGGGAGCCACTGCCACTACGTCCCGCTGGTGGCGAGGTACATGAGCATGAGCCCGAGCATGATGACGAACGCGACCGCCGCCGCGATGGGCCCGTGATCGATCGCGGTGCGATCGATCAGGTCGGCGGCCTCCATCTTCGCCGCGGGCGCCGCCTCCTTGCTCTTGAGCACGCGGCGCGCCTCGGCCCTGGCGCGGTGGAAGTCGCCCTCGGCGAAGAGGGCGCGGGCGCGCTCCAACTCGGGCGCCTGCAGGCCGTCGCCCACGCGTTTCGCGTCGGCGATGTACTCGCGCCGCGGCGTGGTGAAGAGAGGAGGCCCGACGGGCTCGTCGTTGGCGGTGCCGGGGACGGTGGCGCGCGAGGCGGTGGCAGACTGGGTGTTCTGTGCCATGAGCGCGGGAAATTACCACAACCGGCCGGGAATGCCCGCGCGCGGAAGAGGTTGTGCGGTTAGGTTTCCGCCTCCAATGCTCTCGCGCCGACACTTCCTCGGCCTGCCCCTGCTGCTCGCGGCGGGGCGCTCGCTCGCCTTCGGCGAGGCGGCGAGGCTGACCTTCGCGCAGATCCGCCACCTGGGCCGCTGGGACCCGCGGCCCGACGGGCTGGGCCGGCTGGCGTGGGAGGTCTCCAAGCGCACCAGCATCGAGACCTCGCCGGTGGTCAAAGCGCTGGGGCTCGCCGACCCCGATCTGTTCCGCTATCCCTTCGCGGTCCTCTCCAGCGACCAGGGCTTTCCCCTTCCCGCCGACGCGGAGATCGCCTCGCTGCGCCGCTACCTCAGCTACGGCGGCTTTCTCTTCATGGACGACGCCAGCGGGACGCGGGGCGGCGGGTTCGAGCAGTCAGCGCGCGCGCTGGTGGCGCGCATCGTGCCGGGGGCAGCGCTCTCGCGCGTGCCGCGCGAGCACGTCTTGTACAAATCGTTCTACCTGCTCGACGGCCCCACCGGCCGCGTCATGGTCACGCCCGACCTCGAGGCGCTGGAGATGGGCGGCCGCCTTGCGGCGCTCTATTCGGGCAACGACCTCATCGGCGCGCTGGCCCGTGACTCGCTGGGAACGTGGGAGCAGGAGGTCACGCCAGGCGGCGAGTCGCAGCGCGAGAAGTGCATCCGCCTCGGCGTCAACATCGCCATGTACGCCCTGTGCCTCGACTACAAGGAGGACCAGGTGCACATCCCCTTCATCATGAAGCGGCGGAGGATCTGACGGATCCCGGCGCGTACAACGCGTGGCGCATCACCTCGCTCTCCACGCTGCCGACCTGGGTGCTGGCGCTGGCGATGGGCGCGCTGGGCGCGGCGGTGTGGCTTTCCTTCCGCGGCTTCCGCAGCGAGCCGGCGGGATTCCGGCGCGCGGCGCTGCTCGGCTTCCGCCTGCTCGCGGCGCTCCTGGTGATGACGCTGCTCCTCGAGCCGGGCATCGAGCTGCGCGCCGAGAGCCGCGTGCGCGCCCGCATCGCCATGCTGCTCGACACCAGCCGCTCGATGCGCTTTCCCGCCTCGCCGGCCGGCCCCTCGCGCGCCGAGGAGATGGTGCGCTGGGTGAATGCGCACAAGGCCGACCTGGGCCAGCTGGCCGCGCGCTTCCAGGTCGACGTGTACGGCTTCGACAAGGAGCTGCAGCCGCTGGACGTGAGCCGCCTCGCCACCGCCGGCGAGTCGCTCGCCCAGGGCCCCTCGACGGACATCCTCGCCGCGCTCACCGGCGCCGCCGCCGCGGGGACGGGCGGGCGGCCGCTGGCGGGGCTCTTCATCGCCAGCGACGGCGCCGACAACGCCGAGCTGGCCGAGGGCGTCACGCCGGCGGCGACGTCGGAGTTGCGCAAGCTCTCGGCGCCCGTCTTCGCGCTGCCCATCGGCGCGCAAGCCTTGAAGGACCTGGCGGTCGATCGCGTCGCCGTCGACGACTTCGCCTTCGTGCGCAACCAGGTGACCGTCGACGTCATCCTCACCGCGCGCGGCTTCGGCGCCACCGACGTGCCGGTGGTGCTCAAGCGCGAAGGCCAGGTGGTGGCGCAGAAGACCGTGCACATCACCAGCGACCAGGCCCGCTACGAGGTGAAGCTCTCCTTCGTGCCCGACCGCACGGGAAAGTTCGCCTTCACCGTCAGCGTCCCCGTCTACGAGGGAGAAGCGCTGGCGCAGAACAACCAGCGATCGTTTGTGCTCAAAGTGATCCGCGACCGCGTGCGCGTGCTCCTGGTGGTGGGCCGCCCCTCCTGGGACGTGCGCTTCTTGCGCCAGCTGCTGAAGAAGGACCCCAACGTCGACCTGATCAGCTTCTTCATCCTGCGCACGCCGGGCGACGACCCGCACAGCTCGCAGGACGAGCTGTCCCTCATCCCCTTTCCCACCCAGGAGATCTTCCAGGAGCAGCTCAAGACGTTCGACCTGGTCATCTTCCAGAACTTCAACCACCGGCCGTACCGCATGTCGCAGTACCTCGACGGCATCGCTTCCTACGTGCGCGACGGCGGGGCGTTCGCCATGCTCGGCGGCGACCAGAGCTTCTCGGCGGGCGACTACGCGGGCACGCCCATCGAGGACATCCTGCCCGTCTCGCTGGTGGCGCTGGGCGGCCTGACCGCGGCCGACGAAACGCCCGTGCAGCTCAAGCTGACCGACGCGGGCCGGCGCCACCCGATGACCGAGCTGGTCGCCGGGGCGGCGCAGAACGAGCAGGCATGGGCGCGGCTCCCCAAGCTGCCCGGTCTCAACACGACGGGGCCTTTGAAGGGCGGGGCGCAGGTGCTCTTGCAGTCGAGCGAGAACCGGCCCGTGCTGGTGGTGGGCGAAGCGGGGCGCGGGCGCGTGCTGGCCCTGCTCACCGATTCGTCTTGGTACTGGAGCTTCCTCGCCGCCGGCGAGGAGCTGGGGCCGCGCGCGTACGAGACGTTCTGGCACTCGGCGATCCGCTGGCTGGTGCGCGACCCGGCGCTCACGCCCATGCGGGTGGCGGCGGAGCGGCCGTCGTTCGAGCCGGGGACGGAACTGCCGTCCCTCGACATCCAGGTGCGCGGCAGCGACTACGGCGCGGCCGCGGGCGCGCAGGTGATGGTGGTGGTCTCCTCGGCGGAAGATCCGGTCGCGCGTCCGATGGGCTCGGCCACCGCCGCGGCCGACGGCAGCGCGCGCGTCGTGCTGCCGCCGCTTGGACCGGGCGCATACAAGGCGACGGCTTTCGCGCGCCGTCCCGGCGGGCCTCCCATGACTTCGCCTTCGGCCCGGTCGCCGGTGGAGCCGTCGACCTCCGTGATCGGCGAGGCGGAGGAGGCGTTCGTCGTCGCTCCGTCAGCGCGCGAATTGATCGAGGCGGCGCCGCGGCCCGATCTGCTCCAGGCCATCGCCTCAGCCACCAAGGGCCGGCTCGTCGCGACGGGCGAGCCGCTCTCCGGGTTGCCCTGGCGCGACCCCGAGCGCGTCGAGGTGGGCCAGCGCACCAGCAAGCCGCTGTGGGACAACTGGAAGGTCCTCGCGGCACTCTGCGCGGTGGTGGGGGTCGAATGGACGCTTCGCCGGCGTTGGGGATACGCCTAACGCTTCTGCTCGATCTTCAGTCCCACCGGCCCCGGCGGGGGTTGGGCAGGATCAGCGGACGCGGCGTGCTTCTCGAGCTCATCGACCCACGACTGCGGCAGGCCGCGCTCCCGGGCGCCCTCGATGAGGTAGGCGAGGAGCCGGCCGCTGGCGGGGCCCGGCTCGCTGCGCTTTTCCGGCTTGGCGACGAAGGCCTTGGCGGCGATCTTCTTTCCCTCCGCCTCGACGGTCACGTCGATCTCCTGCGACAGCCCGGTCGGCACGCCTTCCTTGCGCAGGATCGCGTCGCGAGCCGGGATGGGGATGTCGAAGAGCACGCCGTGGACGACGCCATCCTTGTCCTCCGCCAGATCGGCGACGCGGCCGCCCCAGAAGCGGCTCTCCACGTCGAAGACGAGCCGGTAGCCGCGCAGCACCGCCGGCGCGCCGCGGGCGAAGAGGCGCGCGTCGACGCCGTGCTCGGCGGCCCACTCGCCGATGTGCCTTCTCGAGAGCGCCGAACCGTAGGCGAAGTAGCGATACATGAAGACCTCCGGGCGCGATTCTACTTCTCTTCCACCTCCAGCGCCTTGCGCTTCTTCTCCAGCGCGGAGATCACGCCCTCGAGGCCTTTCTTCGGCCACAACTTCGCCACCTGCTCGCGGTAGGTCTCGGCGAGCGAGACGCCCTCGGTGATCACGTCGATCGCGGCCCAGCCCTTCTTGCCGCGCTCCATCACATAGTCGATCTCGACGGTGTCCTGGTCTGAGCGCACGCGCGTCTTGACCAGCGTGCGATCGCCCTGCTTCTCCTCGCCCAGCACCTCGGTCTTCAATTTGTCGACGTCGGTATTTTTTCCCTGGCGCATCCTGTAGAGGTAGTTCGCCTCCATCGCCCCGCGCAGCGCCTCGATGTAGCGGGCGCGGTCCTTCGGGGAGAGGCTGTTCCACTTGTCGCCCAGCGTCGCTCTGGCGAGCGCGTCGAAATCGATCAGCTCGCCCACCGCATGGCGCGCCAGCGTGCGCGCCTTGTTGCGGGCGGGCCCCTCCGCCTCGAGATATTTCTTGAGCGCGGTGCGGACCCTGTCATTGGCGGCCCGGACAGCCTGCGCAGCCGAACCGGCCTGCAGGGCGGAGAGGAGAAGAGCGAGTGCTATCACGCGACCTCCATGAAACGAAAACCAGAACCAAAACCAGAACCGAAGCCAGAACCAGAACCGAAGCCAGAACCAGGACGAGAACGAGAACGAGAACGAGGACGAGAACGAGAACGAGGACCAGGACGCAAGGGAGCCGTGCTATTCACGCGAATTGTACACACTGTACAGTCTGCACAGTCTCTGCGGGACAGCCCGTTCTCGTTCACGTTCTCGTTCTGGTCTTGGTCCTGGCCCCGGTTCCGGCCCTGGTCCTGGTCCTGGTCCTGGTCCCGGTCCTGGTCCCTGGTCCCTGGTCCCCGTTTCTTCAGGGACCGAGCGCCCCACCCGTCGCCTTCTCCAGCGCCGCCCAGGCGATCTGCGCGTCGAAGAGGGCCTTGAGCCGCTCGCCGTCGGCCCGGGCGTAGAGCAATGTATCCTCGAGCAGCTCGCGCGCCTCGCCCAGCCCCGAGTCGAACGCCACGCTGGCCTGTGTCTGCAGCTGCTTGCCGATGGCCGTCTCCTTCGTGTAGCGCTCGCCGCGCACGCGCGCCTCGACCAGGTCGCCCAGCGCCTGCTGCACATCCAGCCGCACCAGCTGCTCCGCGCCGAGCTGCATCGCCAGCGCTTCGTGCAGGTCGGCCTCGGCCTGCCGCACGCGCGCCATTTTCTGCGGCACGTCGAAGGTGCCGCGCAGGCCCAGCGCCACGTACCCCGACGACTCGTGGTACGGGTTGTTGACGAAAGGCGAAGGCGGATTGTCGGCGTTGGTCGTCTCGGTGAAGCGCAGCCCGCCGAAGAGCCCCAGGTCCGGCCAGAGCCGCGCCCGCGCCAGGTCGACCTGCGCCTGCCGCACCTTCACCGCCTCCGCCGCGGCGTGCGTCTCGGGACGGCGCTCGAGAGCGTGGCGCAGCACCTCGTCGGCGTTGGGGGCGGCCGGCGCGTCGGGCAGGGTCTGCTCGGCGATGGCCAGCTCCTCGCCCGGCTGCGCCCCGACGAGGAGGCGCAGGCCGGTCAGCGCCAGATCGCGGGTCTTGAGCGCCTCGGCGCGCTTTGCCTCGACATCTTCGGTCAGGTAATCGAGCTTGAGCGCGTCCGACTTGCTCACCTGAGCGCTCTTCTGGTCGAGCAGCTTCTGCGCGGTCTTCTTCGCCTCGGCCAGGCGGTCGCGGATCTTCTGCACCGACGTGTCGGCGTTGCGCGCGGTCTGGTAACCCCAGTACGCCCGCGCCGTGTCGAAGGCCGCTTGATCGCGCGCGCGCTGCAGCAGCGCATCGGTCGCCTTGACCAGGTGATCGATGGCGCTCTTGGCGGCGGTCAACTTCCCGAACGTCCAGATGGGAATGATGATCTGCGTCTCGGCATGAACGGTCACCCCCAGGCGCCCTTTGAACCAGTCGCCGCGCGTGCCCGGCGTGAGGTGCGTCGGATCGGCGGGGTTGGAATCGGAGTCGCCGCCGATGAGCCTGCGCTCGGGCGTGGGCCCGGCGAAGTACGCCGTGGTGGAGAAGTCGGGAAAGAACGCCCAGCGCGCCTCGTCGCTCTTGCCCTGCGCGTTTTCCAGCTGCGCGACGGCCTGGCGGGCGCGCGCATCGTTCAGCCGCGCGCGCTCCTGCAACTCGCGCAGCGTCAGGCCACCTGTGGCCAGCAGCGCGGCGAGAAGCGCGATCACTCGTTGGTGTAGTCCGAGCCGAGGTAGTTGATCAGCTCCTCGCCGACCAGGTAGCGCAGGTTGTTCTCCAGGCGCACCTTCTGCACGAAGAGGTCATGCTCGGGGTAGACGGTCGGGGCGTGCTGCGGGCTCTTGAAGTAGAAGCTGAGCCACTCCTGGATGCCCTTCATCCCCGCGCGCGCCGCCAGGTCGCCGAAGAGCGCCAGGTCGAGCACGATGGGCGCAGCGAGAATGGAGTCGCGGCAGAGGAAGTTCACCTTGATCTGCATCGGGTAGCCCATCCACCCGAAGATGTCGATGTTGTCCCAGCCCTCTTTGTTGTCGCCGCGGGGCTTGTAGTAATGGATCGATACTTTGTGCTGCAAGTTTCGATAAAGGTCCGGATATCGATCCGGCTCGAGGATCTGCTCCAGCACCGAGAGCTTGCTCACTTCTTTGGTCTTGAAGTTGGCCGGGTCGTCCAGCACCTCGCCGTCGCGGTTGCCGAGGAGGTTGGTGGAGAACCAGCCTTCCATCCCCAGCATGCGCGCCTTCAACCCGGGCGCGATGATGGTCTTCATCAGGGTCTGGCCCGTCTTGAAGTCCTTGCCGCCGATGGCCACGCCCTTCTTCTCCGCCAGCTCGATGAGCGCGGGGAAATCGCACGACATGTTGGGCGCGCCGTTGAGGAACGGCACCCCGCTGACGATGGCGGCGTACGCGTAGATCTGCGAGGGGAAGATGTTGAGGTGGTCCTCGTCGAGCGCCTTCTCGAAGGCCTTGATCGAGCGGTGCTCCGGCCCCGCCTCCTGGTAGGCCTCGGTGGAAGCGCACCACACCATGACCGCGCGCTTGCACTTGTGCTTGTCCATGAAGCCGCGGATGTCATCAATGAGCGCGTTGGCCTGCTCGCGCTTCTTGCCCTTCTTGACGTTGGTGCCTTCGAGCCGCTTGACGACGTTGCGGTCGAAGACGGCGGGCATGGGCTTGATCTTTTCCAGAGCGGGTCTGATCTGCGCGAGGTGCTCGTGCGAGAGCACCTTGGCCTTCGCCGCCGCGGTGTACGCGTCGTCGGGGATGGGGTCCCAGCTGCCGAAGACCAGGTCATCGAGCTTCGCCAGCGGGACCAGGTCCTTGATCATCGCCCAGCGCTTCTCGCTGCGCTTGCCGAGGCGGATGTGCGCCATCTGCGTCAGCGAACCGATGGGCCTGGCGAGGCCGGCCTTCACCGCCTCGACCCCGGCGATGAAGGTCGTGGCGACGGCGCCCAAGCCGGGTAGAAGCACAGCAAGCTTGCCCTCGGCAGGAGCGACCTTCGACTTGAACTGACTCATTCGCGTGTCTCCAATGCTCCGGCCTTCGGCCTCCGCCCGTCGCGCGGCTGAGCCGCGCTCCTCCCCAATGCGCGGCGCACCATAAGGGCCGGCCACGGGGGTGTCAACGCCATTGACCCGTTGCGTTGAACCGTGGCCACCGCGGGCTGCTTTCTCCGCGCGAGAGGCGTAAGCTCATCGCATGAGCCCCCACCGCAGACTGCCCCTGATCGAGATCGGTTTCCACGCTTTTGCCAAAGGGGCGGAGGAGGAATTCGGGGCGGTGCGCGACGTGCGGCCGGCGGACCGCGAGATCATCGTCAACGTCGAGGACATGGGCGACGTGCCGGTCCCGCTCGACGCCATCGACGCGGTGGTCGAGCAGAAGGTCATCATCGACACCTCCAAACTCGACGACCGCGTCCGCGATGGAATCGCCCGCGCCCACCGCGACGAGGATTATCCGTAGCTGGCCTCAGGCGTGCGGCTGCGTGACGACCACCAGCGTGCCGGCGGAGACGCCATATTTCTCCAGGGCGCCGACTTCGGCGATGACCTGCTGGCCGCTCTTCGCTCCGTGCAGCAGATCGGAATAGGCGCGCAGCACTTGCGCCGTCTCCGCGGCGTTCTCGCGGACCAACTCGACGCGGAAGCGGCGCACGCCGGCCGCGAGCAACCGGGGTAGACACCCTGCGGCGCTCTGGGCGCGCGCGTTGAAGACCGTGTTGCGGCAGCCCACGTCGACGATGACGGGATGCTCCATGCCGAGCGCGTCGCGCAGCTTGACGAGGTGCTTCTCGCAGGGGCGGCCGCAAGAATGGAAGTCGCTGCCGTCGGAGAGCAGGTGCGAGTAGAGGCAGTGCTCGTTGTGGAAGAGCGGCAGGTGCTGGTGGATGGTCACTTCCAGCAGCTCGCCTGGCACGCCGGCGCAGAGATCGAGCAATTGCGCCAGATCGAGATCGTACGCGGGCGTCAAGGTCGACAACCCGAGCCCGAGCAGCGTGCGAGCCGTGAGCGCGTTGGTGGCGTTCAAGGAAAAGTCGCCGTGCACCGTCTCGCGGTGGCCGACGCGGCGGAAGTGCTCGACCGCTCCGAGGTGGCGCGCGAGGATGCCGTCGGGCTCAAGGCGCTCGAAGCGCTTGTCGTAGCCTTCCTCTCCCGGCTTCTGCACGCGCGGCGTTGCGACCACCACGCGCACGCCGGCCGCGCGCACCTTCTCGACGGCGACGCCGAGCCCCACCAGCTCCATGAAGTCCAACTCGACTTCGGGGAACCCCAGTTGGAGCGCGACGTCGACTTGCTCGAGCGTGCGCAAGAGAGGGATGAGCTGCGGCCTCCCCGAACCGCCCCTCGACGCGAGCGGCGGCACGACGCTGTCCGGCGCGTGACCCGTGGTCACGTGCCGCGCCGGAGAAGGCGGACGCTGTTCACCGAGCGAATCGCTCAGCGCCCGCCGCATGCGCTTGAGCTCGGAGGGCGGCAGCGCCAGCGCGCCTTCCAGCTCGAGCGTCAGCCGGCGCAGCTCGAAGGGCGTCTCGCCGAAGGCGCACAATTTCTCCCGGATCAAGTTCTCCTGCAGCGGATGCGCCACGGCGGCCTGGAGCGGCATGGCGCTCTCGGCACGCGCGACGCGTCCCAGATCGTCGCGCGCCTCCACCGTCAGGGGAACGCCGGCGGCTCCGCGCACCGACAAGGACACGCCCACCTTCCGCTCCTGCGCGGCGATGCGCTTCATCTTCCGCGTCACCTCGGCGTCCTTGGCTTTCCACACCACGTCGCCGGCGCGGACGAGCCGCAGGTCGAGGGTCGTCTCGCCCGGCCCGCCGAAGACGAGCCGCAACCTCCCGCCCCCGAGGGCGTCGCACGCGTGCAGCCCGCCGCGCGGCTCGTCGTCCTCGGGCTTGCCCTGGTCGAAGAGCATGCGGTCGCCCGCTTTCAGCTCGGGCGCGTCGGGCTCGGCGCGCACCACGACGTGGCGCGCCCGCGCGCGCACTTCCTCGACGCGCCCGACGAGCACGCCGCGGTGCCCCGGGTAGAGCCCATGGACCAGCTCCTGGTGGTCCGGGCCCCGCAGAAACCCGTGCGAGAAGCCGCGCGAGAAGCTGTAGCGCAGCTCCTCCTCGTCGCGCGCCGACAAGGGATACGGGCGCGCTTCCATCGCCGCGTCGAGCGCGCGCCGGTACTTGTCGACCACGTTGGCGACGTACTCGGGCCCCTTCATGCGGCCCTCGATCTTGAAGCACGACACCCCAGCCGCGAGCAGCTCGGGAAGCATGTCGTACGCGGCCAGGTCACGCGGGCTGAGGAGATACTTGAGCTGCTCGTCGCCGCGCGCCGTCTCCTGCCGCCCGTCGACCATCAGATCATACGGCAGCCGGCAGCTCTGCGCGCACTGGCCGCGGTTGGCGCTGCGATGCTGCAGCGCTTCGCTGGTGAGGCACTGCCCGCTCCAGCTCACGCACAACGCGCCGTGCACGAAGCACTCCAGCTCCAGATCGGTGCGCGACGCCAGGAGCGCGATCTCTTCCACCGACAGCTCGCGCGGCAGCACCACGCGCGTCACCCCCAGCGCGCGCGCGATCTGCGCCGCTTCTGCCGACGAGACGGTCATCTGCGTAGAGGCGTGGAGCGGCAGCTCGGGACAGACGGCGCGCGCCAGCCGCGCGGCGCCCAGATCCTGCACGATGATCGCGTCGGCGCCCGCGCGCGCGATGTCGGCCAGCGCCCCCTCCGCGACGGGCAACTCCTTGTCGAACACCAGCGTGTTGAAGGTGACGAAACCTTGAACACCATGTGCGTGCAGGTGATCGAAGATCCGGGGTAGGTCTGCGGCGGAGAAGTTGTCCGCCCGGGCGCGGGCGTTGAAACCGCCCCTGAGGCCGAAATAGACCGCGTCCGCGCCCGCCGCGATGGCAGCGCGGAGGCTGTCCTCGTCTCCGGCAGGGGCGAGCAATTCGGGCTTGTCCAGCACTCTGGCCATGTGCGCTCTGGCGAGCCGCCGTGACACATTTCGCTAGAAAGTTCAAGCGGGCGGCGAGGCTAGCCCTTGTCAAGCCGTTCAAGGCATGGATATTGCGACGCTACAAGGGGAGATTTCAGCAATTCTGAGATTAAGTGGTTACGATATTTCAAAGGAGCGTAGATGGCCGAAACCGAAGAAGAAGCCTTGACCTGCGGGATCTGCCGGAAGACGGGCACGTTTACCGCGCCGGTCTCGGTCATCCTCGTGTTCGCGCCCGCGATGCCCAAGCCGTATCCGCTCATTCCCGCCGAGGACTACCGGGTGTGCGGCGCGTGCGACGCCATCTTCACGCTCATCAACCGCGCCGTCGACGCGCACCCCACCACCCGGGCGGCCGGACCATGGTCGCGCGCCATCGTCGTCTTCAGCGACGGGCACGGCGTGGACGTGAAGGCGAAGCGGCAGGGCCAGCAAATGGCCATGGCCTGAAGGCTTGCGAGCGGCAGTCGGGGCAGAGGCCCTCCACCTGCACGCGTACCGCGCGGACGTCGAACCCCTGCGGGTGCCGCACGCGCAGCCCGTCCAGCTCCTCGTCGTGCAAGTCGCGCACCTTCTTGCACGAGACGCAGACCAGGTGGTGGTGCGGCTTTCCCGCGCCGGTGCCGGGTAGCGCCGCCTCGTAGCGCGCCTGCTGGTGCAGGGGATTCACGTCGGCGATGGCGCCGATGCTCTTGAGCGCCTCGAGGTTCTTGTAGACGGTGGCGAGCGAGAGCGTGGGAAGGCGCCGCTGCACCGTGCGGTGGATCTGCTCGGCGCTGGGGTGCTCGCGCGAGGCGGCCAGCGCCTCGAAGATCGCCAGCCGCTGGTGCGTGACGGAGAGGCCGTGGGCGCGGCAGAATTCGGCGAACTTCTCCATTTCGCGCTTCATGTCAGGTCCTGCGCCAGGGAGCGCCGCGCCGCCTCGGGGATCTCGGTGCGGTACGAGTAGTTGGGGTGGTCGACGACCATGGCCGCGGGCCCTTTGAGCAAGGCGGCGCGGTCGGGCACCTTGAAGCGGACGTACTGCACGGCCGAGACGCGGCCCGGCTCCTCGCGGTCCGGGTCCAATTCCCCCTTCGCGCGCGTTCCCGCCAGCTCGAGCCAGACGTGGTCGCGCAGCCCGTAGAGCTTGGCCAGCTTCGCCTTCACCTCGGCGTCCGCGCCGAGCAGCTCGATCATCAGGGTCGCCGACAGCTCGCCCGGCCCGGGCAGCATGGAGTTGAAACCCTCCAGCTCCTCGGCCACCTGGGCGGGATGGCTGATGCGCTCGACGCGGAGGATCTCCTGCACCTGGAACTTCACCGTCAGGCGATTCTCGAAGAGGAGCGTCATGTACGGCCCGACTCGAATGCGCCGGTCTTGCTTGGCCTGCATGACCTCCTTGCGGAACTGGTCGCGCACGCCCTCGTAGACGGGCAGCGGCCAGAGGTCCTTGGGCGAGAGCGGTTGCATCACTTCTCCTCCGTCGGCGAGCGCAGCGGCTCTCCTCGATATGCGGCGTGCAGGATCTTCACCGGATGATAAGCGCGCCGCCCCGTCTTCTGCCGCAGTTGCAGACAGGCCAGCGGGCAGTCGCTGGAGACCACCTCCGGCTCGGCCGCCAGCACCTTGCGCGCCGCGCCCTCGGCCACCTTGAGCGACTCCTCGAAGAACTCGCTCTTCATTCCCCAGGTGCCGTCCATGCCGCAGCAGCGGTCGACCAGCGTCACGTCGCCGCCGGCCCATCTGAGCAGGTCGCGGCCGCGGTAGCCGAAGTTCTGCACGCGGTTGTGGCAGGCGACGTGGAAGGCCACCTTGCCGATGGCGGCCTCGGGCTTGGGGAGCTTGTTCTCGCGGGCCTGCTGCACGAGGAAATCGCTCAGGTCCATCACCGCCTGGGAGACCTCTTTGGCCTCGGGCGTGGGCACCAGCTCGGGATACTCCCTGCGCAGGACCAACGTGCAGGAGGGGCCCGGCGTGAGGATCTTGCGGCCCTCGCGCACCGCCGGGAGGAGCGTCTCGACGTTCTTGCGCGCCAGCTTGCGCGCGCCTTCCAGGTCGCCGCCGTCGAGCTTGGGCATGCCGCAGCAGGACTGCTCGGGACAGTCGACCGCGCAGCCGGCCTTCTCCAGTACCTCGACGGCGGCCTGGCCGATGGACGGATCGTTGTAGTTGACGAAGCAGGTGGCAAAGAGCGCGACCGGCGTCCCGCCGTTGGTCTCGGCGGGCGCGCGCCGCCCCCACCAGGCCGCGAAGGTCTCGCTGGCGTAGTCGGGCAGGTCGCGGTCCTTGTGGATCCCGATGGTCTTGTCCATCAGCAGCCGGTTGAAGGCGTTGTGCGCGGCGGCGTTGGCGATGGGCGCGATCCTGGTCATCGCGCTGCCCACCAGATCGGTCGCGCCGAGGAAGCGCTCGCGGAAGGCGACGCCGTCTTCCTGGGCGCCGATCATCTTGGCGCGCAGCATCAGCTTGGGGAAGTCGACGGCGAACTCGTGCGGCGGCACGTACGGGCACTTGGGGTAGCAGAGCTTGCACTCGTAGCAGAGCTCCACCACGCGCTCGCGGTCGGTGTCCTGGAGGAGGCCGACCGGGTTCTCCGTCGAGACGGTGACGTGCTTGAGAAGCTCGGCCGCCTCGTGCTCCTCGACGATCTTCCCGCCCTCGATGTGCTTGCCCTCCGCCTCCTCGCGGTGCGGGTCGAGGGCGTCGACCCTCCGGAAGAGCACGTCGAACGAGGGGCACAGGTTGAAGCAGAGCCGGCAGCCGTTGCAGATCTCGAAGACCCGGTGCAGCTCCGACTCGAGGTGCGGCCGGTCCCAGAACTGCGGGTTGTCGTAGGCCATGCCCTGGGGGTCGTGCGCCCAGTCTGCTATCGGCAGCTTCATCGTCGAAGGCCTCGGACCTCAAACCTCGGGCCTCAGGGGCCTCGGGCTCTTCGCCCGAGGCCTGGGACCCGACGTCCGGGGCCTCTAAAGCTGTTGCAGCGTCTGCAGTCCCTTGGCGAAACGGCCGGCGTGCGACTTCTCGGCCTTGGCCAGCGTCTCGAACCACTCGGCGATCTCGCCAAACCCCTCCTCGCGCGCCTGCTTGGCGAAGCCGGGGTACATCTGCGTGTATTCGTAGGTCTCGCCGGCGACAGCGGCCTTGAGGTTCTTCTCGGTATCGCCGATGGGCTCGCCCGTGGCCGGATCGCCCACTTCCTGCAAGTACTCGAGATGGCCGTGCGCGTGGCCGGTCTCACCCTCGGCGGTGTCACGGAAGAGGCCCGCCAGATCCGGGCGGCCTTCCACGTCGGCCTGCTTGGCGAAATAGAGGTAACGGCGGTTCGCCTGGCTCTCGCCGGCGAAGGCGGACTTCAAGTTCTCGTGCGTCTTGCTGCCCTTCAGCTTTGCCATTGCGGTGGTCCTCCTTGTTGGAGAGTTCGTAGCGTTGGAGAACTATTCTCCAAAATAGATTCGTCCCGTCAAGCTGAATTTCGCGGCCAAGGCTGGTAGAGGAGGTAGATGCCCGACCACAGCGACGCCTATCGCCGGCGCCGCTTCCTCAACTGGTTTCCGCTCGGCCTGACGTACGCGACCTTCTACATGGGCCGCTACAACTTCAACGTCTTCAAGGGCCGCTTCGCGGAGATGTTCCACTTCGACAAGGCGCAGGTGGGCGTCATCGCCACCGCCGGGTTCTGGACCTACGCGCTCTCGGTCATCTTCAACGGCCCGCTCGCCGATCGCTTCGGCGGCAAGCGCGCCATCCTCATCGGCGCGGTGGGGGCGGCGGCGCTCAACCTCGCCATCGGCGCGATGTTCCTCTCCGGCTGGCAGACGAAGCTCATCGTCAGCATGAGCCTGCTCTACGCCTGCAACTGCTATTTCCAGAGCTTCGGCGCGCTCAGCGTGGTCAAGGTCAACGCGTCCTGGTTCCACGTGCGCGAGCGCGGTTTCTTCGGCGGCGTGTTCGGGATCATGATCTCCCTCGGCTACACGCTCGCGCTCACGGTGGGCGGGTTCCTGCTGGCGAACTTTCCCTATCCGGTCGTCTTCCTCGTGCCGGCGGGCGCGCTCCTCGTCATGGCGGCCATCGACTACTTCGTCGTCCAGGACACGCCGGGACAAGCCGGCCATCCCGACTTCGACACCGGCGACGCCTCGAGCGGCGACGACACGCCCGTCGATCTCGCCTACCTCTTCAGCAAGGTCTTTCGCAACCCCATCATGCTCACCCTGGCGGCCGCGGAATTCTGCACCGGCTTCGTGCGGCAGGGCCTTTTGCTCTACTACACGGAGTTTCTCGGCGAGGTGCACGGCATCGAGGTCGGATCCACGCTCTTCAGCCTCGCCTCGACGGGCGTGACGGTGGGCGGGATCGCCGGCGGACTGCTCTGCGGCTGGATGAGCGACCGCCTCTTCCAGTCGCGGCGGGCGCCGGTGGCGCTCTTGTTCTACCTCGGACAGGCGCTCTCGCTGTTCGCGCTCGGCATCACGCGCAGCGCCGCCCTCGCCTCGGGGCTGATCGGCTTTTCCTGCATCTTCATCTTCGGCGTGCACGGCATGCTCTCCGGCACCGCCTCCGCCGATTTCGGCGGCAAGAAGGCCGCGGCCAGCGCCACCGGAATGCTCGACGGCGTGCAGTACGTCGCCTCCGGCTTCACCGGATTCGGCCTCGGCTGGATTCTCAAGACCTGGGGGTGGGGCGTGTGGACGAGGCCGGCGTGAGGGAGCGACGCCAAAACGCGGAGGGCGCCGGCCCCTCCTTCTGGGGACCCGCGCCCTCGCATTGCTCCATGCCCGGGAACGGCTAGGAAAGGTTGTCGTTCACCAGCTTGGTCATCTCGAACATCGAGACGGTCTTCTTGCCGCCGAACACCTCGCGGAGCAGGTCGTCCGCGTTGATGTTCCGCCTCTCCTTCTTGTCCTGCAGATCCTTCCGCTTCACGTACTGCCAGAGCTTCTTCACCACCTCGGTGCGGGGCAGCGGCTTGTCGCCCACGATCTTCGCCAGAGCGGCCGAAGGCATCATGGGCTTCATGAACGCGGCGTTGGGCTTGCGGGCGGACTTCTTGGCGGCGGGCTTCTTGCCGGCTTTCTTGGCTGCCATCAGGTTTTTCCTCCCTAGCGGGGAGACGCCTCCCCTCGAAAACAGGCGCACTCTGACAGAGGAGGATGAGCGCAGTCCAGCGATTTTTCCCTCTGGGAGTACGGTTTCCCACTCTGACGGAGGGCGGATGGCCGCTATCGCCCTCCTCGGGGGTGGGAAATCCTCAGCACCGACGCGCCTTCCCGCCTGAGGAGCAGGGTAAGCGGCGCTCCCTTGGGGGCCGCACCCGGTAGCCACTCGCGCTCCTGTTTCTCCGAGGCGAGGATGAGCGCCTCGCCCCCGGGAGCGAGCAAGTCGGCCGCCTCCCGCAGCTCGCGGGCCGCCACGCCGGGCCCGGCCGGCGCCGACAGCTCGCCCAGCAGGAGAGGAAAATTACCTGGCTGGCCCTCGGCGGGCCAGACCGCTTCGCGCACCGAGACGGGCAGGCCGAGAGCGCGCGAGTTGCGGCGCAGGAACGCCGCCTTGAGCAGGTCGCGCTCCTGCGCCGCGATCTCCGCCTTGGGGAAGCGCGCCTTGAGGTGCAGCGGCAGCGCGCCGTACCCCGCGCGGAAGACGAGCGCCCGCTCGGGAGTCGAGCGGGGGAGCGACTCCACCAGAAGGGCCAGCCCGCGCAGGTGCGACGGGTCCTCCGACGCGTCGTGGGGGCGCGAGAAGCGCAGACCCTGGAACTCCGTCTCGTCGCGCTCGTACACCTCCTCGTCGTCGAGCGCGATGCGCGCCGGCGCGGGGGGCAGCGCGAAGACGTCGTGGCGCGGGCCGCGCGCTACCTGTGCGAGGCCTTCGAGCCCGAGCGCGCGCACCGGCTCGGCCAAGTCGCGGATGACGACGGCGCGCACTTCGGCCCCGAGCGCGCGCCCGCCCTCGAGAAGATGGCGGATGGCGCGCGCGCCGATGCGGGCCGGCACATTGCACAGCACCCAGTCGAAGCGCTCGCCTTCGAGTCCCCGATAGCCGAGGCCGGGCCGCACCTCGACGTTGGCGAACCCCAGCGCGCGCGCGTTGTGCGCCGAGGCGGCGACGGCGAGAAGATCGCGATCGATCAGGAGGCAGCGGGCTGAAGGCCACCGCGCCGCCACGGGCAGGCCCAGCGCGCCGTACCCGCAGCCCAGGTCGAGCACCGAGCGCGGCTCGCCCGCGGGAAGGTGATCGAGGAGGAGCAGCGTACCTTCGTCGATGCGCTGCGAGGAGAACACGTCCCACGGCACGTCGAGCGAGAGCGTCAGGCCGAGCGACTTTTCCACCAGCCTGCCGCGCGCATAGGGGCCCAGCGCGCGCCGCGCGGCAGCGCTCGGCGCGGGCAAGCGCACCTCGCGGCGCGCCTCGCGCCTGGCTTCACGCCCCCGTGGCACGGCGCAAGGCCGCCTCCGCCGCGCGCAGGAGCGCCTCGCGCAGCGACGGCTCGAGCCGCGACGACCCCAGGACGCGCTCCGGCTCGATGAGCGGCCCGGGCTCGGGCGGGCGAGCCGCGGCGAGGCGCGCCTCGTCGAGCGCGCCGGAGTGGGCCAGCCCGAACTGCAGCGCGCGCACCAGCGGAGCGCCGAGGCGGAGGTTGAGCCGCTCGACCACCATCTTCCGCGCGGCGTCGATCTGGTCGCGCCAGCGGTGGTCTTCGACGAGCACGTGCAACGTGCCGCCCGAGAGCACGGTGGGCTGGGCGCGCGCGGCGAGCTGCACGCCGACCGCGTCGGCCCAGACCTGAGGCGCGATGCGCCGGGGAAGCCGGCGCCCCAGCCCGCCCTCGTCGAGCGCGCGCTGCAGAATGGGCCGCAGCAGCTCTCCCCGCCGGCGCGCGAAATGCTGCGGGTCGTTCACGTTCTTCTCCTGAGCAGGGCGATGCGCATCGCTTCGACGATCTCTTCCATCCGGTACGGCCGCTCCACCACCGGCACGCCGGACGGCTCGCCGCTCTCGCCGCGTTGCCGGGAGAGCACCAGGGCCAGCCGCCGCGCCGCCGACAATTCGCGCAGCTCGGCCAGCGCCTCGCCGTCCTTGGCCGGCCAGGCCCGGTCCTCGAGCACCACCACGTCGGCGATGTGCACGGCGTCGCGCGCGGCCGCCGGCGAGGGCGAGATGGCCACCCGCGCCGGCAACAGCCGCCGGACGCGCTCAGCCTCGTGCAGGTCGCGGCCCACGAGGAGGACCGTCCGTTGCCGCGTCGCGTGCCTGGCGAACATCGTGTTGCTCCCTTCGCTGATCCGGGCCTGTCACTTCGATCGCGTCGCACATCTCATGGATGCGTGAGTAGATGCGCGCGCCGACGCGCTGCTCGAGCGTCTCGGCGATGTCCCCCTCGACGGCGAACTGCCAGGTCGCGCCGGCGGGAGGGTAGTTGGTGGCGAGCAGAGTGGGGCGGCCGGCGTTGTAGCGGACGCTGACGATCTCGTCGAGCACGCCCTGCTCCCACTCGCGGTTCTTGCCGCCCTTGCCCAGCTCGTCGATGGCCAGCACGTCCACCGAGCGCAGCGGCTCCAGCCACTCCCGCGAGGAAAGCCCGTGCGAGAAGCCGTCGCGGATGTCCGAGAGGAGGAGGAAGAACTCTTCGTAGCGGCCGCGCACGCCTTTCTGCATGGCCAATTCGCGCAGGATGGCCGAGAGCAGGTGCGTCTTGCCGGTGCCGGGCGGCCCGCAGATGAGCAGGGCGCGCTGGCCGCCCGCGCCGGGCAGGAATTCGTCGGCGAAGCGGCGGGCGCGGTGCTTCGCGCGCTGCTGGGAGGGGCTGTAGGCGCGGTAGCTCGCGAGCGTCTTGTCGATGAACTTGAGCGGCAGGCGCAGCCCCGAGAGGAGCGCGAGCCGCCGCGGGTCGGCCCCGCAGGAGCAGCCGCGCAGGACTTCGTAGCCGCGGTCGTCGCGCGCGTAGAGCCGGCCGGCGCCGCCGCATCGCTGGCATGCCCGCGTGCACTCGCAGGCCACCGCCACGGCGTTGCCTTCGCGCACCTGGAAGGTGAACCCCTCGCCCCCGCACAAAAGGCAAGGATCTTCTTTCTCTGCTGGCTCGACCATCGTTGGACGGCTCCTCAGAGGAGAAACGGCCGCGGCGGAACGCCCAGGCGCTCGCTCGAGGCGGAGAGCAGCATCAGCTGCAGGCTGCGCTGATAGCGGCGCCGGGGCATGCCCCGGGGGCGCGGGGCGAGGCGCGCGCGCAGCGCCGAGCCCGCCTGCAGCACCGCGGCGCGGGGCAGCTCGCGCAGCGCGGCCTTGAGGGCGCGCACCGCGGCGGTCCAGTAGCCTTCCTCGCCTTCTTGCGTGAACAGCTCGTCGGCTGCATCGGCCAGCGTCAGCCACACCTCGCGCGCCGCCAGCCCGGGGGCGCGCGCCGCCGCGAGAAGCTGCTCGCGCAGGCCCGTCTCCTCTCTGGGGACGGGCCGCTTGGGCCGGCGCCGCGCCTTGGCTTCCACCGACTGCGCGATGACCTGCAGCGAGAGCGGCAGCTCGGCCGCGCCGCGCACCACCGGGCCGCTCCGCCGCAGGCGCGCCGCGCGCCTCACCTCCGCCACCACCGCCGCGATGGGGACCTCGGCGGCGTGCCACGCAAGCGCCAGCGAGGCGTCGGCTGGAGAGAGCAGGAGCCCTCCGCCGCGGACCTTCCCCAACTCCTGGGCCACAATCTCGATGTACTCTCTGGCGGTCACAAGCCCTCTGCCTGCATGGTGCCGCGCGGGTCCGACATCGGCCGCTCGAACCCGTGGTGCTGCGCTGCTAACATTGTCGCTAACATCTCGTCAACACTGAGAAAACTTGCCGGATCGGACACAGGTTACCCACAGGCCGCGCTCTCGCTTGCGGGCGGATTGCATAGGCGTTTCTGCGCCGTCCACAGGCTCTGGCAAAGTGCTGGCGGGCGGCTGTGGAGGGATCGCTTGCGGCACGCTTTTGCAAAGCTCGACGCGCAGCTCGCCGCGCATGTGTGCGCCGATGAGAAGGAAGCGCGCGACGTCGCATTCGTGCGCGGCTTCATCGCGGCGCATCCGCTCGACGCGCACCTGCGCAGCCAGCTCCTCGGCCA
>WNFF01000286.1_pt1 | contig 40283 bp, 41 predicted proteins | sample 5400441 | NCBI WGS metagenome assembly WNFF01 (sample SAMN13153345, study PRJNA577476) | soil metagenome | isolation source: 120 cm saprolite under Douglas fir tree site 2 hole 3 replicate 1 | place: USA:California | collected 2015-04-18
CGCCGGAGGGCGAGGTACTCCTCCCGGTCACGGACGGCCGGCTTCCGCAGGAACACACGCTCACCCACCGCGATCCGGATCGGCATTCGAGGCATGCGAGTGCCCTCGTACTACTCGATCACCTGGTCCGCCCTCTGGAGGAGCGCCGGCGGGATCGTAAGGCCGAGGGTCTTGGCGGTCTTGAGGTTGATCACGAGCTCGGGGTGCTCGTAGGCCTCGATCGGAAGGTCGGCGGGCTTGGCTCCCTTGAGGATCTTGTCCACGTAGCGGCCCGCCGCCGCCCGCCCGACCTCGCGGATGCTTTCCGCGTAGGAGAAGAGCGCGCCCTGCTCCACCACTCCTTGCGGTGACCCGCCACCGGCAGGTGCTGCTCGGAGGCGAGGCGAAGGATGAGCGAGTGGAACTTCACTCGCAGGTTCAGCGAGGCGATGAACACCCCGTCGACGGCGCCGTGGGAGAGCGAGGCGAACACGCGCTCGATGTCGGTCTGCGATCGGACGTCACGCTCGACCAGCTGAAACTTGAGCGCGACCCCTACCTGGTGGACCTGCCGACGATACAGCGGCCCGCCCGGATCATCCGGGTCGCTCAGCACGAGGAGGCGGCGGAGACCGGGCACGAGCTGCTTGAACAGCTCCGCCTCCTTCGACGGCGCGTTCCCGAGCGCGATGAAGCCGGTCATGTTCCGGCCCGGATGGGCGAGGCTCACCGCCACCCCGGCCGCCACCGGGTCGGTCACGTGGAGGAAGACCACCGGGATCTGGCTGGTCGCCGCCTTCGCGGCGCGGAGCGTCTGGTTCTCGAACGCCACGAGCAGATCCGGGCGTGCTCGGGCCAGGTCCGCTGCCGCGACGCGCGCCGCAGCCTCGTCGGCGACGTTGCGGAAGTCCAGCTGGAGGTTCTTCCCTTCCTCGTAGCCCAGCGCCTTCAGGCCGTCCCGGAGGCCATCGAGGGAGGGCGGCACGTGGTCGAGACCGACATGGAACAGCCCGATCCGCCACACCTTCACCACCGTCTGCGCGCCGGCCGCGCGCGGCCTGGCGATGAGGCTGCCCGCGATGACCGCCAGGAAGGTACGTCGCGGCATTCCTGGCGAGCGACTGGCATTCATCTGGTTGTCCTCCGGATCTGACCGGCGCTTGGCAAGGAGGTCGAATGCACAAAGTCCGTGGGCGGCCCGTGGATAAGTCGGTGGGCTCGCGCCGCTCCGGCCCGCGATTTCGCGCACTAGGAGCAAGTCGCCTGGTTTCTGAGCAATCCTCGCTGAACCGCCGTTCGCCGGTCCGGGTGGCCGGCTACTTGACGGTCACCTCGTGCAGCGGCATCCACTGGTCACCGCGCGGCGTCCACGTCACGCGGTCGCGAGCCGCGTAGATGTCGACCTGCTGCATCAAGAAGACCCACGTGGCGTCCTCGACCATGGCCCGGGCCAGCTCCGCGTAGATCTTCCTCCGCTTCGCGGGATCCATGGCGGTGCGGCCCGCGTCGAAGAGCGCGTCCACCTTGTCGTTCTTGTAGTAGAGGCCGCGGCCCTTCGACGAGACCAGGTTGTAGAGCTCGTCGCCGTCCTGCATGGGGCCGCCCAGGCCGAGCAGGTAGGCGTCCTGGAACTGCTTGCCGAGGTAGCGCTTGAAGTAGGCGCCCCACTCGGCCACCTGCACGCGCGGCTTGAAGCCCGCCTTCTGCCACTGGCCGCCGAGCGCCTCCGCGATCTCCTTGTCGCCCTGATAGCGTCCCGCCGGCGCCTCCAGCGTGATCTCGAGACCGTCTGGATATCCGGCCTCGGCCAGCAGCCGGCGGGCCCGGGCCGGATCGGGCGCGTAACCCTTCACCGACGGATCGAAGCCGAACATCTGCGGGGTGAACGGGCCGTCCATGCGGCGGGCGTTGCCGTCGAGCACGCTCTTGACGAGCGCGTCCGCGTCGGTCGCGTAGTTGAGGGCCTGGCGCACCCGCACGTCGGAGAGCGGCTTCTTGAGGGCGTTGAGCCCGAGATAGATGATCCAGGTGCTGGGCACGCGCTGGACCCGGATCCCGCCCGCCCGCTCCAGCTCGGACGCCAGGTTGGGTGGTACCGTGTCGATCAGGTCGACCTCGTTGTTGCGCAGGGCGGCCGCGCGGGTGAACGGCTCCGGGATCGGCTTGTAGACGATGCGACGGACCTTCGGAGCCCCGCGCCAGTGCCGGTCGAAGGCCTCCACGATCAGGTGATCGTCCTTCACCAGCTCCACGAAGCGGAACGGGCCGGTGCCCACCGGGCGCAGGGCCAGGCCCTGGTTGCCCTTCTCGGCGGTGTACTTCGGCGGGACGATCGGGAAGTCGATGAGCCGGTTGAGGAGCGGCGCGTAGGGCTGGCGCAGCACCAGGTTGACCGTGTAGTCGTCCACCACCTCGACCCGCGACACCTCGCCCACGTTCGCCCGGTTGGGCGACTTCTGGCCGGGGTCGAGCACGCGCTCGAAGGTGAAGCGCACCGCCTCCGCGTTGAAGGGCTCGCCGTTGTGGAACACGACGCCGTGACGCAGCTTGAGCTGCCAGGTCACGTCGTCGAGCGCCCTCCAGGACTCCGCGAGCTGGGGAACGAGCTTGTTCTCCGCGTCGCGGCCCACCAGCGAGTCGAAGAGGCTCACGCCCACCTTCGCGCGGATGGACGAGAGGTTCATGGTCGGGTCGAGGTTCTCGGGGGTCCACGGCAGGGCCACCCGGACCTGACCCGCCGGCTGGGCCCCCGCCGGCGCCGGCGCGGTCCAGGTCACGGCGAGCGCGAGGGCGGCGAGCGCGAGGGCGCGCCTCATGCCGCCGCCTTCACCGCCGCCACCACCGCGGCCAGGTGCGCGTCCGGGGTGGCGAGCGGCAGCACGCAGCCGGGCCCGAGGATCACCCCGCGCCCGCCGGTCTGCGCGATCGCGTCGCGCACCTCGGCGGCCACCGCGTCCGGCGGGCCGGCCTGGAGCGTCCGGTGCTCGCTGAGCCCGCCCACCACCGCGCCCGCGAAGCGCCGGTGGCCGTCGCCGAGCGTCGGCGTGCTCAGCCGGTCGTGCCAGTTCATCGCGTGGACCGGCAGGGCCGCCGCCTGGTCGAAGTAGACGTCGCGCCCGTGCACGTGCAGGAGCGTCAGGGCCGAGCGCCCGGCGATTGCGTCGAGGATGCGCCGCATGCGCGGCAGCTCGACCCGGGTCGCCTCCTCGACGGTGATGACCTCGGGCGCGGCGGTCTGGGTGGCGAAGAAGAATCCGTCGGCGCCCGCCTCCAGCGCGGCGCGCGCGTGGCGGGCCATGGTGTCGGTGATGGCGTCGAGCGCCGGCTCGACCGCGGCCGGCTCGGCGCGCAGGTCCGTCACCAGCCGGTCCCCCGCGAGCTTGCGGGCCACCGTGAGCGGCGAGAAGAGGGTGTGCAGGATGGGCGCGTCGTCCGCCCGCCCCCGCGCGATCAGCCGCACCGCCTCGAGCTCGCGGCCGAGCGCGCCCGCTCCCTCGTCGAGGGGCGCGATGCGGGCCCAGTCGGCCCGGCTCCGCACCGCGTGCTCGGTGCACTGCTTGGCCCCGTTGGGGGAGCCCTGGTAGGCGACCCGGCAGCCCCAGTCCTCCACGCAGTACACGCCACTCGACATCACCTTGACGAAGTCCAGGTCCCAGCGGCGCTGGAAGGCCAGCATCGCCTCCGCCAGGCCGGCCGCGGTGTGATCGACGTCGGGTACGTGACGCCAGAAGGACACGGGAGGACGATCCACCGGCCCTCGCCGGGCCGCGGACAAGACCCGCTCCCGCTTGGTCATGATGTCGCGGAGTCTACCATGTCGATTCGGGGCCCTTCCCGGCCGGGCCATCGCCGGCATTTCTACGCGGGAACTTCGCGGCCGCGGTATGGTCTTACCGTGCGAGAGGCGGAGGCAGGCGACGCGCCGCGCTTCCTTGACCGGCTGCGCGCCGGCGAGACTGTCGCCTTCGAGGAGCTGGTGATCACGTACCAGCATCGCGTGTTCGGGGTGGCGGTGCGGATGCTGGGCAACGCCGCCGAGGCTCAGGAAGTGGCCCAGGAGGCCTTCCTCCGGGCCCATCGCGGCCTGGCCGAGTTCCGCGGGGACGCCAAGCTCTCGACCTGGCTCTACGCCATCACCTCGCGGCTCTGCCTGAACCGGCTCGCGACCGCCGAGCGGCGGCTCCACCGGCAGGGCGAGGAGACGCTGCTACGGCTGGCCGGCGGCGAGTGGCCGGATGCCGCGGTCGAGCGGAGCGAGCTCGAGGCGGCGCTCCACCGCGCCATCGCGGAGCTGCCCGAGGAGCGTCGCATCGTGGTGGTGCTGCGCGACCTCGAGGGCCTCTCGTACGAGGAGATCGCGGAGGTGCTCGATCTCGAGCTGGGGACGGTCCGCTCCCGCCTGCACCGGGCGCGCGCGGACCTGAAGGACAAGCTGGAGCGCTTTCTGCCATGACCTGCCACGACGCACCTCGAGGGCTGCCCGGACTGCCGGCGCGAGCTGGCGCGTCTGGAGCAGACGGTGGCCCTGCTCCGCCGGGTCGAGCCCGCGCGCGCGCCGGTGGGCTTCGTGGATCGCGTCACGGAGGCGGCCCGGCCCCGGCCCTGGTATCGGAGCGCGGCCGCCTCGGTCTTCCTGCCGTTGTCGGTGAAGCTGCCCGCCGAGGCCACCGCGCTCGTGATGGTCGCGCTGCTCGCGGTGTACGTGTTCGAGCGCACGCCGGCCCTGCAGGAGTCGGCGCGGCCGGAGCCGGAGCGCCGGGAGGCGGTGCGCGAGAAGGCCGCGGGGCCCGAGTCGCCGGCCGCGCTGGCGGACCGCGCCGCCCGGGAGGCCTTGGCCAAGGCGCGCGCCGCCCAGAGCCAGGCGCCCGTCACGAAGAAGCAAGAGCAGGACCGTGGCGACGCGACGTCCGTCCGGGGCGTCACCCAGCCCGCGCCGACCGATGCGAAGCAGGAGGGGGCGCGCGTGCAGGCCTACTCGCGCCATGAGTCCGCGCCGGCCGCGGTCCCGCCCCCGGTTGCCTCGGCGCCCTCGGCGCCGGCGCCCGGCGGGAGAGTCGAGGACGAGAGCCGCCAGGCCGAGAATCGCCAGCCGCCGGCCGAGTCCAGCGCGGACGCCACGCGAGGGGCGCCCGCGGCTCCCCGGCTGGCCGCCAAGCGGGCCGCGCCGAGCGACGTGGTGGCGGGCATCGCGGTGCGGGATCGCGACGCGGCGGAGCGCGGCCTCGCCGAGTTGATCGCCCGCGTCGGCGGGCGGGAGACGGGGCGCCGGCGCGAGCAGGAGGCCACCGTCGTCGAGGCGGTCGTCCCGCAGGCGCGCTACGCCGAGTTCACGCAGAGCCTCGGACGGCTGGGGGCCTGGCGGGTGGAGGCCGAGCGGCCCGATCTGCCCGCCCAGGTCCACGTGATCCTGCGTCTGCAGTAGCCGGAACTTTCTCCCGGGTCCCCGGTCTAACCGGATAGCCACACCGAATCCGGAACCCGGAGGACACCGATGACCACGCTTCGCACCCGCTCGATCGCCCTGGCCCTCGCCGGTTTGCTCGGCTTACCCCACGTGGCGGCCGCCGCCCCCGTCAGCATCACCGCGGCCGACCAGCGCGACGTCATGATCACGATCTACAACGGCAATCTGGGTCTCGTGAAGGAGACGCGCGAGGTGCGCCTCGACTCGGGGCTCGTGGAGGCGCGCTACGCCGACGTGGCCGCCCAGATCGACCCGACCTCGGTGCACCTGCGCTCGCTCACCGAGCCCGCCGCGCTCCGCATCCTGGAGCAGAACTACGAGTACGACCTGCTGTCGAGCGAGAAGCTCATGGAGAAGTACATCGGCCGCACGGTGCGGCTCTACCAGGGCAACGGCTCCTACCAGGAGGCGGTGCTGCTCTCGACGCGGGGGCCGGTCTACGACATCAACGGCCAGATCCACATGGGCCACGCGGGCCAGGTGGTGCTCCCGGCCCTGCCCGAGAACCTGGTGTCCAAGCCCACGCTGGCGTGGCTCCTGCGGAACACGCGGCCGGCCCCGCAGCGGGTGGAGGCCTCGTACCTCACCGGCGGGATCAGCTGGAAGTCGGACTACGTGATGCTGATCAACGCGAGCGACACCCGCACCGATCTCACCTCGTGGGTCACCATCACCAACCAGAGCGGCGGGACCTATCGCGACGCCGCGCTCAAGCTGGTCGCGGGCGACATCAACCGCGCGGTGAGCCGCGACGAGGCGCGGCGCGCGCTCGAGATGTCGGTCAAGGCGTCCTCACCGGCCATGGCCGACCGCGACTTCAAGTCGGAGGGCTTCTTCGAGTACCACCTCTACACGCTCGACGGCCGGACGACGATCAAGGACAACCAGACCAAGCAGATCACCCTGCTCTCCGCCGCGGACGTTCCGGTGGAGAAGCGGTACATCTACTACGGGGCCGCCAACTACTACCGCAGCCAGTACGGGGTCCCCTTCTCCAACCAGAAGGTGGGCGTCTACCTCGACCTCCGCAACAGCAAGGAGAACCGGCTCGGGGTCCCGCTGCCCAAGGGCAAGATCCGGGTGTACAAGGCGGACGCGTCGGGTAGCCAGCAGCTCATCGGCGAGGACTGGATCGACCACACCCCGAAGGACGAGCAGGTCCGGATCAAGATGGGCGAGGCTTTCGACGTGGTGGGCGATCGCGTCCAGAAGGACTGGAAGCGGATCGGATCGAATCTCTACGAGGTCGAGTGGGAGATCACCCTCCGCAACCACAAGAAGGAAGCGGTCACCGTCGAGGTGGTCGAGCCCATGCCGGGCGACTGGGAGATGCTGCGGGCCACCCACCCGCACGACAAGATCCAGGCCTCCACCGCCCGCTTCGCCATCGCGGTGCCCAAGGAAGGCGCGACCACCCTCGCCTACCGGGTGCGCGTGCGCTTCTAGCCGGGCGAGCGCACCCCGCAGTTGACAGGCCCCGTGCCTCGGGGGACCCTGGGCACGGGGCTATTTCATGCGTGCTCGTCCAGCTCTCGTCGCGCTGCTGCTGCTCGGGGGCGCCCTGCCCGTCGCCGGGGCCGACGATGCGCAGCTCGCCCGCGGGCTCCAGGCGATCCAGCGCATGACGGGCTGCTTCCTGGTGGACTACAGCTACGTCGAGGTGCAGGCGCTCAAGCCGGGCTACGTCCGCGACCCGCGGGTCTACGACGTCAACCGGGACAAGTCGGCGAAGGAATGGATCGTCGCCGAGACGATCTCGCCCCGGCGGATCCGGCTGCAGCGCGTCCTGTTCCTGGCCGACCTGGCCGGCGCCCTGCGGCCGGGCACCGAGGTGCGGCACCAGTCGGAGGACTGGGAGTTCGACGCCCCGTTCCTCTACGACTTCGTCTCGCCGCTGCACTGGCAGCCGCGCGACCTGCGCCCGACGCCCGGTCTCTGGACCCGCCGCGTGACCAACCTCGACGACGGGCTGCGCTACCAGTGCGCGGCGCGCTGGAGCGAGGACACCGCCTATCCGGACTGGGCGTGCGGGAGCAACTACGCGCCGATCCCGGGGCGGGAGACGCGCGACATGGGCCGCTCCGACTACCAGGCGCTCGATCGGTCGACCCGCATCGTGGTCTACGGGGCGTCCCAGGGCGGCAGCTGGCTCGAGCGCCAGGACAACGTCAAGACCATCCACGGCGACGGCGGCCGGGTCCCGCTGGTGCGCGAGCTGGGGAAGAACTGGTACGTGCGGCTGCCCGACTCCGAGTGCGCGGGCGGGCGGGCCTTCGCGGAGCGCCGCCGGGCCTTCTGGACCCTGCTGCGCGAGACGTGGGACGGGCTGCTGGACGGCTCCGGCCCCTTCGTCGAGCGGACGCCGCCCGGGCAGCCGCCGCGCTTCGCGAAGATGTTCGACCTCGAGGATTCCGTGCTCGGGCGCGACCTGTCGGATGAGGCGACGCGGCACGAGACCCGCCGCCACATCCTCGACATCATCGAGCAGTATCGGGCGCCATAGTCCCGCGCGCCCTAGCCGCCGGGTGGGGCTCCGATGAGTAGTAGGTAGAGGTCGAGGAGGTTGGTGTTGGTGGGGCCGGTGACCACCAGGTCGCCGATGGCCGCGAGCACCGGGTTCGAGTCGTTGGCGTGGAGGCGCTCTCGCGGATCGTGACCCCGCTCGCGGGCCCGCCGGGCGCTGCCGCCGTCCACCACCGCCCCCGCCGCGTCGGTCGGCCCGTCGGTGCCGTCGGTGCCCGCCGCGAGGGCCACGATGCCGTCGTGGCCCTCGAGCGCGAGGGCCGCCGCGAGGCCGAACTCCTGGCACCGCCCTCCCGTCCCCTGGCCCTGCACGGTGACGGTGGTCTCGCCGCCCGCGATCACGCAGGCGGGCCCGGCCACCGGCCCCTGGCCGTCACGGATCCGGCGCGCCAGGGCGACCAGCCGCTCCGCCACCTCGCGCGCCTCGCCCTCGAGCGACCGGGTCAGCACGTGCGGGGTGAAGCCGAGCTCGCGCGCGCGGGCGGCCGCCGCGTCGACGACCAGGGCATTGTTGCCGATGACGGTGTTGGTGACGTGGCGGAAGACGGGGTCGTCCGCCTTGGGCGTCTCCGGGATCAGGCCCCGGGCCCCGCGCTCGAGCCGGTCGGTGATCGAAGCGGGAGCACGGGTCCACAGGTCGAAGCGCTCGAGAATCGCCCGCGCGTCGGCGAAGGTGGAGGCGTCCGGCGCGGTGGGCCCGGAGGCGATGACGTCGAGCGGGTCGCCGATGACGTCCGAGAGCAGCAGCGCGTGCACGCGGGCCGGCGCGGCGGCGCGCGCGAGCTGGCCTCCCTTCAGCAGCGAGCAGTGCTTTCGCACCGCGTTCAGCTGGTTGATGTTCGCGCCCGCGGCGAGCAGCAGGCGGGTCATCGCCTGCTTGTCGCCGAGGGTGATGGGGGGCACCGGCGCCGGGGTCAGGGCCGAGCCGCCACCCGAGACCAGGACCAGGAGCAGGTCATCCGGGCCGGCGGCCTCCGCGAGCGCGCGGATCCGGCGCGCCGCCGCCTCGCCGCGGGCGTCGGGCACCGGGTGGCCGGCCTCCACGAGGCGGATGCGACGGGTGGCCGTCCGGTAGCCGTCCTTCACCACCACCAGCCCGTCGGCGATGACGTCGCCCAGCGCGGCCTCGGCCGCGGTGGCCATCGCCCCCGAGGCCTTGCCCGCGCCCACCACCCGCACGCGGCCGGACGGGGCGAGGCGGACGTCGGCGAGCGCGCGGCGGACCAGCGGATCGACGTCGGCGGCCGCGAGCCCGGCCTCGAAGACCGAGCGCGCCGTCTCGCGGAGGGTCAACGGGCGAGCTTCTGCAGCCGGCGTCCCGCCTCGATCAACAGGTCGTCCGTCTTCGGGAAGCAGAAGCGGATCTTGGTCCGGCCGAGCTCGCGGTGGGCGTAGAAGGACGAGCCCGGCACGGTGGCGACCCCGATCTCGCGGATGAGATGGAGCGCGAACTCGTGGTCGTCGCGGCAGTGATAGCGCTCGAGGAAGTGGGCGGCCTCGGTGAGGATGTAGTACGCTCCGCGGGGCTTGAAGGCGATGAAGCCGGCCTCCTCCACCTTGCCCAGCAGCAGATCGCGGCGCGCCTGGCAGCTCTCGCGGAGGTGCGCGTAGTACGAGGCGGGCAGGCCGAGCGCGGTGACCGCCGCCTCCTGCAGCGGGTGCGGCGCGCCCACGGTGATGAAGTCGTGGGCGCGCCGGATGCCGAGCGACAGCTCCGGGCTCGCCACCGCGTAGCCGACCCGCCAGCCGGTGACCGAGTAGGACTTGGAGATGCCGGAGATGGTCACGGTGCGGTCGGCCATGCCGGGCAGGGTCGCGATCGGGACGTGCCCGAGGCCGTCGTAGACGATGTGCTCGTAGATCTCGTCGGTGATGGCCAGCAGATCGTGCTTGAGGCAGAGATCGGCGATCACCTGCAGCTCGGCCCGCGAGAAGACCTTGCCGGAGGGGTTGTTCGGGCTGTTAAACACGACCGCGCGGGTCCGCGCGGTGACCGCGCGGGCCAGCCGGTCCGGGTCGAACGTGAAGTCCGGCGGCTCGAGCGGCACGAACACCGGCTCCGCCCCCGCGATGATGCAGCCCGGCCCGTAGTTCTCGTAGAAGGGCTCGAAGATGATCACCTCGTCGCCCGGATTGAGCACCGCGAGCAGGGTGGCCAGCATGGTCTCGGTCGAGCCACAGCAGACCGTGACGTGGCGGTCGGCCTCGATCTCCATGCGGTAGAACTTGCGGTACTTCTCGGCGATCGCCCGCCGGAGGCTCGGGGTGCCCCAGGTGATCGCGTACTGGTGGAAGTCGCCGTCGATGGCCCGGTGGGCCGCCTCCAGCAGCTCGCGAGGCGGCGGGAAGTTGGGCATGCCCTGGGCCAGATTGATGCCGTCGTACTGGTTGTTGACCCGGGTCATCTCCCGGATCACCGACTCGGTGAAGCCCTGGACCCGCTTCGAGATCATGGCCCGGCCGGAGGCGTGCCGAGGGCGGCTAGCGGCCGCCCGCGATGGCCGGCACGATGGAGACCTCGTCGCCCTGCTTGAGCGACGTGGTGGCGCCCTGCAGGAACCGGATGTCTTCCTGGTTGATGTAGATGTTGATGAAGCGGCGCAGCTGGCCGCCGTCCTCGACCAGGCGCTCCTTGAGGCCGGGGAACTGGCGCTCGAGCGCCTCGATCAGGTCGGTGACGGTGGAGGCGTCGGCCTGGACCTCGGCCGCGCCCTTGGTGAGGGTGCGCAGCGGGGTCGGAATGCGAACGAGAACGGCCATGGGGATCTCCTCGACGCGGCGACTACGCCACGGTCCTGGATGTGAGGTCGGCCAGCGCCCGGTCGAAGGCCTGGAGCGAGGGCCGGATGGTGACGTCGCTGCCGAGCCGATCGTGCAGCACGTCGGGCGTCTTGAGCCCGTTGCCGGTGACGCACATGACGATGGGCTGATCCCGCGGGATGCGACCCGCCTCGATCAGCTTGCGGGTGGCGGTCACCGTCACCCCGCCCGCGGTCTCCGCGAAGATCCCCTCGGTGCGGGCGAGCAGGCGCATCCCGTCGATGATCTCCTCGTCGGTGGCGAGCTCGCCGTATCCGCCCGAGTCCTTGACCGCCCGGTAGGCGTAGTAGCCGTCGGCCGGGTTGCCGATGGCGAGGGACTTGGCGATCGTCTGCGGCCGCACCGGCTCCAGCACGTCGGTGTCCTTCTTGATCATGGTGACGATGGGCCCGCAGCCGGCGGCCTGCGCCGCGTACATGCGGGTGCGGGCCTCCGGGATGAGCCCGAGGCGCGCCAGCTCCTGGAAGGCCCTGGCGATCTTGGTGAGGAGCGAGCCGCCCGCGCAGGGCACCACCACGTGGGCGGGGGCGCGCCAGCCGAGCTGCTCGGCGATCTCGTAGCCCATCGTCTTGGAGCCCTCGGCGTAGTAGGGCCGGAGGTTGATGTTGACGAAGGCCCAGTGGTACTTGTCGCCGATCTCGGCGCAGAGCCGGTTGACCTCGTCGTAGGTCCCCTGCACCTCGACCAGGGTCGGCGCGTACACGAGCGTGCCGATCACCTTGCCCTGCTCCAGGTCGGTGGGGATGAAGACGCAGGCCTTCAGGCCCGCTTCGGCCGCGTGGGCGGCCACCGAGTTGGCGAGGTTGCCGGTCGAGGCGCACGCCACCGTGTCGAAGCCGAACTCGCGCGCCTTGGCGACCGCGACCGCCACCACCCGGTCCTTGAAGGAGCAGGTCGGGTGGCAGACCGCGTCGTTCTTGACGTAGAGCTCGCGCACGCCCCACTCGCGGGCCAGGTTGCGCGCGCGCACCAGGGGCGTGAAGCCCACGTGAGGCCCGATCGGCGGCGCGCCGTCGGGCACGTCGAGGGGCAGCAGGTCGGCGTAACGCCAGATCGACGGGGGACCGGCCTCGATGCGCGCGCGGCTCACCCGGGCGCGGATCACCTCGTGGTCGTAGTCGACCTCGAGGGGACCGAAGCAGAACTCGCAGACGTGAATCGGGGAGGCGGGGTAGCCGCGGCCACACTCCCGGCACTTCAAGCCCTTCACTCTGTTCATGGCCTCTCCATCGGTAGGGGATTTGAGCCCCGGAATTAGCTGCACGGTCCGGGTTGGCCTCGTCCGGACCACCGATCTAGCCACAACAATTTCGTTTACTTAACACTCCACGACGCGGATTGTCAACGCGATGCCGTATCATCGCCACCCGTGACCCGCGCCTGGCTGCCACCCGCGCTGCTGGCCGCCTACGCCATCGCCTTCGGGTGGCGGGCGCTCGGCGGCGGCCTGCTCGTCTTCGACGACCATCCGGGCCAGCTCTACCGCCTGGTCCAGGCGATCACGGTCGGGCTCGCCCCGTGGCGCTTCGATCCGGGGTGGTGGGCGGGGTACGCCGAGCTGCAGTACTACCCGCCGGGCTTCGCGTGGCTCGGCGCCCTGCTCCATCACGCGGCGGGCGGCGCGCTCGCCGCCGCGACCGTGTACCAGGCGCTCCTCTGGCTCGCGTGGGTGTTTCCGGGCGCGGCCACCTACGTCCTGCTGCGTCGGCTGTCGGGCGACCCGTGGCTCGCGCTGCCCGGCGCGCTCGTGGCGCTCACGCTCTCGGCGGGCTGCCGCAGCGGCGTGGAGGAAGGCCTGCGCTGGGGGCTCGTCGGAGCCCGGCTCGGCTGGGGCGCGCTGTCCCTGCTCGCCCTCGGCCTCCTCCGCTGGGCCGACGGCGCGCCGCGCCCGCCGCTGGGCGCCGCCGGCCTGGTGGCCGCGGTGACGCTGCTCCATCCGGCCCACACTCCCACCGCGGTGGCCATGGTCCTGCTGGCCGCGGCGCGCGGCGAGCCACGGCGCCGACGGCTCATTCAAGGCCTCGCCCTCGTGGGGCTCGGGCTGGGCCTGACCGCGGTGTGGCTGCTGCCATTGGTGGCGCATCTCGACATGGCGCTACCGCTCGCCTGGCAGGATCGCGCGCTCCCCGTCCTCGGGTGGCGAGTCCTCTCGCAGCCGGTGCTGCTGGTGCTCGCGCTTCTCGGCCTGGTCGCGTGGCGCTCGTCGGGGCCGGGCCGCGAAGCCCGCGGGCGGTGGCTGCTCGCCATGACTCCGGTCACGGTCGGCCTGGTGCTGGTCGACGCGCTCATCGCGGAGCCTCTCGGGGTCGCGTGGCTGCCCGCCGACCGGCTGCTCGACGGCTTCCACTGGGCCCTCGTGCTCGGCGGCGCTCTCGGCGTGGCCGCGATGGCCGCCCGCCTCGCGCGGCCCCGCGTGGTGGTGCCGCTGGCGCTCGCCGCGTGTCTGCCGCTCGCCTGGGGCCCCTACGAGCCCGGTCTCTCGCTGTGGCCGTGGGCGGGACAATGGCCGAAGGAGGCGGAGGTGGTGCGCGGGCTGAGGCTCGATGCCCTCTGGCCTGCGCTCCGGGCCGCGCCGCCCGGCCGGGTCCTGTTCGTGCGCTCGGGCGTGTCCCTCGACTGGCGGCCCGAGTGGTGGCGCCCGCACACGCACCTCACCGCGCTCACGCCGATCCGGGCCGGACGCGCGATCATCGGCGGGACCTTCACGCATCCCTCGCCGGTGGCGGGTCTGGTGTACACGGGCTCCGCGGCCAACCGTCCCCTCACCCTCCTCGCCGAGCAGCGCGACGGCCGGACCCTCTTCGGCGTCCCGCTCGCGGCGCTCGATGTGGAGACGTTCGACCGGCGGGCGGCGCAGCTCGGGATCTCGACGGTGGTGGCGGTGGAGGAGGACGCGGGCGTCGCGCCGTTTCTCGAGGCGAATCCGGAGCTCCGGCGCTCCTGGCGCATCGGTTCCTTCAACATCTTCGTGTTCCGCGACGCGCGCGCTGAGCCCGCCTCGATCGGCCCCCAGCGCTGGCGGATGTCGGTGCCGCCCGGCGCGTCTGGCTGGGCCGGGCTCGCGATCGCCTACTCCCCGCTCTGGGTGGCCCGGGCCGGCGGCGCGCGCATCCCCACCCGGCGGGACGCGCTGGGGCTGCTCGAGGTGATGCCGCCGGCCGGGACCACGGTGGTGGAGCTCGAGCACCGCGCGGGCGTGGCGGAATGGGCGGGCGTGGCGGTGAGCCTGCTGAGCCTGACCGCCCTCGGGCTGGCCGTGCTCCGTCAGGCCCGGGCGTGAGCCGCTCCTCCGGTCGCCTGGGCTGGGTGCCGGCCGCCATCCTGCTGCTCTGCTGCGTGGCGTGGGGGCTCAACCAGGTGGCCATCAAGATCAGCCTCGCCGGAGTCTCCCCGCTCTTCGGCGCCGGGCTCCGCTCGCTGGGGGCCGCGACGCTGCTCTGGCTCTGGTGCCGGCTCCGCGGCGAGCCGCTCTTCGTGCGCGACGGCGCCGGCCGTTACGGGCTGCTCATCGGCCTCGTTTTCACCGCCGAGTTCATCTGCATCTACGCCGGGCTCGGCTTCACCACCGCCTCCCGCAGCGTGATCTTCCTCTACTCCGCGCCGTTCTTCGTGGCCCTGGGCGCGCATCTCTTCATCCCCGGCGAGCGCCTGACGGTGGCCAAGAGCGTCGGCCTGGTGGTCGCCTTCGCGGGCCTCTGCCTGGCCTTCGCGGACGGGCTCTCCCTGCCGTCGCGGCGGGCCCTGATGGGCGACGCGCTCGAGCTGGCCGGCGGCTTCTTCTGGGGCGCCACCACCGTGACGGTCAAGATGAAGAGAGACGCGCGGCTCACCCCGCAGCGCACCCTGTTCTACCAGGTCTCGGTCTCGGCGGTGGGGTTGATCGGGCTCGCGGCGGCGTGGCGCGAGCCCGGCTTCACGCACCCCACCCCGCTCGCGCTCGCCGCCCTCGCGTACCAGGCGGTGATCGTGGCCTTCGTCTCGTATCTGATCTGGTTCTGGCTGCTCCAGCGCTATCCGGCGTCCGGCCTGACGTCCTTCTCGTTCTGGACGCCGCTCTTCGGCGTGCTCGCGGGCTGGCTCCTGCTGGGCGAGCGGCTCACCGGCCACCTCGGCGCGGCCGCCGCGCTGGTCGCGGCGGGGATCTACCTGGTCAACCGGCGCGCCTGAGCCGCGCGGTCACCCGCGCCGCGCTCACTCCGCGCCGCGCTCACTCCGCGCCGATGGTCTGGACGAAGCGCTCCCGCCCGTCCCCGTCGACGATCCGCACCGTGAGGCCCCCGGTGTCGATGGCGATGTCCCCGAAGGTCGCGGTGCCGCCCACGCTCCACAGCGAGCGCGGGTTGAGGCCCTGGTCGAGCGGGCGCGGCCGGCCCGGTGTCGCCGAGAGAGGCCCCGCGATGAACTCGTGGAAGGACCAATCGGGAGTCGGGTGGTGACGGATCAGCTGGGCGAAGTGCACGTCGGCCGCGAGGACGACGAGGTTGCGGATCCCCCGCTGCCGCAGGACGCGCAGGATGGAGTCGCGCTCGATCGCGAAGCCGGTCCCGTGCTCCTCGGGCACGCCCTGGGCGTTGGCGTTGCTCCAGGAGTCGTGTCCGCGGCTCCCGGTGGGCACCGACAGGGGCACGCTCGACACCACCACCTTCCACACCGCGGTCGATGACGATATCGCGTCGATCAGCCAGCGCCGCTGCGCGGCCCCCAGCATGGTCTTGCCCGGCCCGTCGGGGTCGGCGTTGGGGCTGCGGTACTGGCGCGTGTCCAGGATGAAGACCTCGAGGAGCGAGCCCCAGCGGAAGCTGCGATAGAGTCGGCCCGGCTCCTCCCGGGGAGGCCGGATCGGGAAGTAGTCGATGAAGGCGCGCCGGCCGGTCTCGGTGAGCGGCTCGGAGGGACCCGAGAAGTCGTTCCGCACCTCGTGGTCGTCCCAGATCGCGTAGACCGAGGTGGACCGGAAGTAGGCCTGGCCGGCGGGGTCCCGTCGGTTGTAGAGGTGCTTGGCCCAGAAGTCGGCGAGCCGGTGGGCCACGAAGTCGTAGCCCGGCACCCGCGCGGGCTCGCCGCATTCATGGTCCGCGTAGATGGTGTCGCCCACGAAGAGGAAGAAGTCGGCCGGCACCTGGCCGAGCGCGCGGAAGACCGGGAAGACGTCGCCCGGCTTGCGGCAGTGGCCGCGGCTGCCCAGGTCGCCGCTCCACGCGAAGCGGACCGGGATCGCCACGGTGGGCACCGGCGCGGTCACGAACTCGCCGGAGGTCGCCGCCGCGTTCTGGGTGATGGTGTAGCGGTAGCGAGTGGCCGGCTCGAGGGGCTGGAGCACGAGCTTGCCGGTGAGGTTGTGGCTCGGGCCCACCCGGATCTGGCCGCGCGCGCTGAGCGGCGGTCCCGAGCCCCCGTCGGGGGCCCGGATCACCGGCGCGTAGCGCACCGTGACCTCGCCCCACGCGACGCCGCGCACCCACACCACCGCGCTGGCGTCGGTGACCTCGCCGACGGTGACGAGCAGCTCCGGCTCGGCGGGCGCGGCCGTTCCCGCGAGCGCCGCGGCCAGCGTCAGGGCCAAGCCGAGCACGAGTGCCGCGCGCGGCATCGCTCCGGGCCCCGCCAGGGCCTCAGACCATCGGGTCGTAATTGAAGAACTGGCCCGAGGTGTCGAGCGGCGCCAGGTGATGCTTGAGCGTGCCCGGGAACATGGCGGCCAGGCGCTCCGGCGTCCACCCGAGATCGTGATGGATGCTCCGCACCGGCCGCATGTGGGAGAACAGCATGACCTCCTTGCCGCGCACCCCGAAGACCTGCCCCGAGATCTCCTTGGCCTCGTCGGAGGCGAGGAAGACCGCCACCGGAGCGATGTGCTCGGGGCCCATCTTCTTGATCTTCTCGACCCGCGCCTTCTGGGCCTCGGTCTCGGTGGGGATGGTGCCGATCATGCGCGTCCACGCGAAGGGCGAGATGCAGTTGGCGGTCACGTTGTAGCGGGCCATGTCGAGCGCCACCACCTTGGTGAAGCCCACGATGCCGAGCTTGGCCGCCGCGTAGTTGGCCTGGCCGATGTTGCCGACGAGGCCGGAGGTGGACGTCATGTTGATGATGCGGCCCCACTTGCGCTCCCGCATGTGGGGCGCCGCGGCGCGGGTCACCGCGAAGGTGCCCTTGAGATGCGTGTTGATGACCCCGTCCCACTCCTCCTCGGTCATGTTGAAGATCATCCGGTCGCGGAGGATGCCCGCGTTGTTGACCACGATGTCGACGTGGCCGAAGTGGTCGAGCGCGGTCTGGACGATGCGCTGGCCGCCCGCCATGCTCGCCACCGAGTCGTAGCTGGCCGCGGCCTGACCGCCCTGCCCCTTGATCTCGTTGACCACGTCGTCGGCCGGCCCGCGGGCGTCGCCGGCCCCGTCGGAGCCGCCGCCGTAGTCGTTCACCACCACCTTCGCCCCGTGCTTCGCCAGGAGCAGCGCGATCTCGCGGCCGATGCCGCGCGCGGCGCCCGTGACCACCGCCACCTTGTCCTTGAGCATCATGGGGATCTCCTAATTTAGATGATGCGGCGTGCGGCGAGCGATTCGATCTCGGCCGGTGCGAAGCCGGCCTCGGCGAGCACGTCCCGGCTGTGCTCGCCCAGCCGCGGCGCGGGAGTGCGGATGGTGCCCGGCGTCTTCTCGAGCTTGACCGGGGTCGCCACCGTCTTGAAGCGCCCCGCGCGCGGATGCGCCTGCTCGGTGATGAACCCGGTGGCGACCACCTGCGGGTGCCGGACCAGGCCCGGATAGTCGTTGACCGGCGCGCAGAGCACGTCGGCCGCCTCGAGCGTCTCCATCCACTGGGCGACCGGGCGGGCGCGGAACACCGGAGTGAGGATCGCCTCGAGCTCGCCGCGGTGGGTGAGCCGGTCCTTGCGGGTGGCGAAGCGCGGATCCGTGGCGAGCGCGTCGAGGCCGACCGCCTTGCAGAAGGGCAGCCAGAGGCGGTCGACCCACGCGGCCACGAAGATCCAGCCGTCCTGGGCCTCGAAGGCCTGGTACGGGACGATCTCGGGATGCCCGCTGCCGTAGCGGGGCAGCGCCTCGCCGGTCTCGTGGAACACGGAGAGGCGCGCGGTGTGCGCGAAGAGCATGCCGTTGAGCAGCGACGCGTCCACCCGCTGCCCCTGCCCGGTCGCGGCGCGCGAGATCAGGGCGGTGAGGATGCCCTGGATCGCGAGCATGCCGCCGAGGGTGTCGGCCACCGGCGCCCCGCAGAGCACCGGTCCGCCCGCCGGCTCGCCGGTGATGGCCATGAGGCCGCCCAGGGCCTGCGCGAGGGAGTCGAGGCCCGGCTTCTCGCGCCAGGGCCCGTCGGGCCCGAAGGCGGAGATCGAGCAGTAGATCAGGCGCGGGTTCGCGCCCTTCACCGAGTCGTAGTCGATGCCGAGCCGCTCGGCGACCCCGCCCCGGAAGCCCTCGATGATGACGTCGGCCCATCCGGCCAGACGGAGGAAGGCGTCGCGGCCCTCGGGCTGCTTGACGTCGAGGCAGATCCCGCGCTTGTTGCGGTTGACCGTGAGATGCAGCACGCCCTCGCCGTTGCGCACCGCGCGCGGGTACACCGACCGTCCCGCGTCGGGCGCCTCGCGCGATTCCACCTTGACGACGTCGGCGCCCATGTCGGCCAGGTACATGCCGCAGATGGGCCCCGCGATCAGGTGAGCCAGCTCGAGGACCCGCACGCCGGAGAGCGGCGGAGGCAGGTGGTCGGCCATGACCGGATCACCCTAGCACAGACCGGTCAGGCCCGGCCGCCCTTCATCAGCGCGGCGGCGAACTCGGCGCCCAGGATGAAGACCACCCCGGAGTAGTAGGCGAACATGGCCAGGGCCACCAGCACCCCCAGGGGCCCGTAGACCTGGTCGTAGACCCCGAAGGAGAGGATGTACAGGCGGAAGAGCTGCTTGGCCGTCTCCCACAGCACCGCGGCGAGCAGCGCGCCCGCCAGCGCCGCGCCGGCGGGAACCCGGCGGTGGGGGAAGTAGCGGTAGGGCACGAAGAAGAACGCGGTGCTCAGCGCGAGCGCGAGCGCGAGCGACCAGGACCGCACCCACTGCGACGGCATCCCCATCGTCTGGAACACCAGGATCTTGAGCCAGCCGAAGACGTCGCTGATCACGATGCTGGCGAGGAACAGGAGTCCCATCGCGAGGACCATCACCATGTCGCGCAGCATGCCGCGGAGGAAGCCGGGCCCGCCCCGGAACCCGAAGATGTCGCTCAGCACGAGGCGGATCGCGTTGAAGAGCTGGCTCGCGAAGAGCAGCAGGACCGCGGTGCCGAGCAGGCCGGAGAGGCGACGGCGCCGGATGATGGCGGCCAGGTTCTGGTGCAGCTCGTCCTTGTAGACCGGGACGATCGCGGAGAGCTGGTTGAGCACCGCCTCCATCACCGCCCGCCGGCTCAGCACGAAGCCGGCCACCGACACCACGAAGAAGAGCAGCGGGATGAGGCAGACGACGAAGTTGAAGGCGAGTCCGGAGGCGAGGAACATCCCGCGCCGGGCGCGGAAGCTCGCCAGCGCGATCCGGAAGGCTCCGATCACCCTAGACGACGCTCCGGATGAGCCCGCCGTCCACCTGCACCGCGGTGCCGGTCACGTAGGAGGCCCGCGCGGAGGCGAGGAACACCACCATCGCCGCGAACTCCTCCGGGGTGCCGATGCGGCCCATCGGGATGTCGGCGGAGGACAGCTCCATCTGCTTCTCCAGCGTGACCCCGCTGCGGGTGGCCCGGTCGGTCTGGTGCTCGCGGAAGCGGTCGGTCATGATGCGCCCCGGCAGGACCAGGTTGACGGTGATGCCGTGGGGGGCGAGGTCGCCGGCCAGCGTCTTGAAGAGCCCCGCGATGCCCGGGCGGATGCCGTTGGAGAGGACGAGCCCGTCGACCGGCTGCTTCACCGAGCTCGACTGGATCGCGAGGATGCGGCCCCAGCGCGCCTGCTTCATGTGCGGGAGCACTTCGCGGATGAACCGAACCGTCGAGAGGTGGACCTGCTCGAAGGCCGTCTTCCAGTGCTCGTCGGTCATCTGCTCGAACGGCCCCGGGGGCGGTCCACCCACGTTGGCGACCAGGATGTCCACCCCGCCGAACGCCCGGTTCGCTTCCGCCACCACCCGGGAGATGTCGGCCGCGCGGCTCGCGTCGGCGACCAGCGCGACCACGTCCGCTCCGGTCTGCCGCTTCACCTCCGCCGCCGCGTCCTTGAGGGCGGCCTCTCCGCGCGCGCACATCACCACCCGCGCGCCCTCGGCGGCCAGCCCCAGCGCGCTCGCCCGGCCCATCCCCTTGCTCGCCGCCACCACCAGCGCGGTCTTGCCCTTGATGCCGAGATCCATCGGGGGCCTCCCTGTCCGGGGGTCAGGAACTCTGCTTGTAGAAGTCGGCCCGGTCGCCGCCGGTGACGGCCAGCCGGCGGACCTCGTTGTCGCGCATCACCTCGAGGGTCATCTTCTCGCCCGGCGTGTGCCGCCAGATAGACAGGTACAGCTCCTTGCGGGTCGGCACCTCCTGCGCGTCGAGCGACACGATGAGGTCGCCCTCCTGGATGCCGGAGCGCGCGCCGGGCCCGTTGGGCACCAGGCCGGCCACCACCACGCCTTCCTCCAGCGCAGAGGCGAAGACCCCGAGCCAGGCGCGCTGGGGGCGGCTGACCACGCGGCCGAACCGCATGAACTCTTCCTGGTTGCGCCGGTAGCACTCGGTCGGGATCGCGAGGGAGGAGCGCGCGATCTCGTTGAGGTTCAGCGAAACCACGCCCACCATCTGCCCGGTCAGGGTGAAGAGCGGGCCGCCCCCGAAGCCGGGGTTGGCCGCGCTCGAGACGATGCCGCGCTCGAGCAGGTACTCCCAGTAGCCCTCGAACTCGCCCAGGTGGGTGACGAGCCCGCCGGCCACCCGCCGCTCGCGGGGCCCGGTCGAGCCGAGGGCGAAGACCGGCGTCCCGCGGTCGATGGACTGCGAGTCGGCGATCGGGACCGCGGGGAGGCTCTGGCGCTTGACCCGGAGCAGGGCGAGCCCGATCTCGAAATCCTGGGCCACCAGCTCGGCGCGCATGGCGCGGCCCTTCCCGAAGGTGACCTGGATGGTCTCGCCGCCCATCACCACGTAGTTGACGGTGAGGATGAGTCCGGCGGGGTCCACCACCGTCCCCGTCCCCATGCGCTCGTCGCCCAGGATGCGCGTCGAGGGATGGGACGACGGAACCTCGGTGTGGATGTGTACCACCGAGGCGAGCAGATGCTTGACGATCTCGACCGACGCGTCCATGGAGATGACGAAGTCCGGCTCACGCTAGCACGCGCCGGGCGCACCGTGCAACGCGCGCCTGCGCGGGCGGGCCACGTGGTCACGGCCGGCGCAGGTGGCGGGCCAGGAATTCTTCGATCCGGCGGTAGGCGTCGGTGGCGGCGGCCGCCTGGTAGGAGACGGTGGCCCCGTAGCCGCCCGCCCGGTTGTCGTTCTCGACCTGGTCCAGGACCTCGAGCGGCTGGCCCTCGACGTCGAAGTAGTGATAGGCGCCGGGATACGTGACGATGGAGGCGTCCGCGCCGCGCGCGTGCATCGCCGCGACCATCTCCCGGCACGTCGCGGCCGGGGTCCAGTCGTCCGCCTCTCCGATGAGCACGAGCAGCGGCCGCACCACCTGCTCCTTCACCAGCGAGAAGCAGCCGCCCGGGTACATCCCCACGCTCGCCGCGAAGCCCGCCGCGGGCAGCTCGACGCCGCGCCGACGCGCGCGCTCGAGGCTCGGCCCGTTGATGACCGCCATCGCGTAGACGCCGCCCTGCGACCAGCCGATCGCCGCCACGCGGTCCGCCCGGACGTCGGGCCGCGTCTGCAGATAGCGCAGCGCCCCGATGGCGTCGTCGAAGCGCGCGGTGACCGGCGGCTCGTCGGGGCCGGTCCGGCAGTCCCCCTTCACGTGGCGCGCCCGGAAGCTGTCCACCACCAGGGCCGCGTAGCCGTGGTCGGCGAGCCAGCGCGCCCAGCGGAAGGACTGGGCCTCGACGCCGGCGCAGCCGTGCAGCTGCACCACCGCCGGGAACGGGGCGGGGCCGGAAGGCAGCACCAGGGTCGCGTCGATCGCGAGCGGAGCCCCCGGGGTCGCGGTCTCGAAGCGGATCGCCTGGCCTCCGCGCAGGCTCGAGCAGCCCGCCACGAGCACGGCCACGATCGCGGTCGCGAAGGTGCGGCGCACCCGCCGAGCATACCGCAAGCGGCGGAGGTGCGGCACCTTTCGGCCGATCCGCTGCGGTAGAATGCGGGCCAGGAGGCGGGCGAGATGACGGAGGATCCGACGCGGGAGATTCGCGCGGAAGCGGAGCGCCACTTCCAGCTGGCGTACGAGGCGCACATGCAGGGCCGGCTCGAGGAGGCGAGCGCGCACTACCAGCGATCGATCGCGCTGCATCCGACCGCGGAGGCCCACACCTTCCTCGGCTGGGTCTACAGCCACCAGGGGCGGCCCGACGACGCGATCGCCCAGTGCAAGATCGCGATCGCGGTGGACCCCGAGTTCGGGAACCCGTATAACGACATCGGCGCCTACCTCATCGAGATGGGCCGGGAGGAGGAGGCGGTGGAGTGGCTCGAGCGGGCCAAGCAGGCGCCTCGCTACGAGCCGCGGCACTACCCGTACTTCAACCGGGCCCGCGTGCACATCAAGCGCCACGAGATCCGCGAGGCGATCGGCGAGCTCGAGCGGGCGCTGTCGCTCGAGCCACGCTACGTGACGGCCCGGCGGGAGCTGCATCGGCTGCGCGGCCTGCTCAATTGACCTCGATCCCGCTTCCGTTCTACGACAACCCTCTCCTCTTCGGGCACGCCGCCACCCGGGGCCTGCTCGCGTTCCGCCCGTCGGAGAGCCACGTCACGGTCTACACCCGCGGCGAGGCCGGAGTGATCGTCACCGAGGAGCCGTTCCGCCCGTTCCTGCTCCTGGCCGATCCCGATCTCCTGAAGGGATGGAAGGGCGAGCTCGAGGTGATCCCGCTCGACGGGGAGGGCACCTACCGCTGGCTCGCCGAGTTCTCCGCCTGGTCGCAGGCCCTGCGCGCGCGCGACCACTGCCTGCGCGCGTCCGGCAAGGGGGCGGGAGCCCCGGACGCGCCCTACCACTTCCTCGCCGATCCCACCCACCAGTTCTTGCTCGGCTCGGGCCGCACGTCGTTCCTGGGCATGGCGTTCGGGGACCTGCGACGCATGGCGCTCGACATCGAGGTCACCACCGGGGCCGGCTTCGAGTTCCCGAACGCGGCGCGCGAGTCCGACCGGATCATCGCGATCGCGATCGCCGACTCCACCGGCTTCACCACCGTGCTCTCGGGGGCGCACCTCTCCGAGCCCGAGCTGCTCGTGGAGTGCTCGCGCCTGATCCGCGAGCGCGATCCGGACGTGCTCGAGGGGCACAACATCTTCCGGTTCGACCTCGAGTACCTCGAGGCGCGCGCGCGCCGCCACCACGTCCCGCTCACGTGGGGGCGTGACGGCTCGGTCCTGCGCGGCTTCCCCTCCCGCATGCAGGTGGCGGAGCGCACCATCGGCTACCGGCGCTACGGGGTCACCGGCCGGCACATCGTGGACACCTGGATCCTGGCCCAGCTCTACGACGTGGGCGCCCGCGACCTCGAGTCCTACGGGCTCAAGGACGTGGCCCGCCACTTCGGGATCGCGGCCCCCGATCGGACCTACCTGCCGCCGGAGGAGATCCCGCGCATCTTCCTCGAGGATCCCGCGCGTCTCATGGCCTACGCGCGCGACGACGTCATCGAGACCCTCGGGCTCTCCGCGATCCTGTCGCCGCCCTACTTCGTGCAGGCCCAGAGCCTGCCGTTCGACTACCAGACCACCGTCCTGCGGGGCAACGCCACCAAGATCGACGCGCTGCTCATGCGCGAGTACCTCCACCGACGACAGGCGGTCCCCGCCCCCGGGCGTGGTCGCGGCGTCGCGGGCGGCTACACCGCCATGTTCCAGCGCGGGGTCGCGCGCGACGTGCTCCACGTCGACGTGACCTCGCTCTACCCATCGCTCATGCTGACCCAGGGCCTGTTCCCCGCCTCCGACCGCCTCGGAGTCTCCGCCTCCCTGCTGCGCGACCTGCGCGAGTTCCGGGTCTCGGCCAAGCGGCTGGCCCGGGAGGCCGCCGCCCCCGAGGACCGCATCTTCCTCAACGCGCTCCAGCAGACGTTCAAGATCTTCATCAACTCCTTCTACGGTTACCTCGCCTTCTCCCAGGGGCACTGGAACGACTTCGACGTCGCGAACCAGGTGACCGGCGAGGGCCGGCGGCTGGTGCAGCTCCTGCTCGACCGCCTGGCCGACCTCGGCGCCACCGTGATCGAGGTGGACACCGACGGCATCTACTTCGTCCCGCCCGCGGGGGACGCGGCGGACGCGGCGGCGGCGGAGGAGCGGCTGGTCGCCCGGCTGTCCGCGGCCCTGCCGGAGGGAATCCAGCTCGAGCTCGACGGGCGCTACGTGGCGATGCTCAGCTACAAGATGAAGAACTACGTGGTCCTCGACGGGCGGGGCAAGCTCCTGATCAAGGGCTCGGGCCTGCGCTCGCGCGGCATCGAGCTGTTCCAGCGGCTCTGGATGGAGCAGATGTTCCGCCTGCTCCTGACCGGGCGGCGCGAGGAGATCCCGGACCTCGTGCGGCGCTGGGAGGCGGACTTCATCGCCCACCGGATCCCGCTCAGGCAGTTCATGAAGACGGAGACCCTGCAGGAGTCCCTCACCGCCTACCGCGAGAAGCTGCAGGCCGGCTCGCGCAACGTGGGCGCGGCCTACGAGCTGGCCCTGGCCTCCGCGCGCTCCTACCAGCCGGGTGACCAGGTCTCCTACTACGTCACCGGGGAGAGCAAGCGGGTCAAGGTGAACGAGGCGGCCAAGCTCGCCGCGGAGTGGAGCGAGGGCGCACCGGACGAGAACACCGCCTACTACGTGGCCAAGCTGCAGGAGCTTCACGAGAAGTTCCGTCCGCTCATCGAGCAGGACGGGCTCACCGCGGTCGTCGAGGACGAGCCCCCGCCGGCGCCGCCCGAGCAGACCCGCCTCTACGACGACTGAGACCCCGGGCCGCTCACCACTCGATCGCGAGCTGCCGGGGACGGGCCGGGGCCTCCGCCCGCACCCGCTCCTCGCGCGTGCGCGAGGGGAAGCCGACCTGGGCGGCGAGCCGGCTCACCCGCCGCTCGATCTCCTGACGGTACGTGGCCGGGGCGTTGCCGGGACGCGGGTAGAGCTCTCGGTAGCGTGGCCGCGCCCACGGGTACTGCGTGCCGACGAAGTCGAGGAAGAAGCGCCACGTCATCTCGGTGCGCAGGAAGAGCGGCTGGCTGATGACCTCGCGCGCGCCCGCCGCGAGCGCGGCGGCCAGCAGCTCGCGCAGGCTGGCCTCGCCGTCGGTCAGGAGCGGCAGGACCGGCATGAGGAACAGGCGCGTGCGGATGCCCTCGGCGGCCAGGAGCCGTACCGCGTCGAGGCGCAGGTCGGGCCGCGGGGCCCGTGGCTCGATGTCGCGCAGGAGCTCGGCGTCGAGCGAGATCAGGGAGACGTTGACCCAGAGGTCCGCCGTCCGGGCCAGGCGCGCGAGGATCTCGCGGTCGCGCAGGATGCCGGTGGACTTGGTGGTGAGCCCGACCCGGAGGCCGGGCACCCGTGCCATGGCCTCGAGCACGCCCCGCGTCACCGCGAACCGTCCCTCGGCCGGCTGGTAGGGATCCGTCGCGGTCCCGATCGCGATCTCCTGCCCGCTCGCGCGCGCGCGCAGAAGGCTCGCCGCGAGCTTGCGGCTGCCGGCTCGCTTCACGTAGATCCGCTCCTCGAACTCGGCCGGATCCGCGTGCCCGAGGTACTCGTGGGTCGATCGAGCGTAGCAGTAGCGGCATCCGATCTCGCAGCCGCGGAACGGGTTCACCGTCCAGCCGAAGGGCATCGCGGCGCCGCTCAGGCGGTTCACCAGGTTCTCGGACTTAAGCTCCTGGAACTCGGTGCCGCGGCGCCGATCCACGATGTCGCCAAAGCGCCCGGCAAACCCGGGGGCTGGAGCGGGTGGCTTACACGGATCGCTATTCATATGACGAGTATCATACCACCGAGAAAAGCCCCGAGAAGCGCGTGCCTCCCGGGGCCTCGCTCAGCCTAGGCGAATCCGTCCGTTACCGGCGCCAGCCGCCGCCGCCCCCACCACCGCCCGACCGCGGCCCGCCCCCGCCTCCGCCACGAGGCCCACCGCCTCCACCGCCAGCCCGCTGGGGCTGGGGCCGAGCCTCGTCGACGACGAGGTTGCGGTCCCGGAACAGGCGTCCGTTGAGCATCTCGATGGCCTTGGCCAGCTCTTCCTTGGTCGCCATTTCGACGAACCCAAAGCCTCGGGGCCTGCCGGTGAACTGGTCGGTGACGATCCGGACGGATTCCACCGTCCCGGCCTGCTGGAATAGCTCCCGCAGGTCTTCCTCTGTAGCCTGGAACGACAGGTTGCCGACGAAGAGCTTTGCAGGCATCTGAAACCTCCTGCCGCGATTGGGACCGAGTACACTCCCCCGGCTCACCGGCGGCGACCTCCTGGGAACGCCATCCGCTTCGTGGACCCACGTAGTCAGGCCCGCAGCGTGCCCGCTACCCTAGTCGTGGTCTAACCGGCTGTCAAGGGAATATTCCGGAAGAATGTTCTTTGTTTCACGATGTTATGTCCTTACTGGGTACGCAATCGATGCTGTGAAAATAACTACAGATACACTCCGCGCGTGATGCCGCCGTCCACCGTGATCGTGATGCCGGTGAGAAATGAAGCACGCTCGGAGGCGAGAAAGCACACGACGTCCGCGACCTCTTCGGGTAGAGCAATGCGACGGAGGGGCAATTCTTGACCACGTTCTCTTACGTAGTCGGCGACATCTTGGTTGGCCGCCTTCGCCTGCTGCGCCATGAGGCTGTCCCACCGCTCGGTTTTGACCGGGCCCGGCGATACGCCGGTGACGAGCACTCCAGAGGGCGCGCCCAGGTCGGCGAGCGCCTTGGTGAAGTTGATCAGCGCGGCGTTCGCGGTGCCGCCCATCATGTAGGTGACGGCCGGGTTGCGCGCGGCCGCACCCACGACGTTGACGATGCGACCGCTCCCCTGCCGCTGCATGTGCGGGAGCACCTCGCGGGCCACCCGGATGTAGCCGAGTAGCTTCAGGCTCCAGCCCTTGAGCCACTCCTCGTCGGGGGTGGTGAGAAAATCGCCGCCCTTGATCGCGCCCGCATTGTTCACCAGGATGTCGAGCCGGCCCAGGCGGGCGAGAGCGTCCGCGGTTACCCGCTTCACCTCGTCGAGCTGGCTCAGGTCGCCGGCCACCGTCTCGACGTGCCCGCCGGTGGCGCGCTCGATGTCGGCGGCCGCGTCCTTGAGCGCGCTCGCATCGCGCGAGCAGATGACCACCCGCGCGCCTTCCGCCGCGAGCGTGCGCGCCACCGCGCGGCCGATGCCCTTGCTCCCGCCGGTCACGAGCGCGGTCTTGCCTCGAAGTCCCAGATCCATGATGTCGCTCCTCTCGTTCAGCTCCGCCGGGCGTGACGCGCCAGCAGATCCTCGAAGGTTTCCACGGACAGCGTGTCGGCCCAGTCGCGCCCCTCGGAGTCGCGGCCGTAGTACTCGGCCATGTAGAGGCGCGCCTCGGCCCGTGTGCGAAACAGGCGCCAGATGTGCGCCGCGCTCCCGCCGGGGCGGCGCAGAAAGAAGATGGGATCGGCGGGCCCGGTCGGCTCGTAGACGGTTCGGTCCCCGAACTGGTCGACGGTGATCCACGCCACCGCGATGCCGTGGGCCGAGAGCACCCGCGCCCGCAGGGAGGCCTCGAGCGGCAGCGACTCCGTGTCCTGGAGCCGGGGCCCGTAGTAGATGGGCACCGTCGTGTCCTCGATCGAGAGCGCGACCGGCATCGCGTCCCCCGCTCCATCGAGCAGCGCTCGCGTCTCGTCGCCGACCCAGGCCTGCCCGGCCACGTAGAGATCGGGCCACGCCTCGAGGAGCTGGCCCGGCGCCACGAGCTTGCGGCGCCCCGCCACCGCCGCCGCGTCCGTGATCAGATGCAGGCGGGCCACTCGCGGTCACGCCTCCGCCGGAAACCGCGGGACCCGGCTCCAGTCGAAGCGCCGTGCCGCGTCCGCGTCGCCGCCGGCGAGCTCGCGCGAGTGGCCGGCCACCTCGCGCGCGAACCCGTCGAGGTCGCGCCCGGCCAGGCGCTGTCCCATCAGCTTGGCGGCGCCGTCGTGCAGCAGGGCGCGCGCGCCCTCGAGGTTGCCGTTGGCCAGGTGCTGGTAGCCCACCGCGGCCTGGATGAGGCCCTGGAGCGCCTGGCGCCCCGGGCCCTCCGCCCGCATCCAGTGGGGCTCGAGCACCTCGTGGACCTCGAAGTAGAGTCCGGCCGCGAAGAGCGTCGCGGCGTGGTCGAGGACGGTCTCGAGCGGCGGGTCCGCGGGAGCCAGCGGGTGATCCGCGAGCGCCCGGGCCGCGCGGGCCGCCCGCTCCGCGAAGGGCGCCGCGTGCTGCCGGTAACCCGACTTGATGCGCCAGCCTTCCGGCCCGCGATCGAAGAGGTCGGCCGGGAACGCGACGGGCGGCGCGGTCGCGTCCAGCGCGCGCGGGTCCGCGCACACCGCGGCGAGCGCCTCGAGGCCGCGGCGCGCCTCGTGGTCGTGGAGGGCGTCGAGGACGAGATCGGCCAGACGATTGCGTAGCGGCAACGGCAGCGTCACGCCCTTCCGGCGAGGCGGCGGTGCGCGGCCTGGATCTGCTCGAGGTGAATCAGGTCGTGCTCGGCCCAGTGGTCCAGGAGCTGCGTCATGGTGAGGCGGCCGTACTCCGGATGGCGCCCGTGTTGCCGCCGCGCGGAGGCGCCGAGCCGGCCGACGTAGGCCAGGTTGGAGCGTCGGAGCGCGGTGTAGGTCGCGAGCGCCTCGCGCAGCGGGGTGCGCCGGTAGCGGCCGCCCTCGGCCCAGCGATCCTGGTCCCACGCGACCAGCACCGAGCGCGGCTCGGCCGCGATCTTGCGGATGCGGAAGGCGAGCGCGATCTCCGCGTCGGCCAGATGGCTCATCACCTCCGCGACCGCCCACTCTCCGCGCGCGGGGCGGCGGGCCACGAATCGGCGCGGCACGCGCTGGACGGCCCGGGCGAGCCGACTCGGGGCCGCGCGGAGCGCGCGGAGGGGACGGGCGGACCCGAGTCGCGTATGGGCGACGCGGCACATCGGGCAACGGGTGGCGGCCATGGAGGACTCCCTGGAATGACGGGTTCGAGGCGCGAGCTCGGCGACGCGCGAGCTCGGCGCGTATCGTAACACGCTCGCGCCGGGTGCCGCCGGGACGCGGAGTATAATGCGCGCATGATTTCCGTCGCGGATGCGCAGGCCCACGTGCTCGCGCTGGTGACGCGCGTGGCGGCGCCCGAGGTGATCCCGGTGGTGGCCGGCCTCGGGCGGGTGCTCGCGGAGGACGTGCGCGCCACCCTCGACGTGCCGCCCACCGCCAACTCCGCGGTCGACGGCTACGCGGTCCGCTCGGGCGACATCCCGGCCTCCGGTACCCGCGAGCTGACCGTGGTGGCCGACCTGGCCGCGGGAGCGGTGTTCGAGGCGACGCTCGGTCCCGGCGAGGCGCTGCGCATCATGACCGGCGCGCCGATCCCGGCCGGCGCGGACACCGTGTATCCGCAAGAGCTGGTCGAGCGCGCCGGCCGCACGGTGCGGATTCCCGCCGGCCCGGCGGGCGCCAACGTGCGCCACCGCGGCGAGGACGTGCGCGCCGGCACCGTGGTCCTGCTCGCGGGGGTGGCCCTCCGCCCGCAGGAGCTCGGGGTGGCCGCCTCGCTCGGGCTGCCCCAGCTCCTGGTGCGCCAGAAGCCGCGGGTGGCGATCCTCTCCACCGGCGACGAGGTGACCGAGCCGGGTCACGCCCGCAAGCCGGGCCAGATCTTCGACTCGAATCGGTTCTCGCTGCACGGGCTGGTCGAGGCCGCGGGGGGCGAGCCCACCGACCACGGCATCGTGCCCGATCTCTACGACGTGCTGCACGCGCGTCTGCGCGCCGCGGCCACCACCGCCGACGTGGTGCTCACCTCGGGCGGGGTCTCGGTGGGCGACCACGACCTGGTCAAGGCGGTCCTGCAGGACGCGGGCGGCATCGACTTCTGGCAGGTGGCGATGCAGCCGGGCCGCCCGCTCGCGGTGGGCCGCATCGGTCCCGCGCTGTTCTTCGGCCTGCCCGGCAACCCGGTGGCGTCGATGCTCACCTTCCACCTCTTCGTGCGTCCGGCGCTCTGGAAGCTCGGCGGCCGGCGCGACCTGTTCCCGCCGCGGTTCCACGCGATCGCGATGGAGCCGATGAGCAAGAAGACGGGCCGACGCGAGTTCAAGCGCGGCATCCTCTCCTACGCGGGCGATCGCTGGGAGGTGCGCACCACCGGACCCCAGGGCTCCGGTATCCTCACCTCGATGACGCTCGCCAACTGCTTCGTGGTGATCGACGAGGAGCGGGGCGACGTGACCGCGGGCGAGACGGTGTCGGTCGAGCCCTTCGCGGTGGCCTGAGCGCCCGCATGCCCCACGGCATCGAGACCCGGCTGATCGAAGACATCACCCCGATGGTCCGCGACCTCGTCACCGGGTACGCGGGCTCGCTCGCCGACCTCCGCTACGCCGACGTGCGCGTCGAGGTCAGCGAGGGCAAGTTCGCGGGCGCCGAGAACGGCGAGGCCAAGTCCTCCGGGGACGACTACGCCTTCGCCTTCGGGATCCGGGTCCTGGCCGGGGCCCGCATGAGCGCGCCCGGCTACTTCGGCCGTGGGCTCGGGGCGGCCGATCTCCCGGCCCTGGCCCGCCTGCTCCGGGAGGGCCTGCAGGCCGCCTACCGGCGGGCGATGGCCAACGCGGAGATGAAGGCCCAGGTGAAGGGCAAGTTCGGCTCGCTCGGCGACGCCCTCGAGGACACGCGCCTGCATCCGATCCCGGTCCGCCAGGAGATCGTGCCCGCGGTCTTCGAGGTGGATCCGCGGGCGGTCGCGCTCGACGAGATGGTGCGGTTCACCACCGACGTGTCCCGCCAGGTGGCCGTCGCCGATTCCGTGGTCTCCTACAACTACGTCTCGACCCTCACCCAGCTGAGCCGGGAGCTCTTCGCCTCGTCGGAGGGCGCGCTCATCGATCAGTCGTTCGCGCTCACCCAGGGCATGGCCTACGTGGTGGCGACCGGACCCGACAACAGCCAGGAGATCTACGACGTGCTCGGGCACCAGCGGGGCTGGGAGATCCTCACCCGCGGGGTCTCCGAGCCGCTGATCGAGTTCCCGCCCTTCCCGGAGTTCGCCCTCGCCATCGCCCGCGACGCGGCCCTGGTGTGCCGGGCCCCGGTGCTGGACGCGCCCGCCGGCGAGGTCACGGTGGTCACCGATCCCCACTACAACACGCTGCTCTCCCACGAGATCGTCGGCCACCCGGTCGAGCTCGACCGCGGGCTCAAGATGGAGACGGCGTACGCGGGACGATCGTGGCTCCTGCGCGGGCTCGACGACACCCAGCTCGGGCGGCGGATCGCCTCGCCCCTGGTCACCGCGTTCTCGGATCCTTCCCTCCCCGGCTACGGGCACTACGCCTACGACCACGAGGGCACCCCGGCCCGCCGGGTGGTGCACATCGATCGTGGGATCTTCACCGGCTTCATGAACAGCCGCCAGACCGCGGCGATCTTCGGGGGCGATCCCAACGGGCACTGGAAGGCCACCGACGCCCAGCTGGTCCCCCTGGTCCGCATGTCGACCACCGTGTTCGCGGGGGGTGAGCGCGACCCGGACGAGCTGATCCGGGAGATCGACCACGGCTACTACCTGGTGGGGCACCGCACCCCGTCGATCGCGGAGAGCCGGGAGAACTTCCGCATCTCGGCGCGCAAGGTCTACGAGATCCGCCGCGGCGAGATCGGGCGGCTCTACCGCGACGGCGGCATCATGGCCGACAGCCGCGACTACCTGATGCACGTCGACGGGGTGGGTCACGACTTCCGGCTCTACCCCATCCCGAACTGCGGCAAGGGCCAGCCGATGCAGACGCGCAAGCTCGGCAACGGCGGGCCCACCCTGCGCAGCCGCGCCGTCCTCACCGGCGGGGCCTGATCCTCCGTGGATCTCCGCCGCGCGGTCGGGGAGGCTCTCGCGCGCCTCGCCGCCGAGCCCGGCGTCCGCGAGGTCGAGGTGTTCGCGGCGCTGAACCGCGCGCTGCTCACCCGCCTCAACTACACCTCCCACATCGCCTGCAACGGGGTGGAAGAGCCGAAATCCACCGAGATGACCGGGCTCGGGGTGCACGCGGTCTTCGACGGCCCGGACGGGCGGCCCCTGGTGGGTTTCGGATCGGAGCCGAGCGACCTCACGCCCGACGGCGCGGGGCGCGCACTCGCCAAGGCCCGCCAGGCCGCGGTGCACGACCCCGCGTTCCGCTCGCTGCCGCGGCCCACCGGGGAGCCGCGCGCGCTGACCGGCTATCACGACCCGCGCCTCATGGACATCACCGACGCGGAGCTGGTCGAGGCGGGCTGGAAGGTCGTCTCCGGCGGCCTGCGCGCCTTCATGGCCTCCTCGCGACTGGCGGATCTCGTCCCCGACGAGGCCGGGCTCAAGCGGCTCGGCCTCATCCTGGGCGGCGACGTCAGCATCCGGCAGGAACGGATCGCGATCGCCTCCAGCGCGATGCCGGAGCCGCAGGCCGATGACGCCGCCTTCATATCCGCCTCCACCACCGGCATGGTGGAAGCGCGGGATGCCAAGGGCTCGGGCTGGAGCGTGTGCACGCGGCTCGATGACTTCACCGACGAGGCGGGCAGCGAGGCGGCGGACAACGCGGTGGCCGCGATCGACGGGGACCGCGTGGAGTCGGGCGACTACACGGTGGTCTTCGGTCCCCAGCCGGTGGCGGATCTCTGCAACAACCTGATCGTGCCGTCGTGCCAGGCGGGGTCGTTCTTCTCCTCGAGCACCCCGTTCCTGGGCCGGCTCGGCCAGCCGGTCGCCGCGGCCGGGCTCAGCATCTACGACCACGGGGCCATGCCGGGGCTCGCGGGCTCCCGCGGCATCACGTGCGAGGGCCTGCCGACCGGGCGGACCGACCTGATCAGGGACGGCGTGCTGGTGGGGCTCCTCAGCCACTGGTACGACACCCAGCGGCTGCTGCACGATCCCGAGGGCCGACAGAAGCTCGGGGTCGATCCCGCCTCCGCGGCGGCCGCGCTCCGGCCACGCAACGGCTTCCGCTACGACGGGGCGGGCCGCTCCTTCGAGACGACGCCCGGCACGTCGGCCACCAACGTGGTGCTCGAGGGCCGCGACGCGGTTCCTCTCGATCGGCTGCTCGCGCGCGTGCGGGACGGGCTCTACGTCGGCCGCATCTGGTACACGTACCCGATCAACGGGTTGCGGGCGGGAGACTTCACTTGTACGGTGGTGGGGGATTCCTTTATCATCCGCGACGGTCGGATCGCGGCGCCGCTCAAGGCGAACACGCTGCGGATCAACGACAACCTCACGCGGCTCCTGGGGGCGGTCGTCGGCACGACGAAGGACGCCAAGGGCACGCTGGTGTGGGGAGCGGACGAGATCGTGTACGCGCCGACCATCGCGGTGACGGGTGTGCACGTGGACGCGATCGCCGGATTCATGGAGGGACTGGACTGATGGCGAATGTGGACGTGGCGAAGCTCGAGACCATCGCGCGCGAGGGGCGGGTGCAGATCCTCCGGATGCTCACCCACGCCGGGTCCGGGCATCCCGGCGGCTCGCTGTCCGTGATCGACATCCTCACCGACCTCTACTTCAATCGCCTGCGCCTCGACCCGGCCCGCCCGCAGTGGGAGGACCGCGATCGGTTCATCCTCTCGAAGGGCCACTGCGTCCCCGCCCAGTACTTCTGCATGGCCCGGGCGGGCTTCTTCCCGATGGACCGGCTGATCACCCTCCGCAAGCTCGGGAGCCCGCTCCAGGGCCATCCGGACCGGGTGGCCCTGCCCGGCATCGAGGCGGCCACCGGCTCGCTCGGCCAGGGCATCTCGGTCGCGGTGGGCATGGCGCTCGGGCTCAAGCTCGGGGGGAAGGGCGCGCGGGTCTACTGCGTGCTGGGCGACGGCGAGACCCAGGAGGGCCAGGTGTGGGAGTCCCTGATGTCGGCGCCCAAGCTCGGGGCCCCGAATCACCATCTAGATAACCTCTGCGTCATCCTCGACTACAACGGCATCCAGCTCGACGGCTTCGTGAAGAAGATCCTCGACCTCGAGCCGATCACCGACAAGCTCAAGGCCTTCGGCTGGCCGGTGCTCGAGGTCAACGGGCACGACATCGCCCAGGTGGACAAGGCTCTCGACCAGGCGGAGGTCACCAAGGGCGGGCCCACGTTCATCGTGGCGCACACCGTCAAGGGCAAGGGAGTCTCGTTCATGGAGAACGATCCGGAGTGGCACGGCAAGGCCCCGAAGCCCGAGGAGGCGGTGCGCGCCATCCGGGAGATCGTGGGCGAGCCTCAGCCGGCGTGGGCCGCGCCGATCATCGCCGAGCTCTCCGCCCTGGGGAAGAAGTGATGGCGGGCAAGGCCTCGCGCGCCGCGTTCGGAGAAGCGCTGATCGAGCTCGGCGCCAAGGACGAGCGGATCGTCACCCTCGACGCCGATCTCTCGAAGTCGACCATGACCGGCGCCTTCGCCAAGAAGTATCCGGAGCGCGCGTTCGACCTGGGCATCGCGGAGTCGGGCATGATCGGCGTGGCCGCGGGCCTGGCCCTGACCGGCCGCGTGCCCTTCGCGTGCTCGTTCGCCTGCTTCCTGGCGGGGCGCTTCGAGACGATCCGGGTGTCGGTGGCCTACAGCGACGCGCCGGTCAAGCTGGTCGGCACCCACGTGGGGGTGGCGATCGGGGAGGACGGCTACACCCAGATGGGCCTGGAGGACATCGCCTGCCTCCGCTCCCTGCCGAACATCCCGATCGTGCAGCCCGCCGACGAGATCGAGACGCGGCAGGTGGTGGCCTACGCGGTCGAGCATTCCGGGCCGATCTATCTCCGGCTCACCCGCCAGAACCTCGAGCCGGTCCACGACGCGGCGTACCGCTTCCGGTTCGGGAAGGCCGACGTGCTGCGTCCCGGTCACGACGTCACGGTGCTGGCCACCGGCGGCCCGGTGTGGTTCGCCCTCGAGGCCGCGCGCGCGCTCGCCGCGGAGGGCATCCAGGCCGAGATCGTCAACGTGGCCACCATCAAGCCCCTGGACGAGGAGACGATCCTGCGCTCCGCCGGCCGCACCGGTCACGTGGTGACGGTGGAGGACCACAGCATCAACGGTGGGCTCGGGAGCGCGGTGGCCGAGCTGCTCTCGGAGGTGATGCCGACCCCGCTCAAGCGCATCGGGGTCGCGACCTTCGGGGAGTCCGGCGACTTCAAGGGGCTCTACGCCAAGCACGGCCTGGACGCGGCCGGGATCGCGGGCGCGGTCCGCAAGTTCCTCGCCCGCTAGCCGCCGGCCTCAGGGCTCCGGCACCACCCAGAGATAGACCGGGGTGGTGCGGCCGTTCACGTCCACCCGGATCATCGCGCGCGGCTCCCAGTCGCCCATGTCGAAGTTGAACGAGACCACCCGGGTGCCCGGTCGCAGCTCGGCCCGGAGCCTGGGGGCGAGCCGCATGTTCACCTCGCGCGTGAGGTAGAGCGTCACCACGCTGGCGGGCGCGAGGTCCGCCCGGAAGAAGTCCTGCTCGAGGAAGGTCACCCGATCGGCGACGCCGGCCCGGCGCGCGTACGCGCGGCTCCGGGCCACGAGGGTCGGATCGATCTCGACCCCGATCGCGGCCCGGGCCCCGAAGTCGCGCACCGCCGCGATCACGAGGCGGCCGTCCCCGGATCCCAGGTCGTAGACCGTGTCGGCCGGTCCCACCCTGGCGAGGCGGAGCATCTGGTCGACGATCTCGGGGGGCGTCACCAGGAACGGCACGTCCGCCCCGCCGGGGTACGTCGCGCAGCCGGCGGTGCCCAGCAGGAGGACGGCGAGGGCGACCGCCGTGCTAGGCTTCACGCATGCTCTCCGCCGTGGTCTCTTCCCTGCACCTGCTGGCGCTGGCCATCGGGTTGCCCGCGGTGTTCCTGCGCGGGCGCGCGCTCAAGGGCCCGCTCGACGCCGACGGGTTGCGCCGGCTGCTGGCCGCCGACAACGTGTGGGGCGTCGCGGCGGTGCTGTGGATCGTCACCGGTCTCCTCCGTGCCTTCGCCGGGCTCGAGAAGGGCGCCGACTTCTACCTGCACTCGCCCCTCTTCTGGACCAAGATGGCGCTGTTCCTCGTCGTGCTCCTGCTCGAGATCCGGCCGATGATCACCTTCATCCGGTGGCGCATCAAGCTCGGCCGCGGGGAGACCGTCGACACGAGCGTGGCCCTCGCGCTGTACACCCTCAACCACATCGAGCTGGCCATCGTGGTGGTGATGGTCTTCGTGGCCAGCCTCATGGCTCGCGGAGTCGGCTTCTAGCCTCGGTCACGGGTGGCCGCCCGGGATCCGGCCGAGCAGCAGGCCGACCATGTAGAGCCCGAAGCCGAGCGAGAGCGCTCCGGTGGCCAGGGTCAGCGCCCGCCGCGAGCGCTCCAGGTGGGGCGCGCGGATCGTGAACGGCAGCGAGAGCACGCCGGTGATCGTGGTCATGCCGAGGATGGTGCCGGCTCCGAAGACCAGCAGGTACGCGATGGCCTGCGCGGTGCTCCGGATGGTCGAGAGCACGAGCAGGGCGACCGCCGCGCTGCCGGCCAGCCCGTGCACGAGGCCCACCAGGGCCGAGCGCAGGGCCTGGCCCGGCCCGACCGTCTGCAGCGCGCGCAGGAGCCGGCGCGGCGGGTGAGCGTGGGGGTGGCGGTGCACCCCGTCGGGGTGGGCGTGGGCGTGGCTGTGGAGCGCGGGGCCGTCGCCGTGCGCGTGGGGCTCGCCCAGGTGGGCGACCGGCACCGCGTGAGAGTCGCGGAACACCCACCCGATGCGGGCGACGCCGAGCGCGATCAGCATGATCGCCACCAGCATCTCGAGCGACAGGGCCACCCGCGGCGTCAGCGCCAGGTTGAAGACGACGATGGCGAGACCCACCGCGGTGACGGTCACGGTGTGGCCCACGCCCCAGAACGCCCCCACCAGCGCGCCGGCGCCGAAGCGGCGGGTGCGGGCCACGATGGTGGCGACCGCCACCACGTGGTCGGGATCGGTCGCGTGCTGGACCCCGAAGAGCAGGCCCAGCAGCATGACCGACCAGAGCGAGGCGTCGGGCACGCTCACTCCGAGAGCTTGAGGAGGAGCCCGGTGCGGCGCGAGCGGGTCACCGCGGCGGCGAGCGCCCAGTGGGCGAGCACCGCGTAGAGCAGGGAGAGCGCGAAGCCGATCGCGAACGGATGCGCGAAGCGAGGCGGGAAGCCGTAGCCGGCCCGGATCCCGTCGAGGAAATAGGTGAGCGGGATGCCGGCCGAGATGGTCTGCACCCAGCCCGGCAGCACCGAGACCGGGTAGTAGATGCCGGAGAGCATCACGAAGAAGTTCACCGCCGCCCACGCCGAGGTCTCGGCCCGCGTGCCCCAGAGCAGGACCAGAGCGCACACGAGGAGGCCGATGACGAGGGCGGTCAGGAAGCAGCCCAGCAGGAAGAGGGCCACCCGCATCCCGCCCGCCCCGAGGAAGTCGAAGCCGAAGGCGCGGCCGCCGATGAGCGCCATGAGCGCCCACACGATCACCCCCCGCCCCACCCCGACCACCCACGAGCCGAGCGCCAGGTGGTGGATGCGCACCGGGGTGAGGAACTGGTGCTTCATCGACTTGGACCAGATGTCGAACAGCACCGCGTAGGCCACGTCGAGCTGGCAGACCTGGACCGCGGAGAGCGCGATGGTGCCGACCAGGATGAACGCGGTCATCTGGGGCGTGAGATCGAGGAAGCGGGTGAGCAGGCCGTGCGAGAGCATGGCCACTCCCGGCCAGAACGTGAGCTCGAAGAGGAAGAACACGTTGCGGCGGGCCATGATCAGGTTGCGGTAGGCGAACGCGGTGAGACGGACCCACTCCTCCATCCACCACTCGGCCGCGCCGGCGCCCACCGCGATCGGCTCAGCGCGCCAGCTCAACGAAGACCTCCTCCAGCTCCGGCTCGTGCACCTGGCAGTCGCGGATCACCACGTTCTGCTCGACGAGCCAGCGCAGGATCTCGGAGAGCCGCTTCTCGGCCGAGTCCACCGTGCACTCGATGCGATCGCCGCGCGCCTGTACCTGGAGGACTCCGGCGAGGTCGGCGAGCCCGGCGGGGGCGGCCGGATCCAGACGCAGCGCGATCACGTCGCCGATGCGGATCTGGCGCTTGAGCTCGTCCGGCGAGCCCTCGGCGAGGATGCGGCCGCCCTTGATGAACGCGATCCGGTCGCAGAGCTCCTCGGCCTCCCGCATGTAGTGGGTGGTCAGGATGATGGTGGTGCCCTCGCGCCGCCGCAGCTCGGCGATCTGGGCGCGGATGCGGATCGACACGTCCGGATCGAGGCCCAGGGTGGGCTCGTCGAGGAAGAGCACCTCCGGCCGGTTGAGCAGGGCCTTGGCCAGCGCCAGCCGCTGCTTGAGGCCGGTGGAGAGCTCGTTGTACTCGGTCTTGAGGTGCGGGGTCAGCTCGAAGCGCTCCAGCAGCTCGTTCACCCGCGCCCGCAGGGTCCGGCCGTGCAACCCGTAGAGGCGGCCGTAGAAGGCGAGCACCTCCGCCGGGCGCAGGCTCCACACGAACGAAGCGTTGCCGCTCGCCATGTTGAGCCGCCGGCGGATCGTGAAGGCCTCGCGCACCACGTCGTGTCCCAGGATGGTGGCCGAGCCGCGGTCCGGCAGCAGCAGCGTGGCCAGGATGGAGAGCAGCGTGGTCTTGCCCGCCCCGTTGGGCCCGAGCAGGCCGAAGATGGCGCCGCGCTCCACCTGCAGGCTGGCTCCGCGCAGGGCGGGCGTCTCGCGGCGACGCAGCCATCCGCTGCGGAACGTCTTGGCGAGGTCGTGGGCTTCCACCGCGAGGGGCGAAGCGGGCATGATCCGCTCATCGTACCACGCGGGCGCGACCGGCCTCCGCCGCCGCCGAGCGTTTGCCCGGCCGGGATCGATCTGATAGAACCTCTGCGTGGAGCCGACGGAGAGCCAGGCGACCTGGCGGTGCGCCGCGGACGCGCTCGGACCGGGCCAGACCGCGACGTTCGACCTCCGGGTCCGCGGGCGCACCGTGCGCGGCTTCCTCGTGAACCACGAGGGCGGCCATCACGCCTACGTCAACCGCTGCCCCCACGCGGGCACCCCGCTCGACGCGTGGCCCAACGAGTTCTTCACCGAGGACGGCCGCTACCTGATCTGCGCCACCCACGGCGCGGTCTTCGCGCCGGACACCGGGATCTGCGTGGAGGGCCCGTGCCTGGGGGCCCGGCTCGAGCCGCTGCCCGTGGTCCACCGCGGCGGCGAGCTGGTCGTCACCGTCGCGCCCTGACGACCGGCCGAAGAGGAGTCACTTCCCCTTCGGCTCGGGTGGGCGGAGGGAGTCTGGCAGGCAGGTGTAGGTGATGACATACGTCACGTTCGTGTTTCCATCCCTCGTCATGGTTATGGCCGAGGTCGGGGTGACGCGACTGAAGCTGTGGCGCTCGGGCCCGCCCGTCGCGTCCAGCGCCGCCTGCCATTCAGCGTCGATTGCGTCGATACAGTCTCCGAGGCTCGCGTAGCTGGACTTGGGATGGGGGGTCGGGGTGCGCTGGAATGTCTGCATATCGCCCGACTCTTCCCACAACACCCACGCGCCGCCGGCGGAGGCAGAGGCGGCGAGGGCGAGCAGGCAACCGAGTGCCGCGACTCCGAGGAGCGGCGGGCGTCTGGCCATCGGGGCCCCCTTCAGGAGGGGGCGTTCAGCGCGTGGAACGAATCGGATTGCGAGATGCCGCGAGCGAGCTTCGTTCCATCGAGTTCTGTGTACGTGACCTTGAGGTAGGTGCCGACACGGAAGTCGCACCGCACCGCGTCGTCGAGGAGGAAGATCTTCGCTCCGCCGCTGAGCAGGATGTGATCGCCGTGACGTTCCAGGAGCGAGCCATAGATGATCCCAGCCCACATGCTGATCCCCTTCCCTCTCAACTAGGTTACGGCCGCAGTAATTTTCTCTGGTAGCCCCGTTGACGGGGCCGCCGTGCCGCGTGACGATCCGTACGGACCGAGTAGGCGGGGCTCCTCCGGAAGCCACCGGCGCAAGTACTTGAGTTAGAATGCCGGCCATGAATCCCGAGGATGAGCGCGCGGAGGTCGAGGAGGCCAACGCGCGCTTCTACCGGGTGTTCGAGACCCTCGATCTCCGGCAGATGGAGGAGGTCTGGGCCCACGGGGAGCACGTCCGCTGCGTGCACCCGGGCTGGGGCCTCCTCACCGGCTGGGACGC